>Ga0182024_10010092_pt1 | contig 19343 bp, 16 predicted proteins | sample P32metaG_FD_120480 | JGI IMG/M metagenome (GOLD analysis project Ga0182024, IMG submission 120480) | Permafrost microbial communities from Stordalen Mire, Sweden - P3-2 metaG (Illumina Assembly) | ecosystem: Environmental > Terrestrial > Soil > Wetlands > Permafrost | place: Sweden: Stordalen... | reverse complement strand
GTGTCTCCTTCCAGTTGGTTGTCTGGACAACTCCCAACTTACCAGGAAACGCCCGCCCTGCCTTTCAGCCAACTACCCTTACACCTGCTTCAGGTGAACGCGGAATGTCTTGGACAGCAGTGAGTTACGAGTGGCGTCAGTCAACGGGCTGGTGTCTACTTGCGAAAATTTGCGTACCGCTCCTTTACAGTCGCGGCTCTTAAAACCAACGGCTTAGCGTCCGGAGGTTCACACGCCAATTTCTGCAAGCAATGCGGATTATCGCGGACGCCCAGAACGCCGGCTGAAGCCGTCGGCAGCCTGAAGGCCGCCCCACATCGGACGGTGAAGATCGGACTGTGAAAACGCGGCGGGCACGCCGGCAACGCGGAATGTAAACTAACGACCATGTGCATAAGGGTGTTTTCGCAAGCATATTCGGAGCCGGTATGAAAGGCGCGGCCGTTTTCCCCGGCGACCGCACGCTGCGGCTTGTTTCCGACGTGCCGGAGCCGAAGATCGCCAGGCCCACCGAAGTGAAATTGCGGATTCTCCAGGTGGGCATCTGCGCGACGGACCGCGAAATTGCCGGCTTCGTCTTCGGCACGCCGCCCCCAGGGTTCCCGTACCTCGTGCTGGGCCACGAAGGTTTCGCCGAAGTTGTTGAAACCGGCCCGGAAGTCGATGGCCTGAAGCCAGGCGATCTGGTGGTTCCCACCGTGCGTCGTCCGTGTGACGACCCCGCGTGCATCGCCTGCCGGCACGACCGTCCGGATTTTTGTCTGACCGGCCTCTATCGCGAGCATGGCATTCTCGGCATGCACGGTTTCATGACGGAATTCGTGGTGGACGAAGCGCGCTACATGCGCCGCGTGCCACCGGCCATCCGCGACGCGGCCGTACTCGTCGAACCGCTGACCATCGCTGAGAAAGCCTTCATCCAGGCCGAACAAATTCAGATGCGTCTACCGTGGAATCGGGGCGCGGGGCACGCCGTCGTGCTGGGAGCGGGGCCGGTTGGCCTGCTCGGCGCGATGGCGCTGCGTCTGCGCGGCTGCGACGTGACCGTCTACTCCCGCGAGCGCGAAGCCGATCCGCGCGCCGGTATTACACGGGCCATCGGCGCGAAGTATGTTTGCTCGCTGGAGCGAACTCCCGAACAGATGGCGGCGGCCATCGGCAATATCGATCTCATCTACGAAGCAACTGGCTCCGCGACGCTGGCCTTCAGCATCCTGAGCGTGCTCGGCAGGAATGGCGTGCTTATCCTGACCGGCGTGCCCGGCGCACACGGTCCCGAGGCCATTGACGCAGGCGCGCTGATCACTAATATGACGCTGAAGAATCAGTGTCTGCTCGCGACGGTTAACGCGGGTAACGACGCGTTCGATCGCGCCATCGCGGACCTGACCGAATTCTCTTCCCGATGGCCCGAAGCCGTGCGCGGGCTGATTACCGGACGCTTCACACTGGAACATTTCGAGACGCCTATACGCAGCACCGCAGGGATCAAGAATATTATCGAAATGGCCTCATGAATCCCGAAGAACTCAGACTGAGTACGCTGCGGACGCCGGGCGAGGTCGCGCGCGAAATCAACCGAAGGCTGTGCACCATATTTATGCCTGCGCCGGATGGGTCGGGCAAGGCCGCGTGGCAGGGGGATGCAAAGATCTTTTCAGACGATCCGCACTGGCGCGGGCTGACGGAGTTTCACGAATATTTCCACGGCGATACAGGGCGAGGTTGCGGCGCGTGCCATCAAACCGGGTGGACTCCATTGATAGCGCGCTGCCAGCGTGACCAGGCGGCAAACGACCTGGACGCTACTTCCTCGGGTGCAGGTTCGAGTACCAGTAAGGAATCCACGCAACCGCCAGGATGATGTCAAACAGATAGACGCGACGATTGGCGGGATCGCGCCATGCCAGCCAGGCGGCACGCAGCCCGAAAACAGCGAAGACGAAGACGGAGACGCTGAACCAGACGAGGAAGGGTGCGACCAAAAACGCCGGCATCAGTTTTCCTCCCGACACGCGGCCGAGAAAAAGAATCACCAGGGTGACAGCGAGGAGAATACGAAACAGAAGACGCACCGTTTCCATTCTAGCGGCGCGGCTTACGCGGACAGGGGCTGCAGCGCTTCGGCGGCGCCATGCCCGGCAAAAATGACGTGACGGCAAAGGCCCCGCCCCTGCTCCGCGAAACGCTGCCCGAGTTCGGGGGCGATGCTTCCGGACCATGCCAGAGCTTCTTTCAGGTCCGCGTCCGCTTCAGGCAGCCAAACAACCGGGCGCCTCACTGTTTTTTAATCAGGTTCGCCAGGATTTGTTCCCAGGGAATAACATCCGCGGGATTCCGGCGATATGCGGCAGCGCGACAGTCGAGTTCGGTCCGCTGTTCATCTGTCAGCGCCGCCGCGTCCGTTTCAATGCTTTCCCATAAGACGTCAAGCATTCGAATTTGTCCGCGGTGGAGAGGCTCTCGATTTCAGTTTGCGGGTTGCTCATAAACTCGCCCTCGTCTCAGTGTACAAAGCGAACGCGCGAGCAACCGGTACAGCGACCTGCGTTGCCTGTCCCAAATCCCCGCACTCCGCGCCCCGCGATAGCCCAGACCAGTTCTTCGTTGCGGTTCTTCCCGATATTTTCCTGTGAGTGACCGCAGCGTGCGCAGAGCCATCCTGTAGGCTAAAAAGAACGCATGAAAATCACCAAAGTCCGCCCCCTCGTGATGGGCACACCCTGGCGCAATCTGACCTTCCTTGTTCTCGAGACCGACGAAGGGCTGACCGGCGTCGGTGAAGTCCGCATGATCAACAATACCGATGCGTTGCTCGGTTATCTTTCCGAAGCGGCGCCGCGCCATGTGATCGGGAAAGATCCGTTCGATCGCGAACTCATCGTGGACACGATGCGCCGCAACGATTACAGCCGCGCGGGGGAAGTCGCGATGAGCGGGATTTCGCTGGTTGAAATGGCGTGTTGGGACATTGTGGGGAAAGCGCTCAACCAGCCCGTGTATCGCCTGATGGGCGGAGCCGTGCGCCAGAAAATCAAGGCGTATGCCAACGGCTGGTACACGGTGGAACGCACGCCGGAAGAATTCGCGAAGGCTGCGAAGGCGGTGGTGGCTCGCGGTTACGAAGCGGCCAAGCTCGACCCGTTCGGCTCCGGCTTTTATGAGCTGGACCGCAAGGAGCGGCTGCGATCTATCTCGCTCGTGGAAGCCGTCCGCGATGCGGTTGGCCCCGACTTCGACATCTTCGTGGAAATGCACGGAAGATTCAGTCCTGCGGTTGCGATCGGATTGGCGCACGATCTGGAGCCGTTCCGGCCGGGCTGGTTCGAAGAGCCGGTGCCGCCGGAGAATCTCGCGGCGTTGAAGAAAGTTGCGAACGCGGTGCATACTCCGATCGCTACAGGAGAGCGCATTCATACGCGCGTGGAATGCCGCGAGTTGTTTGAGCTGCAGGCCTGCGATATTGTGCAGATCGATCTGTCGCACTTCGGCGGGATTTCCGAGGCGCGAAAGCTGGCGGCGTGGGCAGAGTCGTATTACATGCTGATGGCTCCGCACAATGTTTGCGGGCCGGTGGCGACGGCTGCGAATCTGCACCTGGCGGCGTGCACGCCGAACTTCAAAATACAGGAGCATTTCAACGATTTCGCGGATGCGTGGGTGAAGGGTGCGGTGGTGAAATATCCGGAAGTGGTGGATGGGTATTTCAGTTTGCCGGAAGGGCCTGGGTTAGGGGTGGTGCTGAATGAAGAGTTTATTGCAGCGCATCCGCGCGAACAGGTCCACTTCGATCTCTATAAAGAAGATTGGCACAAGCGCGACGAGCGGGGAACACGGTAATAACTATTCCGAGCCGGCCTTCCCCGGCCAGTCAGGCGGCGGTTCGTGGGCGGATGGATCGTTCGATTTCACCGTGCGATTCGTCTGCCGCGCGATCCAGATCGTATCTGGTCTGCAGGTTCATCCAAAACTGGCTCGTCGTGGAGAAGTAGCGACCGAGGCGCATCGCAGTATCAGTAGTAATTCCGCGACGTTCGTTGACGATTTCGCTGATACGCGTTACCGGAACGCGCAACTCGATAGCCAAGCCGTTGATGCTGATGCCGGCTGGCTTCATGAAGTCTTCCCGGAGAGCCTCGCCTGGATGTATCGGCGCGATTAAGTCTTTTTTCATAGCTTCCCCTTAATGATAATCCACAATTTCGACGTCGCTGGCATTGCCATCCCGCCATGTGAAACAGATGCGGAACTGGCCGGATAGTCTGATCGAGTGCTGACCCTTGCGGTCACGCCTGAGCGCTTCGAGCGACATTCCGACACCGGATAGATCCCCCAGAGTCTGTGCGGCGTCGAGGTATCGGAGGTGACGGAACGCCACGCGTTCTATATTGGCGAACCTGCGGCTGTGCTCTCTGTGAAAGATCTTTTCAGTTTCGCGGCAGCGGAAAGAACGATCACGAAAACATTCTATTACGTGCATGGTTCAACGCCACGCGGGAAGGCGGTGTTGTGGCCGATTGCGTCTCTCCATCAGGCTGTTCGGACACATTGCGAAAATCCGGTGAGAGACGAAAGAGGGAGTGGGGCGGCTGACGGGGTTCGAACCCGTGACTTCCAGAATCACAATCTGGCGCTACTACCAGCTGAGCTACAGCCGCCGCAGCTAAAGCAATTGTAGCATCGGGTTAATTTGCAAAGCTTTAGTGCTGTGCTGAAAAGCAAAGTTCAGCACAGCTCCCTTACGGTCGCGGCTCGTTAAGCATTTTCGACTCGGGAGCGGTTGTTCGCGTCAGGCGAGTCAGCTATCGCCGTCCGCCGCTGCTGCGCGCGCCGGAACTGCGGCTTCCGGCGGCTGGTGCGCTACGCGGCGCGGCCGCAGGAGCCGCCGGGCGCTGCTGCACGATCGACGGCGCCACCTGAACCTGCCGCGTCGCGCCATTAGCCGAACTGTTCGGCGTGCTGCTGAAGCGGTTAAAACCAGGCGCGGAACCCGCGGGGCTTGCTCCGTTTGCAGCGCCGCGATTCGTGGCCGCTCCCTGCGGTGTCCCCTGGAAGCGCTGCCAACTCGCCGCGTTCGAACTCACCGCCGACCGAACCGCCGCCTGTTGTTGCGTAAACGGAGTACGCCGTACACTCGCGCCCGCTGCCGAGCCGCCGTAGAATCGACTGGACGCGCCCGCGCCCGCCGCTGGCGTCACCGAAGCCGCTCTATTACTAAAGCGCAGATTCTGGCTGGTCGGCGTCATCGGCACCGCACCGCGCACGAGCGAGGCCTGCGCCAATGTACCGCGATCCACCGCAACGGTATTGCGGAAATTGCCGCGCCCGAAATCCGCCGCCGTCACCGCCGTCACTCCGTGAGCAACACCCGCATTGCGGAACGTCGCAAGGACATTCGCATTGCGAACCACGCCGGCATTCACCCCGACAAAACCTCCACGTCCATACCAGGGATGGAAGATTTCATGCGGCGCGAGCGCAACCCATCCGATATTGCCGAAGCCAAAGCCAACTCCGATACCCACGCCGCCGCCCCAGCCGAAGAAGCCCACCATCGCGGGCCGCCACCAAACGTGTCCGATGCGCGGACCCGGATACCACGCCCAGCCGAGGCCGGGGCGGCTATACCACGCCCCGTAGTGAAACGGCGCCCAGCCCCAGGGCTCATAATCCACCCAGGTCCAGCCGTAATAGTCTTCCCAAACCCACTGGCCGTTCTGGTACGGAGCCCAGCCCGCAGCCACGGTCGGCATCCAGACCCAGCCGTACGCCGGATCGTAGTTCCAGCGGCCGTAGGGATCCAGATCCTCCACGCCCTGCACGTCCTTCGTGACGTAGCGCTGCGATTGCGCGCGCAGCAGGTAGGTATCGCGCTGGTCGCTCCAGCCGTCAAATTCATCGCGCGGGGTCGCGGCCACGACCTGAAATTCAGGATCACTCATGGACCCGCGCACATCCATGGTGGTGTTCTCGGCAACTTTCTCGCTGCCCTTTTCGTTGGAGACATCGGCCTCGCCGTGGCGGACCGTGATGTGGGTGGCGCCGTCGGCCGAGACTTCCACGCGCACAGTCGACTGAGGTCCGGGGTGCACGGAGACAAGAGGCGTGCTGATATCGGCCTGCGCCTGAGATTCGCGGAGAACGCGCCAGACGATCATCCCGTGCGAGACCTGCACCTGATAATGGCCGTTTTCGAGATCGGCGAGACGGAGTTCGGTGTCGCCTCCGATGCGGAGGAAATGGGCAGCGTCGATTTCGATTTCGGCGCGGCCGCCGGCGGCGACCGAGATCTGGTCGCCCGACATCAGCGGAGCGTTGACGGCTGCTGCTTCCCAATCGGTGGAATCGCCGCGGCGGATGGAAGCATCACCATTGAGGATGCCTAACCGTGCCACCGCGCGCCCCGGTTCGTCGACCGGAGCGGCGCCATTGTTCTGTTGCAGTGAGCCCTGTTGCAGTGAGCCCTGTTGCGCTGAGCCCTGCGGCATCTGGCCTTGCGGCCCCTGCGGCATTGGCGTACCTTGCTGCGGTGGCGGGCCCGGTTGCGCGAACAGCGCTGCCGAGCAGGTTAAGATTCCAACAGCCAGCCAATGCAGTCTCATCGCGGGCGTAAAAGGCATTTGGGCCGCCAAACGACATCTCTTTCGTTTTCCATCACTTCCCGCTATGATGACGGAGTCCGGCATGGTTGAAAACCACCACATTGCACGCTTTGGCGCAATCGCAGCCGGCGCACTCATCTTCGCAATTATGACATCTCCGCTCGCTGCCCAACAACCCGCATCCTCCTATGAGCCAGTGAGATACACAGTCTCCTTCCCCGCCCCGCAGACTCACTACGCCGTAGTCGAGGCCTATTTTCCAACGGGAGGACAGCCGTCGATCGAAGTTTTCATGCCGGTCTGGACGCCGGGTTCTTATCTGATTCGCGAATACGCACGCAATGTGGAAGACGTCAAAGGACCGGGCGCAGTGGTGAAGACCACCAAGAACCGCTGGCGGATCGATACCGGGGGCGCGCCGCGGATTCGGGTCACTTATCGGGTGTATTGCCGCGAAATGTCGGTGCGGACGAATTGGGTGGACGATTCGTTTGCGCTGCTCAACGGCGCGCCCACGTTTATGACGCTGGTGGGCGGTCTGGCGCGGCCGCATGAGGTGGCGCTGGAGCTGCCCCCGGCGTGGAAGACCACCATGTCCGGGATGGATGAGATAGCCGGGGGCGCACCGCACCGTTACCGCGCGCCCGATTACGACACGCTGGTGGATTCGCCGATTCTGGCGGGCAATCCGGCTGTGTATCGTTTCGACATCGACGGCGTGCCGCACTATCTGGTGAACGAAGGCGAAGGCGGCGTGTGGGACGGGGCCCGATCGGCGGTGGATCTGGAAAAGATCGTGCGACGCTACCGGGAAATGTGGGGCGGGCTGCCTTATCGAAATAAATATGTTTTCCTGAATCTGTTGACGGAGGCCGGCGGCGGCCTGGAGCACAGGAATTCTTTCACGGTGATGTCCACGCGCTGGGCCACGCGGACACGTTCCGCGTATGTGAATTGGCTGGATCTGGTTTCGCACGAATATTTCCACGCGTGGAACATCAAGCGGCTCCGGCCGGCCGAACTGGGACCGTTCAATTACGAAGCGGAGAATCCGACGGTGAGCTTGTGGATCGCGGAGGGCTTCACGGAATACTACGGGGCGCTTACGGTGCATCGAGCCGCGCTGACCGCGCGCGAAGAATACCTGGGAACCGGCACGGACACGGCGAACTCGCTTTCCGCGCTGATTGACAGCCTGCAGACGACGCCCGGACGACTCGTGCAGTCGGCTGAGCAGGCGTCGTTCGATGCGTGGATCAAGCTCTACAGGCCGGATGAGAACACCAACAATGTCGCGGTGAGTTACTACACGAAGGGCGCGATTGTGGCGTGGCTGCTGGATGCGAAAATCCGGCGCGCGACGAACGGCGCGAAATCGCTGGACGATCTGATGCGGCTCGCTTTTCAGCGCTTCTCGGGCGACCGCGGCTTCACGCCGGAGCAGTTCAAAGCAGCGGCCGCGGAGGTGGCGAAGGTTCCGCTGGAGGCTTTTTTCCGCGACACGGTGGAGACGCCGGGCGAACTCGATTACCGGGAGGCGCTCGACTGGTTCGGGCTCCGCTTCCGGCCCGCGGAACCGGCGAAAGATGACGCGGCAAAGACGGCGTGGATGGGCGCGGAGACCCGCGTGGACAATGGCCGTTTGCTGGTTTCGCGTGTACCTGTGGGCACTCCGGCCTTCGATGCTGGATTGAGCGTCGACGACGAAATTCTGGCCATCGGCGATTACCGGGTGAGGCCCGACCAGTTGTCGACGCGGCTTGGGAACTACCGCCCGGGCGACAAAGTTTCGGTTCTGGTGGCGCGGCGCGATAAGCTGACGCAGCTGAGTCTGACATTCGGTGACCCGCCCGGCAAATGGCAACTGGAGTTGAAGCCGGACGCGACGTCGGCAGAGAAGCACCACCTGGATGACTGGCTGGGCAAGGCCGGCAAATAGGCGTTATCGGGGCGGGCGGCGTGAGCGCTGCGCAAAAACAAAATCTCTCTGGATGGCGAAATTGCCGATGAACAGGAGCGACTCCACCGAGATCTTCGCGGTCATCACCCCGACCGACAATGCGCCGGACAGGAACGAAATCAGCGAGTAGGAAAGGCAGACGTTGGCGGCGGCCAGCAGCAGATAACGCGGCAGGACGATCTGGTGCTGTTCGCGCGAAAGAAAGACGGCCTTCCGGACCGCCGCATAGTTAAAGCCGAGCGCGATCAGGCGGGCTCCGAACAACGACAGCCCGATGATTCCGGAGGCGCGAAAAAAAGTATAGAACAGCAGGTTATCCATGCCGGCGGTCAGCATGGAAATCATGCCGAAGCGAAGCAGGACGAAATAGATTCGCATGGAGTCCCGCAAAGGCTCGAAATGCGAGGTGGGATTTCCTGCTTCGTAAATCGTGCGGATCGGTTGTTCAATCACCTCGAAGCCCAGATGCTTCGCCGCGATCAGCATCTCCAGCTCGAACTCGTAACCGGAAGCCGGCACGCTCAGCATGCGCTCCACCAGCCGACGCGGGATCGCGCGCAGACCGGTTTGCGTATCGGAGAGGCGCTGGCCGGCAACTACACGCATCACCGCCTGCGTGATCGCATTGCCCAGACGGCTGCGCAAAGGCACGTGGCCTGCGAACTCGCGCGCGCCAAGCACAAGCGCTTCCGGATTTTCCGCGAAACGGCGCGCCACGCGGGCGACGTCGGGCGGATCGTGCTGCCCGTCGGCATCCACCGTCACGACTCCCGCGAGGCCGGGATAATCGACCAGAAGACAATTCATGCCCGTCTTCAGCGCCGCGCCTTTTCCAAGATTCACCGCATGGCGGAGCACGCGCACGCCTTCGGCACCGGAGAGTTGGTCGAAGATCCAGGCATAATCCGGGCCGCTGCCATCGTCCACGACCACGATCGCGACAAATCCCGCGCCGGTAAGCGAATCGACAATCCCGAAGAGCGCCGGCCCGGGGCGATAGGCCGGGATCAGAACCGCGACGGCAATACCCGCGAGCGGTTCGGCATCGGCGACGGTCACCCTGGGGTGTTCATGCTCTGAAACTGCGTGCATCGGAAGCTGTTGGTCATTTTACCGGAGCGGACGGACCAGCACAATCCGCGGGCCTGAATTTACAATATGTTTACCTGATTGCGGTTTCCACGCGGTTATCATTGATGGAGGTGTCCCTTCGAATCGCCAGACCGTTGCAGGTCACGCTCACAGCCCTGCTGCTCGGTGCTCTTTCGTGCGCCAACCCGCTTTTTGCGGCGGACGATCACAAAGCCATCAACCTCTACAGCGTTCCGCAGGAAATTGCGTTGGGACGGCAAATGGCCGCCGAAGTGGAAAAGCAGGCGCGGCTGGTCGACGATCCCATCGTCGCGGAATACGTCAACCGGCTCGGTCAGAATCTCGCAATCCACGCGAAGGCCCCATTTCCCATCAGCGTGAAGATGATCCAGTCGGACGACATTAACGCGTTCACGCTGCCGGGTGGGTTGGTTTACGTGAATTCCGTGATGATGAAGATGGCCGACAACGAGGCGGAACTGGCGTCGGTGATCGCGCACGAAATCGGTCACGCGGCAGCCAGACATGCGACGAGACAGGCGACTCGCGGCCAGGTGGCGAAATTTGCGTCTGTGCCGCTGAGTATCCTGATTCCCGGTTGGGCCGGATTCGCCGCGCGGCAAGCTGCGGGCGCGGCTGCTCCCGTGGTGTCGTATCACTTTTCGCGCGCGTATGAGACGGAGGCCGATCTGCTGGGAATACGGTACCTGTCGGAGGCTGGTTACGATCCCGGTGCGAGTATCGATATGTTCGAGCGCATCGAATCCACGGAACGGAAGAGGCCTGGCGCGGTATCGAAGCTGTTTTTGTCGCATCCCCCGACAGCCGACCGCATTGTGAAGACACAAGCCGCAATTGCCAAATTAAAAGGAGATACCGACAGCTACATTCTCAATACGTCCGAGTTCGAGACCGTTCGCGCGCGGCTCATTTCGGGCAATTGACCGAAGGTAGTGTGATTTTAATCACTCTTTTCTGGCCTTTGTGCCAATCGGCGGGAACTTTCGTCACCTGTAAGTCATCGCAGTAGTAGAACCGGGGGCTGTTTTCCTTTCGCGGGTTGTTTTTAAATCCAATTCAACATGTTTCGCTTACGAGCTCTCATACTATCCGCCAGCTTTATCTTGCCCGCCGCGTTCGTTGGCGCGCAGGAACCAGCGCCTGCGGCTCCCTCCGCTGCAACACCGCAGTCTGCCGCAAGTCCGGCCGCGGAACCACCGGCCAAGTCGGATGCATCGACCGCCGCGCCGGCGCCTGAAGATAAGCGCGCTTTCGGAGTGCTGCCAAACTACCGCACGGTGGAAGGGTCGCAGCCGTTCGCACCCCTAACCGCAAAACAGAAGCTGACGATTGCCACCAAGGACACGATCGACGGGCCGTCCTACGTGCTGGCGGGCTTGTTCTCCGGGCTTTATCAACTGGAGAATCAGAATCCCTCGTTTGGCCAGGGGCTGAAAGGATATGCGCATCGCTACGTCACGGCGATTGCCGATCAGGATATCGGCAACTACATGACGGAAGGTTTCGTGCCGGTACTGTTGCATGAAGATCCGCGCTATTTCCGGCGCGGGACCGGCTCGATCAAAGGCCGGATCTGGTACGCGGCAACCCGGGTGACAATGGCGAAAACGGATAAGGGCGCGCCGGTTTTCAACTTCAGCGAGTTTTTGGGAAATGGCGTGACAGCGGCCATTGGCAATGCATACTATCCGAATGAGGTTGGTTTCACTCCGACGATGGCGCGCATGTTTACCCAGATCGGGACCGATTCGTTTTCGAACGTGCTGAAAGAGTTTTGGCCCGATTTTAAGCACAAAGTTCTGCATAAGCAGAACTGAAGTTTACCCGGCAGGATCGTAGTTCAGGTTGGGTCCAAGCCATCGTTCCACCTCAGCGACACTCATGCCTTTGCGTTTGTGATAGTCGGCAACCTGATCGCGATCGATTTTGCCCAGGCTGAAATAGCGCGATTCCGGATGCGCGAAGTAAAGCCCGCTTACGCTGGAACCGGGCCACATCGCAAAGGACTCCGTGATCAGCATGCCGGTGTTGCGCTGCACATCGAGCAGACGCCAGATCGGACCCTTTTCCGTGTGATCCGGACAGGCCGGATAGCCGGGCGCGGGGCGTATCCCGCGATATTTCTCGTGGATGCAATCCTCGTTGCTCAGGCCCTCGGTGAGGCCGAAACCCCATTCGTCGCGGACGCGTTTGTGCAGGCACTCGGCAAAAGCTTCGGCCAGGCGGTCGGCGATAGCTTCGGCCATGATGGCGTTGTAATCGTCGTTAGCGGCACGGAATCGCTCGCATAGTTCTTTGAGACCGATGCCGCTGGTGACCGCGAAACCGCCCATGAAATCCGCAAGACCCGTTTCTTTCGGTGCGATGAAGTCGGCGAGCGAATAGCAGGGCTTGCTCTCTTCCCTGATTTGCTGGCGCAGGAAGTAAAACTTCTCCAGCACCTCTGTCCGCGTATCGTCTGTATACAACTCCACATCGTCACCTGTAGCGTTGGCGGGAAAGAGTCCATAAACACCGCGTGCAGTCAGCAGGTTCTCATTCACGATACGATCCAGCAGCGCATTTCCTTCGGCGAAAATCTGGCGTGCCTGCGCGCCATAACCTTCATGGCTGAGGATACGCGGATAAATTCCTTTCAATCCCCAGGTGTGAAAAAACGGCGACCAGTCGATAAACGCACGCAACGTCGCGAGGGGAAACTTCTCCAGCACACGCACCCCGGTAAATGAAGGCACGGCCAGGTCTTCGCTGCGCCACCCGATCGGCGTCCGCCTCACCCGCGCGGTTTCGAGCGGGACGGCTTTCTGACGCGGCGATGAGTGAGATTTGCGAAGCGCTTCATATTCCGCGCGATGCTGAGCGATGAACGCGGGCTTTCCTTCTTCGCTCAAAAGGCTGGTAGTTACAGGCACGGCGCGGCTGGCGTCCAGCACGTGAACAACCGGCTGGCTGTAGTGGGGCGCGATCTTGATGGCCGTATGAGCGCGGCTCGTCGTGGCGCCGCCGATCAACAGGGGCACTTTGAATCCCTGGCGCTCCATCTCGCGCGCCACATGCACCATCTCATCGAGCGACGGCGTAATCAGGCCACTGAGGCCGATCAAGTCCGCGTTCTCGGTTCGTGCTCGCTCCAGAAGTTTTTCGCAGGGGACCATGACGCCCATGTCGATCACTTCATAGTTATTGCAGGCGAGCACCACCCCGACAATATTCTTGCCAATATCGTGAACATCGCCCTTCACAGTGGCGAGCACAATTTTCCCCTGCGCCTTGACCGTGTGGCCCGCCGCGGCCAGAGCCGCCTTTTCGGCTTCCATAAACGGCGTCAGGTGCGCGACGGCTTTCTTCATCACGCGCGCGGATTTCACCACCTGCGGCAGGAACATCTTGCCCGCACCAAACAAATCGCCCACCACGCCCATGCCGTCCATCAGCGGACCTTCGATCACCAGCAGAGGGCGACCGAGTTTGAGGCGCGCTTCCTCAGCGTCGAGTTCAATATACGCGTCGATGCCCTTCACAAGAGCGTGCGAGAGTCGCTCCTCGACGGTTCCGTTGCGCCATTCTTCGGCTTTCTTCTCGCTCGCCACGTCGCCCGAGCCGAGGACTTTCAGTTTTTCGCCGTGGTCGACGAGCCGCTCGGTCGCGTCAGGCCTGCGATTCAGCAGTACATCCTCGACCAGCACTTTCAGTTCAGGCTCGATTTCTTCGTAGACCTCGAGCATCCCGGCGTTGACGATGCCCATGTCCATGCCTGCGCCGATCGCGTGATACAGAAACGCGGAATGCATGGCTTCGCGAACCTTATTGTTGCCACGGAAGCTGAACGAAATATTCGATACGCCACCGCTCACCTTGGCATGCGGCAGATTGGCTTTGATCCAGCGCGTGGCGTTGATAAAGTCGACCGCGTAGTTGTTGTGCTCCTCCATACCGGTGGCGACGGTGAGGATGTTCGGATCGAAGATAATGTCTTCCGGGGGAAATCCGATATCGTCGACCAGAATCCGGTAAGCCCGCTCGCAGATGCGGATCTTCTCTTCGAAAGTAGCGGCCTGGCCCTGCTCATCGAAGGCCATCACGACCACTGCGGCGCCGTATTTCAATACCTTCTTCGCGTTTTCGCGAAATTTCTCCTCGCCTTCCTTGAGGGAGATGGAATTGACGATTCCCTTCCCCTGCAGGCACTTGAGTCCGGCTTCGATGACCTCCCATTTCGAGGAGTCCACCATGAAGGGAACTTTGGCAACTTCAGGCTCGCTTCCCAGTAACTGCAGAAACCGTGTCATGGCCGCGACGCCGTCAATCATGCCTTCGTCCATGCAGATATCGATGACGTTGGCGCCGTTCTCCACCTGCTGGCGGGCGACACTGACCGCTTCTTCGTAATTACCCGCTTTAATCAGCTTCGCGAATTTCGGCGAACCAGCGACGTTGGTTCGCTCGCCGAGCATGATGTAGACGCCCTGTTGTTGCGTGAACGGCTGCGAGCCAGACAGACGAAGAGGTTTTGGCTCCGCAGTCACCGCCGCGGGAAAACTCTTCCTCGGAGGCTGTTCGTCGAGCGCCCTCGCAATCGCCGCAATGTGCTCCGGCGTGTTGCCACAGCAGCCGCCCGCGATATTGATCAATCCGCCGCGCGCGAAGTCCCCGAGATAGCGGGCCATGTCGGCCGGCTCCAGATCGAATCCTGTCGGCGAAAGCGGATTCGGCAATCCGGCATTCGGATAGCAGGAGATTGCCGCATCCGACTTCTCGGACAATTGCGACAGGAACGGATACATGAGATCGGGCCCGAGAGAACAGTTGAGCCCGACCGACAGCGGATTGGCGTGCTGCACGGCGTTCCAGAAGGCCTCAATGGTCTGGGCCGAGATCATTGTCTCGCCGCCGCGCCCAACGGCCGCCGAAATCATGATCGGGAGTTCTTTGCCGTCTTCATCGAAGACCTCCCGGATCGCCACGAGCGCCGCTTTCGCGTTCAGGGAATCGAAAATAGTCTCGACCAGGAGCAGGTCCGATCCGCCCGCCATGAGCGCGCGCGCCTGCTCTTTATAAGCCGTCTTCACCTGATCGAACGTCACCACGCGGAAGCCGGAATCGTCCGCATCGGGAGAATTGGAAAGCGAGACCGTCAAAGGGCCGAACGCGCCGGCGACAAAGCGCTGCCGTCCGGTAGCGTTGGCGACCCGGTCGGCCCATTCACGGCATTGCCTCGCCGATTGCTCGTTGATTTCCCACGCCAGGCTGCTGAGCGACGGATCTTCGATAATCTTCTGGTAAAACGCCGGATCTTTGCGTCCGCCATGTTCCCGCGGATCGTCCACAAAGAATTCGCTCTGCGTAATGCTGGTCGCGCCGAAGGTGTTCGTTTCGATGATGTCCGCCCCCGCCTCCAGGAATCTGCGGTGGATATCGCAGATCATTTCGGGCTGCGTAAGGGAGAACAGATCGCCGTTATTCAGCAGATCTTTCTTCGAATCCTTGAAGCGCTCTCCACGGATATCAGCTTCCGTCATGCTGTAGCTGCGGATTGTGGTGCCCATTGCGCCATCAATGATGGCGATCCGGTTCTCCAGAATCTTTTTCAGCGGATGCAGGCGGGTGATTTTCATCGTCTAATACATATTAACATATCATGATTTATAGATGTCTACTCTGGCAGTAATATACGGCTGGCGCCGGTGTTGTTGTCGCTTGGCCCTTTACCCTCAATTATTTACAAAAGCAAGTACTGGTACCAAATGTCTACCTCATATGTGGCGGTAAGAGTACTTCTGTGCCAAGCTAAAAGAGTGAAACATCACATTTTCAAATACGCCCCGGTGGCGTGCCTGTTGGCTTTTTCGACGGCTCCTGCGTGGGGTGACGCTATAATTCTCAGCACCACGGGCGACATACAAACCGGAACCCTGACCGGTTCGCTGCTTCCCGGCGCGCAGGAAAATCAATCCGACGATGTTATTTCCCTGGAGCAAAGCAGTTTGAGCCTGCAGTCCGGCCTCGCGGTCGATGCCACGGCGTCGGGTGTCTACAACACGGTGGCGGGCCTGACGCCGGGTTTGATTGCGGCCGGAACCGTCATCTCGGATACGTACTTTCACTCCGACCCGGTTTTGTCAAGTGGCACCCTGTTTACCGGTTCGATCACGTTTAGTCAAAACATCCTGGGCGTCATTTCCGAAACCAGTACGCTCGATGCCACTGACAGCGTCCTCGGGGCGCCGGGCGTTGTCTACGCTGAAAATGACCGGGCTCGAGGCCTGGAGCTGGCTCCGTCGGAGGACCAGTTCACAATTTCCGCGGATCTCCGAACGCTGAGCTTCAGCGTGATGACCTGGGGAAATATTGACGACCTCCGGGTAATTACAGCAGGCGTCGAAGGCGCGACAGCAACCACGCAAATGGCGCCGTCAGCCACTCCGGAGCCCGACACGATGGCTATTCTCGGAATCGGCCTCGTGGCTGTTTCCCTGCTCCGAAAGAGACAGCGCCGCATTCCCGCGGCCGCGTCGACTACTGAACCGCGACTGTAAGGCCGCCCTCCGCAGGCACTCCGTCCATCGTCAGCACGATCGGCGTATTCGCACGCTCGCTGGCACCAGCACATTAATCTGTTGCAACCCCGACGTCTCGGTCGGCGCTGCGCCCGCATACAAGACGCCCGCGGACACGCCTCCGATTGTTACCGTCACCGGGAACTGCAGACGAGTCAGACCATCCGGACTCACCGGATTGTACGGCCCGAACCCCGTGACATAAACCGAAATATAGTCGCCGCGCGAGATCGAATTCGCCGCCGTATTCACCGTTCCATTCGAGTTGATAATACTCGCCTGGCCCGTCCCTGTCTCCGTATACACTCCCGGATCCACAGGGCCGAGCGGAAGCGTAATCGATCCCGACGAACTTCCATTACAGGTCGACTGGATCGTGGCTGTCCTGGATGTCCCGACATTATTCGGCGTCGTGTGCGTTCGATGCTCCCGACAGCAGATAGGTCACCGGAATCATGAGCGGGCTGTTCGCCGCACCAACTGACGTAACCGTAATCGATCCCTGATACGTGCCATCGATCAGGCCCGCCGGATTGGCCGTAATCGCCAGCGCTTCTTTATGGAATGTGATAGCAATTACATTGTAACCATGTCTTTGCTTATATGTCTCTTTCATGAATTGACGCTCACATGCGTCTGGCATTCGGTCGTTTTCGCGGTTACTCCGTGAAGTCCGGTTGTGGGACGAAACGGTCGAAATGACACTCGTGCGCGCGGCGTAAACTTTCGTTATGGTCTTCACGAAGCGTCTTCGCGATGGAGTTCGCCGCGGAGAAATCACTTGCAGCGTCCGAATCTGGATTCGCCCCCATGTCAAAGTTGGCGCCCGCTACCGGATGGAGGAAGGGGAGATCGAAGTGGATTCCATCGAGCCGATTGGTTTTCCGGACATTACTCCACAGTTGGCACGGGAGTCGGGCTTCCTGGGTCTCATCGATCTGCTTAAGGTCGCGAAACACGGCAAGGGGGAAAATATTTATCTGGTTCGGTTCCACTACCTGCCTCCACGCAGCAAGGTCTCCCGTGAACGCACGCCTGCTTCAGAACGGCCTGCGTGAATTTGCAACGTGCCTGACAAGACGCGCGGCATACTGCGCTGGCGTAGAATCAGGTATCATCGGAATGAAGTATCCTCGCTGTTTTCTCTCCATATCTGTGCTCTGCGCCGGCATCTTCGTGGCGTCTCCAGCCTCGCCGCAAACTGCGGAAATCACCTCCAAAGAAGCTCCGGTCACCTTCAAATCCGGCGTCAATCTGGTGCCTGTCCCCGTCGTCGTGCGGGATAACAAGGGCCACGCGGTGGGCAATCTCGGGGTTGAGGATTTCCAGCTGTTCGATAACGGCAAGCCGCAGATGATCTCGAAATTCTCGCTGGAAAAACTGGTGAAAGACGCAGCCGCGCCTGTGGCGGCGCCGGTTTCCCGTGCAGCGCCTGCGCCGGTGAGCGACGGGCAGATCCTGGTGGATGCGAAATCCAACGGTATCCCGGATCGTTTTATTGCCTACCTCTTCGACGACCTGCATATGAGCGCAGCCGAACTGACTTATACGCGCGACGCCGCGCAACGCCAGATGGATTCCTCCACGCACGCATTAGAGCGGGCCGCTATCTACACCACGTCGGGTCGGCAGATGCAGGAATTCACCGGTGACAAAGAAAAGCTGCATGCGACTCTCGCCGCGATCAACACAGCGCGCGCTTCCGCGACGAAGAGCCTGCAGCAAAATTCATGTCCTCCGATGACGTATTACATGGGGGATCAGATCGTCAACAAGAACGATGCGCAGGCGCTCAACATAGCCGTGGCCGATGCGATGCGGTGCGCCAATCTGACTCCGGAACAACGGCCGGAAGCTGTGACTCTGTCGCAACAGGCGGCGCGGCAGGCTTCGTTGAATGGCGACAAAGATACGGAGACATCTCTCGATACCCTTCGCAATGTCGTCGCGAAGCTGGCTTCCATGCCGGGGCAACGTACGCTTGTGATGATTTCGCCGGGGTTTCTGGTTACGGATGACAAACATGAAGAACAGACGGCTTTGATCGAGCGCGCGATCCGCGCCAATGTGGTGATTGGCGCGCTGGATGCGCGCGGACTTTATTCGCAAACCACTATCGCGGATGCGAGCGAGCCGAACGTGAACCCAGCCACGGTTGTGCAGAAGGGTCAATTCAGCACGACCGAAGCGACGGTCCAGGCCGATGTGATGGCGACGCTGGCCGAGGGTACTGGCGGCGCCTTCTATCACGGCACGAACGACTACGACGAGGGAATTGCGCGTACAGCGGCGGCGCCCGAATATCTTTACGTGCTCGGCTTTTCGCCACAGGACCTGAAGCTTGACGGGAAATACCATAGTCTGAAGGTCACCCTCAGAAGCGCAAAGGGGCTGGAACTTCAGGTACGCAAAGGCTACTACGCGCCGCGGTATGGGCCCGACCCGGCGGAGCAGGCAAAGCAGCAAATCGAAGAGAGCTTCTTTTCGCACGATGATGTGAGCGACCTGCCCGCCATACTGCAGACTCAGTATTTCAAGGCCGACAACGGCGACGTGACGCTTTCCACGGTGGCGAAGATCGATATCCGGAAGCTGCCATTTCGCAAAGACGCCGGGCGCAATCGCGACGATCTTACCGTAGTCACCGGGCTGTTCGATAACGATGGCAATTTCGTCACCGGAGTGCAGAAGATCATCCAGATGCGTTTGCTCGACGAGACCCTGGAGAAGCACGCCGATTCGGGCATCGCGCTGAAGAATAGTTTCGCGGTGCACACGGGGCGTTATATGATCCGCATGGTGGTGAGGGATTCCGAAGGTGAGCTGATGTCGGCGCAGAGCGGATTAGTGGATATTCCATGACGAGGCCGGTTACGGTCACAAGAATTTTTAAAATATTTCGACCGTCCGCAAGCCACTGAATCAAAGCAACTTAACCTGAGATTGGTTTCGTTCCGCACAAGTTTCCAGACCCCGATTTCTTGACAGCATGTGCTAGTTTCCAATCAGGGAGCGGTCCTTCATCTGGCCGTTCCTGACAGTAATTTCCTGCGCAGGAAACGTCGAATTGAGGTGAAACTGGACTCTCGGGTACCTGTTAAGGGATGACGG
>Ga0182024_10010091_pt1 | contig 19345 bp, 16 predicted proteins | sample P32metaG_FD_120480 | JGI IMG/M metagenome (GOLD analysis project Ga0182024, IMG submission 120480) | Permafrost microbial communities from Stordalen Mire, Sweden - P3-2 metaG (Illumina Assembly) | ecosystem: Environmental > Terrestrial > Soil > Wetlands > Permafrost | place: Sweden: Stordalen... | reverse complement strand
TTGGCAGCGGCGTTTCTTTCGAGATCGATCATGCCGCCATCGAATATTTGCCCGGCGCCATCGCGGCGTCTCGCGAAGGATTTCACTCCGGCGGTCTCCGCAACAATCGTGATTTTATCGGCGATTGTGTATCGTTCCGCGCGTCGGTGCCCGAGGAATTTCGCTGTTTGCTTTACGATCCGCAAACCTCCGGCGGCCTGCTGGTCGCCATCGAAGCAAAAATGGCCGATGGCGCGATTGCCGCTCTGGCAGGGCGCGATGTCACCGCACACCGTATTGGCCTCGTTGTTGACAGGTGCTCTCCGTGGATGGAGATCGCTTAAGTGCCGTCATTCTCAGTGCTTTCTCAACTTTGCCATTTCACGTTTCGGGTTCAATTGGCAACTGGCGATCGTCGACTCCGCCATCAGACGGTGCTTCATTTCCTCGTTTCCTCCATGTACTACAGAGTTAATAATTAATGGATACAGTGACTCACGGCATCGTCGGCGCCCTCGTCGGCAAGGCTTTTTTCGCAAGCGATCCCGGGCCCTTCCCGGTGTGGACCCCCGATGCCTGGCGAGAACCCCCGCGCACTCCGGGCCGCGTGGCCATCATTTCCGTCACCTTGGGCGCGATTTTCCCCGACATCGACGTGTTCGCCGGTCCGCTCGCTCACAACAGCCTCGCAATCATGACCTGGCATCGCAACATCACGCACTCCGTGGTGCTGTTGCCCCTGTGGGCGGTGCTGCTGGCGCTGTTGACGTGGTGGCTGGCCGGGCTGGTTCGCTGGCCGGCTCCGTCACTGGGCGACCTGACGGCAATTTATGCCGTGGGCCTCGCAAGCCATATTTTTCTCGACGTGCTCACGTCTTACGGCACTATGGTCTGGAGTCCCATCAGCTATGTGCGACCCGCCTGGGATTGGCTATTCATCATCGACTTGATCGTGACGTCGTTGGCACTCATGCCGCAGCTTGCTGCTTGGGCGTTCCGCCGGCCGAACCGTGCGCTGAGACGGGCGATACCCCTGTGGATCCTGAGCTCGGCAGCCGCCTTCACCATTGCTCCGCTGGCTCGAACCATGGGACGCGCAATGGACGTGCCTTTTTCAGTTACCGCCGCCTGGGGAGCCACGGCCGTGTTCGCGATCTTTTTCATACTGCCGCTGCGGCACCGGACGAAATCGGGTGCCAGCCGCTCGAAATGGTGCCGCGCCGGCCTGGCTCTGCTCGTGGGATACATTTCATTCGCGGCCACGATGCACCACTCGGCCATGCAGCAGGTAAATCAATTCGCAGACGAGGCCCGCGTGAATGTACTGAATATTGGCGCGTTGCCGCTGCCTCCTTCGGCTGCGCGCTGGTCCGGCCTGATTTCGACGCCAGAAGGCGTTTACCGCCTGCAATTCAACGAATTGGGCGACGAACCGCTAAAAATTCAATTTTTCCCGAATGCACCAGACAATCGTTACATCGACGCTGCGCGCAATTTACGAGATGTGCAGACGTTCCTCTGGTTCGCGCGCTTTCCAGTCTGGCAATTCGTCGAGCGTAATGGTCAGGAAGTCGTGCAGATCAGCGACCTGCGCTTTTACGGCATGGCCCCGCAGGATGGCCGCGCCGAGTCAGCGGCAGCGATTCCGGTTAATTTTACGTTTGAGGTGGTGTTTACCCCAGAAGGTCGCGTGGTGTCGCAGGGATTCAGGCGCGCGGCTTGATTCCAATCGCGACGAGTGAAGAATTGTGGAAAAGTTATCGAGCTACCTACTTCGATTCCGCCTCGTAAATCACCAGATGGCGTTCCTCACCCACACCTTCGCTGCACGTGCGCACGCCCGGCTGATCCCTGAGCACCAGATGAATAATCCGGCGTTCGCGCGCGCTCATGGGATTGAACCGAAACGGCGCGTGTGTTTCGCGGACGCGTTGGGCGGCAACTTGAGCGGATAGTTTCAGCTCGGCGATCCGATCGGCCCGGTAATTGGCGCAATCAAAGCGCAGGCGATCGTGCAGTTGCGGGTCGAGCCGGAGGGAGCGCACCGCGAGATGCTCCAGCGCCTTAAGGACTTCTGCGCCTCGCTCGAGCAAAAACTCGCGATCGGCACCATCGAACGTCACGATAATGTCGGGCGTCTCGAATTCATCGATGGAACCTTCCGCAGGGGCCGCGGAACGTCCTTTTAACGTGTTTCCGTCTACCCCCGTTGCGGCGTCCGCCTTGGGCGCGCCCACCGCAGCAGCCAGCGGTAACTCGATGTCGAATCGCAGATCGAAATGTGTCCCGGGCAGAATCGCGTCCAGGTAGCGGCGCAACCCCGCAGCCACCGCTTCGCGGTCCATTTTGACTGCAGGATCGTTCGCACGCTTTGCCGGGTGGCCGGCTTTTCCGTGGGATCGAAAACTCGTGGACATCACATCCCGGCCTTTCGTGGAGAAGTATGGAGAAGTAAAGGCGCGACTCGCTTTGCGGCGCCGCGTCCGCTACTTCTTTTTTTGCTTCCCCGGAGCCTTCAGTGGAGAAATGCGGTTCAAGTGCCACTGTTGTAGAATCGCGATTGCGCTGCTGGTCAATATATACAGCGCCAGGCCGCTGGAGATGGGGAAGACGATAAACATTCCGCCGAACATGATCGGAGTGAGGGCCATCATGCGTGCCTGTGAAGGATCGGTGACCGTAACCGGCGTCATCTTCTGTACCACGTACATCAGCACGGCCATCGTGACGGGAAGAATATAATATGGATCGCGGCTGGAAAGATCGTGAATCCACCCAAACCAGGGCGCGTGCCGCAATTCGATGGTTGCGGTGAGCATCCGGTTGAGACCAAACCATATGGGGAACTGCGCCACCATCGGAAGACAGCTTCCCAGTGGATTGATGCCTTCGCGGCTGTAAACTGCCATCACCTCTTTGTTCATTTCCTGCTTGCGGGGATCGCGCACGGAATATTTCTTGAAACGGTCCTGAATGGAGCGAATCTCCGGCGCCACCTTCTGCATTTTCTGCATCGAGCGCCAGCTGCTCACCTTCAGAGGATAAAGAAGCATATTGATCGCCACGGTCATAGCGACAATGGCCCAGCCGTAGTTCGGCACATAGCGATGCAGCCACAGCAGCACATAAAATAATGGTTCCGAGATAAAACCCGTCCAGCCAAATTGCACCAGCCCGTTGAGCGGAGGGTGGATGGATTTTAACAAATCGAGATCCTTCGGGCCTACGAACACACGCAATTTGAGCGGATCTTCCGGTGGGGTATCGCCTGCGGCCATCTCGGGCAGCGTTTCCTGCGTCGTCTTCCCGTCCGTTTGCAGGGTGTGCTGAACTTGGCGCGCGGAAAGCGTCAAATCCTGAGCCACCGGCTGGCCTGGCGGAGGTAGCGGCCGCAGAAAAGCCGCGGCGAAATACAAATCCTCGATCCCCACGGCGTCGAACGTTCCCGGAATGTCGGCGGCCATGTTGCGCTGATCGGGAACACCTAGATTCTTGGTGGCGACCTGCGTGGTACTTCCGGCGCGCCCGCCAAAAACCGCCGTTTGTATTGCAGCGCGGAACGCGGTGACGTCGCCGAAGCCGCCCCGCCAAGCGACTCGATGAGGTACCGGCTGGCCGTTGTGCCGCACCGAGACTTCGACTTCGGCGATGTAGCTGCGATCGAATTTCAGGCGCTTGGTAACTTCCGTTTGCCCATCGCTCCACTGGAAATCGATTTCCGCGGGCGCCAATAGCGTCACCCCTGCGGAATTCGACTCGGACGCTCCTTGCATTGTTCCGGAAGGTGTGGAGACCACATATAGGGCTTTATTGGCGGCCGCTTCCAGTTGAGGATCGCCGATTTGAAGAGAAAATGGCCAGTCGCCGGTCTGCGTGGCGACCTCGGCATTTACGACGTCCAGAATGCGCGGAGGCTGATGATCGTCGGTGAATTTCTTCAGCTGCCAGCTGCGCACCACCGCTCCGCGGCTCGATAGCTCGACGCGATACAAATCGCTTTCGACAACCGTGATCTTTTCCGCCGTCGCCGCCACGGGCGCAATAGTCGAAGTGCCGCCGGCAGGCGCGCCGGATCGAGAAGCGCCTGCGGCCGCATTCGGCGCAGCAGCATTCGCCGAACCAGTAGTTGGCGAAACAGCATTCGGCGTACTCGCATTTGGCGAGATCGTATCCGGCGACGCGTTCGTGGAAATACCGCTTGGCGTGGTCCCGCCCGGCTGGGGTGCCGCGGGCTTAGGTGGCTTATAGATCAGGCTCCACGCCACGATCACAATCAGCGAAAGTGCGGCGGCGATAATGGCGCGCGACTGGTCTGAAAGACGGCTCACGTACTTACCTCACGCGCCGGGTGACTGCTCGAGTCATTTTCGGGCTTCTCTAAATCGCTCTTGGACTCGGGCACTGGATCATGGCCGCCACGGGTAAACGGCCGGCAGCGCAGGAGGCGCGCCGCGGCCAAATAGGTGCCCCGCCGGGCTCCATGCCTTAAGATCGCTTCGTAGGCATATTGCGAACAGGTCGGATAAAATTTGCAACCTACGGGCATCAGCGGCGCGAAAATCGCCTGGTAGAAGCGAATGCCCGCCAGCAAAATCGCTTGGAGTGCACGGCTCAGCGGGCCACGCTTCGCAACAGGCTCAGCAGCTCCGCTTCGAGCGGAGCGAAAGTCGCCTCCGCTACCGAGCGGCGCGGATGAATCACCAGATCCCATCCTGAAGGTATCTCCGAAATGTTCCGCCGGAGGATTTCGCGGATGCGCCGGCGAATCCGGTTGCGCACGACCGCGCCTCCCAAGGCTTTTTTTACGCTGGTGCCGAACCGCGTGTGCGGCGCCCCATTTGCGCGGGAGAAAATGACAAACTGCGCCGAGGATCGCCGGCGGCCGCTGCGGTAAACAGCCTCAAAGTCGGCGCGGCGCAGCAGACGCGCGCTCCGCGGGAATCCCTGAGGCGCGTCCGGCGAGTGCTTAAATGGGTGTGAGGCGATGGCGGCCCTTCTTGCGGCGCGCCGCCAGAACCTTGCGGCCTCCCACCGTTTTCATGCGTGAGCGGAAGCCGTGCGTCTTGTGGCGACGGCGTACCTTGGGTTGAAACGTGCGTTTGGGCAACGAACACTCCTGTAGGCCCGCGTCGGCGGACCGCGAAACAACCAGTTTATGCGAGCCTTAAAGGCTGGTCAAGCAACCGCGGGGATAGCGGATAGGAACGGGAAAAAGGGACCACTCTCTCCGAGCCGCCTGCACGCGCATACGCGGGAGTGGGTCTGGCTTATAAACACAGACTACCTCAAGTGGTCACGTCGGTGCGTTCGCGCCTTCCTGACACCAACTGTAAGAACCCACGTTCCCACTTTGGAAGTGTATGCTACAGGAATCTGTCATATCTCGCTGCCATGAACGAACCCCGTAAGCACCACTACGTCCCCGTTTTCTACCAAAAGCAGTTCGCGAACGCCAAGGGGTTACTGTGGGTCTACGACCGCCGCCTTCGCGCATACAAGGAATTGTCGCCGACGACCGTCTGCCTCAAGAAAGACCTCTATGCCCTGAAACCTCAGAATGCCCCTATAGACCAGCGCATCGAATCCAAGGTAATGAGCTACGTCGACGGCGTAGGGAGCTCAGCCATGCGTGCCCTGCTAGCTGGGCGGGCAACTCGCGAGACGTTCGAGAATCTGGCCTACTTCATAGGCGTCCAATTCAACCGGCTGCCGTCGTTCGGCGCGATGGTTTCGGAGATATACACAAAAGCCGGTACAGGAATAATGCGCATGATGGCGGCCGATGATAATCCGGAGTGTGTCTTTGCTGATTCTTCGGTGTTCGAATGATACGCCTGCGTCACCCAGCCTTAGGCAGTAGCCGTATGTCATTGGAAAGTATTTCACTGCCCCAGGCACGGCGAATCCCACTGCATTGACTCCTCTCGGAGGGACTACTACTACGGGACTATCGCTGAGCATAAAACCCGTTCCGAATGGCGCTATGAGTATTTGCCAATCGAGTGCCACGATGACCTGGCTGAGGCTCTCAGCTTGGGTGAATATATGTTGCAGGAATGGCCGTTCGGTAGCGACCGCCTCGATCTGATTGTTTTGAACCGCTTCGACCATAGATTTGGCTGAAACACCGACTGATTCCCCAGTCTTTGCGGTGTACTGTTCAATGATCGACTGCATCCGCCCAACAAAACATCCCTACTAAACACTTGAGCGAGCGGACAAAGTGCATCCGCTCGCTCAAACTCGTGCCATTTCATCTCGCCGCCAGCCGGCGAAGAAACTCCCGCTTACCGGCTCGCGATTTTCTTGCCAATCGCCGCTTTCTTAGGTTTTCCAGTTTCGGTATTGGTTGCGCTCAGTAACGCCAGCGAGTCTTTTGCGTTGAATGGATACTGGCGTATGGACTGTTGACCTGTGGTGTTGAGCGAAATGTCCACGCGCCGGTTGTTGGCCCAAACGATTACTTGCAGGTTTTGCTCGATTCTTTCCCGCTCGTCATTGCTCAAGTCGGGATTCTGATCCACCAGTTGTTTCACCTGTGCGGTATCCAGATTCTGCTGGTCGCCTAAAGCTCGCGTCTCGATGTTCGCGGCAGGCACCCCGTGTTCGACTAGAAAGCTCTTCGTACCAGCAACGCGACGCGACGTCAGCTCCTGGTTATATTCGATCGTGCCGCGCATATCCGCATGCCCTTCGAAAATCAGATGGGCCTGCGGGTTGAATGTTAAATAGCGGTTGAAGTCGTTTGCGAGTGCCAGCAGAACCGTTTGCTGGCTCTCTAGAAGACCGCCGGTGGGATCTGCTGCGTTGGGCTTGGCAGTGGCGAAATACACGCTGTGAAGCGCGAGCCTCTTTTCGAGTTCCTGTACTTCCGCCGATTTCTGAGCAGCCCGCACCTCCACACTTTCCGTGCAATCGGCGGTTCCATCGCGCCCATCGTTTACGTGGCCCGTTATCGTGTAGGACCCCGGCGCGAGATCGCCCGTGCGAAACCGTACCGTAGATCCAGAACCTTCAATTCTCCCGCCACTCGCCTGCCAGGAAAACGACAACGGATCATCGTCGGGATCGCTGGCTGTGGCAGCAACGTCGATGGGCTCGCCGGCTGTCACGACGGTTTGGCTTGTCGAGCAGCTCATGGTCGGCGAACGGTTTGGCCGCACCTCCACTCTTACGTTCGCCGAGCAGTCAGCCGTGCCGTTTCGCCCATTGTCCACCCGCACCTGAATGGTGTATGTGCCGGGCCGCCGGTCTGCAGAACTCCAGCGCACCTCGGGCCCCGTCCCGTCGACGGTGCCCTCACTGGCCGACCAGGAATAATTCAGAGGGCGGTTGTCTGGATTGCTCGTGTCTGCGCGCACGCCAATGAAATCGCCGGATCCTGCATACACACTGCCTCGATCCGCCGAGCAGGTAGCGGCAATGGAGGCACTCGGCACCGCTGCCGGATGGCCGCCGAAGCGGAAAACCATTCCGGTGGAAAATCGCGCGTTCTTCTGCCATCCCCGCACTGCCGCACCCGTTGTGGAAGCATCGTCAAAATGCGTCAGCAGGAAATCGCCTTCAAACGGCCGCAAAGCAAAATGACGGCTGATCTTGATATCGAAACCCGCGCCAAACATCGCCGCGAATGCATTATCAGTGCCCAGTGGCGCACAACTAGGCGACCCGGTACATCCGGAAATCGTTACCGCACTGGCATGCGTCCCTCCGGCTAATGCCTGGACGAATGGAGTAAACCTTTCGTACTTGCGGTAGGAGAACCGTGGACCGGCCGTATATGTGTACACACTCCCGTCGGCGTCCACCGTGCGGCTTCCGGTTGGACTGAAAAGCGTCAGCCGGCTGTTGTCGAAACCGCCAAAATCCGCCACCAGTCCTACATACTTGTTGAAGTTGTAGGCCAGCGAAGTGCTTCCGCCATGCAAATAGCCCATGCGGTTGTTGGTTGATGTGGGCATCGCTCGCCAAAATGAGTAGCCCATAAACCACTCCAACTTCGGCGTATCGCTTTCCGGGGGATCCCTATAGGACGTGCCCGCTGCTTGGGCACTCCGTCCGGACTGCGATGGCCGGCTTGCGGAAGAGGCCGCGGGCTGTGCCACGCTTGTACCCGGTTCGGTATCGGGGCTGCCCGGTGCGACCGGCGTCGGCGCGATGGCCGTTGACGCGACCGCGGCAGCCTCAGAGGTTTCCGGCACCGCTGGCTTTACTGCGTCGTCCGCATACAGGGCCGGCCCTATCACCAGAACTGCCGCCATGGCGGTCATAAGTCTCGCTGCTAATCTCATGTAATGCCTCCGGAACCGCGCCTGCGTACAGCGAAGCGGGGAAAGCACCCGCTTCGCTTCATTCCCACCGACCGTGGCTCATCTTTCGTGGCTCATTGTTGTCTCGTGGCCCGCGACTGCCGTTTTTATGGAGCCGGTACGTTGATTACGGTATTCACCATAGTTACCGATGCGTTAAGTCCTATTGCCCTGCCATTGAGCGTGGTTATCGCAGCGTTGCCGGCGGTCGAGAAGGTCACTCCCGCCGATGCGATAATGGTGCCCACCATCGTTCCCCCGCCCGCCCCATTGATCGTGGCCGCGCTGCCCACCTGCCAAAAGACGTTCTTGGCTTGTGCACCGTTGATCAGGATGAGGCTGCGAGGCGCTCCTGGAGCGCCCACCGTGAGGGTGCTGGCCATCTGGAATACCCAGAGAGCGTTCGCGTCGCCTTGGGCGTCCAGTGTCAGATCCGATCCGGTAATCAGGAACGAGCCGCCCGCGGCTTTGTAGATGCCGGGAGCCAGAACCAGTCCGCCGAGCTGGCCTGCGCCTGGATCGGTGCCTCCCGGGCGCGAAGCGGGTGAAAGATTGTTGAACGCGGCCAGTGCGTCGCTGGCAGCTTGCGTCGCAATCGCAAACGTTGCCGCCGTGCCTTCACCCGGGCACGCGATAGTCGGCGGTGGGGGTGCGGTGTAAATCAATCCGTTAACAGTGCCGACGTTGCTCCCGGTTTCTGTGTACGTGCAGCCCGGCCCCGCATCATGGAATCCCGTTATCAGCGTGGAGGCGCCGGTGGTTCCGATATCTCCGTTGATGACGGTGTTGATCCCCTGATTGGTGACACCCGCACCGCCGCCAAAATCTCCAAAGGTCGAAGCTGCACCTAGGTTGGGCCCGGTCGGGCCACTGGATGCGCCCGTGGTAAACGTCCAGGGGTTCGCGATCGATCCCGCGGCCAGCGCGTTGCCGGATAGATCTTTCGCGGCATTGGTAACCTTAGCGGTGTATTGCGTGCTCGCTGTCAGGTTCGCCGTAGGTGTAAAGGTGGCGATGTGATTGATCGAATCGTACGTGACGTTGCCAGCGATAGTGGCGCCGCCCGCTCCGGAGACCGTCAGAGTGAATGTGCCGGAAGCGGTAATCGTAAGCGGGTCCATGGCTTCGCTGAAGGTCGCGCTCACGGCCTTGTTCAATAGCACGTTGATTTCTGCGTTCGCCGGACTGGTGAGGGTGATCGTGGGTGGGGTGGTGTCCGGAGCCGCGCCTGTAGTGAAGCTCCACGGGTTGGGTACGGCACCCGCGATTAAGGCATTGCCGGCAAGGTCTTTGGCCGCATTTGTGATCGTCGCCGTGAATTGCGTGCTAGCCGCCAGGTTCGCTGTCGGTGTAAAGGTCGCCACCACACCCACGTAGCTAACCGTTCCTGGCACGCCCGCTCCGCCTGCTCCCGCCACCGCCAACGTAAATGTTCCCGGCGCTGTGATCGTGGCCGGGTCCATGGCCTCGCTGAACGTGGCCGCCACTTTTTGATTTGTGGGTACGGCAGTTGCCGCTGAAACAGGAATCGTTGCAGTGATCGTTGGTGGCGTCGTGTCGGGCGTCTTGCCTGACGTGAAGCTCCAAACGTAGTTGCTGGCCAGCGTATTGCCCGGCACGCTTCGCGCCGTTGTGGTAATCGTCGCTGTATACTGAATGCTGGGCAGCAGATTCGCTGTCGGCGCGAATGTCGCGGTGTTGGTTGCCGCTACATAGGTCACCGTTCCAGGCACCACCGCTCCGCCCGCGCCAGCGACTGCCACCGTAAAAGTTCCAGGTGCAACCGCCGTGGCCGAGTTCATGGCCTCGCTAAACGTCGCGGTAATCTTCTGATTGATGGCCACATTGATGGCGCCAGTCAGCGGATTGGTCGACACGACGGCAGGAATGGTTCCTGTCGTGAAGGTCCATACAAAATTGGTGGCCAGCCCGTTTCCTCCAGGATCTTTTGCTCCCGCCGTAATCGTTGCGGTATACAGCGTGTGACCCGCTAAATTTGTGGCGGGTGTAAACGTCGCTGTGGTTCCTGAATAAGCGACCGCGCCCGTCACGGGAGCTCCCCCGGGTGCCGTCACCGTAAAGGTCGAGCTATTAATCGTGCCCGCATTCATCACCTCGCTGAAAGTCGCCGTGATGGTTTGTGCTACCAGGACTCCGGTGGCTCCGTTCGCGGGGACGGAGGAAAGAACAAAAGGAGCTGTGGGACTCAGCGTCTGCTCGCGGCCGCATCCGGCCAGCAAGGCCGCCGCCATGCACGCCAGTATCAGGATCCGTCGTGCTTTTATCTCACGCATCAGCATCTCCTCTTGTATGGACCGGGCGCTGCCTTCCGCCTGGCGCGTCGGGGGGGGGAACTTGCGCGGGCGGCACGAAACCGACAGTACGGCGATGATAATACCCTGCTGTTTGTTTATCTGTCTAGTATTGAACAGATGTGTACTACTTGGACACATTGGGACGGCGCGAAGTGAAGTTTTTAGAATCGGCGCCTAAAACGATAAGGGCGCGTCAGCCTGAAACTCGCGGTCCGCGACCGGAGTTCGTCCGCCGGCTGAGTTACTCTTCCCGCTACTACTTTCAAAACGGCTCTTCCTCTGAACACCTCGGCTTGTTAAAGTGCGATGAGGATCCCGGCATTAGCGCGCCTGGCAACTTGCATGTTTGCGTTTGCCCCTGCTGGCGCAGCGCATCGAAAGAGGTTACAACCATGTTTACTATGCGATTAATTAGATTATTTGCGCTCACACTTCTGGCGGCCGGCGGTCCCCTAGTGCTGTTGGCTTTGCCCGGCACAGCCTCTGCGCAGATTGCCCTGGGCGTTTCGGTGCGAATCGCACCGCCGGCACTGCCCGTATATGAACAGCCGCTTTGCCCCGGCGATGGCTACATCTGGACCCCCGGTTACTGGGGCTATGGCTCTGAGGGTTATTATTGGGTGCCCGGCACCTGGGTCCTAGCGCCGACTGTCGGCTTCCTGTGGACGCCCGGCTACTGGGGTTGGGGCGGGGGCGCCTACCTCTGGCATGGAGGGTACTGGGGACCTCACGTGGGCTTTTACGGCGGCGTGAATTACGGCTTCGGCTACGGCGGCGTTGGATACGCAGGTGGTTATTGGAATCACGGGACGTTCAATTATAACCGCTCGGTAAACAACATAAATGCGACCAATGTCCACAATGTCTACAACAAGACGGTCATCAACAACACCACGGTAAATCGCGTCAGTTATAACGGAGGCTCCGGCGGCACGAATGCGCGACCGGGTCCAGCCGAACAAACTGCGGCGCGCGAGCAGCATGTGCAGGCAACCTCCGAACAAACCCAGCACGAGCACGCCGCGAGCACGAATCGCGCGCAATTTGCCTCGGTGAACGGTGGCCGCCCGGCTGTTGCGGCAACCGCCAAACCTGGAGATTTTAGTCACGCTGTGCCTGCGCGTACCGCCGGCGCCCCGAGCAATGCTCCGAACAACGCCAGGAATAGTGGCAGCCCAGCGTACCGTCCGCCCACTAATGGCGGAGGTGGCAATCAGCCCGCCGCGCATACTGTCAATCCCGGCGGAAATCCGGCTCGCCCCAACAATTCCGCTCCGAATGGAGCTGGCCGCGCAAGGGATGTTCCGGCCGCGCGCAACGCGCCTAACGCTTCTCAGCCTAAGTCCAACAATCAGCCCGCACGCCAACAAAGCCAGAATGCCCCGCGCCCACAGCAGAAGGCGGCGCAGCAGCCAGCGAATAGGGGTGGAGGCGAACAACGAGGCGGCGAGGGCGATCGGCAGAAAAAGTAGTCTGCTGAAGAATAGCTTCTGTTGATACTCGTAACGGACTTGCTAGTTAGTCGCCAGGAGGCGGATTTCGATTGGCGGCAGCGGCTGCTTTCGCAAGCTCCGCTCCGAACAAGGGGTTGTCGGGGAATTCCGCGGCCAACTGCTCGAGCTGTGCACGAGCCAGGTCGGGATGTTTCTCCCGCAATTCGGCAAGCGCCAGCATCAGCTTGGCATAGGGCCGTAGGTAGTGCCCTGACGCCGCGGCGCGCTGGAGTTGTTCGATACCGGCCGTTCGATCTCCACGTACGCCGCCCATGCGCAAGAGCGCCCGCTTGTAGCCGGGCAGGATTCCGATGATGTAGTTGGCGGCGCCTAGCGCGAGATAGGCGTCGTCGGCCTCGGGCGTCACGGCCAGTAATTTCTTGGCGCTCACATCCGCTTCGCGCATGAATCCCAGACTTTCCATCTGCTTTTTTTCCAGCAGGCTAGCATTATCCGAACGCATTCCCGCGGAAAGCGTCAGAGCGAACAGGGCGTCCGCATCGTTCGGATCGACAGCCAGACGCTGGCGCGCCAAGTTCTCGGAGCGCTGCGCGGCCGCGGCAAACGAGGTTTCCAGGTCCGCGTCGGGTTTGCCCTCGATGCCGCCGAGCAGGCGTTTGTCGTTGAGAAAGAACTCAGAGGTAAGCACCCCTTTGCGGTAAAACTCTTCGAACAAATCGGCTGCGGCCTCGAGTGCCGGCCCCAGGGGCGCCGTCGGATTCAGCCCTTCCCAAGCTGTAAATCGCGCGCGTGCCTCCTTAAATTTAAGCTCGTAGAGCTCGTGGAAGCCCCTATCAAGCTCGGGAATGAACGAGAGTTGCGCGCTCGCATCGCCGGCCTGCTTTGGAGCAACAGACTGCCCATTCGCGCGACTCGGCCATGTCGCTGATACTAAAAGCAGTGCGCACAACGCGAATAAACCAGCGGACTTGCTCATCCCAGTTGGATGCAAGTTGAATGCAGGAAGGTTAGATCGCATCCACCAGGCCCGCAATGCTTCACAGCGTTAAGAGCGAAGCGTGAAACCCTCATCCGTGCGGCGTGCGGTGTCCACGCTGCCGATAGGAAGGGGGTTCGGCTACCGGCAACCATGACGATGAAGGTTGACGGGTCGGGGGTTCGCTTACGGCCACGATTGCTCGCAGCCGTCGTCCCCGCAGCGTAACTCCCAACCCGTCACGCACATACTCGCAGGGACAGCTCAAATGCCCTATGGACCAATGGCCTCAATTAAATTGGTACCTGCGTCTTAGTACGAGCGTCATTCGATTGGACAGTCGCAATGTTGTCTATATAGTAAGCGCATCACGGTACCCGCAGAAGCCGCGGTTTTGTCGGAACGGCAACCGCGGAGGATGGTGCCGACATGCGCAGCAAACGCAAAGTAATGTTCGAGTCTGCACCTGCACGCACAAGCACATTGTGTTCCCAATCGGACCACCGGCCCGCGGCCTCAGCTCGCACCTCGTATAGTCCGGGGCGCACGGGACTGATTCGGAAGTAGCCGCGCGCGTCACTGTGCGCCGCGTGAGGGCTGGTGCCGTCAGCCGCTTGCCAGGAGACTTGCGCTGCGGCAACAGGAATGCCGGCGTTATTCAGCACCACTCCGCTCAGCGTACCTGCGGGCGTGCCGGCAGGCGCCGGCAACTTTATGGAACAAATCTCAAGCGCGGTAAGAAAAATGGCGAGTTGCAGGCGCCTTCGCATTTAATCCTGCCGACAGATGAACTTTTCGCGAAACATGCCACCTCAAATTTTACGCGTGAGTCTGTCCGCTCGATCGTGGTCGTATGTGCCCATGGGCGAACTCGGCAACAGCGGACCTGTGCGTTCAACGGGGACAATTTGCGTCCAATGCTATCGTGCACTCGCATGAGTGCCCTGGCGACACCAAGAATTTTGTCAGCCAGCTTGCAATCGTGCGCTCCGGCAAAGCGCGTGACTTGCATCCAAACACGCCCATCGTTATCCTTGCTATTCGTCAGGAGGCCGCATGCCCCACTATCTTTCACTGCACTCGCTCACGTGCATGACGCGGCAGGGTGCCGAGCAATTGGCATCGCGCATCGCGGCGGCGAACGGGATCACCGCACGTAATGTCCAAGTGAATCTTGTCGACGGCAAAATGCTGGTGGAATTCGAAGCACCCAGTCGCGAGGCAGTTGAGACGTGGCTGAAGTCAGAGGGTTTCCATTACGAATGGGTGATGCGGATCGAATTGGTATTTCAAAATGGCAAGTTGGTGCCCGTTCCATGAACTTCCGGAAATGAAGCGCCGCAAGTAAAGTCCCGCAACTCCGGGAGCCGCCTCTGGTCTGCCTCCGGCAATCCCATCAGTTCATTAACGGTCAATGCGCATGGTCAATGCGACGGGCCTGTGGACACTGCAGGGTGCTCGCGGCGAACCAGCCATAACGTCTCTTCAGGCGGCCCCACGCGGCGGTATTCGCTGTCATCAACTTGCTCGTGTATCGCCATCCCAAACAGGAATTTTCGCCCGGCAAAGTCGTAGGTCGCATGCGCCGGCAGCCAAACTCCGGGTGCGACCTCGGTCTGCTCGAATGTGAACCGACCGCCTTGATACACTTTCGCTAGTACCCCGGCCCCGAAAGAAACATCGGAGCTCAGTTCGCCATCAAGGCGGACGACGTGCGCCGTCGATTCTTCCAGCCAGATGTTCCCATGTGCGTGTGCGTAAAGAGCCGCTAACCGCGGGAAAGCTTTGTAGGCCGGATCTGGGTTGAAGGTAAACTGCACCACGGTTGTGCCTTGCATCTTTCCGCGCCCTACCCACCGAAAAATGAATGCTTTGGCGAACGCATCCTCCATTTCCGCGCGGTCATGTTTTTTTCGCAGGGCTCGCTCGTAATCCAGTTTGGCGACCGGATCGTCTGGACGGCTCTCCACCGTAAGGACGCGCTCCACCCCGCGCCATTCCTGCTCGAGGGTGACCTCGTCTGCCGGCTTACCGTTCCGGGCGAGTTCCACGCGCACCACGTCGCTGCCCGTGGGAATGACGCGGTTGACGATTTCCTTGTCAGCTACTTCTTTGCCATTCCCACGCGCGAAGACGCGCTCAATGCGCTCGTACTGCGTGAGGGCAGCATCGTCGCTGCGCTGGCTTTCCAGAGCTCGGGCCACGAGCGCGTGGATCTGCTCATTCGTTAGCGCAGTGTCATCCTGATCGGCTGCTCGTGGCCCGCTTCCCACCGCGCAACAGCGTGGCGGATTTTGCGAAGGGGCCTGCACGCCAGCATGTGCAGCGATAAGAACAAGCGGCAGCAGAGCGACGGTAATGGTCGAGCGATCCAACATATCACACCGGAAACCGCGCATTCCCGGCTGAGATTCTCCGGGCACGAAACCTGGTTGCCTGAGTATCGCATGCAATTGTTGAAAAGCGAGCGCCGCTCTGCCTGCGGGACTCTCGAGCGGCAACAATACTCACTGTCGAGAAGAAAGCAGAATAGGAAAGCCCAAAAAGCCAATTTATTCAGGGCCGGCTCCCGGCGCAGCAGCCGACCCTAATCAGGAGTGTTCGTCACAGAGAACCATTCTGCCCGGTGACCGTTGTGCAATGAAGGTGCGGACTAAAGCTAAAGACTGTCTTAAACGCTCAGCAATCTCGAAAAGAACGACCGGTACCGGCGCAAGACGATGCGCAAATCTTCCGTCGAGACATTGTCACCGCGATCCCACTGGTGCTCCAGCTTCTGCCGTTCCTCGGCAAACATCTCTGCCAATCGTTTCATGGCCGCCGCCACCAGGTGGTCTGCGTCCTCCACCGCTTTCCGCGGTTCGTCGACGAACGCTGACTGCACCGCATCCCAGTGCGACCGCAGGTGGTCGGCTTCTTCGCTCGAAAACAGAGGGCCGTGCTCTTCTGCTACTTTCGCAGGAGCCGTTGCGGCTCCGGTTGCCGCCCCCACTGCGCCACCCTCTGCGGCTGCAGTTCCCGCTACCGTTCCCGTTGCTGGGTTACCCGTGCCCACGCGTGGTTCGGACTGCGTTGGCGCTTCCTGTCCGCGCGTTTCAACGTCGATTCCTCGTGCTTTGGGATCTCCGGCGCTGGCCAAATCGGAAGTGGAAAGCCCTTCCCCCAGCAAAATGTCATCTTTTTTTATTTCGTTTCTGATTTCGTTCGTCACGGCAGTCTCCTCTGTGAAGGTCTTCGCCTGAACTTGTAATCCGCGCTATGCCTTGTCGCCGGCGCCCTGCACGCGGGCTTTTTCCGGCTCTCCGACCAATTCTTCAAATAGCATTCGATAATGAATCATCGCCTGCCGCATGTCTTCGGTCGACGCCTTACCCTGCGCGTGACGCAGAGCGATTTCATGGCCCGCGCGGTAGTTTTCCACTACGACCGGGTGATTTACCGAAATTTCCGACGAGCGTTCATCGAAGTTGCTTACCGGATAGCCCCGCTCGGTCATTACCTGACCCAAAAGCCGGTCAGCCTCGCTCACGGCCACTTTGGGATCGTCCACAAATCGGGTCTGGAGCGCGCGCCAGGCATCGCGAAATTTCCCTGCGTCTTCCGGCCGCAAAGGGTGAATGGCAAATCCCTCGACACGCTTTTCAAGCTTTTGCAGTTTTGCCTCGGCACGATAGCGGCTGCCGGTCTCTTGGATCGTGCGGTCGTACTCGGGACCAAATCGGGTCCTTAGCCTCTGACTCCGAGTGCGTAGAAAAACAAAAATCGCGGCCGCGACGCCTGCAATCACTACAATGAGTATGACAATAGAAGTTGTATTCATGTTTTTACTCTCCGCACGCTTATAGAATGGAATTCCCTCGGCGACAATCAGGCGATGTGTGTAGCAGCATCTAAATTAACTCTGTACCCACCTCTGATAAGCTTCCTCGGTATTGCCCAGCTTTGCCCAGCGATGATCGATACCCGGCGGCCAATGGCGAAAGAACAAAACCTCACGTCGCATGTAGCCCTTGGCGAAACTCTGGCCATCGCCTTGGATACCTTGCGGGCGCACAAACTGCGCAGCTATCTCACGCTGCTGGGCATCGTGCTGGCGGTGACCACGCTCGTTTCGGTAATGTCCGTCGTGCATGGTCTGAATCTGTACGTCACCGACCGCGTTGCGAACCTGGGCGCCAACGCTTTCGTCGTCGATCGCTTTGGCATCATCACCAACGCGCAGGCCCTGGCGAAAGCGCAGCGCCGCCCACTGCTCCGCGTGGATGACTACCAGGCGCTGGCAAGCCAATTACAGCTCTCACAGAACGTCGCGGCGATTGAGGGCACAACCGTCGACGTACGCGCCGGCAATGCACTGTTCCAGGATGCGCGTCTCAGCGGCGTCACCCCCAACTACATCGATGTGCGCAGCATGGATGTCGCGGCAGGTCGCTTCCTTACGGAAGGCGATGAGCTGCATCGCCAGCCGGTCTGCTTCATCGGCGCCGCTCTCGCCAGCCGCTTCTTCCCCACCGCCGATCCTCTCGGCCGCAGCATACGCGCGGGTACGCAGACCTATCTCGTCGTGGGCGTCGCCGCTGCCATAGGCAGCGTCTTCGGGATCTCACAGGATAATTTCGTCATGATCCCCTTCTCGACGTACGAGCAGGCCTGGCACGCACCAAACGGTTCCATCACCATGTTCGTACAGGCCCGCGATACCGAGTTGCTCGAGGTCGCCGAAGACGAAGCGCGCGTCGTCTTGCGTTCGCGCCACCACCTAGCCTACTCCGCACCCGATGACTTCGGTATCCTCGGCTCCGCGTCGATTCTTAGTCTTTGGCAAAAAATTACCGGAAATGTTTTCGCACTCGCCGTGTGGCTCACCGCCGTGTTTCTGGTGGTCGGCGGAATCGTGATCATGAACATCATGCTGGCCAGCGTGACCGAGCGCACCCGCGAAATCGGTATCAGAAAGGCGCTGGGCGCTCGGCGGGGTCACATTTTGGCCCAATTCCTGGTGGAATCCGCGCTGCTCTCCGCCATTGGCGGGATCGTAGGTGTGACACTCGCGGTGGCTAGCGTCGCCGTCGTGCGCGCGACCACACCCATGCCTGTCGAGACTCCGTTGAGCGCCGTGGTCACCGCCCTGGCGGTCTCGACCGCTGTCGGCTTGTTTTTCGGAATTTTTCCGGCGTTGCGCGCCTCGCGCTTGAATCCTATCGAGGCCTTGCGGTCGGAGACCTGAGGGAATCGTGGCACAGGAAATTCGCGAAAACTTGCGGCTCGCGCTCGATACTTTGCTCGAGCATAAGCTGCGCAGCTTTCTCACCATGCTTGGCGTGGTGATGGGTGTCGGTGTGTTGATGCTCGTAGCTGCGCTGCTCACCGGCTTCAACGAATCTGTGGTCGAAACCATCACGAGTTTCGGCGCAGATACCGCTTCGGTTACGCGCTTCAGCCAGGCCCCGCGTTTCGGCGACCCGCGTCCCCAGGAGGAGCGGCTGCGCAAACCACTCACGTTTGAAGATAGCCAGGCGCTGGCGGCTTGCTGCGCCTCGATTCAGGCCGTCACCGTTTGGATTTCCCAGTGGGAACAGCCCCACCAACTCCGCTACCGCGGAAATGAAGTGGACGGCATCGACTTGCGCGGCACCCTGCCGAACTATCCCGCCGTCTATGCCAATGCCGCAATGCGCGAGGGACGTTACTTCACCGAAGCTGAAAATCTACACCGCGACGACTTGGTCGTCCTCGGCCGGGACGCGGCCGCCGCTCTTTTTGGCCAGCTATCCGCTGTCGGCAAAGACGTGCAGGTGGACGGCTCTGCGCTTGAAGTGATTGGAGTATTGGAACGGCCCAACGGCAATTTCGGATTCGATGACGAAGACCGGCGTGTGCTCATGCCCTACCAGACGTTTCGCAAGATCTATCCGGCCGCCTACGAAAATGCTTTCCGCATCCAGGGCCGCACGGGCCAGCTCGACGCCGCCGTCGACGATGCGCGTGAGGTGCTGCGCCGCCGGCGTAAAGTGGCTTACGGCAAGCCCGACAATTTCCTGATTCAGACCGCCCAACAGCAAATCGAACAATTCCACGCCATCGTCGGCATGGTGGCAGTCGCAATGGTCGTGCTTAGCTCGATCGGCCTGCTGATCGGCGGTGTTGGCGTGATGAACATCATGCTCGTGAGCGTCACGGAGCGAACCCGCGAAATTGGCATCCGCAAAGCCATCGGTGCACGCCGCCGCGACATCACCTGGCAGTTCCTCGCCGAAGCGATGGCCTTGACCGGTGCAGGTGGCGTGGCCGGAATTCTTCTCGTGGAGAGTG
>Ga0182024_10010090_pt1 | contig 19346 bp, 18 predicted proteins | sample P32metaG_FD_120480 | JGI IMG/M metagenome (GOLD analysis project Ga0182024, IMG submission 120480) | Permafrost microbial communities from Stordalen Mire, Sweden - P3-2 metaG (Illumina Assembly) | ecosystem: Environmental > Terrestrial > Soil > Wetlands > Permafrost | place: Sweden: Stordalen... | reverse complement strand
TTCTTGATATGCCGAATCAACCGCTTGCGTTTCTTCACTTGTTTATCAGTTAACACATTTTTTTTGTGTCTAAATGGATTGGTCCCAACTTTAACTTCAATCTGTACTGGAGTACCCATTAATTTGAATTTAGCCTGAAAAACATTGGCTAAAAACTTTCGATAAGAATCTGGTAAGGATTCCACTTGATTACCATGAATGATAATGCGCGGAGGATTATGCCCGCCACTGTGCGCATAACGCATTTTGATGCGGCGCCCGTGAACCAAAGGAGGAGGGTGCTTGATGATGGCTTGTTGTAAAATTTTAGTTAAGGCATTGGTGGATAATTTTTTGCTAGCAGATTTATAGGCTTCATTAATGGAATCAAATAAATTACCAACTCCAGTACCATGTAACGCTGAAATAAAATGAATACGCACAAAGCTCACAAATTGCAAACGCCGATCAATATCTTTTTTCGCTTGGTCTTTGTCATCGATAGTCATGCCATCCCATTTATTGAAAGCAATGACCAGAGCTTTGCCGCTTTCTAAAATGAAACCTAATAATTTAAGATCTTGTTCAGTTACACTCTCACGCGCATCCATCACAAAAATTACTACTTGCGTGGCTTCAATTGCTTGCAAAGTTTTAACAACTGAGAATTTTTCTGTTGTTTCAAAAATTTTGCCTTTGCGTCGAATGCCTGCGGTATCAATTAAAGTATATTTTTGGCCGTGACGTTCAAGTGGTATGGAAATACTATCGCGCGTAGTTCCTGGTTGATCAAACACAATAACGCGTTCTTCACCTAACATGCGATTGATTAACGTGGATTTACCAACGTTGGGTTTGCCGACAATCGCAATTTTAATCCCACTATCTTTGGATTCTTTGTTTTCTTCTGGGGGTGCACCAGGAAATAAATCTTGTACGAGTTCTGTTATGCCGCGGTTATGGGAAGCTGAAATGGTAATCGGTTCACCCAAACCTAATTTAAAAAATTCTGCAGTCGCAACTTCTTGGGCTAAATCTTCTGCTTTGTTAACTACCAGATAAATATTTTTTTGCAGTGCGCGAATTTTTTTTGCGATGGTTTGATCTGAAGATGTAAGCCCAGTACGAGCTTCTACCATAAAAATAACTTTATCTGCTTCTTCAATGGCTTGAAAAGATTGCTTTGCCATCAATTCATCTAAATCGTTTTCTTCTTCAGATATTCCGCCCGTATCAATCTCGATAAATCGATGATCTAGAATAGATGCTTCACCATACTGACGATCGCGCGTCATGCCGGGCACATCCGATACTAAAGCTAGACGAGAGCGGGTAAGGCAATTAAAGAGAGTGGATTTACCAACATTCGGTCTTCCAACAATGGCAACAACCGGTAACATATTCATTAGGATGTTCTAAATGCCCCAAGGTGACCGTCCCTGGATAAAGCATACAAGATTCCATCAGAAATTACAGGGGAGGCAATGATTCCAGAATCATTAACATATGCTCTGGCTGCAAAACTGCCATCTTGTGTATTCAACCAATGTAAGAACCCTTCTTCATCACCCACGACGATATGATTACCCATAATTACAGGGCCAGTAAGTCGACGTGCAAATAAATCATTTTGTTTCCATTTGATTTCACCAGAATCTGCATCCAATGCAAATACGCTGCCGTTGGCATCTGAAACATACACAGTTGTATCATCAGCTGCTAGGCCAGAATAAGAGGAAATGGTGTGGCTCCAAAGTTCTTGGCCAGTACTCAAGCTTAATGCCATGATTTGCCCTTGATAAGAAGCTACATATACACGCGTACTGGTAACCACTGGGTTAGCATCGATATCTACCATGCGTTCAATTGCAAAGCTTCCTTCTGGCACCGCAACCCGTTGTTGCCAAATGACAGTTCCATCGTTAAGACTTAATTTAACCAGCATGCCATTTTCAAACCCAATTACGGCATTGTCAGTAGTGATTTGCGGTGCGCTGGATGCACGTAATACAAGAGTAGGTTCAGTTTGTTGATAACGCCACAGCACATTGCCATCATTCGATGAAAGCGCGGTAACCTCTCCATCGATGGTTTTGGCGAGAACAGTACTGGAATTAGCAGCTGCTGGTGCGAGTATTTCCCCAGTAACCTGGGCCTTCCAAGTTGGTTGCCCGTTGGATTGATTTAAAGCCGCAAGTTCTGCGGTATCTAGCCCAACATATACTTGGCCGCCTTCCGCTGTTGCCCCTGCAGAAATAGGGGTACGAAGATGGGTTTGCCAAACAGATTGGCCAGTTCTTTTATCCATGGCAATAACATCGCCATCTTTACCTGCAGCAAACAATGAATCACCAGCAATTGCAGGGGTTAATTTTAAATAATCTTTGCCTGATCCGCTGGTAGCATTTGCATACCATACCGGAGAAACGTTAATGGATGGCGTAAAATTCACTAAAGGAGCTGGTGCCGGGGTATTATCTTTATCAAAAAAAGTGGAGCACGCACTCACTATGCCTAGAGTAGAAACTAAGATTATTGTTTTTAGTAATTTTTGCATGTTAGGCTGTTTCCAATGCCAGATTATCAAATTTCATTTGCAACAATGGTCTGGTAACTTCCGCATTTGGAAGCTCCGTTAATGCCAGTTTATATGCATTTCGAGCTGAAGCAACATCATTCTTAGCTAAGTACGCATCACCACGCACTTCATCTGCCAATCCCTTGAATGCTTCATCACTCGTATTATTCAGAGTAGTTAAGGCTTCATCGTAATGCTTTTCAGCCACTTGCACCCTAGCAAGCCTGATACTTGCAATTTCTCGCACCGAATTTTGACTGCTATGATCAATTACCCAATTTAATTTTTCTTTAGCTTCCGGGTAGTTCTTTTTAAGAACCGCAGCGCGCGCAAGCATGAAAGCGGCCATATTGGCGTAAGGAGATCTGGTATATTTAGTAATAAGGTTATTGGCAGATGCCGTTGCTGCCTCGCTATTATTTTGCGAGCGCGCTGCAAGCATTTCATCATAGACACTAGATGCACGCGCAAGCTGCTTATTGCGATAACCTTGGTAATAACGCCAGCTGCTTGTAATAATTAACGCAAGCACAATTCCTAAAACAATAGTTAAACCATATTGCTTAACCCAATCTTTTAATTGCTGAATTTGTTCTTGTTCTGTCAATAATTCGCTCAAAGCAACGCTCCTACGTTCTACCACTTAAGCATTCAGCATTTTAGCGGATTTTGAATAAATTGCACTAGTTAATGAATAAAAAAGACTATAGCTTAAAAACCAAAATGTAAAAGTAAAGCAGCCTTAACTTTTTGCAATAATGAATTATTTAAATGTCCAATTCTATTCTTAATAATTCTATTTTTATCAATGCTACGAATTTGATTACATTGTACTTTGGAAATTTTTGGCAATCCCGATTCCTTTTTGTCGAGAAATACCTCAAATGGGTAAACTTTTGTGATATTTGAAGTGATAGGAATTGCTGTCACAATAGTAGAGTGTTTATTATTGGCGTTATTGCTAATGATTAACACCGGTCTTGTTTTATTGACTTCAGCGCCGATTGTAGGATCTAAATTAGCCATGAATACATCACCACGATTCATCTGATAAACCATCTCCCACGGTGATATCCCAATCTTTACTTATTTCAGAATTGGCTTCTTTATAGTAAATTTCCAATTGAGATTGTTGTAATAATTCCAAAGCAGCTTTTATCACCTCGGATCGGGTTTTAAATTTATTATCTTTTCTAAATTTCTCAATAAAATCAAACTGTTGATCAGGGATTGAAATTGAAAATTTATGTGCATGCATAGTAGATTACTCAAGGTATTACCAATAGTCATACTAAGTATATTACAAACTATATGAATATTCAAGAAAATCTAACCTTCTATTTTTTAGCTGGTTTATGGTAAATTCCGCAAATAATAATAAGGATAGCCATGCCAAAATTCTTCCCGCTAGAAGGCATGGTGAAATTTTTCAAAAAGTTTTGGATTTTATTGCTAATAGAGAAAAAAACAGTTGCTCATAAGAAAAATTTGTCTCGTGGATTGTTTGGTTCTGTTAAGCAATTGGAACAAAAAGAAGTTTGTGATGCTGTAGTTTTTTGCGGTGCAACTTCCGGTGTCAGACACCGGAATTATTCTGAAGGCTGAATTGATTATCTTAAACCAAAACTCTTCAACTCAGGAACGGGATCGACGGTAGTAATTTTTTCCCACCATCGAGTATTATCTGGTTTAGGGGTAGTATATTTATTAAAATATTCGACTAAATCATTAACATTCGACGTTGCAAAAATCATATTACGATGTTTTTCGGTAATAAATTTTTCAGCATTGCAACGTTGCATTTGTTGTAAGAAACCATCGTAAAACCCGTCACTATTGAGTAAAGCTAGTGGTTTAGGATTGGTAGGGGAGGGTGAATAACTTGCAAATTGGTTATTAATCGCAACTTCGGTAACTTCATCTAATGTCCCAAAGCCACCAGGTAAAGCAATAAAACCAGAAGATAATTCGGCCGTTTTAGCTTTACGACCGGAATAAGTTTCTTCTTCATAAAGTCTAATTCCTTGGTACATTACTCCCATTTTGCGTAATTCTGGAGTAATAACACCTATAATTTTACCACCAAGCTCTACTATGTTATCTGATACTAATTTCATTAAACCCACATTGCTGCCACCAAATACTACGCCATAGCCTTGCCCAACCAGTGCTGTGCAAAGTGCTTTAATTTCTGGGGCATATTTTTCTGCACCGATGTCGCTTGAACCGCAAAATATACAAATGTATTTCATATTTTTATTAGAACCTACTTAAAAATAATTTTTACAGAAAGTGATTAACTCATCTTCTTTAAGGCTAACTTGAGCATGCTCTTCGCGTAAGAATTTTATAGATACGCTCTGATTTTTAATTTCGTCTTCACCTAAAATGAGCGCAATCTTAGCGCCACTTTTATCAGCACGTTTGAACTGATTTTTAAAACTGCCGCCACCACAATTTACCATTACACGTTCAGCAGGAAAGTGTACGCGTAGTTCATCAGCAATTTTGATTGCAGTTGTATAAGATTGAATATCGGTATTAATTATAAAAATATCAGCGGTAGTTTCTTCGGTTAAATTAATTTGCTGAGATTCTAATAAAATTAAGCGTTCCATTCCAATTGCAAATCCTAAAGCAGGGGTTGGTTTGCCACCGAGTAATTCCACTAGTCCATCATAACGGCCGCCAGCACACACGGTTCCTTGTGCGCCTAATTCAGTAGTTACCCACTCAAAAACGGTTTTAGTGTAATAATCCAATCCACGAACCAGACGTGGATTGATGGTGTAAGCTACTTTTGCGGAATCTAAGATCTGTAGCAAAGTATCAAAATGTTCTTTAGATTCGGCATCGATGTGATCGATTAATTTAGGTGCAGCTTCGATAAGCTCCTGCATCGCAGGATTTTTGCTATCCAAGATGCGTAATGGATTTACCAGCAGACGTCTTTGACTATCTGCATCTAATTCATCTTTGCGTGTTTCTAAATAACTTACTAATTTTTCCCGATATGCCGCGCGGGATTGGGTGGAACCAAGAGAATTAATTTCTAGATTTACTTTTTCTGACAATCCTAATTTATGCAGTAAATTCGCAAATAACAAAATAATTTCTGCATCAATGTCTGGGCCTTGCAATCCAAATGCTTCCACACCTACTTGATGAAATTGACGATAACGGCCTTTTTGCGGACGTTCATAACGAAAAAATGGACCTTGATACCAAAGACGTTGAATTTGATTGTACAACAAGCCGTTTTCAAGCCCGGCGCGTACGCAGCCGGCGGTACCTTCTGGACGCAAAGTTAAGCTATCTTCATTGCGATCCAAAAACGTATACATTTCTTTTTCAACCACATCAGTGGCTTCACCGATGGAGCGATTGAATAATTCAGTTTTTTCTAAAATGGGTAAGCGGATTTCTTGATAACAATAACTGTCGAGAACAGATCGAATCATTGCTTCCACAGTTTGCCAAACAGCAGTATCAATAGGCAAGATATCATTCATGCCTCGAATAGCTTGGATCGAACTAGCCACAATTGCCTCGTCTTATAGTTTAATTTTAGTTATGGTTCTAAGCCAGGTTCTGGAAGTGCCAAACCCATTTGGGTAATTTCCAAATTATTAGGATTTTGTTGTTGTGGCCGATGTCTCCAATGCCTATGATGTTTTTTAGGTTTAGGAGCCACATCTTCATTCACCTGTGTAGTGCCTACACTAGGCAGAGGCTGTGTTGCTTCTTGATTAGGTATAGAAGATAAATCTTGTGGAGCAGCTTCTTCTTTAATTTGAGTTGGGCTTTCATTATTAACTATTGGCTGATTATTAGGTTCGCCCGCAGAAGGTGGATTAACTGCTTCTGGTGAAGCAGGTGGAGTGTTGTCTCTTGCGATTGGCCCATTCTCAATAGGTGCATTATCAATAGACTGAGGATTATTCATTGTTGGCTGTTGATTCAAAGCCGAATTATCCAATTGATTTAACGTCTGATTAGCAGGTGGATTAATAGGCTGAATAGCAGTTTCGTTTACAGTTTCTGGCGCTGGTTGATTAATAGGGACCAAAGGAGCTGGACCGATATTGCCTGCAGTAGGAGCAGTATCATTAATTTTATTATTCACCATCAATGGATTACTAACTTCGGTTGAAGTTGCTGGAGTCGCGGTAATTTGCTTTATAACCCCATCAGGTTTTTTTTCTGCTTGTTGTACGGGAGCAATAGCCATATCTGTAGCAGTAAAACGGGTATGCGATTGCCACCACATGCCTACTAAAACCAGTAGCACTGCAGTAACAATGTAAGTGGACCAATGTAAGTATCGATCTAGTTTATAAGAAGTAGTTTTGGCTTTTTGACTGGTTAATACATTATTAACATGTGCTGATAGGCCACAATTGGTTAATGCGTCTTCAATTTCATCTTCATTAAAATTGAGCAGGCGCGCATAAGAACGTAAATGGCCACGTAAAAAAGTTTTTGGCAGAGTGTTATCGAAATCTTCTTCTTCAAAGATACCAATTAAATGTGGTTTTAAATGCAGGCGGGCAGAGGCGTCTCGCTCAGTTAATTTAGCTTTCTCGCGAGCTTCGCGTAATCGTTGTCCAAATCCTGTTAATCGCTTTGGTTGATTCATTTTATCCATAATTGTAGTCTCAACATCCATAATTCAAACCCATTGTTTCATATAATAAGACATGCATTAAATTAATGCACTACTACATTGATATTTTGAATACTTTTTTTAAAACGCTCGCTGCGACGAGTTCGATCTTTAACTTGCCCAACCAATTGTCCACAAGCAGCATCAATATCATCCCCCCGCGTTTTGCGAGTAATGGCATTAATCCCCGCATTCATCAATGTTTCTCGGAATGCATCTATAGTTTGTGCATCAGAACGTTGATAGATTGTATTGGGAAATGGGTTAAACGGGATCAAATTCACTTTAGCTTTTACATCTTTTAACAATCGAATGAGCTGCTGTGCATGCAAAGTTGAATCATTAATACCAGCTAACATGACATATTCCATTGTGACATAGCGACGTTTGTCTTCTTTGAAATAATCCTTACAAGCTTGAATTAATTGTTTCAATGGGTATTTTTTATTTAAAGGGACCAAGATATTGCGCAATTCATCAGTGGGTGCATGCAAGGAAACAGCAAGCGCTACATCGCTTACCTTACGTAAATCATACATAGCAGGAATAACGCCTGCAGTACTTAAAGTTACGCGTCTTTTTGATAGCCCATAACCAAAATCATCTAGCATGATGTTCATAGCGGAAACCACATTATCAAAGTTTAACAATGGTTCCCCCATCCCCATCATCACAACATTGGTGATGGCATGGTCATGCAATCCATTCTGCAGAGACAAGCTGCGAACTGCTATCCATACTTGCCCAATGATTTCAGCTGTTGTGAGGTTACGATTAAAACCTTGTTTGCCCGTTGAACAAAAATCGCAATTTAAAGTACAGCCCACTTGTGATGAAACACACAAGGTTCCTCGAGTTTTTTCAGGGATAAACACGGTTTCGATGCAGTTACCATCAGCTAAGCGCAATACCCATTTCTGGGTGCCGTCTGCACATGTGGATCCATAGGCTATTTCGGGAGGAGTAATTTCTGCTATCTCTGAGATGGATGCACGTAAGGATTTCCCCAGATTGGTCATTTGATCAAACTGAGTTACTCCTTGAAAATGAATCCATTTCAATACTTGGCTGGCCCGGTATGGTTTTTCACCCAAGTTAACAAAAAAATCTTCCAAAGCTTTTCTGGAAAGACCTAATAAATTAATTTTGTTAACTTGAGATTCACTCATACTTTTATGCTAGTTCCTTAGCAGAAACATAAGCCACGATTTCTTCAGGCTTAAAAAAGAAGGCAATTTCATCTTTGGCAGTTTCAACAGCATCAGAACCATGCACTGCGTTATGATCGATAGATTCCGCAAAATCGGCCCTAATTGTGCCATTTGCAGCTTCTTTAGGGTTCGTGGCGCCCATTACTTCACGATTCTTAGCAATTGCACCTTCGCCTTCTAATACCTGAGCTAAAACTGGACCGGAGCTCATAAAGCCCACTAAGTCATTGTAAAAAGGACGTTCTTTATGGACTGCATAAAACTCTTGAGCCTGGTTTGTGGATAAATGCAGCATCTTTGACGCAACGATAGCAAGCCCAGCTTTCTCAAAACGACGATTTATTTCTCCAATCAAATGCTTAGCAACGGCATCGGGTTTAATAATGGATAAAGTTCTTTCACGAGCCATTTGGCCTCCAGGCGGTAGTTTATATTCATTTTGGGAGCCGAATTATATACGAAAACGAGGTTCAGAACAAAAAATTAGTCTTTAATCGTAATGATGGTAAAATAGATACACAATTAAACAGATTAAATATATTTGTATATATGTTAACCCCGACTATTCTAGAAATTTCTGCAAGTATCGCGGCTATAATTAATGTCTATTTGGCTGCTAGGGCCAATATTTGGAATTGGTTCTTCGGGATTATCACTGTTACCCTCTATGCCATCGTTTTTTGGAAAGTTAAGCTATTTGCAGATATGAGTTTGCAGATAGTGTTTTTACTCCTCCAATTCTACGGTTGGTACGCTTGGCGCCACATCGACCCCTTTTCTACGTTAACAATTAGCCGATGTGATTTATTGGATTATTTGGTTGGGACCATTGGTTTGGTAGCGTTATTTGGCGGGTATGTTTTTGTGCTTAAGCTCACTACCTCTACAACCGTTTATATTGATGCCATAACTACATCGCTTAGTTTAGTAGCGCAATGGTTATTGTGTCGCAAACGTTTAGAAAATTGGTTGCTGTGGATGATTGTGGATTTGATATCCATAAAAATGTATGTCATGAAAGAATTGTATGTGACGAGTGGTTTATATTTTATATTTTTAATTATCTGCATTCTGGGTTATTGGGAATGGAAAAAATTAAGTGATAATTCTCGCCTAAGAAGTTACCGTATTTGAATGAATAATTTTTTGAATGGTATGCAATAATTCATCATTGGAAGTTTTAGATTTAACTAAAGCATGATTTACAAACTCAGAATATTCTCGATCTAATTCTATTGCAGAATAAACAATTACAGGAATTTTATATTTAGTTAGTAACAATAATAATTCCACACCGTTACCATCAGAAAGCAACAAATCTAAAATTACCAAATCAAATTTTTGATGACTGATTAGCTGAATTGCCTGACTTATGCCAGTACAAAAACTCATAATGGCGTAAGGTTGCAGTAATTGGCTCATTACGTATTGGGTATCTTTATCATCTTCTACATGCAATACGCGTGGGAGTGTTTGATGAGTTTTAATTTTATTAATTACATCTAATAATTTTTGCGATTCTATGGGTTTGTCTAACCAATCTAGAACTGAGAACACCTCTCCACTTAAACTATTTTTATCGTTGGACACAGAAATTATAATCACTGGCAAGTTCTGAGTGCGCGGATCACTTTTCATCTTACGAATAAAACCAATGCCATTTTCTTTATGCAACATAAGATCAATTAATAATGCACTGTAATGGTTTTCATCCAAAAATTTTTGCGCCTGTTTTTCATCTGTAGCGATATCGCAGTCGTAGCTTAATTGTTTGAGGAGTTTACATAAGTGTTGAGAATGCACAAGATCGTTTTCTAGAACTAAAACTTTGTTAACTGGAAACTGTTGATAAGATTTATTTTGCATTTCAGAGACCAAGTGAGTTACTGCTGAATCAGTGGGAATAGATAAATAAATGGGTAAATCGAAATAAAACTCGGTTATTTCATTCGGCACACTAACAAATCCAATATTACCACCCATTTTTTCAATGATAGTTTTGCTAATAGATAATCCCAATCCTGTACCGCCTTTGCCTCGCGAATCTGAAGAATCAACTTGAGAAAATTTTTGAAAAATTTTAGATTGATGCTGTTCTGGGATACCAACTCCGCGATTCTTCACACTAACCCGCACACTTTCTGCATTTTGCGTAATGGAAATATTAACTGTGCCTTTGCTACTTGAAAATTTAATAGCGTTAGAAATGAGATTAGATAACACTTGAGTTAACCTATTGTTATCAACCTTAACATTGGCGTGTTGCTTGGATTCATCGAATGCTAATCGAATTTTAAATTTTTCTGCATAGCTTTTATTAATTTCTACAGCCTCTGCTACTAATGCAGAAATATCGCAAATACCAAAATTATATTGCATCTTCCCTGCTTCTAATTTTTCTAAATCCAAAATATCATTAATAATTAATAGCAGACGTTCACAATTATTATTGGCAATATCTAATAATTTTCTAGGTTTTCCTTCAAAACCACCTAATGATCCACTCAACAACAAACCTAGCGAACCTTTAATAGAAGTTAAGGGAGTTCTTAATTCATGACTAACGATGGATACAAATTCGTTTTTTAATATTTCAACTTTTTTACGTTCAGTAACATCTAGAATGGAACCCGACATGCGAATCGCATTACCTTTGTCATCCCGAATTGCTTGTCCAATAGTATGCACCCAACGATATTCACCGTTGAAATTTTTAATTCTATATTCAATATTGTATGGATGATTAGTATAAAGATGATTATCAATAGCAGCTTCAAGCGTATCTTGATCATCCGGATGCACTATGTGTATAAACTCATTTAAATTTGAAGGTGAAGAAAGTCCTAATTTTTTACGAAATTCTTCTGAAAAAAATAACAAATTGGATTTTACATCCCAATCCCAAATTCCCGTATTACTACCTTTAATAGCTAATTCAAAACGCTCTTCATTTTCTCTTAATTTTTTATTTGTTAGCATTAACTCATTTTCAATGTTTTTATTTTTATCTTCTGTAAGCTTACGCTCTCTCAAATGATAATTTAACAACAAAAGGCTAAGTAAAATTAGCATTTCACTAAATACACTTATTACGATAACCATTTTTTCTGTTATTTTAGCAGCCGATAAAAAAGCAAAATTACGTTTTTGTAGCAAAACAAACTCTTCTTGCTTTAACTCATTAATCATAAAATTAATGGCAGTGAGAGTAGCCCAATCGGGATTTACAGATTGGTTCCATAACAATGATTCAATAATTGTTAGTCGTTGAGTTTGGAGAAAATTATCTTTGGTTAAACTTTTGATTGTTCTTAATGCAGCATATGCTTTACTCAAAGGAATTTTTTTTGAGCCTAAACTCAATTGCAATTCATCTGCAGTTTCTATTACATGGTGAGTATGAATAACCCAATAATTGCTTTTAAGTAATTCTTGGCTTTGTTGATATCGAACAAAGCTGCAAATTCCTAAAACCACCAAAGCAAATAATATAAATAGACTTATAAAATTTCGTTGAGAGAAAAGCATTCTGCTTATACTCCATAACTCACTTTTATATATTATATCAGGAGAAAATCCAACAGGTTTGAATTGGACATTTAATGGGCGAGCATTAACGTACAGTATTATTTAGGAGCGATCTGGAACCCCAATTTTTTTGAACCAGTAATGAGCCTTATCAATTATTTGTTGTTCGTCTAGAGTGAGGAGTTGGCGATTTTCCATAAGCATTTTACCGGCGACCCACGCATGGGTTACTTGGTTGCGGGACGCTGCATAAACTATTTGAGAAGCTGGATGATAGGGTGGCAGGGTTTCAATTTGGTTTAGATCTATTGCGATGCAGTCAGCGGATTTACCCTTTTTAAGGGAGCCAGTTATTTTTTCCAGGCCGACAGCTTTAGCACCATTCAAAGTGGCCATTTGTAGCATTTTGTTAGCTGGTAAGCTAATTGGATCGTGAGTAGTTAATTTAGAAAGAAAAGTTGCAGTGCGCATTTCACCAATCATATCTAAATCATTATTACTGGCAGCGCCGTCAGTACCCAAAGCAACATTGATACCAAGAGAGTCGAGTTTTGCTGCAGGACAAGTGCCGCTGGCAAGTTTCATATTGGATTCTGGGCAATGAGCAACGCTTAATCCGCGGTGCGCAATGATATTTAAATCTTCATCATTTAAATTTGCCATGTGTATGGCAATCAAACGTTCGTTAATTAAGCCTAATTTATCTAAACGTTTAATGGGGCGAACATTATAAGCTTTTAAAGACTGAGTTATTTCATCCAAAGTTTCTTGTAAGTGTAAGTTAATTTTTAAATTTAAATTTTCACTTAATTCTTTTATGCGTTGGAAAGTAACATCAGAAATTGTGTAGGGTGCATGTGGGGCAATGGTTACATTAATTAAATCCTGATTTTTATATTTCTCGTAAAAAGCTACACCCTTTGCAAAATATTCATCAGTAGTTTGTGCCCATTGAGTAGGGAATTCTAAAATCGTCATGCCGATGTTAGCGCGCATACCACTAGTTTTTGCGGCTTCCGCTGTAGCTTCCAGAAAAAAATACATGTCATTAAAAGATGTGGTGCCGCTACGAATCATTTCCGCCATGGCAAATAGAGAGGCGTCTTTCACAAATTCTTCACTCACCCATTTTTTTTCTGAAGGCCAAATATAATGGTTTAACCAATTCATTAAAGAAGTATCATCCGCCATTCCGCGAAAATAATTCATAGCAAGATGAGTATGGGAATTGTTAAATCCTGGGAGAAGAACATGATTGGTTAAATCGACATGGTTGTTACATTGATATTTTTTAGCAACTGTATCAGTCGGTAATATAGCTTCTATCAGGCCATTTTTTATTACTAATGAATGATTTTCTAGAACATCTCCTGTACTTCCCCCCTTTTGAAGAGGGGGAATGTTTTCTTCACAAGTTATAATCCATTTTGCGTGAAGTACTTTATCTGCAATTTCCATATAATTCTCTTTATAACCTAATTTTATCTAAAACCAGCCTGTGGAGATTGATTATACGGCTTTTGTTCATGATTAACAGGAGCTAAATTAAAACTAAACATTCCACTATTACTCAATACTCTTAAACCTGGTTTTGGATATTCTGGGACTTGCGGGAATATGAACTTTGATTTAGTTGCCAGTGAAGCTTCTAATTCTGTGAAGGTTCTAATACTAACTTTATCTTGAATTTCTTTTGGCAAAAGATTTTTTACGGTTTCTACCTGTTCTGTAGGGACGACTATACAATTGACTTCTTTGCCTAAAAATAAAGGCCGGTTAGATCGAAACTCATATTTAGAACGTTCTAATTCCACATCGGGCCGGGTTATAAAAGCAATGGGGAAATGATTATCCAAGAATTTTTGATTTTGCTCATGTGTAGGCTCGCAAGCTTCTTTATAAGGGTCTAACAAATCATGATAACCATTTTGCAGACCTTCTAATTCTTCAAAAACTTTAGGCAAGGTTTTAAGTAAGTAACTTGGATCAAAATTTTTGGTAAGCGTAACTTGTAATGAAAAGTCAGTACGGGTGGGGAGCAAACAAAAAGTGTCGATAATATATTGGCAATCATCTGCTTCTTCTTTGCTTTCATTTGCAATTGATCGATCTTCAAAATAATCTTTTACATCAAATGCTTTTTCAAAATCGGTATCTAACATTCTGTTTTTTATTAATTGCAATATTTTACTAGCATCTTTAGATGGTTTTGCAATTTCATTTGTAATTAATGCATAATCTTCGGCTATAAGTGATCGTTCTAGTCTATTGATTAAATCTAAATTTTCTTGTTTTAATAGTCCTGGGCCATTTTTTCTTACAGCACGTGCTAGCAAGTAATTAAATAAATATTTATTTTTAATAGCTTGGATATGTTTATCGAAAGTACCTAATAATGCTTCTCGTTCTCTAGGATCAACAAAGGGTAACTGACGAAGTTGTCTCATTCTTAGAAGATAAACCAATCCTTCATTTAAACTATAAGCTAAGTATTGTGGCTGAAAGTGTTCTAAGAAAAAGTTTTTTAAGTCTTTTGCAGTCATTGGATTCATCGTGCGTTTAGCGCAATTTAATCCTCTTCGGCTTATACTTTCGTATGTCCAATAACTTTTGTCGTTAATTACTTCATCTAAATCTGCAAAAGAAGTGGTGCCTGGGTTTAATATTGCCCCCATCATTCCACCACTAAAAATTTCACCTGAAAAAGGCGCAACCTTATATTTCAACAATAAATCTTTAACGCTTTGTAGGGCGTAATCAGTTTTGGGAAGTAATGGCAAAATACCGGAACTAGTAAAATGGATATAACCTTGGGGATGGTTGGCCATAGGTTTCCTCTCTTATTATTAATCTGGTGTCAGACACGTGTCTGACACCAGCTTGGTTGGCGGAGAGGGTGGGATTCGAACCCACGTGGGGACTCACATCCCCCATCCGATTTCGAGTCGGTGCCGTTATGGCCGCTTCGGTACCTCTCCAGTGGCGCGGATTATATATTACTTGGCTGAATTGTCTAATCCTGGAGGGCTTAAATTAACTTCAACTGGCCCTTCATACCTTCTTTCGGAAACTGGGTAGTGAGCGCTGATAGTCGAAGATGATAATCCTGGAGGAATTCGTAAAGGAGGAGAAGTTTGTGCTGAAATATATTCAACATCTCTATTTTGAATAATCTTACCACCGCCAAAATGAGAGCAGCTGCACAAAATTACTATGATTGAAAGAATTAGAATGCTTTTTGTTTTCATAAAATACCTAAATAATTAATTAACGGATACACCCGCGTCTAACATCGCTTTTTTTAAGTCTGAGTGAAATTTAGAATCAAAATAAGATAAGGGCAAACGAATTCCCGGAGGAATGCGACCCATTTGATGCAAAGCCCATTTGGTTGGAATTGGATTGGATTCTAAAAATAATTTGGTATGTAACCCCATCAATTCTTGATTAATTTTTTCAGCTTGTTGTTTATCGCCTTTTAACGCAGCTTCACATAGAGCATGCATTTTATCTGGGGCGATATTGGCAGTAACAGAAATTACTCCATGTGCACCATGCAGTAAAAGTTCTAACCCAGTAGCATCATCACCACTAAACACTAAAAACTTGTTACCGCAACGTTTTAAAATTTCTATGGCGCGTTCTAATTTACCAGTAGCTTCTTTAATGCCAATAATATTGGGGAGTTTTGCAATTTTTTCTATCGTGTCTGGAAGTAAATCGCAAGCAGTGCGACTAGGGACATTATATAGAATAGTGGGAATCGAAACCGTCTCCGCAATTTTTTTATAATGCTCATATAAACCATGCTGAGTAGGTTTATTATAATAAGGTGTAACAATTAGAACCGCATCAGCGCCAGCCGCTTTTGCATTTTTGGTTAACGCGATGGTGTGTTCTGTAGAATTGGTGCCAGTGCCGGCAATCACGGGAATGCGGCCCGCTACTAATTTAACGGTGGCTGCAATAATTTGGGTTTGCTCTTCTTCTTTTAGGGTAGCGGCTTCCCCTGTGGTGCCTACCACTACTAATCCATCAGTTTTTGATTGAATATGCCACTCTATTAAGCTGGCAAGCGATTTTTGATCAACACTGCCATCCTCGTGCATTGGTGTAACCAGTGCTACAACACTGCCTTTAATCATAGCTTAAGCCTTAAAAAAGAGGAGTTTATAGTAGAGCAGGAGCTCTCATTCTGTCTATCACTATTTGATTGTTTTCTGTATAATTCTGCCAATTTAAACCTCAAGGGTTAACCAATGAATTTTCAAAATGGCACAGAATGGCTCTGGGGTAGAAAATCAAGTGTCATTCTCCTTTTTATGTCAGCTATAGCAATGTTGTTCATGTGTTTAGGTGCCAGGGAAATTTGGACGCAAGAACATCGCTGGGCTGATATCGTTTTCACCATGTTGTACAACCACGATTATTTGCATCCGTACTTAAATGGCAATACTTATTACGACAAACCGTTGTTATCTTATTGGTTAATTAGCTTATTTTCTTTTATTACCGGGTCCCTATCAACCTGGGCGTTGCGCTTACCATCTGCATTAGCTGGCTTGCTTTCTATTTGGTCGATTTATCATTTAGGAATTTATTTAAAAAATCGCAAGTTAGGATTACTAGCTGCTTGGATGTTGTTAACCACGTTTTATTTTATTTTTTGGGCACGTACGAGTAGTGCAGATATGCTCAATATGGCCGGCACACTATTTGCCGTGACCTGGTATTTTAAAACTAAATTTCGTACTCTCTTTTCTGATTATGTGATTTTCTTTTTAATTCTCGCGGCAACCGCACTATGTAAAGGATTACTTGGGCCAGTTGTTACTGTTCTTGCAATTTTGCCAGATTTATTAGCTAAAGGAGAATGGAAAAAACATTTACGTTTTTCTATGCTTTTCGCGATAATTCCTGCTGGAATTTTTTATGTAGCACCGTTTTTTGCTTCCACTTATTTTGGTGGAGAACATTATCAACAAAATGGTTTATATCAAGTTTACCGGGAAAACTTATTACGGTATTTCCAACCATTTGATCACATGGGTCCAATCTATACTTATTTTATTTTTCTCCCAGTTTACTTGCTTCCTTGGACTTTCTTTTTTATACCAGCATTATTTAGCCTAAAATCCCGCTGGAAAAAAATGTCACCCAATGCACGTTGGACGGTGTGGGCAGTTGTAATACTGTTTGTATTCTTAACTTTAAGCGGATCCCGCCGTAATTATTATATTTTACCCGTCGTTCCTTTTGCTATTTTAATGACTGCAGATTGGATTCTTGCTCTGGTCACCAATTTTAAAAAAGAAGTTAAACCCGCAACCAGCAACGTGCAACATATTACTCATGTGCGTACGCAAAAGTTTGCTGCAGCATTTATCTATTCTTTCTTTATAATTTTCTTTCTTAATTTTGGAGTAGCTCAGCCGTTTTATTACGCTCGCGGCGGTACAACAGAATTCGCTACAGCATTAAAATCTACTGCAACGCAAGTGCGTCCTTGGTCAGATTGGAATGTAGTAATGTTAGATCCTGAGAGCAAAGTGCGCTTTTATTTAGGCTTACATCCAGATACCAAAAATTATGGAATTAATGGCTCTGAACGCAACCTGCAAACAGCTTCAACGATTTTAAAAACTTGGCCGATGTTATCTAAACCAGATAAACATACTATTTATATATCGCGTCAATCTTACGAACCATACTTGAAGACAATTTTAAAAGATTTTGACGTAGTCGAGGCGCATCCAGGATTAGGCGGAAAATTATTAAATGTTAAAAATGCTAATTTACCTGTAGCATTTCTGCCGAAAAAGGATTCTGTTTAGGGATTTTTTGTAATATGATCGCAACATTGATAGGAAACATTAATTAAGGAAAGACAATGACGGACAATCTGCTATACAAATTGGAAGAAAAAATGGTTTCGCTTTTAACGGAACTTGAAAATCTTCGCAAAGAAGTATCTAAAGTAAAACAAGAAAATGCCACTTTAAAAACTGATCAAATCAAATACGGTCAAAAACTTCAAGACATATTGTCCTTGTTAGATAGTTTGGATGCTCCACTATCCACATCTGTTGTGCATGACCTTGAAATGTTTCAAAACAAAGAAAGTTTTGCGACGGCTTAAATATTAAGTTCTGGGCTAAAGCATAGAGTGCGTTGCAGAAGAGCATAGGGGTCAGAGGGCCCCAACACCCAACTTTAATTTTTTTTTAAGAGGCCGCGCTTTAAAAAAAACAAGTTGGGTGTTGGGGCCCTCTGACCCCTAGCTCCCTGCGGGGCTGATTTGAATATGTGTGAGATATGGCGTAGTATTGCTTCCCCTGATAAATTTCGAAGTTGCGTGATAAACTTATGATTAAATTAAAGACTTATGTTTATACTCTATTGTTGGTTGTTTTAACTCAGACCGCTTTTGCAAAAGAAAACCTTATATTTTCCCTTGATGTCATTAGACACGGTGATAGAAATCCTGTGTATGAAAATCAAGATTTTGGGTTATGGAAAGAGGGGTTGGGTGAATTAACTAGAATGGGAATCCAGCAGGAATATTTGTTAGGGAAGAAATTAAGAGAAAGGTATGTTAACCAAAATCATTTACTTTCTGAACGTTTCGATCCAGAGCAAGTTTATGTAAGGTCTACAGATTTTCATCGGACAATAGCAAGTGCCAAATCATTTTTATCCGGATTCTATCCAGAGACTTTGAGATTTCCTGAAAATAAGGAAATTCACATTGAGGTTGTACCTAAAAAAGAAGATAACATGTTACTGGTAAAGCCTTCACGCAATCCATTCTTCATGGCTAAAAGTTATTTTAAAAAACGCAGAGAGTGGAACACAACCATATACAATATTAAAGATGATCTAAAAAGATGGAGTGAAATTACCAGGTATCCATTAAATAACCTGGACGATTTAGATAAGTTGTCTGACAACTTATATATAAGAAAATTAAAATCTATTCCCTATCCACACGGTATTACAACTAAAGATGTAAATAAAATTACTGCTTTAGATAATGAAGCAAGTATTAGAGAGTTTAAGGATCTAGACTTATCGCGCTCTATGGGTAAAGAATTTGTTAAAACTTTAATTGATTATTGCAATCAAGCAATTGGAAAGCATACTAAATTAAAATATGTGGCCTTTTTTGCTCATGATAGTACTTTGTTAGGGCTTATGACTGCATTAGGTAAACCGTTAGAAAGAATCCCTGATTATGCTTCTAATATAAATTTTTCCCTTTATAGAAATTCTCATTATTATTATATAAAAGTTAAATTTAATGATCAGGAAGTTGCTTTACCATCCTGTTATGAATCAGCATGTAGCATGAAGCAATTAAATACCATATTAAATAACTTAAGCT
>Ga0182024_10010089_pt1 | contig 19351 bp, 21 predicted proteins | sample P32metaG_FD_120480 | JGI IMG/M metagenome (GOLD analysis project Ga0182024, IMG submission 120480) | Permafrost microbial communities from Stordalen Mire, Sweden - P3-2 metaG (Illumina Assembly) | ecosystem: Environmental > Terrestrial > Soil > Wetlands > Permafrost | place: Sweden: Stordalen... | reverse complement strand
TGGGCCAGGCGCTGAAGGCCGACATCATCGTCACCGCAACCGGCCTCAACATGGCGATCATGGGCGAAACGGCCTTCAGCGTCGACGGCGCGCTGGTCGATTTCGGGCGGACCTGGACCTACAAGGGGATGATGTTCTCGGACGTGCCGAACCTCGTCAGCACTTTCGGCTACATCAACGCCTCCTGGACCCTGCGGGCCGACCTCACCTGCGAATACGTCTGCCGGCTGGTGGGCCACCTGGACAAGGTCGGCGCGACCCAGGTGACGCCGCGCCTGCGCCAGGGCGACCAGGCCATGCCCGCCCGGCCGTGGATCGACGACTTCTCGGCCGGCTACATGCGGCGCGAGATGCACCGCTTCCCCCGCCAGGGCGACCGGGAGCCCTGGATCAACCCCCAGGACTACAAGCGCGACAAGCAGATGATCCGCCATGGCGCCATCGAGGACGGCGCCCTGGTTTTCGAAAAGGCGCACCCGCTCGAGCGGCCCCAGCCTATCCTCCACGCGGCGGAATAGAGCCCCGACGGGAAGAGCGGCGCATCCGCGCCCCGGTCTGATCACTTGAGCTTGAGGAGGGGCATATTTTCCTCCGCAACCGTTGACGTCGGGCGGCCGAGCGCCAACTATCGGTAAATTCCCGCGAGACGCGAAAATCAGGGAAGGTTCATGCAGCATCTGTCAGAGCAAGGTCTCTCGGGACGGACCCGGCCCCGGGCCTCCCTCTGGCGTGGCTTGGCTTGGTGCGTGGGATCGCTCGCCGGTCTCGCGGCGGCGGCCATCGCCGCGGTGCTGGCCGTGTTCTTCGCGGCCACCATGATGGTCATCGCCTTCATGGCTTCGATCCTGCTGGCCCTGGCCGCCGCGGCGGTACGCGCGCGCCGCAGCGTCAGCCACGCCGCCGCCGATCCCAATGTGATCGAAGCGCGGCATGTGGGCGGCCACTCCTGGGTCGCCTATGGCTGGGACGACCGCCGCTAGGGCGTTCGCCAGCGAAGTGGGCACTGGTTCGGCGATCAGCGAACGGCCCAGTGTATGAGTCCAGCGCAAACGCCATCCAGGTGATTCCACCCGGATGGCGTTTGCGCTGGATCACAGCCCTTGCCGTCCCCGGCGGCGCTCCCCTAAAGATCGTGCTCACCAAAACGCCTGGGAGGGCGCCCTATGATCGGTATTGTCGCGACGCTGAAGGTTCAGGAGGGCAAGGGCCCCGACTTCGAGGCGGTGTTCCTCAGGCTGGCCGCCCAGGTGCGCGCCAACGAGCCCGGCAATGTGTTCTACCAGCTCACCAAGAGCCGAGCCGAGCCCGACACCTACAAGGTGCTGGAGCTCTACAAGGACCAGGACGCCCTGACCGCCCACGGCCAGACAGACCACTTCAAGGCCATCGGCCGCGAGATGGGGGCCTTCATGGCCGGCCGTCCCGACATCGAATACCTCGACGCCGTCGGCTAGACCGGCTTCCCGAGGACGCCGAAGCGCCCTCGGGATTTTCGCCTGACAGGCTTACTGGCAGGCTACCTTGGCGTGCACGTACTGCTTGGCCTGCGCGTCCCACCGCCAGCCGTCGCAATCATAGCCGGAGGGGGCGCCGTTGGGCGGCCGCTGCTGGTAGTAGCCGGAACCCTGCTGCCGGTAGTCGCCCGACGCCGCGGGAGGCGGAGGCGCGTAGTCCCCTTGGGGCGGCGGCGCGCCATAGGCCTGCGGCGGCGGCGGAGCGTCGTAGTAGGGATCGTAGTCGTCGTAGTAGGGGTAGGCGAGCGCCGCGCCCAGGCCAAAGCCGAGGCCGCCCCAAAGCCAGGGATCGTAGTAGCCGCCCCAGCAGCAGCCACCCCAGTAGCCGCCCCGGTAGCCGTAGCCCCCGCGATAACCCCCGTACCCGCCTCCGCGAAAACCGCCTCCGCGAAAACCGCCTCCGCGAAAACCGCCTCCGCCGATGGCTGCGTGGCCGACGCCGCCGCCCCTGAATCCTCCGCCGCCGCCGTGGCCGCCATGGCTCTGGGCGAGGGCGCCGTTCGTGGCCATCGCCGCCGTTCCGATCGTTACCGCGGCGATCGCTGCCTTGAGCACCTTACGCATGATGTTTTGTTTTCCCGATCGCTAGAAATACGGAAGGTCGCCACCCGAAGGCGGCTCTCCCACGCTTGCATATGGGGGATAGCGTATCGAAACTGAACCCTGCCTGAACGGCGGCCGATTCCGGGCGCGGACGGACAGCCGCGCTAGATTTTCTGGCCCGGGGAAACCGGCGCGGCGTGGCGAGATCGGCGCGGTTGTCGTTATCGTCGCCACTGGAGCGCGACGACGCCTTCGGCGGCGGTCGGAGGGTGCTCGCTGGCCTTCAGAACTCGACGTCGAGTTCCTCCACCTCGTCGGGCTCCTTGAGCGCCGCTGCGGTCCATTCACGCATGAACGGCAAAGCGAGGATCCGGTCGCGATAGGCCGCACAGGCCGGATCCAGCGCCACGTCGTAGGTCGCGAAGCGCGTGCAGACCGGGGCGTAGAGCGCGTCGGCCATGGTCGGGGCCGCGAACAGGAAAGGACCACCAGAGGCGGCCAGCTGTTCGCGCCAGATCGCGGTGATCCGGGCGACGTCCGACTGGGCGCCCGCCCACACCTTGAAGCCGGGATGATGCGCCTTGAGGTTCATCGGCAGGGCGGCCCGCAGATTGGCGAAGCCCGAATGCATCTCGCCGCAGATCGACCGGCAGCGAGCCCGCTCGCCCCGCTCGGGCGGCAGCAGTCCCGCCTTCGGTGCGATCTCGTTGAGGTACTCGCCGATCGCCAGGGTGTCCCAGACCTTGGTTCCGTCGTGGGTCAGGCACGGCGTCAGGAACGAGGGCGCCAGGAGCAGCAACTCCGCCCGCGAGGCGGCGTCGTCGAGGGGCAGCGACACCGTCTCGAATTCCAGGCCGGCGAACTTGCACAGCAGCCACCCGCGCAGCGACCAGGACGAATAGTTGCGGCTGCTGATGGTGAGCGTGGCCTTGGCCATGGCGTCTCCCGGGCCCTCCTGAAGCCCAACCCCTCCGGAGCATGAGCCTTACGCTCCCCGAGGCCGGACCATCGGGCGCAAGTCCAGACTCCTTCGCGCGCCGGGTTGGCCCGGCCATCGATGGCGCATTTTCAGGCGCCCGCGCCTCGGGGACGTGCACGCGGTCCGCCCACCCCGCGCCGCGTGACGCCCCTGGCGAGCGTGGGTCCATCGCGTGGCAGGCGGAGCTATGACGGTTCCCTCAAGGCTGCGCCTGCGGCGGCGGCCACCGACGGGGGCGCATGCGCTATCAAGCCTTCCAGGCCCAGGTCGACATGATGGCGCCGGCGAAGCTGGCGGCGGAGCTGGCCGACGCCGCCCTGTCCCTCGGGCCACCGTGGCTTCGGCGACTCCCCAGCCTTCGCCGCCTCTCGGCCGGCTGGCAGATGCTCGCGCGCGCCGGCCTGACCCACAGCCGGCCGGACTACGGCCTGGCCACTGTGCTCATGGGCGATCACGAGGTTCCGGTCCACGAGGAGTTCGTGACCCGCACGCCGTTCGGGGATCTGGTGCGCTTCCGCAAGGAGGGCGATCCGGACCAGCCCCGCGTCCTGCTGGTGGCGCCCCTCTCGGGCCATTTCGCCACGCTGCTGCGCGGCACGGTCGAGACCCTGCTGCCAGACAACGACGTCTACATCACCGACTGGCGCAACGCCCGCGACGCGCCCCTCGCCGCCGGCGCCTTCGGCTTCGACGACTATGTGGCCCATGTCATCGCCTTTCTGGAAGCGATCGGGCCTGGGGCACACCTGATTGGGGTCTGCCAGCCCTGCGCCCACGCCCTGGCCGCCGTGGCGATCATGGCCGAGGACGATCATCCGGCCACTCCGCTCAGCATGACCTTGATGGCCGGCCCGGTGGACACCCGCGTCAACCCGACCAAGGTCAACGACCTCGCCCAGAGCCGGTCGATCGACTGGTTCGAGCGCGAGCTCATCGCCACTGTTCCGGCCCGCTACGCCGGCGCCGGCCGCCGGGTCTATCCCGGCTTCACGCAGCTGACCGCCTTCATGCTGATGAACCTCGGCCGCCACGTCGACGCCCACGTGGACCTCTACACCCACCTCGCCGCCGGCCGGTCCGCCGAGGCGCAGACGGCGAAGACCTTCTACGACGAATACTTCGCCGTCCTCGACCTCACGGCGGAATTCTACCTCGAGACCGTCTCGCGGGTTTTCCAGGATCACCTGCTGCCCAGGGGCGAACTGGTCTGGCGCAATCGCCGGGTCGATCCCCGCGCCATCCGCCGCACGGCCCTCTTCACCATCGAGGGCGAGCGCGACGACATCTGCTCGGTCGGCCAGACGGTCGCCGCCCACGCCCTCTGCGCCAACATCTTCGCCAATCGCAAGCGTCATCACCTGCAGCCCGGCGTCGGCCACTACGGCGTCTTCAACGGCCGCAAATGGCAGACCCAGATCTATCCCCTGGTCCGCAACCTGATCCTGGCGACGAACTAGAATCTATGTAAAACAGTCGACATAGATATCCAGGTCGAGATTTACTCGCACCTACGGCGTGGGGCGCCATTGAATTCGGTACACCCCGAAATAATATCAGGTATGGCAGTCTGCCATACCCCCCCAACAGGCTGTCAGCGGGCCGCGGCGAACGCGTTGGCCGTGGCCCGCACTTTTTCCGTGGCCCACAGCGTGTCGGCCTGCCGCCGCATCACCGATACCGGAAAAAAGCCGGCGGGCGAACTGCGCTGTTGGCGCCGGACGGCCAGGACGCGCGTTCATCGATGATCTTGCCTGGAGATCAGCCATGCCCGCAAAATCCGCCGCTCAGCAGAAGGCCGCCGGCGCCGCCCTCTCCGCGAAACGCGGCGACACGCCGAAAAGCAAGCTCAAAGGCGCATCGAAATCGATGATGTCGATGAGCGAAAAACAACTTGAGGACTTCGCGCATACCAAGCGAAAGAATAAGCCGGAACACGTCGCTAAGTGACCTAGCGGAACGCTTTCCAGTTGGTGGCGTTGTGGTAGGTTCCGCCGGGGTCAGGCGAGGGAAGTAGCATGTTAGCGTCACCGTTTGCCGAGGCGCTGCTCCAGACCGCAATGACGGCGCTCGCCGGCGGCGAAGGGTTGGCTGGTGCGCTCGACGCCCTGCCGGCGCCCATCTATGTGACGGACCCCGAAGGCTTGGTTACCTATTTCAACACCGCTTGCGTCGACTTCGCCGGTCGCACCCCGGCGGTCGGCAAGGACCGTTGGTGTGTCAGCTGGAAGCTCTACACCAGTGAGGGCGTCCCGCTTCCGCACGAGGCCTGTCCCATGGCCGAGGCGATTCGCGGCCGCAAGCCGGTGCGCGGCGCGACCGCCATCGCCGAGAGGCCCGACGGTGTCCGCGTCACGTTCATGCCGCTGCCGACGCCCCTGTTCGACGCAGACGGCGCGCTCGCCGGCGCCGTCAATATCCTGATCGACGTGACCGAATACCGCCAGGTCGCCGAACTGCGCGACGAGGCCCGCCGCTGCCGCCGCCTGGCCGCGGGCGTGACGGACAAGGCGACGATTCGAACATTGAAGCAGATGGCGGACGAATACGAAGCCAAGGCGCAGGAACTCGAAGCTTGCGCCCGTGAGCACTTCAGGCTCGTCGCCTGATCGTCCTTCGAACTCGGAGCCGTGACCAGGCTGAATAGAGAGCCGTAGAACCTCCCGCCCGCGCGGTCCGCGGCTCCCATCCCACCGACTCCAGCCGCGCCGCCGGGATTGGCAAGGGCGCGAAGCTTGGTGCACAGGGTGAGCGACGACGTGGCCGGGGCTCGGTTCGGGAGGTGTCGGTGGTTCCCGTTCAACGCGATGACGAGCCCGTGGGCGTTCCACGCCTCCCGGTGATCGTCGGATTCTGTCTCCTCGCCTTCGCCGCTCTCGCCTCGATCGTGGGGACGTTCACGTCGGCCAACGCACACCGTTGGCTGACCCGTTCGCTCGAGGTCAGGCAGACGGAAGCGCAGTTGTTCAGCGCGATCCAGGACGCGGAGACCGGGCAGCGGGGCTATCTCCTGACGGGAGATCGCAGCTACCTGGCCCCCTGGCTGGCGAGCCGGGCGCGCTTGGCGCCGTTGGAGACCGAACTCCACACTCTCACCCGCGACGATCCGCGCCAACAGTCCCGGCTGAGCCGGATGCACGCCCTGATCGACGCCAAGCTCCGCGAACTCGACGGGACGGTGTCGCTACAGCAGGACGGACATGCCGCAGAGGCGCTTGCGGTCGTCAAGACGCATCAGGGGCGTGACGTGATGCGCGACATCCGCGCCTCGATGGCCGAATTCGACTCCGCCGAACGGCAGACGCTCCTGCGGCGGGAGGCGAACTCCAGCCGCCTGGGCGCGGTCCTCGCCGTCGCGGTATCGCTCTCCGTGGGGCTGGTTGCCCTGCTGTCGCTGGCGATCTACCGCGCCGCCGGCCTCTACGAGGCCGCCTTGAAAGACCGCAACAGGGCGCTCGCCACCGAGATGGCGGAGCGCGTCAAGGCGGAAGCGCAGCTTCACCAGGCGCAGAAGATGGAGGCGCTGGGACAGCTCACCGGGGGTGTCGCACACGACTTCAACAACATGCTGGCGGTGATCGTGGGCAATCTCGACATCCTCATCCGCCGGCTCACCACGGAAGACGGCCGCATGACCGCGATGGCGGAGAACGCCCTGGCCGCGGCCCACCGCGCCGCCGCGCTCACGCGGCGGCTGCTGGCCTTCTCACGGCTGCAACCGCTCGACCCCAAGACGACCGACATCAACCGGTGCGTCGGCGAAATGACCGAGATGCTGCGCCGAACGCTCGGCGAGAGGATCGCCGTCGAGACAGTGCTCTCCGGCGGCCTGTGGCCCGCCTTCGTCGACCGGCCGCAACTGGAAAGCGCCCTGCTCAACATGGCCGTCAACGCCCGGGACGCCATGCCGGACGGCGGTCGCCTTACGGTCGAGACGTCCAACGCCTCGCTCGACCAGTCCTACGCCGACACCCAGATCGATGTGCAGCCCGGGCAGTATGTGATGATTTCCGTCACCGACACCGGGACCGGCATGGCGCCGGATGTCATGGAAAGGGCCTTCGACCCTTTTTTCACGACCAAGCGGGTCGGCGAGGGCACCGGCCTTGGCCTCAGCCAGGTTCATGGCTTCCTCAAGCAGTCGAGAGGCCACGTCAGGATATACAGCGAGGTGGGCGTCGGGACGACGGTCAAGCTCTACGTTCCACGCGACGCCAGCGGACGCCCGGCCGAGGAGCCGGCGCGGCACGCCCCTTCGGTCCCGATCGAGCAGAGGTTCATCGTCCTCGTGGTCGAGGACGATCCAGGCGTTCGTGGCGTCGCCGTGAGCGCGCTTCGAGAACTCGGCTTCGGCAGCCTGGAGGCCGACAGCGGCGCGGTCGCCCTCGAGAGCCTGGAGAGGCGCGACGACATCGCCGTCCTGCTGACGGACGTCGTCATGCCGGTGATGGATGGTCGACAACTGGTCGAGGCCGCGCTCCAGCTGCGGCCCGACCTCAGGGTCCTCTACATGACCGGCTACACGCGCAACGCCATCGTTCACAACGGCGCCCTGGACGCGAACACCCACCTGATCAGCAAACCGTTCACGATCAGCGATCTTGATCGCGAACTGCGGCGCCTCCTCAGCGACCGAATTTAGCCCGCATGCCGAAAGCGGGAACCATGTCTCGGAATTCCATCGGATCGCCACTCCGGCCGCCGACCCTTCGATCGGCGGCGCAGGTTTCGGGAGGCCCGTGGTCAGGCGGTGGCCGGAGCGATCCGGCGGCGTGAGCGAAGTGCGCCCCCCACGCCGCCGATACCGGCGAGCATCAGGGCCCACGCCATCGGCTCCGGCACGGTGGAAACCACCACATTATCGAGCAGATCGCCCTGCTGGTCGGCGGGTCCGAGGTCGGTGAACGACACCTGGCCCGACGCCCCGGTGAAGTTGAGCGAATAGGCGGTGTAGGGCTGCGCATTGCTGGTGGGCGTCACGTCGATGGACTGGCCGCCGATGCTGACCACCGTCGTCTGGTTCGCGGCGCCGCGCATGTTCCCGGCCAGAAGGAAGCTGATGGTGTAGTTTCCGGTCGGCAAAGAGGCCACGGACTGGAGTTCGCCGGCCGGCGTGAACCCGCTGCCGGTCGAGCCGTCGAGATCGACGGAGTTTCCGGCGCCGAAGGCCAGATTGCCGAAGAAGCCCGGGCCGACCAGATCGACCGAGGGCATGCCCCCCACGTCCCCCGGTTGCGGGATCGAGCGGAAGATGGTGTCTCCAGGCCAGTTGCCCTGGGCGACGGAGCTGTCGAAATTGTCCGAAAGGACGACGCCGGCCACCGCGCCCTGCGTCCAAGCGCCGGCGGCCAAGGCGGCGACCAACGCGAAACCACACTTTACGCTCACGCTTGAACTCCTACTCTACTCTGCGCCGCCATACTGACGCCGCATTGACACAGCGGCCCAAATGGACGCCGGCGCCGCTGGTATCAGGCTTCGCCCAAGAGTCCATAGCATTTTAACGGAATTCTACGTTGTGGCGCCATTGTTTGGCTTTGCCTTCGCCCGACTTGCCAGCCGGCAGGCGTGGACGACAGCGCCAAGTGCGGTTGCCGCTCGCCGCGGAGGTGCTAAGGCGAACCCCAGACCTCCGGAGCCTTCGCATGACCGCCGGCCGCGACGCCCTTGGAAATCCCGTGTCCACCGCTGATCCGCAGCTTCTGGCCGGCGTCGATGATTTCGTCGAAGGGTTTCTCCGCTACGAGACCCGGGCCGTGAATATCCTGAGGATCGCCGCGGCGGCGGCTGACTCGCCGCTCGCCAACGCCTATGCCGGCGCGCTCTTCATGCTTCTGGAATCGCCCGAGGGCCTGGTCCGAGCCCGACCGTTCCTGAGAGCGGCCGAGGCGGCGCGCGGCGCCAATGCCCGCGAGGCCGCCTTCATCGCCTTTCTGCGCTCCTGGGTCGACGGCGACCTTCCGAAGGCCTGTGCGCTCGGCGACGACATCGTCGCGGAATGGCCGCGCGATCTGGTAGCGGTGAAGCTGCGCCAGTATCTGGCGTTCGGCGACGGCGATGCGCCGGCCATGCTGCGCATCGCGCTCGCCGCGGCTACGGCCTGCGCCGACGTGCCCCAGACGCACGGCATGCTGGCCTTCGCCCACGAGCAGTGCCATCGCCTCGCCGACGCCGAAGCCGCGGCCCGCCGCGCCCTGGACATGACCGAGCGCGAGCCCTGGGCCCAGCACGCCCTTGCACACGTCATGCTGACGGAGGGGCGGATCGACGAGGGCGCTTGGTTCATGGAAGCGGCGGCGCCGAGCTGGAGCGGCCTCAACTCCTTCATGGTCACCCACAACTTCTGGCACCTGGCGCTGTTCCACCTCAGCCAGGGCCGGACGGACGCCGTGCTGGAAGCCTACGATACGCAGTGCTGGGCCCACGACCGCGACTATTCCCAGGACCAGATCGGCGCTGTCTCCCTGCTCGCCCGCCTCGAACTGGCCGGCGTGGACGTCGGCGACCGCTGGGTCGACGTCGCCGAGCGCCTCGCCGACCGCGGCCCCGACGTCGAGCAGCCGTTCCTCTCCCTGCAGTATCTCTACGGTCTCGCCCGCGCCGGCCGACCCGAGGCCGAGGCGATGCTGGACGCCTTCCGCCGCCGGGCGCGCGAGGCGCCGCTCTTCAGCCGGGAAGCGTGGGCCGAGATCGCGCTGCCAGCGGCCGAGGGGATCGTCGCCTTCCACGCCTGCCGACCCGAAGACGCCGCCCGCTGCCTGGACCGCGCGCTTCCGCGATTGCACAGGATCGGTGGCAGCCACGCCCAGCGCGACCTCTTCGACCAGATCCGCCTGGCGGCCCTGACCGACTGCGGGCGCTGGGTCGAGGTTCAACAGGTTCTGGAACAGCGCCGCACCCACGACCCCCACGGCGTCCCCCTCAACCGCGCCCTCGCGCAAGCCTATGGAGCCCTGGGGTTGCCGGACCAGGCGGCCGAGGCCGCCGGTCGATGCGCTCGATAACATTGCCGCTTGCGTTGCCTTTGATTGGTGCGTCAAGTTGACCCTACGGGAGGGTGCCAAAAAAGGGAGGAACTCATGAGCGTCTATCGCGTGACCGAAATCATCGGCACGAGCCCCACCAGCTGGCAGGAAGCGGCCAAGGAGGCCGTGGCAATTGCAGCCAAGTCACTCCGGGACCTGCGGGTCGCCGAAGTGGTCGAATTCGACCTGGCGTTGGGCGAGAACGGGCAGATCGAGACCTATCGGACCAAGCTGCGCGTGAGTTTCAAGTACGAACACGAGTAGGCGCGTCCCCTGGGGGCTGACCAATAGTATCCCGTCCTCGCGCCGGTGTTCCTGCGTTCGGCGCCGAGGCACGGCCGGCCCGAAGGCTCCGTCCAGGGTCTGGACCGCGCGCCGCCGCGCCTGCACAGGATCGGCGGCAGCCACGCCCCGCGCGCCCTCTTCGACGAGTTCCGCCTGGCCGCCCTGAGGGCATGCGGGAAGTGGGTCGAGGTCCAGCAGATCCTTGAGCAGCGCCGCGCCCGCGACCCCCACGGCGTCCCCCTCAACCGCGTCCTCGCGCAAACCTTAGAGGGAGCCCAGGGTTTGAGGCCCGGGCAGGTGGCGTTGACGCGCACCTGATAGGGTCCAAGTTCGGCCCATAGGTGGCGGATCAAACTCTGGAGAAGTCGATCCATGGACGACGTGAAACGGTTGCTGGCCATCGAGGATATCCGCCAGCTCAAGGCGCGCTATTACCGCTGCATGGATACGAAGGATTGGGACGGTCTTGGCCAGGTGTTCGCGCCGGAGGCGGTCTTCGATCTTCGCGAGGTCAACAGCGTCAGGCGCCCGCTCACCGGTGAGTGGACTCCGCCCTATGGCGACGAGACCGCGGTCCATCGTGGCCACGCCGCGGTGGTCGGCATGATCCGCAACGCCGTCACCCGCCTGGTCACCGTCCATCACGGCCACATGGGCGAGATCGAGATCACCTCCGACACCAGCGCACAGGCGATATGGGCTATGGAGGATGTCATCCGGAACGCGCCCGGGGAACCGGAGATGTCCATGCACGGCTTCGGCCACTATCACGACACCTACGTGCGTCTCGACCGCGGCTGGGCGATCCAAACGACGCGGATCACGCGGCTCTATCTGACAAGAGGCTAGGTCAGGTTTCGTTCCGCGGGCCCCACGGCCGTCTGCGGAGCAGGTAGGTCTGCTCGCCCTCCAGCACCAGGTCGCTCCGCTGGTTCAGCACCGCGGAGGCCATGACCAGCAGGCCGGCGGTGCGTTGCGGAGTCAGGGCGGTGACGGTCAGGGACGAGTAGAGGGTGTCGCCGACGTAGACCGGGGCGACGAACCGGCTGCTCTGGCTGACGAAGCCCTTCAGCGAATCCTCCACCATGTGGGGAAACAGGCCGGCTCCGGCGGCGGTCTGGATCAGGACCTGGAAGCCGTGCGCCAGCATGTGCGGCATACCGCGGGCGCGGCAGAATTCGACGTCGTAGTGGATGGGGTGGTTGTCGCCGCTGGCCAGGGCGAAGGCGGCGAACAGGGCCTCGGTCATGGTCCTGGACGGCAGCACGAACCGCTCGCCAACCGCGAAGTCCTCGAACCAGCGCTGTTCGCACATCCGGTGAGACCCCGCGGGGGAGGGGGGTTGCTGGTTCATGTCGGCGTTTCCCGCCTCTCAGATCGCGCCTACGGACCGCAGCCGCGCGATGGCGGCGGCATCATAGCCGAGGCCGGCGAGGATCGCCTCGGTGTGAGCCCCCACGGCCGGCACATCGCCCATCACGGGTTCGGTCCCCGAGAGCGTAGCCGGCGGCCGAAGCGCCGCGATCGGGCCACCGGGCGTCATCACCGTGCGCCAGCGGTCGCGCGCCGCCAGCTGCGGATGGGCCCAGACGTCGGCCATGCTGTTGATCGGGGCGTTGGCGATGCCGGCGCCGTCGAGCAGGGCCTCGGCCTGCGCCAGGGTCACGGCCGCGAATCGCGTCTCGATTATTGCGGTCAGCTCGCCGCGGTTGGCCACTCGGCGAGGATTGTCGCTAAAGCGCGGGTCGAGGGTCAGGTCGGGGCGCGCCAGGACGCCCTCGCAGAACCGCGCCCACTCGCGGCTGTTCTGCAGGCCGAAGATCACCGATCCGCCGTCGCCTGTGCGGTGCGGGCCATAGGGGGCGACCGAGGGGTGGCTGGCTTCGCCGCGCGCCGGCTCGGCGCCGCCGTAGTGGGCGAAGTAGAGGGAATTGCTCACCCACTCCGTTAGCGCCTCGAGCATAGAGATCTCGACCCGCATCCCCTCGCCGGTGCGGGCCCGTTGGAGCAGGGCCGCCAGGATCCCGGAATAGGCATACATCCCCGCCGCGATGTCGGCGATCGACGCCCCGGCCCTGGAGGGATGTTCCGGCGTCCCGGTCAGGGCGATCAGCCCGGCCGAGGCCTGGATCAGCAGGTCGTAGGCCTTCTTTTCGGTATAGGGGCCGCCGTCGCCGAAGCCCGAGATGTCGCAGACGATCAGCCTGGGATGGGCGGCGTGCAGGCTGGCGAACCCCAGCCCCATCCGCTCCGCCGCCCCCGGCGCGAGGTTTTGGATCATCACGTCCGCCCCGGCCAGCAGGGCGTCCAGCACGGCGCGGCCCTCCGCCTGCTTGAGGTCGAGGGTCAGGCTCTCCTTGCCGCGGTTGAGCCAGACGAAATAGGACGACTGGCCCAGCACGGTGGTGTCGTAGGCGCGGCCGAAGTCGCCCTCGCCGGGCCGCTCGATCTTGATCACCCGCGCGCCCAGGTCGGCGAGCTGCCGGGTGGCGAAGGGGGCGGCCACCGCGTGCTCTAGGGCGACGACGGTGACGCCGTCGAGGGGTCGAATGGGGCCGGTCTTGGGGTCCATAAGCGCTCCGGACATCGCCCCGGTTGGACCATGGATCGCGCGGTCGCGAAAGCCGATGCCCTTCAAGGGCGGGGCGCGAGGCCGCCGATCACCATGGCGGCGATATCTCGGGCGATCTCGTCGGGGGTCAGGCGTCCGGGCCGATACCAGTCCGCCGCCCAGTTGAGGGCCCCCATGATGGCCATGCGGGTCATCGACAGGTCCAGGTCTGCGCGGATGGCCCCGGCCGCGCGGGCGTCCTTCAGCAGGCCGCGCCACAGACCGCCGTAGGCCCGCTGTTCGGCCAGCACCTTCTCGCGCACCGGCGCGGGCGCTTGCCAGATCAGCTTGATGGTCGCCGAGGCGATGTCTTCCTGGGCCAGCACCATGATCAGGTGCCGCTCGATGGCCGCCCTCAGCCGCGCCAGGGCGTCGGCGTTGTCCGGAAGCGTGGCCAGGGCGTCCACCACCGCCTGGTGGGTGCGGCGCGTCCCCACCTGCATCACCGCCTCGACCAGGGCCTCGCGGGAGCCGAAGTGGTAGTAGAGGCTCCCCGCCTTCATGCCGATCTCGCCGGCGATGTCGGTAAGGCGGGCGGCGGAATAGCCGTCGCGCCGGAAAATCCGCGCCGCGGCCTCGAGGATGCTCTGGCGCGTCGCCTCCGCCTTGCCGGGCTCCTCAGTGGCTTGCATTTGCGCTTGGGCGGGGGCGGCCACGGCCTATTCCGCAGCGGCGTACTGGAGTTCCGGCTCGTAGGCGACGCCGAGGTCGCCGCCCACACCGTGGGCCCGCAGCGCCGGAACGACCTTGCTCGCGATCAGGTCGTAGTTGGCCTGGGCGATCTCATTGGACATGCCGCCGTAGGAGGGCAGCAGCAGGAGGCCGCCCGCCTGCAGCTGGTCGACATAGCCCTTCAGCTTGGCGACGACATCGTCCGGCGTCCCCCACACCTGGAGATCGGCCAGGAAGCCGTTGAACTTCTCCAGGCCGTGCTTGGCGATGTTCCGCGCCAGGCCGGCGTAGTATTCGTAGCCCTCGATGTCGGCGAACGAGACGTTGTCGAACTCATAGTGCTCGACCGTCGAGCGGGCGTAGCGCTGGATGTAGACTTCGCGCATCCGCTGCGCCTCGGCCGGGTCCTCGTGGGTGGCCAGGAACACCGCCAGGATCGGCTTGGGCGCCTCGCAGCCGTTGATTTCCAGGAACCGCCGGCGATAGGCGGTGAGGTCCTCGACCACCTGCGGCCACGGCTTCTGGGCGATCACCATCAGCCCGACGCCCAGGCGCGCCATCAGGTCGATGGACGCCGGCGAGATGGCCGAGGCGAAAGTCCGGCCGCGGAAGCTGGCGTAGGGGGCGGGACGCAGGCGGACCGACGGCTGCTGGTAGAGTTCGCCGTCGAACTGCATGACGCCGGTCTCCAGGCCCGAAAGGATCGCCTCGGTGTATTCGGTGAAGCGGCGGCGCGACTCGCCCATCTCGGCGCGGAAGCCAGTGAACTCGATCCGCCCGAGGCCGCGTCCGAGCCCGACGATCGCCCGCCCTTCGGACAGGTGGTCGAGCAGCACGAAGTTCTCGGCCACCCGCACCGGGTCGTGCCAGGGCAGCACCGTCACCATCGTGCCGAGCCGGATGGTCTTCGTCTGGCCGGCGACCCAGGCCAGGAACTGCGGCACGTTGGGCGTCATCTGGTAGTCGGAGAAGTGGTGCTCCGGCGTCCAGATCGAATCGAACCCCGCCCCCTCGGCCCGCGCGGCGAGGCCGAGCTCGAAGCGATAGATCTCCTTATCGGACATCTCGCCGTCGAGCGCCTGGAAGCACAGTCCCAATCCCACATGCATGGTCGTCTCTCTCCTTCGAGTGCATTGGCCCTCAGCGCATGGCGAAGCCGCCAGATACGGCAATAAGCTGGCCGGTGATCTGGCGGCTGACCCGGTCGGAGGCGAGGAAGGCCACGGCGTTGGCGATATCCTCGGCCTTCGGCAGCCGGCGAAGCGGCGTGTTCCTGGTGACGTACTCGACCTGAGCGTCGTTCATGATCGCCTCGCGGTTTTGCCAGAGGGACTGTTCGCCGAGGGTGTCCGGATCCTCCGGCAGGGTCAGGCCCGGTGCGACCATGTTGGCGCGCACGCCGCTGCGGCCATACTCGAGGGCGATGGTCCGCATGAAGGCGATGACGCCGGCCTTGGCCGCCGCATAGACGCTCTGGCGCTGCTCGCCGAAGGCGGCGGTGGAGGCTGTGGCGACGATGGCGCCGCGGGACTGCTCGATCATCGCCGGCAGCACGGCGCGCGCGCAGGCCATCACCGCCGTCAGGTTCACCGCCAGCAAATCGTCCCACGCGGACGGGTCGATCGCCAGGAAGAAGTCCGGGTGGTTGTAGCCGACGTTGGTCACCAGCACGTCCACGCCGCCCAGCAGGGCGATGGCGTCGGCGCAGGCGCCCTGCGCGGCCTCCTTGCCGCCCAGGTCGGCGCGGATCACCCGCGCCGGATGGCGTCCGGCCGCGGTCGCGGCCTCGGCGGTGCGGCGGGCCTGGGCCTCGTCGCGGTCGACGATGACGATCGCCGCGCCCTCGGCCGCCAGTTGCAGCACGATCGCCCGGCCGATGTGCGAGGCGCCGCCGGTGACGATGACCTTCGCGTCGGTGAGGCCGAGGTCCATCGGCTAGCCCGCCGGGCAGCCGGCCGAGGCGAGAGCCTCATTGATAGACCGGTGCAGGTGGATCAGCGCCGGCTCGTTCTTCCCGTAGATCAGCTCCGGCAGCGCCCCCGACGACAGATTGGCCTGGATCTTCTCCATCAGCGGGAAGTCCTCCGTGCCGGTCACCTGCAGCAACAGGTCGAGGTTCTTCTTCCAGTAGGCGCGCGCCTTGTTGGTGGCCGGCGCCTCGGGGGCGTAGAGGCTGGTCCTGACCAGGGTGCGGTCGACGCTGAGCGGCGTCACCCGCCAGAGTTCGACGTGGTCACGCTGGTAGGTGATCAGGCCGGAGGGCATGAAGATGTACTGGAGCGTGGTGTGGGGCAGGAACCGCCAGTCGGCTTCCGAGGGTTTCTCGAATTCCTCGAACACACTCTTCAGGAGACCGATCATCTGCGGATGCGGCCCGAAAGTGTTGCACAGCGAGACGTCGGTCGAATAGGTCGCCGCGATCGAATTCTTGTGCAGCGCGCGGATGTGATAGCTCTCGGTGAAGGTGTCGAGGATCAGCTTCCAGTTCACCTTCCAGGTATTTTCCCGCGCGTCCGTGAGGACGTAGCTCTCCAGGCCATAGTCCTTGATCTCGTCCTCGGCGCCCGCCAGGGCGCTCTCGGCCGTCAGGGTCTCGCCACCCTCGGCCTGGGCGAAGATCAGGCCGTAGCCCTCGGCGACGAAGATCGGCAGCAGGCCGCATCCGGACTTGGGCGCGTCGTCGAACGCCGCTTCGGCGTAGGGCCGCGCCGCCAGCGTCCCGTCCAGGTCATACACCCAGCCATGATAGGGGCAGGCGAGGCGCGGCCGCTCGCCCGAGCCCTCCGCGACCGGCGCGCCGCGGTGGCGGCAGGCGTTGACGAAACCGCGCAGCGACCCATCCGCCTGGCGCACCACCAGCGCCGGCACGCCGCCCAGATCGGCGGTGATATAGGCGCCCGGCGAGGCGCACTCGGCGCTCAGGCCCAGCATCTGAGGCCATCGGCGGAACAGGACCCGCCGCTCGTCTTCGAAGCGGGCCGGATTGGCGTAGGCGGGGGCGGGGTTGCGCATGCTGTGCGCCGCCAGCGGCCAGGGCTCATGGGGATCGATATCCTTGAGCTGCCGCATCAGCTCGATCTGCCGTTCGTGGCGCATGGCCCGGATCTCCCTGGGCCACCACCTTATTCTAATTTAGATTAGAAAATCAAACGGTATTCCGGAGCGCGGGCTTCCAGCCCGCATCTTGCTTGCTTGGAGCGCCGGCGTCCCGCCGGCCTTGTTTGAAAGAGCAAGATGCCGGCGCTCCGGAAGAGCGGGCTGGCGAGGGCGCTACCCCTTCGCCCCGTCGAGGAACTGAGTGAAACCGCCCGGTGCGTAGGGGCCGATGCAGATCTGCTCCAGCACCCCGATGCCGGTCTTCGTCCCGTCGCTGGCGCGGACGACCTGCTGGGTGTGCAGGTTGTGCGGCGAGAGGGGATCAACCTGGCGCGGGTCGAAGGACTCGCCGCCCACGGCCAGTTCGCCCTTCCACATGCCCTGGCCCCACTCGGGGTGGCCGTAGCCCAGGCCCTTCATCTGGAACTTCAGGATCGGCTCCAGGGCGATGGTGCGCGTGCCGCCGTCGTGGCCCACCAGGTCGATCTCGGCCGAGCGCGCCAGCCTCGTGCCGGGGTGGTAGCTCACCCGGTGCCGGGCCGTCGCCATCCGCTCGTCGCGCGCCTCTTCCACCCCGGGGACCTCGGCTTCGCTCTTGTAGAGCGGCGCGACGATCCCTTCGCGCACCAGGGCTTCGCCGCGCTGGCCGTCGAAGAAGATCGTGTGGGTGATGTGGTCTTCCCAGAACAACGGGGCCCACAGGAACATGATTCCGCCTGGCATGCGGGGGGCGCCGCCGGTTTCCGGCTCGCCCACTCCGCGGACGCCCCAGGAGCGGTCCTTGGTGCCGTGGCAGAGGGCTTCCTCGACCTTGAACTCGCCGTCCGGGTGCTTCACCCAGCCGCTCCAGCGGCCGAACTGGTCCCAGCGGGTGGCGTCCATGGTCCGCCGCGCGCCCGACCACAGCGTCTGGCGCGCCTCCTCGATGGCCGCGGTCCGGGCCGAAAAGGTCAAGTCGCAGGAAACGCCGCTGGCGTTGTCTTCCAGCGTCACCCAGGCCCGGCGCATCGGCTCCAGCACCTCCATGCGAAACGGCCCGACCTGCATCTCGGTGCGCTCGATCGGCGCACGCCGCGAGCCGAAGAAGCAGTGCTGGCGGCCTTCCGGCTGAACGACGCTGAAGGCGCAGTCGAGGATCCCGCGGTGCGGATAGACCGCCATGCCAATGCCGAAATAGTAGGAGCCGTCGTGGGCGTAGCCGTTGAACCATGTCCGGTCATAGACATTTCGGTCGCTGGTCGCCGGATGGGCGATCGGCTCGGGCGTCTGGTGGATGGGATAGTCGTCGAGTTTGTTGAGCATCGGACATCCCATGCGGCGGTTCGTGGAGGGGAGGGTTCAGAAGGCGGAGTCGTAGGCGCGCTTGGCGACATATTCGTCGAGGAAGCGCCAGATTGCGCGGTCGAGGGCCGGCGCCCAGTCGGCCCCGCCGTCAGCGGCGGCCTCCGCCGCGGCGTGCAGGTCGATCATGACCCGCATCGCCACGTCGGCCTGGGCGTTCAGAGCCTCGATCCTGAGGCTGGTCGGACGCAAGGCGGCAGCTTCGGCCATGCGCCGCTTCAGGTCTTCGTCGGCGATGTGCGGCGCGGCCTCCCGGAAGATGGCCGCGGCGGCGCCGATGTCCGACATCAGGACCTCGGCGCTGCGGTCGAAGTCCTGGGCCACCAGTCTGATCAGGCCCGCCAGCAGGCCGATATCGGCCGCCATGTAGACGTCGGCGGCCTTGGGGATGAGGCCGGTGACCATGCGGGTGGCCAGATGATCGATGCCCGCGGCGCCCTTCGGTATCACGGCGTCACCCGGAAGAATTGGTGGTTCGAGTTCGGAGAGAGGTAGTCGACGAGAATCTGCTGCTGGCGGTCGCCGACCAGCCACCCGGCCATGGCCAGGATCGGGTCCTTGCTGGCGCCGTTGTGGAAGTCCTCGCTCGACGAGATCCAGATGCCGATCCCCTTGACCGAAGCGAACACCTGCCACCAGCGCAGGGCGGCCGGATCGGCCTTCAGCCCGCTGGCCGCCTCCCAGCAGGCGATCGCCTCGGGGTGGGGCAGCAGGCGGCCGGCGAGCCGCGGGTCCGGCCAGCTCCACAGCGGGTCCATCGACCAGGCCAGGTCCTCCAGCGGATCGCCGATGTGGGCCATCTCCCAGTCCAGGATCGCCTTGATGTCTCCCTCGGGGGTGTAGAGGTAGTTGCCGGTGCGGTAGTCGCCATGGACCAGGCTGAGCTTCTGCGCCGGCGGCGGCGGGTGGCGTCGCAGCCAGCGGACCGCCGCCTCGGCGACCGGATTGGGATGCAGCTCGTCGGCGGTGATCACCCCCGCCCAATAGTCGACCTGCTCCAGCGCGCACCTCTCGACGCTGGTCGCGGGCATCACGTCCGCCAGCCCGAGCGCCGTCGGGTCCAGCCTGGCGATCTCACCGAGCAGGCGCCACTTCAGCCGCCCCAGGCTCTCGCGGTGGGCCAGGGGGATGCCGTCGGGGGATGACTGGCAGCCGGTGACCTCGGCGGTGATCGAGAACGGCCGGCCGAGCCAACTCAGCTCGTGCTCGAGGAACAGGGGCTCCGGCGCCGGCAGGCCCGCCCTGAACGCCGCCTCGATGGCCCGGTATTCGGTCGCCCGGTCGGTGT
>Ga0182024_10010088_pt1 | contig 19354 bp, 18 predicted proteins | sample P32metaG_FD_120480 | JGI IMG/M metagenome (GOLD analysis project Ga0182024, IMG submission 120480) | Permafrost microbial communities from Stordalen Mire, Sweden - P3-2 metaG (Illumina Assembly) | ecosystem: Environmental > Terrestrial > Soil > Wetlands > Permafrost | place: Sweden: Stordalen... | reverse complement strand
GCGCGCACGCGCTATCGCAGCAATCGCGCCGGCGGAATCGAAGGCGGCATGTCGACCGGTCAGCCGATCGTCGTGCGCGCCGCGATGAAACCGATCGCGACGCTGATGCAGCCGCTCGATTCGGTCGATCTGCGCACCGGCGAAGCCAGCGCCGCGCACATCGAGCGCAGCGACACCTGCGCGGTGCCGGCCGCGGCGGTGATCGGCGAATCGCTGCTCGCGCTCGCGCTCGCCGCCGCGGTGCTCGACAAGTTCGGCGGCGACTCGCTGGGTGAACTGCGCGAACGCGTGCGCGCATGGGAGACGACCGTGCGTGCCCGGTAACGTCTACCTCTGCGGTCCGCCGGGCGCCGGTAAGTCGACCATCGCTCCGCTGCTCGCCGCGCTGCTCGGCCGCGCAGCGATCGACGTCGACGCGCAGATCGAGGCCGCGGAACGACGTCCGGTCGCGCGCATCATCGACGAAGACGGGGAAGCGAGGTTTCGACAGCTCGAGCGGGAGACGATCCTCGCCGCTTGCGTCCACGCCGACTGCGTCGTCGCGCTCGGCGGCGGCGCACTCGAAGACCCGACCACGCGCGAACGGATCGCCGAGAGCGGCGTGCTCGTGTTTCTCGATGCGTCGCTCGCGACGTGCACCGAACGTACGCGGGGCGAGCCCGGGCTGCGGCCGCTGCTGCGCGATCCCACAACGTTGGCCCGACTGCACGCCGAGCGGCGACCGCGCTACGCGGCCGCGCCGATACGCGTCAGCGTCGACGGGCTCTCGTGTGCGGCGGCAGCCGCCGCCGTCCACGAAGCGTTGAACGAGCGGCGCATCGTCCACGTCATGACCCCGAAGCCATACGACGTCGCGATCGGCGCGAGGGTGCTCGATGAGCTGCCTTACGACGTGCAGCCGCCCGAGGGCGGTAGGGTACTGATCGTCGCAGACGAGGCTGTTGCCTCCGTTGCGCGCCGCATCGAGCGCGCGTACCGAGCCGGCGGAGAGGACGTTTCACTCTCCCTCGTCGCGGCCGACGAGGCGCTCAAGTCCTTCGATCGCATCGCTGCGTTGTACGCCGTCTTCAGCGACGCGCGAATCGACCGGCGCTCGCTGGTCGTCGGCGTGGGCGGCGGCACGATCAGCGACGCCGTCGGCTTCGCCGCCGCGACGTATCAGCGCGGGATTCCGTACGTGGCGGTGCCGACGACCCTGCTCGCCGCCGTCGACGCCGCCATCGGAGGCAAGACCGCGATCAACTTGCCGGCCGGAAAGAACTTCGTCGGTACGATCACCCAGCCGCTGCATGTGGCGATCGCGCCGCACGTGCTGCGCGCGTTGCCGCGGCGCGACATCGTCTCCGGTTACGGCGAGATGCTCAAGTACGGCCTCGCGCTCGATGCGGAGCTCTATCGCGCGCTTCGGTCCGGCGAAGCGGCATTGCTCGAGGACCCCGCAACGGCGCTCGACGCGATCGCGCGCTGCGTCGAGCTCAAAGCCGAGCTGGTCGCGCGCGACGAAGAAGACCGCACCGGCGCGCGCGCCATCCTCAACTTCGGTCACACGGTGGGCCACGCAATCGAGAAGGTCGCCGGTTACGGTGCGCTGCGACACGGCGAGGCGGTGATCGTGGGCATGCGGGCGGCGCTCGCGCTGTCGGCGAACCGCGGGACCCTCGGCGGCGGCGAACGCGCCGAGGCCGATGCGCACCTTGCCGGCCTGCCCGTTCCGGCCGATTGGCGCGGTCTCGACGTCGACGCGCTGATCGCCGCCACGCGCAACGACAAGAAGCGCCACGCCGGCGGCACGCAGTTCGTGCTGCTCGATCGCATCGGGACCGCGCGGCTCGACGATTTTATTCGCGACGAGGACGTGCGCGCCGCGCTGGCGGAGATCGGCTTGGCATGAACGTCCTGGTCATCAACGGTCCGAACCTCAACCTGCTCGGCGAGCGCGAGCCGGAGATCTACGGCCGCAAGACGCTCGCCGATCTCGAGCGCGCGATTCGCGTCCACGCCGGGAAGCGGCGGCAGCGCGTGCGGTTCTTTCAATCGAACCATGAGGGCGAAATCATCGACGAGCTGCATCGCTGCCGCAAGTGGGCCGATGCAATCGTGATCAATCCGGCCGCGTTTACGCACTACTCGTACGCGATTCGCGATGCGCTCCTGGCGGTGGCCAAGCCGTGCGTCGAGGTCCACCTCTCCGACGTCGAGAATCGCGAAGGTGAGTTCCGCAAGATCTCCGTCGTGCGCGACGTTTGCGTTCACCGCTTCATCGGCTTCGGTTTCGACTCGTATCTCAAGGCACTCGACGCCCTCGACGCGGACCGCCGGACGGCCAAAGAAGAAAAGCGCAAGCGGTGATCCGGCGGCAACTCGGCGCGCACGGTCCATCCGTCGGTGCGATCGGGCTGGGCTGCATGGGCATGTCGGAGTTCTACGCGCCGGTCAGTGAAGGCGAAGCGATCGCGACGATCCATCGTGCGGTCGAGCTGGGCATGACGCTCATCGACACGTCCGACATGTACGGCCGCGGCGAGAACGAGCGGCTCGTCGGCCGTGCGCTGCGCGGGCGGCGCGACGCCGCAATCGTCGCGACGAAGGGCGGGCTGGTGCGGCGCGATGATGATCCGACGTACCGCGCCGTCGACGGCACGCCGGCGCACCTGCGCGCCGCCTGCGATGCGTCGCTGCAACGGCTCGGCGTCGAGCACGTCGACCTCTATTATCTGCACCGTGCCGATCCGCACGTTGCGATCGAGGACAGCGTCGGCGCGCTGGCAGCGCTGGTCCAGGCCGGAAAGATCCGGCACATCGGCCTCTCCGAGGTGAATGCGGCAACGCTGCGCCGGGCCGCCGCCGTTGCGCCGATCAGCGCGCTGCAAAGCGAGTACTCACTGTTCACGCGCGATGTCGAAACGAACGGCGTGCTCGGTGCCGCGCACGAACTCGGTATCGCCTTGGTCGCGTACGCTCCGCTGGGACGCGGGATGCTGACCGGCGCCGTTCGTTCGACGGCGGGATTTGACCGCCACGACCTGCGCCGGCGTGTCCCGCGCTTCGAACCCGGCAACATCGAACGCAACCTCGCGCTGGTCGACGAGTTGACCGCGCTCGCGCATGAGATCGGCTGTGCGCCCGCGCAGCTCGCGCTGGCCTGGCTGCTTGCCCAAGGCGACGATATTGTCGCGTTGCCGGGCTGTGAGCGCGTCGCGCACGCCCAGGAGAACGCGACAGCCGCCGATCTCCGGCTGAGCGCGCCGCAGCTCGCCCGCATCGACACGCTGTTTCGGCCCGGCACCGCTGCCGGCGCACGCTTCGAACCGCAGCATTTCATCGATCGGTAGAGCCGGCACGCCGGCGGAGACCGTACACGATCAGACTTTCCTCAGCTTCGGTCGCTACGCTGACCCGATGCCACGTCTGCGCCGGCTCGCCGTCGTTCTGGGAATCGTCTTGTGCTCGGCTGCTGCTGCGGATGCGGCCGACGCCACCTGGACGAGCGACCCGGCGCACTCAAAAGTTGCCCTCGTCACTTCGTACGTCTTCGTCTCGAAGCTCAACATGACGCTTCCGGTCGAGTCGGGGACGATCGTGACCGACGGTGATGCCTGGACGCGTCCGGTGCGCGTTGAGCTTCACTTCGAAGCCGCCGCTCTGACGACGGGAAATGCCAAGCGCGATGCCGAGCTGGGTAGCGGGAAGTTCTTTGATACCGCTCGCTATCCGGCGATCAGCTTCATCAGCCGCGAGGTCACCGAAACAAAACCCGGCGAGTTCGTCGTGAAAGGCGACCTGAGCTTGCACGGCGTGACCCGCGAGCTCGACCTCCAGGGTCACGCATTCGACGAGCAGCGGGAAAGCGACGGCAAGCGCCACGTCCACTACGAGGCGACGGGGAGCTTCCGCCGCACCGACTACGGCATGACCTATGCGAAAGGCCTCGTCGGCGACAACATCAATCTCGACATCACGATCGACGCGCTGTCATCCTGAGCTCGTCGCAGGACCGACGACGCGACGCCTACCAGCTCGACGCGTCGAGCGTGAGATCCTCGTCCGGTGGTGATGAGTCGAGCAGTGCGTGGAGGTGGGGCAAAAATCTTGCTGCCGGCGCGCGCGTGCGTTCCGGTTCGATGATGTCGTGCGAAGCGCCCAGGCCGACCAGCCGATGAACGTGCACATCGGCGCCGCCCGCGGCACGCCAGCGAGCGAGGAGATCGTCGATCGCCCCGTTGTTCACCGACGTCTCGCCGGCGTTGCGGACGATCTCGATGTGCGCCGCGCGCGGCGGTCCGGCCAGCGCGTCGTCGCGCAATGCACCGGCGAGCGCGAGCCCGGCGGCCAGCGAGCGCGTCGCATAGCGCGGATAGCCGTGTTGCGGCGCGCTGCGGCCCTTGTCGATCGGATCCCAATAGACGAAGCGGTTCGGCATGCGTTCGAGGATGCGCCGGGCAAAGACGTTCCAGTCGTGCGGCACCTGCCGCAGGCCTAGGAACGGGGCGATCGCGATGGCGCGAAAGATCCGTGCGTCGCGATGGGCGAGGTGCAAGCTCAGCGCACCCCCGAGTGAGTGACCGACGATCACGATCTGCTGACCGAGCGCGTTCGCGGCGTCGACGATGCGGCTGCCCTGGGCGACCAGCTCGTCACGCGTGAGACGTCCGAGCGTCTCGGACATGCGATCGATGTGTCCGTGCCGCGGCAGCCGCGCGATCAGGACGTTCTCGCCACGCTCGTAACGAACGCGCGCGAACTCTTGCCAGGTTCGTGGACTCGCGGTCAAACCGTGCAGCAACACGGTGACGCGCGGGGTGCGCTTCCCGTGATCGAGCACGACCGAACGCATCATGTCGTCGAGGAGCTCGCCTTCACCGGAATCGAGCGACGCGACGATCGCCGCGGCATCGAGCGGGTGGTTCACCGGAACGGCACGACCGGCGGCTTCACGCGTTGGCAAGTGCTATCACCGCAAAGCTGCGTTCGTCGCTGGCGAGGTCTTCCTCGCGCAAGATCTCGCGCAACGATTTGGCTACGTCGCGCGCAAATGACGCCGCGGCCGGGGTTCCGATCTCGACGATCGCGGCCGCCGCGACGATCAGGTCGTCGACGCCGCGGGTGATTCCCTCGTGCATCGCGCGCTCGGCGTCACGCACCGGAATGCGGACGCCGGCGGTGCCCGTGGCGAGCATGAGCACGTAGTCGAGCGCGGCCGCGGTTGCCAGCAGCCGGCTGCGCTGAGCGTCGATCGTCTCGTCGTCGCCGAACTCGCCTGCGGCTCGCAGCAGCGCGGCCTGCAGCGCGACGATCAGGCGCGCGCGTTCAGCGCCCATAGCACGGCGACCGTCGTCTTGGCGTCGGCCAGCTCGTTGGCGCGGACCTTGCGCCACAAGTCGTCGATCGTGAAGATCCCGAGCTGCATCCCTTCCTCCCCCTCGTCGTGCTCCGGATCGCCGATGTCATAGCCGTGCACGACGCAGAAGTGCAGCAGCTCGTCGCAGAATCCCGGCGCGGAATACGCCGAAAACAGCCGCTCGACGCGGTGGCCGCGATAGCCCGTTTCTTCGCGCAACTCTCGCAGCGCTGCCTCGGGCGGCGTCTCGCCGGGCTCCATCGAGCCGGCCACCACCTCCCAATGTTCGCGCTCGAGCGGATGACGGTACTGCCGCACCAGCAGCATCTCGTGCGGTTGCGGCTGCACGATCACGACCACGGCCTCGGCATGCTCGACGACTTCCGAGTCGTGCGTGTTTCCATCGCCGTTGCGCAGCGTGTCGACGCGGAGGTTGACGACCTTGCCGTCGTACACGCGCCGCGACCGCTCGACTATCGGCAACATCAGACGACCGTCGTGTTGGACAGTTCTTCGAGCAGTGTCGGCCGATGCGGTTGCCAGCCCAAATCGCGCACCGCCTTGCCGCTGTCGATCGATTGATCGCAGGCGAGCGCATCGGCGTACGGCCCCATGGCTGCCCGCGCACCGTCGAGCGAGAGATATTCGACCGTACCGTCGCCGCCGCCGGCGCGCGACGCCGCGCGCGCGACTTCAATGTACGGGATCGACGCGCCGGCGGTAGCGTTGTAGATGCCGTGCGCGGTGCGCTGGTCGACCGCCGCGCCGTAGAGCTCGGCGAGCGCGTCGTGTCGCACCGTCGACCAGCGGTTCTGACCGTCGCCGACGATCCGCAACGGTCCGGTCGCGGCGTCGCGCACGAGCCCGCCCGGGATGCCGCCGCCGTCACCATAGACCAAGCCCGGCCGGATGACGACCGCGCGCAGCCGTCCGTCTTGCGCCAGCACGAGTTGTTCGTGCGCCGGACGCCAGGCGACCAGATCCAACGGCATCAGGGGTGCATCTTCGGCGACCTGCGCGTCACCGCGCGAGCCGTACACCCACACGCCGCTGGTGTAGACGAGCGTTCGCCCGGGGCGCAACGCATCGATCAGCGCTTCGAGCGCTGCGCGTTCGATCGCAACCGCCTCGGCCGAATACTCGAAGGCGCAGTGCACGACGGCGTCCGCCTGCGCCGCTTCGTGGCGCAGCGTGTCGAGATCGCGCATCTCGCCGCGAACCGGCTCAGCACCGAGCGCGCGCAGCTTGTGTTCGGCATCATCGTTGCGCGCAAGCGCTCGAACCACGTGCGTGCGCTTGCGCAGCTCGCGCACGACGCTCGCGCCGATGTAACCGGTTCCACCCGTGACGAAGACTGGCATTAGCTCTCTTTCGGCACGGCTGGACGCCGCGCGACGACGGTGACGATATCGAAGATGACCGCGACTTCCGCGGCCGAGATGCACGCCCGCAGCCCCCAATGCGGATTCCATTCGATGGTGACGAACGCCAGACTCGCCGCGACGCAATATGCCGACGCTTGCGTGACGTCGGCGCGCACGGTCGGCGAACTCGGCACGTAGGCGCGCCGCAACATGACGATCGATGCCGCGACGGCGACCAGTGTCACGATGCCGCCGCCAAGCCGGTTCTGCCCGAGAAAACCCAGCAACGCCGACCCGCCGGCCGCGACGAGGATCGCGATCACGACGAGCCATGCGATCTCCGGCAGCCGGCTGTCTTTCACCGGACCGTCGTTCGGCTCGGCACCGGCCCGCCCTCGGGGGTCCGCGCCGGCCGCGCCGCTAAGCGGCTGGCGTGCCCACCCCGCTCGGTCCGCACCACAGCCGCCTCGCCGCCGTTCGCGACCTGCGGACCCCGCAGGGACGGCAGGCCGGCCGGTGCTATGCGGCCGAGGGTCCGACGCTGCTCGCCGAGGCCGAGCGCAGCGGCATCCAGCCGCGGGAGCTCTACGTCACGCCCGCGGCCCTGGCGGGCCTCGACGGCCGTTGGGAGGCCGCCGGCGTCGCGGTCTATGTCGTTCCCGACCGCGCCTTCGCGCGGCTGTCCGACCTCGAATCGCCGAGCGGGGTGCTGGCGGTCTTCGATCTGCCCGAGCACCGCCTAACGGCGATCCTGGCCCGGTCCGGGCCCGTGCTGCTCCTGGCGGGGGTCGGCGATCCCGGGAACGCCGGCACGCTGGTCCGCTCGGCCGAAGCATTCGGTGCCGCGGGCGCGCTGTTCGGCCGCGGCGGGGCCGACCCGTTTGCCCCAAAGGTCGTGCGCGCCGCGATGGGTTCGCTGTTTCGGCTGCCGGTGGCGACGGTCGGCCCGGACGAGATCCTGGCCGCGGCGCAGGGGTCAGGCCGGCCGATCTTCGCGGCCGACACGGACGGCGAGCCGCTGGACGGCGTCGCCATTCCGAACGACGCGATCGTGGCCATCGGGAACGAACGGCGCGGCGTCCGCGACTGGCTACCCCGTTGGGATCGTGCGATTCGCATCCCCCAACGGGCCGCCACGGAAAGCTTGAATGCGGCGGTGGCGGGGAGCATCGTCTTGTACGCCGCCTCGCGTTGTCAAGAGGCCTGTCAAGTCGCCGAAAAACGCTGAAAAGTCAAGACTTGGCGGCCAATTTGACTGGTGCTATACTGACCCGGCCGACGCCGCAAAAGCGCGCACCGAACGACAGGAGAGGGACCGCCGAAGCACATGCGCACCTCCGACGTTTTCTGGAAATTGTTTAGCACCACGGGATCGATCAGCGCGTACCTGATGTACCGGCAATTGCACCCTTCGCCCGCGAGCTAAAACAGGCCCAAGCTCAGGCCCCTTCGACGGGCTCAGGGGTTCCGTCGAAATCGACCAAGAAGTTGCAGAACGCCCGGTCCTCAAGGATCGGGCGTCTTCATTTTGTAGCCCTTCGACAAGCTCAGGATGACATACGCCGCATGGATTCACTCGATTCGACCCTCGCCGATGTGACGGCGCGTTTCGACGCCGCGCTCGCCGCCGCGTCCGACATGCGCGCGCTCGACGGCGTGCGCGTCGCGTTCCTGGGCCGGAGCGGCGAAGTGACGGCCGTGCGGCGCGGAATCGGCGCGCTGTCGCCGGCCGAGCGTCCCAACGCCGGCAAGAGGATCAACACGGTGGTCGAGTCGCTCGAAGCCGAGCTCGCCGCCGCGCAGGAACGGATCGAACGGGCGGCGCTTGAACGCTCGCTCGAAGACACGATCGACGTGACGTTCCCCGGACCGCCGCCGAAGCTCGGCGCGATCCATCCGGTGCGCCGCACCGCGATCGACGTCGCGCGCTACTTCACGCGCCACGGTTTCGCCGTCGTGCTCGGGCCGGAGGTCGAGACCGACGCCAACAACTTCGACGCGCTCAACATCCCGCCCGATCATCCGGCGCGCGAAGGACTGGACTCGTTCTATTTGCGGCCCGACCTCGTACTGCGAACGCACACCTCACCGATGCAGATTCGCGCGATGCGCAAACACGGTCCGCCGATCGCGATCATCGTACCCGGGAAGGCCTATCGGCGCGACGCCGTCGACGCGCGTCACTTGTACATGTTTCACCAAGTCGAAGGACTGATGGTCGGCCACGGCATTCACTTCGGCCACCTCAAAGGGATGCTGCTCGGATTGTTCCGCGAGCTGTTCGGACCGTCGGCCGATGTCCGGTTTCGGCCGTCGTTCTTTCCGTTCACCGAGCCGTCGGCGGAGTTCGACGTCAAGTGCCCGGCGTGCAACGGCAACGCCGCCCTTCGACAGGCTCAGGATTGCCGCACCTGCGGCGGCAGCGGCTGGATCGAGCTCGGCGGTAGCGGGATGGTGCATCCGAACGTGCTGCGCGCGGTCGGTTACGATCCCGATGCCGTGTCGGGCTGGGCGTTCGGCTGCGGTTTGGAGCGGATCGCGATGAAGCGTTACGACATGAACGACATTCGCGCGTTCGTCGAGAACGCGCCGGGCTTCGCGGCGGGACTCGCCTAGTGCGCGTTCCGATTGCGTGGCTGCGCGACTACGCCGATCTGCCTGAAAACGCCGACGAGATCATCGCACGGCTGGCTGCGCTCGGCTTTCCGGTCGAGGAGATCGAGACGCGTCCGGTGCTCACCAACGTCGTCGTCGGGCGCATCACCAAGCTCGAGCGCCATCCCAATGCCGACCGGCTGCAGTTGTGTACGATCGACGTCGGACGCGAGCAAACGCTGCTGATCGCGACCGCCGCGACGAACGTCGCGCAAGGGCAAACCGTTCCGGTCGCGCTGATCGGCGCCGAACTTGCGGGCGGACTGACGATCGCGCCGCGCAAGATGCGCGGCGTCGACTCAGCGGGCATGCTGATCTCGGCTGAAGAGATCGGGCTGCCGGGTGATTGGTTCGAGGACGGTATCATGCAGCTCGAACCGTCGATCCCGCTCGGTACCGATGCAATCGCCTACTATCGGCTGAGCGATCCGGTGCTCGACGTCGACGTTACGCCGAACCGCCCCGACGCGCTCTCGATCGTCGGTCTGGCGCGCGAGCTGGCCGCGTCGTTCGGCGTCGCGTTGCGCGAACCGCCGGCCGGCGTAGCGTACGACGGCGAGACCGACGACGCGCGCGTCACGATCGAAACGGTCGACTGCAAGCGTCTCGTCTACCAGCGCGTGAGCGGCGTCGCGGTACGGCCCGCACCGGCGACGGTGCGCATTAGGCTCGCGCTGGCCGGTCAGCGCCCGATCGACAATCTGGTCGACATCTCGAACTACGTCATGCTCGAGCTCGGTCAGCCGTTGCATTTCTTCGACTGGGATCGCGTGGCCGGCAAGCACCTCGTCGTGCGCGACGCGCACGACGGCGAGCGCTTCACCACGCTCGACGGACAAGAGCGCACGCTCGACGCGCGCGCGATCGTCATTGCCGATGATGACGGTCCGACGTCGCTGGCGGGGATCATGGGCGGACGGCGCAGCGAGGTCGAGCCGACGACGACCGAACTGTTGATCGAAGCCGCGAATTGGACCGGCCCGCGGATTCGCCGCGCCTCGACCGCGCTCAAGCTCCGAACTGAAGCGTCGACACGCTTCGAGAAGTCGCTTTCGCCTGCGCTGGCCGATCTGGGTGCCGCGCGCGCCGCGTATCTGCTCGCGGCCGAGGGCGGTCGCGTCCGTCGTCCGCGCGCCGCGGGGCAACCCGCACCTGAGCCGCCCGCGATCGCGCTGCGTGTGAGCGAGGTCGAGCGGCTGTTGGGTTTCGCGCTCGGCATCGACGAGATCGCGCGCGCGCTGGAGTCGCTCGGCTTCAACGTACAACGCAAGGGCGACACGCTGCCCGTGCGGCCGCCGTATTGGCGCGGCGATATCAAGATCGCGGCCGATCTGGTCGAGGAGGTCGCCCGCGTCGTCGGTTACGACCACGTGCGCGCCGAGGTCCCTGCCGTCGCGCCGCAAGACATCGATAGCGCCGAGTTCGATCGCGAGACCGAACTCGCGACGACGCTGGCGGCACTCGGCTACACCGAGGCCGTCTCGCTCTCGCTCCAACCGGGAAGCGTCGCCGAGCGCTGGCGTGCGCACGGGATCGCGGTCGACGATCCGGTAGAAATCCTCAACCCGCTCAGCGACGACCAGCGCTGGATGCGCTTCTCGCTCGTGCCGGCGCTGCTCGAGTTCACCGCGCGCGATCGCGCGTTCATGCCGTATCGCATCTTCGAGCTCGGCCACGTCTTCTCGAACGCCCATTCGACAAGCTCAGAGCCGCCGAACGAAACGGCAGAGTTGACCGCGGTGCACGCCGGTGGCGCGAGCGCCTTCGGCCGGCTCAAGTCCGACGTCCTCGCGCTGCTGCGCCGCATCACCGGCGTCGATGCGGAGGTCGAACGGGGTACGTTCGCCTCGCTGCATCCGGGCAAGACCGCCGCGCTGCGGGTCGGCGAGCGGATCGTCGGCTACGTCGGCTTCGTCGATCCCCGCCTCGCGCACGCGTACGACGTCCCCGATACGACCGCGCTCGCGACGCTGTTCGTCGCGGCGCTGCCGTCGTACGTCACCCCGCGCTACGTACCGCCCTCGAAGTTCCCGCCGGTCGAGCGCGACCTCGCGGTCATCGTCCCGCTCGGCGTCCTGGCGGCCGACCTGACCGCGACCGTGCGCGAGGAGCCGCTCGTGCGCGCTGCCACCGTCTTCGACGAGTACCGCGGGCCGCAGGCCGGCGAGGGCAAGAAATCGCTAGCCGTTCGGATCACCCTGCAGAGCGGCGAAACGACCCTCACGGACGAGCAGGCGGACGCCGCCCTGGGGCGTATCGTAGCCGCGTTGCGAACGCGATTTGGAGCCGAGCCCCGGACGTGACTTGGCCTGACTTGGTCATCCTGGCTTTTGTGCTGCTCTTCGCGTTGAAGGGCTGGAAGCGTGGCTTCGTCGCGGAGATCGGCGGGTTCATCGCGCTGGCGGCCGCGATTTGGGCCGCGCTGCGCTACCCCGGCACGTTCGACACGACGATCCAGCAGATGACGAAGGTCGGCGAAGGCTCGGCCCACGTGATCGGCATGGTCGCGTTCGCGCTGATCGTGTACGTCGCGCTGATGGTGATCTCGACTGTGCTCTCGCGCATCGCTCGGCTCCCGATCATTGGGATCGGCAACGGTGCCGGCGGCGCCGCGGTCGGCGTGGTGAAAGCGTTACTCGGCGTGTGGGCGGTCGTCTACGTCGCGTTGTTCTTTCCGTTGACGCACGATCTGCGCGAAGACTTGCACGACTCCAAGCTGGTCGCGTTCGTCTCGCAAGACAACTCTCAGGTCGACGCCTACATGAAGAGCACGATGCCGTGGTGGGTGCGCCCGCTCGTATCGCCGCTGTTCATCCGCCACCGCGTGTAGCCAGCGTCCGCTCCCACCAGTCGAGCATCTTGGCGTCCAAGTAGCGGCGCGCCGGGATGCCGGTCGGGCCGTGACGTGCGTCGGGGAACAGGAAGTAGTCGACCTGTTTGCCGCGCCGGATGAACGCCTGCAGCAGCGCGATCGAATTCATCACGTGGACGTTGTCGTCGGCGCTGCCTTGCATGATCAGCAGCCGCGCCTTGAGCTTTGATGCGGCCGGCAGAACCGACGCGCGCGTGTATGCCGCCGCGTCGTGCTTCGGTGTCCCCATGTATCGTTCGGTGTACGCGCTGTCGTAGTAGCGCCAGTCGGCGGGCGGCGCGCCGGCGATCCCGGAGTGAAAGACGCCCGGTGCGTGCGTGAGCGTGTACGCGGTGAGATATCCGCCGTAGCTCCAACCTTCGAGGCCGAGCCTGGCGCCGTCGACGTACGGCTGCGCTTTGAGCCACGCGGCGGCCGCGAGCGGACCACCGATCGCGAGCGCGCCCATCTGCCGCGAGTACGCGCGCGCATACGAGCTGCGGTCGTCGCGTTCGCCAGGGCCTCCGACGTCGAGCACGAGAAAACCGTGTTGCGCGAGCAGGTACGGAAATAATCCGGGAAAGCGCCGGCCGATGTGCGCACCGACGGGCAGCGGCCCGCCGTACGTCGACACCACGACCGGATACTTTTTGGAGGGATCGAAATCAGCCGGCACCGTCAGCGCCGCATCGAGATCGCCCCAGCGCGACGGAATCGTCACCTCGCGCGTCGTGCCGAGCGCGAACCGCTCGAGTGATGTCGTGCGGAACAGCGTCACGCTCGCGCCCCCGCGCAGCGAACGGCGCCTGATCGACGGCGTCTGCGCGTACGACGAGAACGCGTCGATGAACGCAGTCCCGCCATGCTCGGCGAGCGCGACGCGATGGCCGCCGGGCTCGGGCGTGAAGTTCGTCATCGTGCCGCCGTCGAGCGAGAGGCGCAGCAGCGACCGATCGCGCCGCGTGGGATAGAGCGCCGTCACGTACGCGACGCCGGCGTGGTCATCGACGGCATCGAGCGAAGCGACGGCATATGCACCCGTGAGACGAATCGCGGCGCCGGTGCGCGCGTCGACGCGGTACAGCGCCCGCACGCCGGCGCGTTCCGAGAACCACAAGAACGCGCGGCCGCCGCGCACGAAGCGCGGCGCGGGCGATACTTCGAGGAACTGCGCGTCCGACTCGCGCACGACCGTCGACGGCGCGCCGCCGCCGCGCGGCAAACGAACGACGCGAATGTTGCGCTGCGGGCGGTCGACGATCTCGTCGAACACCGCGCGACCGTCGGGACTCCACGCAAAACTGACGAGATATTCGTCGTGCGGTCCGCCGTCGTACAACGTGCGGTTCGCGCCCGATCCCAACTCGACGACGTGCAGCGCGACGCGCGGGTTCTTGCCGCCCGCCAGCGGATAACGCTGCTGTTCGACCGTGTTGACCTCGGGCAAGTAGTCTTGAATGGGAAACGACGTCACCGCGGACTCGTCGAACGACAGATAGGCGATCGCGTCACCGCTCGGGGCCCAGTGATACGCGTGCGCGACGACCATCTCTTCGCTGTAAAGCCAATCGGGATCGCCGTTGAGCCGCGTCGGCGAGCCGCCGGTAGTGAGCCGCCGTTCGCCGCCGGTCGCAGTCGAGACGACGAACAGATCGTGATTGCGCACGAACGCGATCCGCGTTCCGTCGGGCGACCACTGCGGATCGTCGACATCCTTGCCGAATGCGCGATCGTGACCACCGTCGGCACCGGCGACGTGCAGCGCGCCGCCGTCGATGTAGGCGATCTTCGTCGCGTCGGGCGACCAGACGATCTGATCGATCGCGCGAGCCCGCGAACCGCGCGCCGAGGCCCGGGCGGCGAACAATAGCCGATCGGTCCCGCTGCGCACGTCGAACACGTGCACGACCGGGCGCGCCCGCTCGCTCTTGCCCGGTAACGTGTAGAGGTAGCGCGATCCGTCGGGCGCCCACGAGAAGCCCGACGGCGGCGTCCCCGTCACGGGCACGCGCGCCACGATGTCGTTCACGGTCAGTTGCTCCGCGCCGGCCGGAAGCGCCGCACCCATCAGCGCGACGAACGCGAGCAACGCGAGGCGAAAGGATCGATTGGGCACGTGGGAAGGCCTCCTGATCGGAGCGGGCGCCCGGGGTTCGTTTTCCTCGCTGCGGAGATTGTCCGCCCCGTGACACCTTTTCGCCGGTTTCGTCGTAGTAAGGCACGATGGGAACGCGCCATGGCCGGCTGCTGAGCGAGCTGCACCGCGACACGGTCGCGGTCTATGACATAGCCTACGACGGCGAGAGCGTGCTCGGCGAGCACCGGCACGACTGCGCCTACGTCTCGGTTGTGGCGGACGGTTCGTACACGGAGTTGCGCGACGGCCTGCCGCGGCGCTGCACGACCGGAACCGCGATCTTTCACGCACCCGGCGAGATCCATGCCGACTACTTCGCGACCGCGGGCCGCTGCATCAATTTCGAGGTAGCGGCCGGCGAAGCCGCGTGGGAGGAATCGCTGCTGCGTACGGTCCGCACCACGCATCCCGAACACGTTTCGGCGGTGCGCGCTGCCTTCAACGCGCGGACCGAGCACGGCCCGGGCGACGTGCCGGCGTGGCTGACGAGGGTGCTACGCGATTTCAATTGGCTCGAGCCGGTTTCGCTCGAAAGCGCCTCGGCGATCGCCGGATTGCACCCCACCCACTTCGTTCGCGCTTTTCGCCGTCACACCGGGATCACGCCGGGCGGGTACCGCAAACGCGAACGCGTGCGGGCGGCCTCGGCGTTGCTGCTCGACTCCGCATCGTCGCTAAGCCGGATCGCGCACGAGTGCGGGTTCTCCGATCAAAGCCACCTGACCAACGTCTTTCGCGAGGCCGCAGGGATATCGCCGCGGCGCTACCGCCGCGCCTTCGCGCGTTAACCGGCGCTAGTTTCTTCCAAGACCGGTGAGGCGCGGAGCGGCTAGAATCAGCGCATGCTGATCTCGTTGGCGCTGGCAGCGGCAGTCGCCGGCGCGCCGCATGGCGCGTCACCGTCCTGCGCTGCGGCGCTGTTCGCGGACGTCCGAATGCACACCGGCGGCGCCCGCTGGAATACGGCGAAGGAGCTGGTCGCCGACGGAACCGTGGACGAAAGCGGTTTGTCGGGGCCGGCGCGCATCGCCACCGATCTCGTCACCGGCGCAACGTCGGTTGACGATCGGATCGCGCTCGCACCTGAACGGATCGTGAGCTCGCCGTCGGCGACGTGGAAGCAAGACCTCACGCGCGGTGTCCATCGCCTCGACGCGCCCGACGCCCGCGCGGCGGCGGTTTCGTCGGCGTATCTCGCCCGCAACGGCTACTTCCGTCCGGCTTCCGATCCGGCGACGTTCACGTGTCTGCCGGACTCTACGGAAGACGGTCGTCCGCTGCGACGCGTGCGCATCGCACCGCGCGGCGGCCGCACCGTCACGCTGTGGATCGATCCGGCGGCGCACGTGATCGTTCGCACGCAACAGCAGGCACCCTCGGACGTTGCGACCACGAGCTACGGAGCGTACCGCGAAGCCGGTGGATTGCTGCTGCCGCACGAGATCGTCGAAACCACCAGCCGGCCGGAAGACACGGCCGTCCATTCGATTCAATCCTATCGCGTGCACGACGCCGTGACCGCGAGCGACTTTGCGCAGCCCCCCGATCCGGTCAACCAACATTTTCTCAACGCTACGTCGTTGACGCAGATTGCCGCGGACGTAACGGGCGGCTCGCCGATCATCGAAGCCTACGTCGACGGACACGGGCCGTTACCGTTCATCCTCGATACCGGCGGCCACGCGATCCTCACCGCGGATGCGGCCAAGCAACTCGGTCTCGTCGCACAGGGCGGCGGCGTGTCGGGCGGCGCCGGCGAAGGCACGGTCGCGCAACAGTACACGCACGTGCACAGCTTGCGCATCGGCGATGCCCAGATCACCGACTTTCCGATGTTCGTGATCCCGTACGACCAGAATTTCTCCAACCGCGGACCGGGCAAGCCACCGCTGGCCGGGATTCTCGGCTTGGAAGTATTCGAGCGTTTCGCCGTCACGGTCGACTACGCAAACCAGACGCTGCGCTTGCAATCACCGGGCAGTTTCGTACCGTCGCCCGAAGACGTTGCCGTGCCGATCGTGTTTCAGGACGACATGCCGCTCGCGTATGGACGTGCCGACGGCGCGCTCGGGCTGTTCGGGGTCGATACGGGGAACAGCGGACGAATCTTCTTGTTCGGTGATTTCCTGCGCAGCCACGGCTTCTTCGCTCGCTATGGCCAGGGAGCGGCATCGCAATCGATGGGGACGGGCGGCGCGGTCCATTCGAGCACCTTTCGCCTCGACGCGCTCGACTTCGGTGGACTGGAAATGCGGAACTTCGTAACGGACTTCGTCGTCCAGCAGCACGGTTCGTTCGGATCGCGCACCGAAGCCGGCAATATCGGACACGACGTGCTCGCGCAGTTCACGCTGACGACAGACTATGCTCGTGGGCGCATGTACCTCCGTCGCAATCCGAACGCGCCGCTGCCGGTCTACACCCGAATCGGACTCGTCATCGGCGGGTTCGATGCGGGACGTCATTTGATCGTTGGCAGCGTCGTCGCGAATTCTCCCGCAAGTGAGGCGGGAATCCAACCGGGCGACGTCATCGTGGCCCTCGAGGGAAAACCGACCGAAAGCTTCTCCCTGGCCGCGTTGTTCGCATTCACGCGCCTTCCGGTCGGCGCGCAGTTGCGCATCAGCGTCTCGACGGGCAGCGCAGCTCCGCGCGACGTGACCCTGACGTTACGAGAATTGCTCTGCAATCCGCATGCCGCGAGTTGCAGCCCTTCGGTCGAGGTCGACCCGCACGTGCATTAACCGCCGGGGACGCCGCGTCCGCTGCGCCGAAAGGCACTCGGACGATGGCAATCAAGGCTCCTCCGCCGCAAGGGCGCACGTATGCTGGTCTGTCGGCGCCCGAACGCCGAGCCGATCGCCGCGAGCGGCTGCTCGAGGCCGGCCTCGAGCTCTTCGGGACGGTCGGGTTCGCCAAGACGACGATTCCGATGCTCTGCAGCGCGGCAGGAGTCACCGCGCGCCATTTCTACGACGATTTCGAATCGCGCGAAGCGCTGCTGCGCACGCTCTACGACGGCATCGCCGAGAACGTGTTCGAGCGCTCGATCGCGCCGCTGCGATCGGTCGAGAACGATGCCCGCGAACGCATCCGGGAGAGCACCGCTGCGTACTTTTCCTACCTCACCAGCGACCTGCGCGTCGCGCGCATCTATGCGATCGAAGCGGTCGGCATGCACGCCGAGCTCGAGCAGCACCGCCGCGCGAAGCGCGAAGCGTTCGTGCGCAAGATGGCCAAGGCGTCGGCGGCCTACGAAGATCGCGGGATCGACAGCCGCCTGCTGAGCGCCGCAACCGCCGGTGCCTCGCACTCCCTTCTGCTCGAGTGGATCCTGGCGACGCGGCGACCGTCGGTTGAGAAGATGATCGAGACGATTACGATGCTGTGGATCCGGATGCTACAACTCGACCGCGATCCGGTTGAGCATTAGGCACCGAACGCAGGTAGCGCGCGAGGTGGTAGTCGGCGTCGCCGAGCAGACGTTCGACCAGCGTCATGCGCTTGAAGTAGTGACCGACCTTGTACTCCTCGCTCATCCCGATCCCGCCGTGCAGTTGGATCGCGCCTTGACCGACGAAGCGGCCGGACTTCGCGATCTGCACCTTGGCGGCTGAAATGCCCCGGGCGCGCGCGACGGGATCGTCGCGCTGCTCGTCGAGCGTCATCGCCGCCAGATAGGCCATCGAGCGCGCCAGCTCGACTTCCATGAACATCTCGGCCATGCGGTGTTGCAGCGCTTGGAACGAGGAGATCGGCACGCCGAACTGTTGGCGCTGCTTGGTATACGTGACCGTCGCTTCGAGCATCACCGCCATCAGGCCCAGCGCTTCGGCGCACAGGGCGGCGGTCGCGTGATCGAGCGCGAGCGCGAGCAACGAGAGCCCTTCGCCGAACGCGCCGATCATCGACGACTCGTCGACGCGCACGCCTTCAAAACGCAGGTCCGACACGTCGTGACCGTCCTCGGCCGGATACGGCGTGCGCGTGATCTTGTCGGCGTCCGCCGGCACGGCGAACAGCGAGACCTCGTCACCGGTTCGCGCCGAGACGATGATGGTGTTGGCCGACGACGCATCGAGCACGCGCACTTTCGTGCCGGTGAGCACGTAGGCGTTGCCGTCGCGGACGGCGGTCGTCGCGACGATCGCGGACTCGTAGCGTGCGTGCGGTTCTTCGTACGCGACCGTGAAACGCTGTTCGCCTTCGACCAGCGGCGCAAGCAGATCGTCGCGCTTGGCTGCACGTAACAACGTGCCGGCGAGAACGACCTGCGAGAGGTACGGCGAGACCACGAGTCCGCGGCCGAACTGCTCCATCAGCAGCAGCGTCTCGAGCGGGCCGCCGAAGCCGCCCAGCTCGTCGGGCGCGCCGATCGCGAGCCAACCCAGCTCGGCGAACTGCGGCCATTTCTCGGTGCCCGCGTGCTCGCCGGCGGCGAAGCGCGCGACGCTGTCTTTGATCAGCAGCTGTTCCGGGGTGAGCGTGAAGTCCATATTCGTTCGTGCCTACAACTTTAGGATGCGCTTGGCGATGATGTTCTTCTGGATCTCGTTGGAGCCGGCGTAGATCGACGTCTTGCGATAGTTGAAATACTTCGGCGCGGCGTGGCGCTCGGCATACGGTCCGAGCGCGTCGAGCGCGAGCTCGCTGATCGCCTGCTGGATCTCGGTGCCTTTGACTTTGAGGATCGACGACTCGGGGCCGGGACGCTTGCCGGCCGACTCCGCGGCGAGCGTGCGCAGCTCGGTGAACGCGAGCGCTTCGAGCTCGATCTCGACCTGCGCGATCTTCTCGTTGAGCCGGCGGTCGTCGATCTTCTCGCGTTCGAGCATCTCGTGCAGCGATCCGAGCTGCTGACGGCACTGCGCGATGCCGGCCGTTCCGGTGCGCTCGTGCTCGAGCAAGAACTTGGCGATGGTCCACCCCTGGCCTTCGTCACCGACGCGGTTCTCGACCGGCACCTCGACGTTCTCGAGATACACTTCGTTGATCTCACGCCCGCCGTC
>Ga0182024_10010087_pt1 | contig 19356 bp, 15 predicted proteins | sample P32metaG_FD_120480 | JGI IMG/M metagenome (GOLD analysis project Ga0182024, IMG submission 120480) | Permafrost microbial communities from Stordalen Mire, Sweden - P3-2 metaG (Illumina Assembly) | ecosystem: Environmental > Terrestrial > Soil > Wetlands > Permafrost | place: Sweden: Stordalen... | reverse complement strand
CCGCCGCCCGGAGGGCCGCCGGCCGATTCTCTCTTCGGCTCGGGTTTGTCCGCGATAAGGGTTTCCGTGGTGAGGATGAGGGCGCCGATCGAGGCCGCGTTTTGGAGCGCCGAACGGGTGACCTTAAAGGGCTCCACGATGCCCGCCTTGAGCATGTCGACCAACTCGCCGCTGATCGCATCGAAGCCCTGCCCCGGCTGCGCAGCCTTGACGCGGTTCACTTCGACCGAACCTTCGTATCCGGCGTTCTCGGCAATCTGACGCAACGGCTCTTCGAGCGCGCGGCGAATGATGTCCATACCGATCTTCTCGTCGGCCCATGAGCTTGCGTGCCCGTTGCCGGTATGGCCCTTGGCACTTAGCTTCTCAAGCGCCTTGATGGCATGCACCAGCGACGAACCGCCGCCGGGGATCATACCCTCTTGGACGGCCGCGCGCGTCGCGCTGAGCGCATCCTCGATGCGGTGCTTCTTCTCTTTGAGTTCCGTCTCGGTGGCCGCGCCCACTTGGATCACGGCGACGCCGCCCGACAACTTGGCAAGACGCTCTTGAAGCTTCTCGCGATCGAAATCGGAGTCGGTTTCCTCGATCTGCATCTGGATCATTTTGATGCGGCCTTTGATTGCGTCGGGGCTGCCCTTGCCGTCGACGATCGTCGTCTCTTCCTTCGTGACTTTGACGGTCTTGGCTTGTCCAAGAAGATCCGGCGTCACTTTGTCGAGCTTGAGGCCGAGCTCTTCGGAGATAACCGTCGCGCCCGTGAGGGTAGCGATGTCCTTGAGCATTTCCTTGCGGCGGTCGCCGAAGCCGGGCGCCTTGACCGCGACCGTGACGAACGTGCCGCGCAACTTGTTGACGACCAGCGTCGCAAGCGCTTCGCCGTCGACGTCTTCGGCGATGATGAGCAGCGGCTTTTGAACCTGCACGATTTTTTCGAGCAACGGCAGGATGTCGGCGATCGCCGAGATCTTGCGCTCGGATACAAGGATGTACGGATCGTTGAGGACGGCTTCCATACGCTCGGAATCGGTGACCATGTACGGCGAGATGTAGCCCTTGTCGAACTGCATGCCGTCCTTGGTTTCGACTTCCGTCTTCATGGACTTGGACTCTTCAACCGTGATGACGCCGTCTTTGCCGACCTTCTCCATCGCGATGGAAACCAAGTTGCCGATCTCTTTGTCGTTGGCGGAGATCGAAGCGACCTGCGCGATCTTTTCCTTGGTGTCGACCTTTTGAACGTACTTTTCGATCTCGGCGACCGCGGCTTCAACCGCCTTCTCGATGCCGCGCTTGATGAGCAGCGGGTTGCTGCCGGCGGTCACATTGCGAAGACCCTCGCGGATGATCGCTTGCGCGAGAACGGTTGCCGTGGTGGTGCCGTCGCCCGCGATATCGTTGGTTTTTGAGGCGACTTCTTTGACGAGCTGCGCGCCCATGTTTTCGAAAACATTGGGGAGCTCGATCTCTTTGGCGATCGTCACGCCGTCGTTGGTGATCGTCGGCGAGCCGAATTTCTTGTCGAGCACGACGTTGCGGCCCTTCGGCCCCAGCGTCACCTTCACGGCGTCGGCGAGGATATTGGCGCCGCGCTCAAGCGCGCGACGCGCGTTCTCATCGAATACGAGTTCTTTAGCAGCCATTGTTTAGTGTACTCCCGCCGGAACGCGCGCGTCGGTGAAGACCGCCAGCACGTCTTTTTCCGAAATGATGAGGTATTCTTTTCCTTCAATCTTGACTTCGCTGCCCGAGTACTTCGAGTAGATGATCCGGTCGCCGACCTTCACGTCCATCGCCAGCTTCGTGCCGTTGTCAAGCGTACGGCCCGTGCCGATTGCCTTGACTAGCCCCTCTTGGGGTTTTTCTTTAGCGGTATCGGGTAGAAAAACACCGCCGGCGCTCTTATCCGCCTGCGCAACATGCTCGACGACCAAACGATCGCCCAAGGGTCTGAGATTCACGAATAGACCTCCAGAGTCTGTCGTAGTCTAAAAAATCACTGGCTAGCACTCGCGCCTTGCGAGTGCCGGCCGTGTGCATGTTAGCAGACGAACCGGGAGAGTGCAAGAGGGAATGGGAATGCGCTCCGCGTGATCGCCGCCCTTGAAATCGACCTTGCGATGCTCCGTCGCAATGCCGCGCGCTTACGTACTTTAGTCGCACCGTCGCATCTGTGGCCGGTCGTCAAATCCAATGCCTACGGTCACGGATTGATCGAGAGCGCCGCAGCTTTGGGAGGCGTCGCCGACGGGCTGTGCGTGTATGCCGCCGAGGAAGGCTTGGCGTTGCGCGAGGCGGGGATCACCATGCCGATCCTGGTGATGGGCCCGACGCAACCCGCGTTGCTCGAAGCGGCGCACGCGGCCGGATTAACCGTGACGATCTGGGATACCGGCGCCTACCGACGCGATCTCGCGGCGGTCGCGCGGCGGCGCGGAACGCCGTTCCCCGTTCACGTGAAAATCGACACCGGGGTAACGCGTTTCGGCTTGGACGCGTCGCAAGCCGCCGCCGCGATAGCCGATCTGCTCGACGACCGCGATATCGCGGTACGAGGCATATTTTCTCATCTTGCCGCCGTCGAGGAGTTCGCCCTCGGTTTTACGCTGGGACAATTCGAGCGATTTGACGCGGCGCCGGCGCCGATTGACGCGCTGCTGCGCGAACGCGGCGTCGTTCGCCACATTGCGGCATCGGCGGCGTCTATCGTTTTCCCGCAAGCGCGTATGGATCTCGTTCGCCCGGGCATCGCGATCTACGGCTTGTGGCCTTCTGCGCACACGCAAGGCAGGGCGGGCGGTTCCCTCCTGCTTGAGCCGGCTCTCTCTTGGCGCAGCGAGCTGATGGTCGTTCGCGAGGTCGAAGCCGGACGCTCCGTGGGATACGGATGCGCATATCATGCCGCCCGGCCGTCGCGCATCGGCGTCGTCCCGATCGGCTATGCGGAAGGCGTGCCGCGCGCCGCTTCCAATACCGGAGCGGTGCTCGTCGCCGGAGTTCGCGCGCCGATCATCGGACGCGTGTGCATGAACGTCACGCTTATCGACGTCACCGATATTCCGCACGCGCGACCGGGTTCGCGCGTCACCCTCATCGGCCGCTGCGGGGATGCGACTATAGGCGCAGACGATTGGGCAACCTGGGCCGACACGATCAATTACGAAATCCTCGCACGGCTTCCGACGACGATCCCGCGATTATACGCTCACGAGCGCTTCGGATAAGTCCATCGTCCCGTCATACAGAGCCCGCCCCACGATCGCCATATCCACATTCGACGGAACGCCGGCAACCAATTCCTTGAGATCAACGACCGTCTTCGCGCCGCCGCTCGCGGTGACGCGCATCGGCGTAAGCGCCGCGACGTGGGCCGTCGCCTCGATATCGTACCCGGTTCCCATGCCGTCGCGCGCGATCTCCGTGAAGATAATCCGCGTGAAACCCCATGACGCCAACTCGCGTACGAACTCGTCGCGCCCCAGCGGACTACTCCTAATCCAACCTCGCACCGCGACATGCTCGCCGCGCGCGTCCACGCCGGCGATCAAACGATCGCCGTGTTCTTCAACGAGCGCCCGCGACGCGGCAGGCTCCTCAACCAGCATCGTCCCGAGGATAACGTGCCGCACGCCGGCGGCGAACAGGTCGCGCACATCGCCTGCGGAGCGAACGCCCCCGCCGAACTCCACCGGAACGTCGACGGCGGAACAAATCTCGCCGAGAACCTTACGATTCTCCCCGGTCCCCAACGCTCCGTCAAGGTCCACGACATGCAGTCGCTGGGCGCCGACGGACGCGAACGCCCTCGCTCGCGCGACGGGATCGTCGTCGTAACGCGTCTCCGACTCCGCGGCGCCTTGCGCGAGCCGCACGCAACGGCCGCCGCGCAGATCAATTGCGGGAACGACGATCATACGCGCGCCGCCCGAACGAAGTTATCGAGAAATTTTGCTCCGGTCACTTGGCTCTTCTCCGGGTGGAATTGCGTTCCCATGATATTGCCGACGGCGACGACGGACGCGAATCGTTCGCCGTAGGTCGCGGCGGCCAATGTCGCGGCGTTGACCGGCGCACGATAACTATGCAAGAAGTAGGCGTGATCTCCGCTTTTCACCCCCTCGATAAACGGGTGGGAACCGACGATCTCCAAGTCGTTCCATCCCATATGCGGAACGCGCGGCGCGTGCTTGAAACGCGTGACGGCTCCCGGAATATATCCGAAACCCGCGCAATCCTCATGCTCCTCGCTACGCTCGTAGAGCACTTGCATGCCGACGCAAATCCCAAGAAACGGCAGCTTACGTTCAATGAGATCGCGCACGGCCGCGTCAAGCCCGCGCTCGGTAAGCGCGCGCATCGTCGCCGCGAAGGCGCCGTCGCCCGGCAAAATCGCCGCGCCGCATTGGGCTATCGCGCTCGGATCTCCGGTAACGACGAATTCCGCCTTGCGCCGCGTAAGCGAGGAAACCAGCGAGCCGAGATTACCGCCGCCGTAATCGATAACCGCGATCACCTTACGCCGTCGTCTTGCGCTCGCTAAGCGGCATGAACGACCGTTTCACGGGCCCCGTATACAATTGACGCGGGCGCGTTATGCGCTGATCGCCGTCTTCGATCATCTCTTTCCAATGCGCCAACCATCCCGACGTGCGCGCGAGAGCGAAGACCGCGGTGAACATGTTGATCGGAACCCCCAACATCTTCATGATGAGGCCGGAATAGAAGTCAATATTCGGGTAGAGCTTGCGTGAAACGAAATACTCGTCCTCAAGAGCGATGCGTTCCAACTCTTTCGCCAAACCGAAAAGCGGATCGTCGTGCAGGCCGGTCGCCAGCATCTCTTCGTAGATGCGTCCGATCACCTTGGCGCGCGGATCATAGCTCTTGTACACGCGATGCCCGAAACCCATCAAGCGGAACGGATCATTCTTATCCTTGGCACGCGCAATCGCTTCGGGAATCCGATCCCGCGTGCCGATCTCATTGAGCATCGTGAGCACCGCTTCATTGGCGCCGCCGTGCAAGGGACCCCATAGCGAAGAAATGCCGGCGGCAACGCACGCGAACGGATTGGCGCGACTCGAACCCACGGTGCGAACGGTGGAGGTCGACGCGTTCTGCTCGTGATCGGCCTGCACGATCAACAACGCGTTGAGCGCCTTGGAGAAGAGCGGATTCGCCGTAAACTTCTCCGCCGGAACCGAGAACATCATCGACAAGAAGTTGGAGCAATAATCCAAGTCGTTGCGCGGATACACGAACGGATGGCCGATCGAATACTTATACGCCGCCGCCGTGATCGTGGGCATCTTCGCGATCAAGCGATGGAAGGAGATCATCCGTTGCTCCGGATCGAAAACGTCGATCGAGTCGGGATAGAAGGCCGAGAGCGCGCCGACCACGCCGAGCAACACGGCCATGGGATGCGCATCGCGGCGGAACCCCCGGAAAAAACTGAGGAGCTGCTCGTGAAGCATCGTATGGTAGGTGATATTGTTCTTAAATTGCTCGAACTCGGGAGCAGCCGGCAACTCGCCGAAGAGAAGCAGGTACGAGATTTCGAGGTACGAGCATTGCCCCACCAGCTCGTCGATCGGGTAGCCCCGATAGAGCAGGATCCCTTGTTCGCCGTCCACATAGGTAATGGACGACCTGCAACTAGCCGTACTTGAAAAACTCGGATCGAACGTGCAGATGCCTGCGGTATCGAGTAAGCGGCCTACGTCGACGGCATCAGCTCCGAGCGTCGCACGATGCAGGGGAAGCTCAGCGATCGTTGCACCGTTCGGATCGTGGAGCGTATAGTTCGGCATGGGTTAGGCTAGAAGTCCTTTCGTCGACGGAGCGTCGCTCTCTCCGGTGAGCGTTTTAGCTTGCGCGAAAGCTCGGGCGAACGATTTAAACGAGGCTTCGCAAAGATGGTGCGCATTGGTCCCCGCTAGCGCAAGCAAATGCAGATTAAAGCGTCCGTTCTCGCTAACGGATCGAAAGAAGTGGGGTATGAGTTCGGTATTGAGATCGCCGAGCCGTTCAACTGAAAACCGCACGTCGCAGTTAAGGTAAAAGCGCCCCGAGAGATCGACGCTCGCGAGCACCAATGCGTCGTCCAGCGGAACGGCGATGGAACCGAACCGCGCGATCCCGCGTTTATCCCCAAGCGCCTGGGCTATGGCGCAGCCCAGGACGATCCCCGCGTCCTCGACGAGATGATGATGATCCATCCCGTCGCCCGTCGCCTTGAGCGTCAAACCGCACCCCGCGTGCTTGGCGAACGTCTCAAGCATGTGGTTGAGAAATTGTACGTCGGTAGCGACGGAGACCGGCCCGCCCCCCAAGTCCAGCGCCAGCTCAACCTTCGTCTCGCGCGTCTCCCGCACGATTGCCGCCCGCCTAGGAGCCGCCGATGCATTCATCCGCCCGCCCTTCGGAGGGTAGGTGCAGTTTCCATGCACCCGTCGGCCTCTTAGTCGGATTGTAGCCGTGACGGGCAATCCCGTCATTACGCAATCTTGACCGTTATATGAGATGCAATGCTGCCTGATTTGTAGCATAGTAAGCATAGTAGCGGAAAGGAGCGAGCGCCTTGGACAGCACGCATATGCCGCTTGAGGCGGCGATTAAACGAGCCTCCTCAATGAAGGCTCCCGAACTTGCGGCGGAACTTATAGCTCATCTCGGTCTCACCCTGACCGCGGCCATCGGCGGGGCGAAAGACACGCGCTCGGCGCGCGATTGGGCTGCCGGGGACCGCAAACCGCAACGCGTCCAAGCCCTCAGAAGCGCGCTGCAAGCAACGTTGGCGATAGCGAGCATACATGACGACGAGTGTGCGCAATCTTGGTTCACCAGCACAAACCCGGACCTCGACTGGCGTTCTCCTCTCGCCTTCGTCCGAGACGCAAGCGAGATAAACGATTTCGATCGTTTGGTTTCAATTGCCGCGCAAGACGTCTCATGATGCGTCGTCGACTCCCCGAATTTCTCTACCGAGTTCATCTCAACAGCAAGAACCCTCTAGCTGAAGCAGATGTAAGCGGAGGGTATCGCTTCGATGACTTTCGTCATGAACCGCATCGCCGCTTCCATGTTCTCTACACCGGCGACACCATCGAAGGCTGCTTCATCGAAAAACTCCAAAAATTTTCCGGAAGCGATGAGGAAGCCGCGATTATACTTTCAGAAATTCTCCATAATGTCGGCGACGAGCCCAAATTCCCGACACGCAATTCCATCCCCGCCAAACTGCTTCGCGATCTTGCCGCGTCAAAGATCGCCGTTCTGGATCCGACGCAAGAAGCTATTGATATAACCGCCGTTGAGACCATGATCGAAATACCGCAGCACGATTTCAACATAGGCATTCGCATTCCGGATATTCAGCTTACCGACGTGATGAAAACCGGCTACCGCATTTCCAAAAGACTTTCAACGATCATTCATGATACGACGGACGCGGCAGGCTTACTATCTCGTTCCGCTCTTGACGATCCGGCATCGGAGATAGTCCATCTTAACTATAGCCTTTTTCGCAAGCTGCCGGCTGAAGGATCCAAGACTCGCGTCTTATTGGATCGCAAAGAAACCAAGCGCGCTCTCGACGGACATTCCCCCGAGCTCCAAGCGGCTCTAACGCATTTGCACGCCGTTCCCGCGTTTCCGCTCGATCATCCCGACCTGCGTACTTCGCTTTAAAAAGCGAGGGCGCCATGCGCGGCGCTAGACGCTGCGAGCCCACGCTCGCGGGACCCCGATAAACTGCACGGTACCCTGCTCGGAACTCGGCACTACGAGCCCCCGCCTCCGCACACGACGCAACCTTTTACAATGACGCCTACTTAGTATGGGCGTGTCCGGCTTTTTCCTGCGACGACCGATCTTCGCCGCGGTCATCTCCGCGATCATTCTCACGGTGGGAATCGTTGCGATTCCCGGCCTGCCGATCGCGCAGTTTCCGCAAATCACGCCGCCGCAGATAAACATTGCGGCACTGTATCCGGGGGCTAACGCGACGCAAGTCGAGTCCTCGGTGACGACGCCGATCGAAGAAGCCGTCAACGGATCGCAAGGACTGCGGTATATGTCCTCGCAGAGCGGAGACGACGGATCGCTCTCGCTAAGCGCGACCTTCGACCTCAACCGCGACATCAACGCCGCCGCGACCGACGTGCTGATCGCAATCCAACAAGCGAACGGCGTATTGCCGAACGTCGTGAAAACCGAGGGCGTAACCGTCAACAAAAGCGTCGGTAGTTTCTTGCTTATCGTCACGTTGACGGCAACCGACAAGCGTCACGACCCTCTCTTTCTTTCGAACTACGCGTCGCTGCAAGTCGTCGACCCGCTCAAACGCATTCCGGGCATCGGACAAATCTCGATTTTCGGCCAACGACAATACGCGATGCGTCTTTGGCTGGATCCCAAGAGGCTAGCCGACAACGGGCTAGCGATCTCCGACGTATCCGCCGCGCTCCTGGCGCAAAACGTCCAAGTTCCCTCCGGAGCGTTCGGAGCCGAGCCGTCGTTGCCCGGCCAGCCGTATTATCTTTCCCTCCAAGTCCTCGGCCAACTGCAAAGCCCGCAAGAGTTCGACAATATCATTTTGCGAACAACCCCAAGCGGCGGCATTATTCGCGTACGCGACATCGGGCGAGTCGAACTGGGCGCGGACAGCTACACCTCCGTTTCGCAACTTAACGATCAGCCGACGATCGGTCTAGGCATTCTCCAGACGCCGGACGCGAACGCGCTTGAGATTTCGTCCGCCGTTAAAGCCGAAATGGCGCAACTGGCTGCTCGTTTTCCCGCTGGGATACGCTGGGATCTGCCTTACGATACAACGGATTTCGTTCGCGAATCAATCCATGAAGTGCTGATCACCCTGGGAATCGCGATTCTGCTCGTCGTCGTGGTAATTTTTCTTTTCTTACAGGATTGGCGCACGACGCTTATTCCGGCGCTGACTATTCCCGTCTCCCTGATCGGCACGTTCGGTCTGGTTTCGGCCTTGCATTTTTCGATAAACACGCTCACGCTCTTCGGCTTGACCCTCGCCACGGGCCTCGTCGTAGACGACGCGATCGTCGTCATCGAGAATATCGCTCGCTTCATCCATGATCACCCCGAACGCTCGCCTTATGACAATGCGCTCGAAGCGATGAAAGAAATTACCGGCGCCGTCGTGGCCACCTCCCTCGTCTTGTTAGCCGTCTTTATTCCGGTCGGCTTCTTCCCTGGAACCACCGGCGAATTGTACAAGCAATTCGCGCTGACGATCGCCTGCTCGATTTCGATCTCCCTCATCGTCGCGCTTACGTTGACCCCTGCGCTAGCCGTTGCATTCACGCATTCCGAATCCAAGAGCGACAACCGCTTCTTTACGCCGATTAATCGGGCTATCACCGCGACGCGAACGGCATATGCTCGACTGCTCTCACGCGTTGTTCCGGCGCGAGTGCTTATCACCGGCGGCTTCATCATCGCGCTAGCGGTAACGGGCATTGTGTTTGCCCGAACGCCGACGGGATTTTTGCCGGATGAAGATCTCGGGTACTTTTATGTTTCGATTCAAGCGCCTCAAGGAACGCCGCTTTGGCGCGAACAGCAGATTGGACAAGCAGTCGAAAAAATCGTACGCCGCTCGCCCGGGATCCAATTTGTCTTCAACATCAGCGGTCGCGGCGTGGGGGGGTCCGGAAACGGCACAAATCTAGGGTTTGTCGTCGTGCGCTTGCACGCATGGTCAGATAGACGATCCGCGAACGCCCAACTTCCCGCTATCCTCGCACGCGTCAGAAGGGAACTTTCCAAAGTATCGGGAGCCCAGATTCTGGCCTTTGGGCCGCCGGCCGTGCAAGGCCTGGGCAACGTCGGAGGATTCCAGTATGAACTCGAAGATCGAGCAAGCGGTTCACTGCAAGCATTGGATCGCGAGGCCAAAAAGCTCATTGCCGAAGCGAATGCGAGCGGCGTGATCACCAATGCGAATACGACATACTCAGCGCTTGCTCCTCATCTTGAGATAACGGTGGATCGGCGTAAGGCGGAGTCGGCGGGCGTCAACATCGCCGACATCTTCGCTGCGCTGCAAGCCGATATCGGATCAGCCTATGTCAATGATTTCACATATCTGAATCGTACGTATCACGTCTATATGCAGGCGGATGCGCAATATCGCTCGAGGATTGAAGACTTGGATAAAACGTACGTGCGTTCCGCGAGCGGCACGGTCACTCCCGTGTCTGAATTCCTCACCTTCACGCAGCATACCGACTCCCCGATCATCACGCATTACAATCTTTTTCGCAATATCGAAATAACGGGTTCAACTCCCCTCGGAATCGGAACCGGACAATCACTACAAGAAATGGAGAAACTTTCACAAAATTTGCCGCGCGACTACGCACACGATTGGTCCGGCATCGCCCTTGAAGAGCTTACCGGGGGCGGACAAGCGGCGTTCATCTTCGGGCTCGGCTTGCTATTCGTCTTTTTCGTTCTAGCCGCGCAGTACGAGAGCGTCACGCAGCCGCTTATTATCCTTTTTGCAACGCCGCTTGCAATTCTCGGCGCACTTGTCGCGCTGCATTTACGATCGCTATCAAGCGACGTCTATGCGCAGGTCGGCTTTGTGATGCTGATTGGACTTGCAAGTAAAAACGCGATTCTAATCGTTGAATTCTCAAATCAACTGCGTCGTCAAGGAATGTCGGCGGCAGAGGCCGTCGTGCATGCGGCGCAAACGCGACTACGACCAATCCTCATGACGTCGATCGCGTTCATCTTCGGCATCATGCCGCTGGTCTGGGCAACGGGAGCGGGAGCGGCAAGTCGCCATTCTCTGGGGACGGCAATCTTCGGAGGAATGATCGTATCAACGATTCTCAACCTCGCTATCATCCCCGCGCTTTACCTTATCGTCGCCGGGTTGGAGTCGCGCTTCAACGCTCACAAATCACAGGCGGAAGGGGCGCCCCAATGAACATTCGCTCCCATATACCTTGTATAGCGTTCGCCGCGTGTATTCTCGCATCGGCAACCTCTTGCGCCTCCCATGTACGACCAAAAGCGTCCCCGATCGCCGTCCGCTCGGTAACGGTGCAGAGACGAACGATCGCGCACTACGAATCGCTCGACGGCCAAATCGACCCGTTTTTGCAGGCCAACCTCGCGCCGCAGCAATCGGGAACCTTACTCACGGTCAATGCGAACGAAGGAGATCGGGTACGTAAAGGTCAGATTCTCGCGAAAATCGACGACTCGCTGCTGCGCGCCGACCTCACCCAGCAACAAGGCGGAAGCCTCCAATCAGTCGCAAAGCTCGCGCAATCAAAAATTCAATTGCCCATCACGGACGTCTCCTCAAACGCGGCACTCGTGCAAGCAATAAAGGCCTTGGCTGAGGCTAAAAAGACGCAACTTGCCGACGCCGCAAATGCGAGGAATACGAAAGTCACCTATGATGCCGATCTAGCGCTCCTCCATCAAGGGTACGTCGCTGAAAGCGTCTACGAACAGGCGCGGGCGGCATACGTGGCAGCGCAACAAACGCTTGCGAGCGACGACGATAAGCTCGCGCAAGACGAGGCCGCAGTGCGTGAGGCAAGACAAAATCTCGCGAATACGCCGCTTCAACAGCAAGTGATCGCGGAAAACAAAGGGGCCGTCGTTCAGTCGGCCGGCAGCGTTACGCAGTATAAAACGGCGGTGCAACAAACGACCATCCTGGCGCCGTTTGACGGCGTGGTGACCGCACGCACGCTAGATCCGGGGAATTTCGCGAGCCCCACGCAAGCCATTTTTGCGATCTCCCAAATTGATCCGATTTATGTGGATTTTAACGTCAAAGACACGGATCTCGCGTACGTCTCTCGCGGGAGCCTTGTCTCGTTCACGACATCGGCAAATCCCTCCCGACGATACATCGGCCGCGTCGCGTCGGTCGATTACACGCCCACAAGCGGAACCTTGCTTTACCGCGCACGAATCATCGAGAACAATCCCGATCTCTCTCTACGCGGCGGCCTCGAAGCAACCGTACGCATTACAACAAATACCCATCGCAACGTGCTGACCGTTCCTCGCTCCACAGTCATCCAAAACGGGGGCGAAGGAACCGTCTACAAGATCGATTCAAGCGACAACCGCACGACCGCAAAGCAAATCAATGTGAAGCTAGGACTGCAAACGACCGACTACGTGGAGATTGCCGGCAACGACATCAAAGAGGGCGACCTGGTAATACGCGATCAGTCCGACAATCTGCACGACGGAGTCGCAATCGCCGTGCCTTCGCCAAGCCCCCTCTGATTTAATTCAACACGGGAACCGCATCGAATGCGGTTCGCAGATCCCGCAAGATATCGTCGATATCCTCGATGCCCACGGATAAGCGAAGTAAATCCGGGGTCACGCCCAAAGCGATGCGCACCTCGCGCGGCATCGACCCGTGCGTCATCGTCTGGGGACTGCAAATCAGCGACTCGACGCCGCCAAGCGAGGTGGCCAACTGGAAAACCCTCGTACGCTTGGCAATCTCCAACGCGCGCGCCTCGCCTCCGCGTACGCGCAACGAGACGATCCCTCCGAAGCCCGTCATCTGCTGCTTTGCCAGTTCGTGCTCAGGATGACCTGGAAGACCCGGATAGAAGACCTCCGCCACATCCTCGCGCTTGGTAAGCCACTCCGCCGTGAGCCGCGCGTTGCGTTCATGCTCGCGCATACGCAACGCCAACGTCTTCGCCCCTCGCATCGTAAGGTACGCGTCTTGCGGTCCCGGAATCGCGCCGACCGCATTCTGCCAAAATAAGATGCCCGCGCGGAGATCAGCGTCATCGGTTATGACGACGCCGCCCACAACATCGGAGTGACCGTTAATATACTTGGTAGTGGAATGAAAAACGAGGTCCGCGCCCAGCGCGAGCGGTTGCTGAAAGAACGGCGAGCAAAATGTGTTGTCCACCACGGTGATCTGATCCGGGGTCTTGATGGAAGCGATCGCCGCAATATCTATGATGCGCAGCGTGGGATTCGTCGGCGTCTCGATCCAAAAAAGCTTCGTCTGCGGACGCACGGCGCCGTGCGTCGCTTCGATATCGGTCATGTCGACAAACGTCGTTTCGATGCCCCAGCGCGGCAATAAGTCAACCAAGAGGCGATATGTTCCGCCGTAGATATCGCGCGTGGCAACAATGTGGTCGCCTTGGCGCAACAAGGAGGCGACCGCTGACGCCGCCGCCATCCCAGAGCCGAACGCAACGCCGAAACGAGCGCCTTCTAGCTCGGCAAGCTGACGTTCAAGCGCTACCCGCGTCGGGTTGATTGTACGCGAGTAATCATAGCCTTTATGCGCCCCGACGGCCTCCAACGTAAAGGTCGCCGTCTGGTAGATCGGGACGATGGTTGCGCCGGTTGCAGCGCACGGATCTTGCCCGCAACGAATCGCCTTGGTGGCAAAGCCTTGCGCGAACTGCGGATAACCCAAGGACTCTTCCGTCATACAGCACTTTCTCGAAAGCCAGGAGCGCGCAAGCGTCGCCCTCTCATGTACGATAGTACACTTCGGTGCGCCGCTTGCACGCTCCTGACATCCGACAAAGCGCTGTAGAGTACTCCCACGCAACACGCCGATTCTTGCGAAAATACCACGAAGCCGCAAAACCCGTCAACCGCAAAAGCGCTTGCTTGCTTAACGTACGATTCGTTCATGTCAACGGACCGTTCGCCGATCACTATCGCATGCAATGGAGTCGGATAGGGCATTTCCTCCACGAGGCGTTCATGCTTTGCCTAAGGCAGGGCCTTATCTACAAAGCGCTGGTGGTGCTCCTAGCCCTCTGCTCGGTTATCATCATCCGCCACATCCTTCAACTCTATTTAACCAAGGCGAAACCGCTAGGCATATCCCCGAAGGAGCTGGCTCGCCTCAAACACGAGCTTCAAGAAAGGCAAGAGAAGCGAAAAAGCGGGCGTATTCGCTACTAGTCTAAAAGGTGCGGCGCCATGCGCCGCACCCGGCACTGCGCTCCGCTCATGGGCCCCCCGCACCTCCGGTATAAGCCGCGTCGATAAGGTCCCCGTATTTACGCTCGACCACGCGGCGGCGAATCTTCATCGTCGGCGAGATCTCGCCGTCTTCCATTGTGAGTTCGCGCGCAAGCAACGCGACGGTGCGAACTTGCTCGAACGAAGCTAATTCCTTAGTTTGCGCGCTCACCTCGCGGCGCATGAACTCGCGCACGTCCGGCCGAGCCGCCAAGACGTCGCCTGAAACGTCCTCGCCGATACCCAGCTCTTTGCGCACAAGCGGCCAATTCGGCGCCGCCAACGCGGCGGGATGCGAACGCGCCTCGCCCACGATCATCACTTGACTCACATAGACCGAACGTTTGATCGCCGTTTCCAAACGCGAGGGCGCGATAAACTTGCCGGCGGAAGTTTTAAAGAGTTCGTTTTTACGATCCGTGATGCTGAGGTATCCGTCCGCATCGAGAACGCCTACATCCCCGGTCTTCAACCAACCGTCCGGCGTGAACGGCGAATCATCGCGTTTATAGTAACCCTTCATGACGTTGGGGCCTCGCACGAGAATCTCCCCGTCATCCGCGATGCGCACCATAACGCGGGGAATCGGCTTGCCCGCCGTGCCGTAACGATTATCGATAACGCGATTGAACGAAACCACCGGCGAGGCTTCCGTTAAGCCGTAGCCTTCGCATACCGGCATGCCGGCGCCCTCGAAGGTGAGCGCGATATCTCGGTGCAGCGGCGCGCTCCCGCTCACGAAATAGCAAAGCCTGTCCAAACCCAACGCAGGTCGAATTTTCCGCAATACAAGCCGTTGGGCAAGCGCGTACTCCAAGCGCAGCCCCTCGGACGGGGGAGGACCGTCAATCATCGCTTTCGCGCGGCGTAATCCGACCTTCAAAGCCCACGGAACCAGCTTGGCGCGCAAACCGCCCGCCGCCCGCGCGCGGCCCGCGATTCCCGCCAATACCCGCTCCAAAATACGCGGAACGACGCACATCACATGGGGGCGCGCTTCGCTCAGGTCGGCAAGCAAACGATCCGGAACCGTGACGTAATACGTAAGGCCCGAAAAGATGAAGCCGATCATGTTCGTATGCTCCATGATATGCGCGAATGGGAGCACCGAAAGGCCGACGCCGCCTTCTGGAATATTAACAAGCCCGTATGTCCACGCGTCCACGGCGTTGGAGGCGATATTATCGTGCGTGAGCATCACGCCTTTGGGCTGTCCGGTCGTACCGGAGGTATAGATAAGCACGGCGAGATCATCCGGCGCGATCGCCTCATGCAGATGCGTGAAACGCTTGGGATCGGCAGCGTACGAGGCGGCCCCGCTCGCTTCAAACGCCTTGAGCCCGGCAGGTCCCTCGTCGTCGAAGGCGATTATCGGAATTCCGTGCGAGGCCAGCGCGCCGACGCGGATCGCCGCCTCCGGCGTCTCCACGAAGATCAGCTTGGGCTCGCAATCGCGTAAAATATACTCGAGTTGGTCCGCCGCCGACGTCGCGAAAATCGGCACGCACACCCCGCCTGTCGCTAAAATTCCTAGATCCGCCGCAATCCAATCAAGGCGGTTATTTGAAATGAGCGCGACGCGATCGCCGAGCGCGATGCCTCGATTGTACAATGCGCATGCGAGCGCTGCGATGCGATCGCGCATCGCGCTCGTCGATAGAACTGTTAAAGTCGTTCCGTTCGGACGTTCGACGAACGCTTTCTCACGCGGGCGCTTTAGCGCGTCCAGTACCAAACGAGGCAACGTATTTTTCGCTTCGGTTTCGATGATGAGGAATGAACTTTCATCGTACCTACGTAAACCCTTCCCACCACACGTCTAGGAGGGACTTTGCTATGACTCCACGACTCTCGCGAGTTGCGGCGTTGATCACGCTCATGGCATCCTTTGCGATCCCGGCATGCGCGGATACCATCGATGCGCAAGCGCTATCGGGCGCGGTCGTACAGTCGGCCAATGATTCGCTCAAAAGCGCGTTCGCCGCGCGCAAACAAGTCGCACAGGCAATGCCGGTAGGAATCCAGCACGCGCCCGTTCGCAATCCCGGTCTCCCCACAGGCTTCTCGTACACGCTCGACGGCTCGATCGCGTATCCGTTCGGCAGCGTCACCCAGGGCAATCAAGAAGCTCGCTTGCCGGGCGGAGTCGACGCCGTCGCAGGGTACGGCATCAATTCGCATCTTCGCGCACAGGCGGGATACTACGTACTTCAAGAGTACCCCGTCGGTTTTAGCACCGGCACGGTTCCGCTCTACTTGCAAGGCCTCAGTTCGCCCATCGGCGCGGCCTCGCTCAACGGCATCGATGCGACGATTCGCAATCAACTTCTGGTCGGAACAGTCCAGGGACTGGTTAAGATCGACAAGCTGCCGATCGTCATCTCGCCCGCGTACGTCTCGCGCAAGGGAACCGTCGGCGGTACTTCTGACTTCATACCTATTGAAGTCAACGGCCTCCCGGAGAGCGTGCATCTGCGCACGTTCCAGTATGAGCTCATCGGCGTGACGATACCGTTTCTCTCCACCCCCAAGATGTTCGGAACATATACGATCGCGCCGCAATGGCTGGGGCAGGCCGCAGGCGCGAACGCAACCAACCACGCACAGCTGTTCCAGCTCCTCTACCTTGAATATCGCGCGAACGATAAGACGACGTTCTATGTTCAGCCGTCGCTCTTACCCGACTACACTCCGGCCGACGTCTACCCGGAGCACATTCCGACGCTCATCTACGGCTTCACGCATAAAATCGACAAGTTGTTCTTCATCCAAGGTCAGGTAAGTTCCGGAACGCCGACAAATCCCAACAACGGCGGCGTCGGCATCACGGCCCTCACCTGCCAAAAACTCCCGTGCGCGCCGAACCAAGTGGTTCCCACGATAGGCGGCCTAAAGGCTTCGCAAGTACAACTCATGCTGGGCTTCGGAAAGCCGCAGGTGCTCCCGCTATGATGAAATCATACGCTTCCTTCCGCGCGGCGACCGCTCTGGCCGTCGCACTCTCGTTATCCGCGTGCGGCTCCAAGGCATCGGCGCCGCCGTTGCCTTCTCCCACCGGAGTGACCGGCGCCTCGGGGACAGGGTTAACTAGCCGCATCGTCGGCGTCGGGGACAGCCTTATGGCGGGCGAGCAATCCGGCGGCCTGCTCGGCGCGACGATCGCAAGCAATCCCATCGCGCTTTCGCCGTTTCCGTTCATACCGAACACCCAAGGGAACGGTCTTTACGCCCTCATCTGGTCGCAAGCGAACGGCGGCGCTAATCCCCTGACCCTTGCAACCTCTCCGCTGCCGCTCATCGCCCCGCCGGGCATCGGAACGTCCGGCTCGATTTTGGTTCCCACAAGCACGGGATCTTTAACGCCGCTCCAAGCGCCGTGCGCGAGCGAAGACGCAGCCGCCTTTTCCTTATCCACTGCGTTGAGCACGCGCTTGAATCCCGCCGCCGTGCCGCTGGACGTCGGCGTTCCGGGTCAAACCGCTCACGAAGCGCTCTACCAACTACAACCGACCGGACCATGTTCGAGCACGGGCCTGCCTGCGACGCTCGCCGGGCTCAACGGCATCATCAATGCGGAGAATCTGAGCTTCTACCCGATCCTGGCGAACTTCGGGCAGAACGTCACGCAAGTGCAAGCCGCCGCCTCGTTACGTCCGACCTTGGCCTTGGTCTGGCTAGGCTCTAACGACTTGCTAAAGTACGCCGCTTCCAACGGCGCTTTGCAAGCGACAAGCGTGAGTTCGTTCCAAAGCGACATCACGCAAACCGTCACGACCCTGCAACGCGCCGGAGCGAAGGTCGTCGTCGCAAATCTCGTGGACGTGATGGGCACGGCTTATTTCACGCCCGTTTCCGCATTGCCGGCGTTGGCCGCCGCGGATGGGGTTCCAAGCGCTCTCCAAGCACCGATCGCCGCTGCGGTCGGCTCGTTCTTGGCAGGGTACAGCGTAAGCACGAACGGCTACCTCACCCTAACCGGACTCTCGAAGGTGGTGGGCGTCGTGCAAGCCGCGCTGCCCGCGATCGGCGGCGGCGCGTCGCCTGCGGCGGCGATTGCCGGCGCTTTCGCCGCGCTCCAAGGATCGTCTAATGCGTTCACTGCCGGGGATTACGTCTCCGACAGCGTCGCCGCATCCGTCAAAGCGTTGAACGTCTCGTACAACACGGCGATCGCCGCGGTCGCGACGCAAACCGGCTCCGCGCTAGCCGACGTGCACGCGACCTTCGTCCAAGCTGAAAACGCGCCGGGCGAATTCGTTCCCATTACCGGAAAATGCTGCTCGTTGCTATATCAGGGCGGCTTCTTCAGTCTCGACGGCTTGCATCCGTCGAACACCGCCTACGCGGTCATCGCTAATATCTTCATCGCGGCGGCCGACCAAGCGTACGGAGCGACGATACCGGCGCTCTCCGCGGCACAATTCGCGGCGATCAACGCGACCGATTTATACTCGCCCCACTAAAACGGTTTCCGCCCGCGCCCTAAAGCGACGTTCTTAGGAACGTCGCTTTCTTCTTAAATTCGAGATGCGGCGCCTCGTCCTGGGCTCGAAGGTGCGGAAGTGCTTACACCGCTGATATTAGGTCGCGACGGGGACTCTCCGCGCGGCTCGACTCTAGGGGTTAATGCCTGAAGACTTCGCCATTCATCTTCTCTGCCGGAGGGTATACGGCCGCGTTGTTCCGTAGAAGACAAACCCTTCACGGCAGTATCAACCGACATTCCCAAATTCTTAAATAGAGATGGTTTTATCTCCAGTTCTTCATCCGCCTCCTCGCATTTTTTTTGTAAATTAGTAATAATGGAAGCTACTTTTTCTTTACGCTTCTGCGACATCTTATTAGCATCCGCCGCATATTCGGCAATGTGGGATTGCGTATTCTGTTTGCGGAAATCATGAATCAAACTTTCGATCGCAGTTGTTCCGGCGACAGATTTACCTGATTCAATAAGTGTTATCCCCTGGTTAAGTAATTTGATGGTTTCGCTAAATGTACTGCCCAAGGAGCCCTCTAATTCGGATGCTTTAACCTGCGTCACCTTTTTTTTCTCCAAAATATTATTGAGTTCTGCTTCCGAAATGCCGACCTGAACGCTACCTTCCTGGAAATAATTGATCCCTTGATACGGGAAACGCCCCTGCGATTTATCAAACGCCGGCGCGGTAATACCTTGCCCTTGTAAATTTTCTGGGAGAACGTCACTCTCCAGGAAAAGCACCTCGCCGGTTTGAATTTTACAAAAGACTCGGGTGTGGCTCTTTTTAGTCGATGGAGATCGGCGACCATGTTTTATTTCCACGTAGGCGCGCTTGT
>Ga0182024_10010086_pt1 | contig 19356 bp, 15 predicted proteins | sample P32metaG_FD_120480 | JGI IMG/M metagenome (GOLD analysis project Ga0182024, IMG submission 120480) | Permafrost microbial communities from Stordalen Mire, Sweden - P3-2 metaG (Illumina Assembly) | ecosystem: Environmental > Terrestrial > Soil > Wetlands > Permafrost | place: Sweden: Stordalen... | reverse complement strand
GGCCGTCGAAATGCAAGACGGTGTAGTCACTCGGACGCGTCGCAAAGTAGCCGCCCACTGCGAGCCCCGCCAGGGCCAAAAGCGCGAGCAAGACGCCCACCCAACGTCTGGGCCGGCGCTTACGGTGCGATCGTGTTGAGAGGGGAGCCGTGCTAGTTCAGTTCGTCCTCGGCTGGCTTGTCTTGGGCGGCGCAGTCATGAGGGAAATCGGTAAAGGAGTGGCAGAGCCCACACCAACCGTAGATCTCAGTCCGCTGTAGCGCCTCGTCCATCAAACCGGCCATAGACATAACTCTTGTCGATGGTTGTACCCAAGTCCAGGCCCTTCTCTTACTTCATTGACTTAGCCCAGGCCACGAGCGCTTTGCAACATCGGCCCGCCACCCACCGTGGGGGCGACCTCGATGACGGGCCTACAAGGGAACGAGTGCCCAGCAGGCAGCCCGAAGGCAGGACCGACGTGGCTAGTGCTGGCCTTCGTGAGCGCCGCCCGATAACCCTCCGTTCACAGAGGGGAAACTGGCGGGAAATCCGTTTTGGATACCTCGCCGCCTCGAAGGGCTACTACTCCAAGGCCGGGCTGAGCGTGAAGATCCTGCCCGGCGAGGGTGTGGACGTGGAGGGCATCGTCGGCGCAGGCAAGGCCCTCGTCGGCGATTCGAACGCCGACACCTGCTCTGCGGCCGTAGCTCAGGGGGCGGATCTGAAGGTCATTGGTGCGAAATACCAAAAGAACCCGTTCTGCATCATTAGCTCTGCGAAGAAGCCGATCAAAACTCCCCAGGAGCTCATCAGCAAGAAGGTGGGCGTCAACGCCTACAATTTCACGGCCCAGAGGCGCTCTCCGAAGGCCTCTGCGGGGCCGGACGCTGACGCTGACGGCTCCGGCCGGGATGGCCGGGGCGCCTGTGTTGTCACTGCCGCTGGACGAGGTTGACGGGCTACCACTTGGCGTAGCCCTTGTGGGTCTTCCGGGTGACGACGACGTCCTCGTGGAAATGGCAACATCGGTTAAAGATGAACACCAATGTCTACCTGGCGGGCGCCGACGGCTTCACACCGGTGCTGGCGAAGTGGCACCGCGACGTGCTCGTGCCGGCGGTGGCCGCCGCCGGGCTCACACCCCTCAGCCCATGGGGCAAGTTCGTCGACGAGTTCGAGGCTGCTTTCGCCATGGTCCGAGGGCCGGCCCGGATTGCAGTCTTCGCTGACTTGGACAAGCGCGTCGGGGCCGCCAATGCGAAAATGATCGAGACTTCGGCGGGGATCCTTGCCCAATTGGACGGCGTCGACGTGGACTCCGGCACGGCCAGCGAGATCGGCTATGGCTCAGCGCTCGGCCTGTGCATCTGCGGCGTGCGCACCGACTTCCGCCTATCGAGCGACAACGAGGGGACGCGGGTCAACCTCCAGGTCGAGTACTTCATAACCCGCACGGGCGGGCATGTCCACGCCACCAACGAGGCGGCTATCGCAGAGCTGGCGCGCTTGGTCCTCTAAAGCGGGACTACGTCGACCGAGACGCTCAGCTCGTTCTTCTTGCTCTCCGTGTAGATGATGCCTTTGACCGGCGACACGTCGCCGTAGTCGCGACCGTAGGCATTGGTGACGTAACGATCGGAGACGAAGCGGTCGTTGGTCGGGTCAATGTCCACCCACCCCCCATCGGGCACGAACACCGAAGCCCAAGCGTGCGATACGTCGCTGCCTACCAGGCGAGCCTGTCCTGGAGGGGGAATGGTTTCCAGATAACCGCTCACGTAGCGGGCGGCGAGGCCCAAAGAACGAAGGCAGCCCACCGCCAGGTGAGCGAAGTCCTGGCAGACCCCTTTGCGGAGCTCGAGCAGCTCAGACAACGTGGTCCGCACCGAAGTAGCTCCCGGCTTGTAGGCAAAGTCGTCGTGGATGCGCGACTTGAGCTCGCTCAGCGCCTCCCCGAGCGGCCGTCCCGGCGGGAACGACTGGGCCGCATAGGCGGCGACAGCAGGCGACACCACCACCTTGGGCGAGTCGAGAAGGAAGTCGTAGGTGCCTACGATGTCGACCGTCGGGTCAAGGCGAAGGCGCTCCCGCACGGTCTCCCAGGCTTGGTCTACAGCGAGAGGGACCGTGGCTGGCCGTGTGACCTCGACGGTGCTTTCGGCGGTGATACTTAGCCGCGTGTGCGGTTCGAGCACGGTGAAATGGGCCACGCGGTTGCGGTAAAAGTCTGTCCGTTCGCGATAGTCGTGAGGCTCAGGGTCGATCAGGACCGTCGATTGGCACTTCTGTCCCGGGACGTCGCGGGGCAACACGTACAGCTCCCCATAGCTCGACGACACCTCCGAGCCGTAGAGGTACTCCGTGCGGTGGACGACGCGGTAATTCACGAGCCGAGCAGCGAGCGCTGGGGGAGCAGGCGGACGAAGTGATCGGTGTCGACGGCGTCAGCGGTGCGGTAGAGCAGTTCCAAGAGGTTGCTGAGGACGGCGTCGAGATCCGGGCGCGTGCCGTCCTGCTGCGACAGCGCGAGCGACGCCGTATCGGCCAGCCGGAGCGAGGTCGAAGCCTCCAGCACCAACCGTTCCGGGTCGCTCAGACGGGGCCCGCTGTCCAGCTTCGGCATGAGGCGGACATCGATGGCGAGCTGGTCGAGTTGGAAAGCGAGCGAACGGGGGTTGTCGGGGTCGACCAGGAGTAGGTCGAGCATGGTCTCGAGCTGGGCATGCGAACGGTACCGGCGCCGGTACGTGAGGATGCTTTCCGATGCGATGAGCACCGACTCGAGGAGCAGGCTGTCGGCAGCGGTTCCGCGCTCGACGGTCACGGTGGCCCGCAGCAGGGCGACCAGCTGCTGGCCACGCTCGAGCCGCCGGCCCGCGTCCATGAACCGCCAGCCGGGGTCGCGCACCATGCCCTCGGCGAAAATCCCCGACAGGGCCAGGAGGCCCTGCATGATCCGGCCCAGGCTGTGTTGCACGACCATGAGGTGGTCGGGATCGGACGTCCGGAGTTCTTCGAGCTCGCGCTCGAGGGTGCCCGCCGCCATCCAGATGTCGGCCGAAAGCTGGTCGCGAACGGCCTGCGCTGCGCCGACGAGACGCCGCACAGAGTGTGCCAGCGTGCCTGGACGGTTCTCGTCGACCACGAGGGCAAACAGTTCGCCGCCCGGCGCAGAAAGCCTGTCGCCGGCGCCCTCCCCGACGAAGCCGGGGTAGGTCGAGCTGACCCTGGTGAGAGCCGTCAGGAGCACTTGGAGGCATTCGGTGCCTGCAGGGTTGGCACTGCGCTGGAAATCGTTGCGCCGGTCGTGGGCCACCCGCACCAGACGGGCAACTGCCTCGGCGCGCTCGGCATAGCGGCCCATCCAAAACAGGTTCTCGGCGGCCCGAGACGACATTGACGCCGCCGGGTCGACGGCGGTAACCGGAGGACCAGAAGCGAGCCAGAACCCGGAAAGCTTTTCGGGCTCCGAAGCGAGCACCCAGGTGTCCTTGCTTATCGCACCGGCCTGGTTCGAGATCCTCGGGCTGTGCCCGGCCGCGACGTCATCCCCGGAGAGGGCCGTCGGGCCGGCGACCCGCGTCAAACCGCCAGGCATAGCCGCGTAGGAGCCCTGGCGGGCCACGGCGAAGGCGCGCAGCACGCTAGGCCTCGCCTCCAGGCCCGTAGCGGTCAGAGTCGGCGTCGATGCCAGCTGGAGCGGCTCCTGTCCCACCCAGCCTGCCGGGTGGGCCTCGATCCTGCGCCGTAGGTCGTCCCTGAGCTCGTTCGTTAGCTCCCACGGGAAGACCGCCGTTGGCCCGCTGCGCCGGGTAATCGGCTTGACCACCAGCCGCTCGAGGTTGGCAAGGACGTGGCGGCGGCCGTCCTCATCGCCGCACCACCAGGTAGGTACCGACGGCATCAGTAGCTGCTCGCCGAGGAGGTGCTGGGCCAGGCGCGCGAGGTAGGGCAGGAGGCCCGGGTTCTCGAGCACCCCGCTGCCGAGCGTATTGACGATGGAAACACCGCCGACGCGGGCCACCTCGACGAGCCCGGGCACCCCAAGCCTGGAGTCTGCGCGGAGCTCGAGCGGGTCGCAAAACCACGCGTCGGTCCGCCGCAGGATCACGTCGACGCGCTCGAGCTTGCGGAGCGAGCGCATCCACACGCGGCCCTCACGGACGGTCAGGTCGGCGCCCTCCACCAGCGCGTAGCCGAGATGGGAAGCCAGGTAAGCGTGCTCGAAGGCGGTCTCGCTCCACGGCCCGGGGCTGAGCAGCACGATGCGGGGGTCGTCGGCATCGGGCGGGGCGACATCTTGGAGCGAGGCGCGCAGCGTGCGAAAGAACGGGGCGAGCCGGTGGACCTGGGAGTCGCGGTAAAGGCTTGGGAAGACCCGGGAAACAACGACCCGGTTCTCGAGGGCATAGCCGGCGCCCGAGGGCGCTTGTGTGAAGTCCGCGAGCACGCTGAACTCGCCCGAGGCGTCCCGGACCAGGTCGACCGCCATATTGAAAAGCTGCTGGTTGCCGGGTAAGCGGATCTGGTCGCACTGGCGCAGGAAGCCGGCATGCCCGAAAACAAGCTCTGCCGGCAATACGCCACGGCGCAGCAGGTCGCGGGGGCCGTAGAGATCGGTGAGGACCAGGTTGAGCAGCTCGGCACGTTGGATCACGCCGAGCTCGACACCGGCCCATTCCTGGCTGGCCAGCAGGACCGGCACCGGGTCGAGCGCCCAGGGGGCCGCCGCCGGGGTGCCAGCATCGCTGGGCCCGTCCGGGCCGTAGACGTTGTAGGTGACGCCGTCGTCATCGAGCAAGCGACGTGCCTCGGAGCTCCGGTGGAGCAGCTCTTCGAGGCCGAGGTTGCCGATGACGTTGCCGGCGTGTGCCCAGTGCTCGCGGGCCTGCCCGTCGGGCGTAAACATCTCGTCGTAGGGCCCCGGCACTCGGCGGTAGGAGGCGAGAAGGTCGGTGGGCGGGGCGATCGTCATGAGGAGGCTCGCATTGCGGTCAGCCCTCGGGCGGCGGCGGGTACTCGGGTGGGAAGGGAGCACGCCGCAGATCCAAGGTCCAAGGGTAGTCGAGGCCCTGCGAAGCGGGACCTTGACAGGCGCGGCTTGTAGCCAGGAGCGCCTCGATGTCGACCGGGCCAGGTGTGTGCCCCATAGTCGAGAAGCGACTGGCCCGTCGCGCCTCGGCCTCATTGGCATTGACCGGGAAATGCTCGTAGGCCAACCCGCCGGGATGGCTGACGTGGTACGTGCAGCCACCGAGCGAGCGGCCGTCCCACCGGTCGATCACGTCGAACACGAGAGGAGCATGCACCCCGATCGTGGGATGGAGGGCGGAGGGGGGTTTCCAGGCCCGGTAGCGCACCCCGGCCACATAAGCCCCGGGCTGCCCGGTCGAGTGGAGCGGGACAGCCACGCCGTTGCAGGTCACGATGTGGCGCTCGACAAGGCCGTCGGCTCGCACCTGGAGCCGCTCCAATGAGGAGTCGACGTAGCGCGCGGTCCCAGCAGAGCTCACCTCTTCGCCGAGCACCGACCATGGCTCGATTGCGCCGCGGAGCTCGATCGTGACCCCCGAGACTTCGACAGAACCGATGCGGGGGAACCGGAACTCGAGGAACGGCAACATCCAAGCCGCGTCAAAGTCAAAGCCGTGCCGCGCGAGGTCCTCTGCCACGTCGGTTATATCGGCGGCCGCATACCAGGGAAGTAGGAAACGGTCGTGGAGCTCGGTGCCCCAGCGCACCAACGAGCCGACATACGGTTCGGCCCAGAAGCGTGCAACGAGGGCTCGGACCAACAGCGCGTGCACGAGGGCCATGCGTGGGTGCGGAGGCATCTCGAAGCCGCGGAGTTCGAGGAGCCCGAGCCGCCCTCGCTCGGACCCGGGGCTGAACAGCTTGTCGATGCACAGCTCGGCGCGGTGCGTGCTGCCGGTTATGTCGACGAGAAGGTTCCGGAAGAGGCGGTCCACGAGCCAGGGCGGCGCGGGTTCACCCATCGCGACGATGCGGTCCAGCTCGGCAAAGGCGATCTCGAGCTCGTAGAGGCTTTCGTGACGGGCTTCGTCGACGCGAGGCGCCTGGCTCGTGGGCCCGATGAACCGGCCGGAAAAAAGATAAGAAAGGGAGGGATGGTGCTGCCAGTAGGTGATGATGCTCCTGAGCAGGTCGGGCCTTCGCAGCAGAGGGCTGTCGGCCGGAGTGGGACCGCCGAGGGTCAAGTGGTTGCCACCGCCAGTGCCCGCATGCGTACCGTCGAGATGGAACGTCTCGGTACCGAGCCGGGTGGCCCGGGCCTCGGCGTGCACGACAGTGGTGATGTCCACCAGCTCGGGCCACGAGGAAGCCGGGTGGATGTTGACCTCCAGGACTCCCGGGTCCGGGGTGACGAGGAGCCGGACCAGGCGGGGGTCGACAGGTGGCAGGTAGCCCTCGAAGACGACGGGCCGGCGGAGCTTGGTAGCAGCCTCCTGCACCACGCCGACCAGGTCGACGAACTGCTCGAGACGTTGCACCGGTGGCAAGAAAACAAAGACATTGCCCTCCCGGTGCTCGACACAGAGGGCGCCCCTCGGCACCTCCTCCGGCTTGACTTCCTTGACCTTCTTGCGTGTTCGAGCAGCCTTGCGTCGCGGCAGCGGCGACAGCTCCTCGAACGGCGAGACCTCGGGCTCCTCGGGTGGCTCGCGCCGCCACGTGAGCGAGTCAAGGGGCAGGCGGAGCCCGATCGGTGAGCCCCCGGGGACAAGGGCGAGAAAACCCCGGCGCAGTACCCAGCGGGTCGTCGCCCAGCCAGGCTGTTCGCCACTGTGCGCGCCAAGCTGCTCGCCGGTATGTTTGTCCGGCTGATCGTCATCCCGGGAGCCCGGCCACGCATCAGCGACAGGGTGCAGCGGGATGACCCACCCGACCGGGCCACCCCGGCCTTCTTCGTCGAGAGCGGCGACCGCAGACAAGCGAGCATCGCTCGAGGCGAGAGAGCCGTCCGCGGGAACCATGTCCGCCGGGGGCTCACCCGCTGGCAGGAGGGCCTCCACCTGGAGCAGGTGCAGCGGGTCCTCGTAGGCGGGGATGCAGCATCCCTCCGGCAACCCAAGAAATCCGGCGATGGCGCTGGCGACCGCACCGGCGTCAGCCGCGCCCGTGCCGACCTCAGCCGGGCCTGTGCCAGGGACCTCAGGGGTTGCAAGCAGGGACAGGTCGTCCCAGAGCGGCTCACCATCGGAGCGCCAGAGGAGGGCGATCTGCCAGCGGGGCAATGGTTCGTTGGGGTACCACTTGCCTTGCCCGTGGTGGAGCAGGCCGCCCGGCGCGAACCGATCTAGCAGCCGCCGCGCGAGCACTTCGGCACGCGCCCGCTTGTCTTCCCCGTCCGCGGCCGTTGTCCACTGCGCGTCTTCCATGTCATCGACCGCTACAAACGTGGGCTCCCCGCCAAAGGTGAGGCGTACGTCCCCCGCCGCCAACGCTTTGTCCACCTCATGGCCGAGTGCGTCGACCCGGCCCCACTGCTCGTCGGAGTAAGGCAGCGTCACGCGGGGCGGCCCGGCCAGCCGGCGTACCGTGTTGGAAAACTCGAACGTGACCTCGCAGGGCCCGGTCGCCCCCGAGATCGGGGCGGCGGATGCCGGGTGCGGCGAGGACACCAGGGGGATGTGGCCCTCCCCCGCCAAGAGGCCTGAGGTGGGGTCGAGGCCGATCCAGCCAGCCCCCGGCAGGTAGGTCTCCGCCCAAGCGTGCAGATCCGTGAAATCGGCAAGCGGGCCGGCCGGCCCGTCCAGGGGCTTCTCGTCGGGGCGCAGCTGTACCAGGTAGCCCGACACAAACCTGGCGGCGAGCCCAAGACGGCGCAGGACGTGCACGAGCAACCAAGCGCTGTCCCGGCACGACCCGACCGCTTTCTCCAGGGTTTCGTCAGGGGCCTGCACGCCGGGTTCCATGCGGACGGTGTAAGCGACGGAGCCCGCGACGCGCTGGTTGACCTCTACAAGGAAGTCGACGATACGCAGCCCGTTTGGGCCGCCGGCGGGCGAACGCAGCCAGTCGTCGGTCCATCGGGCCACCAGCGGGCTCGGTTCGTCGTCTGAGAAGTACGGCGCCAGGTCACGGAGAAGTGGGGCTTCGTAAGAAAACGGGTATCGCTCGGCCGTTTCTTCAACGAAGAAATCGAAGGGGTTGATGACCCCAAGGTCGGCGACCAGGTCCACGTCGACGGTGAGCTCGCGGGCGGGCTCGGGGAACACAAGGCGAGCCAAATGGTTGCCGAAAGGATCCTGCTGCCAATTGATGAAATGAGCACTGGGCGTAACGGTCAACGAATAAGCCAATATCGGCGTGCGGCAATGGGGGGCGGGCCGCAGGCGCACAACATGGGGCGAAAGGCTCACCGCCCGGTCGAAGCGGTAAGACATGTGGTGCTCCAGGGCAACTCGTACGCTCATACGGGCAAGAGCACCGTCGGGGTCGGTGCTGGTGCCGCGGGCGACGGCTCCATCTGGAAGTAAGTAGTGACCAGCAGTTCGTGCAACTTGCCAAGGCCCTGCTGCAGACGGTCGGCGTAGTCATGCAGAGCGACAGCCGACGTCCCGTCGGCGCCGAGCGAACCGAGGTCAGCCCGCTCGAGCAACTGCTGCACCTCGGCACAACCCGCCATCGGGTCGTCGTGGCGGACCAGTTCGAGGAGGGCACGGGAGATCTCGACCAGGCAGCGCTCAACTGAGCGAGGGAACTGCAGGTCCCGGAGGAGGAAGTTGAGCGTCGCGGGCCCCGACACCATCGGCCCGGCGATGCGGCGGAACATCTGGAGGGCGCTGAGCGAGCGGAGCACCCCCATCCACATGAGGTCGGTGTACGGACCGGCGCCGTCATGCCGCCCGATCAGTATCCCGGCCTGGACATCCAAGACCCGGGTCGTCATGTCCGCCCGCTCGAGGTCGCGGCCTATCACGAGGAACGCGTAAGTGTCGTCGTGGCTCATCGTCCCTTCGAGCAAACCCGAGAGGAGCTGGCACTGACGGATCAACTGGTCGGTCCAGGCCACGCGAGTGCGCCGGTCGACTGCCCTGTGGCGTGTCCGGGCCGCCCACAAATGAAGCCGGTGCAGAACTCCCCAGGCCTCGCTGGGCAAAATTGCCTGGGTTACCCGCAAATTGGCGTGGGCCTGCGCTATGGACGCAACGATCGAGCCTTGATGATCGGAACTGGTCGCGAGAAAACCGACGACTTCCTCCTCACTGGCTTTGGTGTAGCGGTCATGGAAAGCTTCGCCGCTACCGGTAACAGCCAACAGCGGCGTCCAATCGACGCCCGCTGCTTTTGGCAGGTCCAAGAAGAGCTCGGTGTGGACGTGTACCAGACGGGCCGTCGCCTCGGCCCGCTCGAGGTACCGCCCGGCCCAGTACACCGACTCGGCGACTCTCGACAACAACGTGGAACCCTCCTTGGTCACGACTGGGCCTGGCCGTGTTGGCTCTGGCCTTGTCGGCTCAGGCCATGTTGGCTCTGGCCGTGCGGCGGTACAACGCTCGGGTCGATGACCCAGGTGTCCTTGCTACCCCCGCCCTGGGAGCTGTTGACGACCAGAGAGCCTTCCTTCAGGGCGACCCGGGTGAGCCCACCCTCGGTCACGTAAGGCTGGTCGCCGGAGAGGATGAAGGGCCGCAAGTCGAGGTGGCGGGGCACGATGCGCCCGTTGCAGAGCGTCGGGGAGGTGGAGAGCCTCACGATGGGCTGCGCGATGTAGTTGCGAGGATTGGCCTCGACCCGCCGCCACATCTCGTCTTTCGCACCCTTGGTCGCCATCGAACCTACGAACACACCGTTACCTCCGGACCCGTTGGCCGGCTTCACGACCATCTCGTCGAGATGGGCCATGACGTGGCTCCGGTCAACGTCGCGATGGCATAGCCAGGTGGGGACGTTCGGGATCTTGGGTTCCTCGTGCAGGTAGTAACGGATCAGCGCCGGCACGTAGGAGTACACCACTTTGTCGTCGGCCACCCCAGCCCCCGGCGCGTTGGCAATAGCGACGTTGCCCGACCGCCAAGCCCGCATGAGCCCTCGCACGCCCACATGAGAATCGGCCCGGAACTCCTCGGGATCGAGGAAAATATCGTCGACCCGGCGATAGATAACGTCCACCCGGACGAGCCCGGCAATGGTGCGCATGTAAACGCAATCGTCGGGTTCGACAACTAGATCCTTGCCCTCGACGAGGTGGGCGCCCATCTGTTGGGCGAGGAAGGCGTGCTCGAAATACGCAGAGTTGAAAATACCCGGCGTCAGTACCACGATGACGGGAACCTCGCCCGGATGGGGCGACAGGGCGGCGAGAAGCCCGGCCAGTTTGTTGGGGTAATCGTCGACGGGATGGATGTCGAGGTCGCGGAACAAGTCTGCGAAGACGCGTTTAGTGACTTGGCGGTTCTCGAGCATGTACGAGACCCCCGACGGCACGCGCAGGTTATCTTCGAGCACGTACATGGTCCCGTCGGCGTCACGGACGAGATCGCTGCCACAGATGTGGGCCCAGACCCCTTGGGGCGGGCGGATCCCCCTGCACTGGGGCAGGTAGTTCACCGACGAAGACAGGACCTCTTCAGGGAAGACGTCATCGGCGACGACCTTGGCGTCGCCGTAAAGGTCGTCGATGAAAAGATTGAGCGCGGTCAACCGTTGGATCAGGCCGAGCGAAATTTGTGACCACTCCTGGGTCGAGATCACGCGGGGGATCACGTCGAAGGGCCAAGCCTGGTCGATGTTGGCCGATTGGCTGTACACCGTGAACGTGATGCCCATCGACCGGATAGCCAGCTCCGCCGCCGCCTGCCGCCCGGCGAGCTCATCGCCGAGGAGGCCCAGGTAACGCACCACCCCGTCGCAGGCATAACGCGCCTCCCGGTCGACCAACAGCTCGTCCCAGCACCCCGGGCTTTCGTACCCGTCCCACATTGTCGGCTTGCCTCTCGGGCTGGCGGAGCGGGTCGAGGCGGCGGTGGAACGGGTTCGGACAACGGCGGAGCGAGTCCCAGGCATGATCATCAAGACTACGGCCCTGTTCATGCCCCCGAGAGCCGCCATATTTCCGGACGATGAATTCGTCCCCCGAGTGCTCCGGAGGGCGAGCTAGAGCGGGCCTAGCCTGACAGCGTGAAGGTAGCGGTACCGGCCTAGAGCGCCCTCGGGACTTCGAGCGAGGCGGCAACGGCAGCCTCGACGTGCAAGCGCGTAGTGGCAAAAACCGGCACCGGGCTGTCAGCGGCGGTAATGAGCAGCTCGATCTCGGTGCAGCCCAGCACGACGCCTTCGGCGCCATCGTCGGCCAGGCGCATGATGATGTCCCGGTAGGCGCGACGCGACTCCTCACGGACTATCCCAAGGCACAGCTCTTCGAAGATGACCCGGTGCACTTCGGCGCGGTCATCGGTAGCAGGCACTATGAGGCGCACTCCGTGCCGGGCCATCCGGTCGCCGTAGAAGTCCTGGTCCATCGTGTACGAGGTACCGAGCAGCCCCACCGCGGACAGCCCTGCAGCCCGCACCGCCAGCGCCGTGACGTCGACGATGTGGAGCAGAGGGACCGAGACAGCCGCCTGTACCTGGTCGGCAACCTTGTGCATCGTGTTGGTGCACAGCAGAAGGACCTCTGCACCAGCGGATTCGAGCCCCACTGCCACCTCACCGAGTAGCTGGCCCGCCTCCTCCCATCGGTCCTCGACCTGCAACCGCTCGATCGTCGCAAAGTCGACCGACGCGAGCACCAAGCGGGCGGAATGGAGGCCGCCGAGCCGCTCACGCACGAGCTCGTTCGCGAGCCGGTAGTACTCGGCGCTGGACTCCCAACTCATGCCGCCCAGCATGCCGATTACTTTTTGCCTATGGTCCGTCATGAACGCGTCCACTTACTTTCAGCCCGCGGATGGGTCATCTAAGCATCAAGCGGTCGACCGGTCTCCTATTATCAAGGCTTCTGGGCGCCCTCTGCGCCGGCCTCGGCACGCCGTGGGCGTAGACGCTCTCTCAAGTTAAGTTTGCTAGCCGTAAAAGCAACGGGCTGGACAGCAGCAGCGCTAAGTCGACCGAGACCTTTTGCTACGAGGATCATCCCAGCCCCACATCGATGGTGCACGCTGTGCCCGGCCGAGACAACGATGGACCTAATAATGGAACGCGGCCGACGGTGCTGCCCAGTTGAGCGAGCACGCTCGTAGCGTTCGCCACGGTACGCTTGCCAAAAGATCTTTCGCATAAGCTCAATCACCCCCTGCGAGTCCCGTCGATGCCAAATCCACATTTCAGGCGATACCCCGAAGCGAGCACCCTTTGCGGCTGCTCGCAGGTGCCACTCGGTCTCATCACCAAATCCACTGATGGCTGGGTCGAAAAGCCCCACAGAGTCAAATATGCGTCTGCGGACAGCCTGGTTACCGCCAAGGGGAAACCAGGGTTCATTCTCAGGAAGCGGACCTTCTCCGAGCGGTACGGCAATGGATCCAACGACAGCCCGGCTCTCGGAATTGTTCGAACAGGAGGTGCAGACACGGAATCGTGGGGGCGCAAATTGGCGGCAGGCACCACCTACAATGTCGACATCGGGGTACTTCGAAAAGAAGCCTACTATCGCTGACACCCAGGACGGCGGGGCCACCTCATCATCGTCGAAGAAACACACGATGTCACCTGACGATGCTGTCACACCGGCGTTACGAGCTGAGTTCACACCACCATGAACCGAGATCATATGGATTATCGCTAATTTGCCCTTGGTTTGGAACTCCTTCACAACCACAGAGGTGTTGTCAGTCGATCCATCATCGGAGACGACGATTTCGAGTAGCTGATCCGGGTAGTCTTGGGACTGCAGGCTTTCGAGACATGATCGCAGGAGCTGCTCGTGATTCCAAGTCGGAATCACCACCGAGACTAGGGGATGAGGCTTCGGCTTGGTCGCGATGCAAACATGGTACCAGGGTGGACTTGACCGCATTATGTAGCTCTTCAGGCCACATCGTGGTTGCACTTGAGGTACATGGCGATCTTGGCCGGCCCGAAGTGACAGTTCTGGCGTAGGGTAGGTGATCTTGCCCACCACCTCGGAATGGGCGGCCCGGGGGCTGACCTCTGGGCCGCCTAGAGCGGTCTCAGAGGCCGCCCACCCCGTCGGTCTCGTGAGACCGACGGGGGGGGCGAAGGGGCCCGGGGTTCCCAGCTTGCTCACTGCTCGTCGCCGAGGGGGTCGGGCGGCCGTCGCAGTCCTCGTCGTTACCTTGCGATCACGCGCACGACATCCGGCAGGCGCAGGACGGCACGGGGCGGCTTGTGGAGGTCAGTGCGACGCCCCCCAGGTAGACTGGCAAAGGCGATCTTCGGAAAGGTTGTGCACGTTCCTCGCTACCAACAAGCCACACAACAGGAGGAGGAACGCGTGAGCCCAACATCTCCGCCTTCACCACTCGTAAGCATCGTCATCCCGACCCACCTCAGTGAACCGCCGTTCTTGGCCGAGACGCTGGCTTCAGTCATTGGCCAGGAATGGGCGACCTGGGAAGTCATTGTGGTCGATGACGGGTCCCCCGACCCAGACGCCCTTCGCAGACTGGTCAGCATCGATTCCCGGATAGGTGTCGTTAGTTCCGCCAGAGGAGGCGTTGCCCAGGCGCGCAACCTGGGTTTTGAACACGCTCGGGGAGACCTGGTGGCGTTCTTGGACCACGACGACATCTGGTACCCCAACCACCTCTCGACAGCGATAGAGAACTTAGCCAATAACCACGCGGCTGTCTGCTCCTATTCTGCGTTCGATGTCGTACGCGGTACCGCCAAAGAACCTGTCCGCACCGACCACCAGCAGGGCCCGGTCACTCGTCATACCGTGCTTTCGGGTGGCAATCGTCCATCGATCACGACCATGGTGATCCGGCGCGACGCGATGGCAGCCACTGGTGGCTTCAACCCTGCTTTCGACGGAGCCGACGACCTCGACTTGGTGTACAGGCTCGTGGACCAGGGCCCCTATGTTCGTGCCGACGTGGTAACAGTGGCATATAGGTCGCATGACGAGAATTGGTCAAAAGACAGCCGTGCCATGGCCTCGGGCTTTAGGCGAGTGCTCGCCGCCAATTTGGACCGCGTTAGGGCAGCCGGAGACGTCGAGGCGGAGGCTGACCTGGAATTTCTCCAGCATAAACTCCGCCCTTACTTGACCCGTGGGGCAATCGTTGATGCTGCCACCGCAGTACGCTCGCATGAATTTCGTCGCGCGACCGCCCTCGCCTTTTGGGCAATACGGTTTTCGCCGTCAGACACAGCCTGGATACTCATTCGACGCTCACTTCGCCTACTTGTACGGCCATTGCGGCTTCTCTCTGCCAAGAGGAAGCCGAAAACACCGTCTTAGGAAGGGGCTTCACGTCCTATCGGGCCTCACCTTCCAGGCACGTATACTCGAGGAAGCTCCCGTGAACAGCTCCCGCGTTCCTGCTCGTAGGTAAGAGGCAGACTTTCTGAAAAGCCCTCGCCAGGACTCATCGACGACATCACGTCGCTTGATGGTACACGTGGTCCCTTGTGCCTTTGGCATCTCCAACAAAGTATTTCTCCAGAATGAGACGACCTCGACCGCTTCCTGTTGGGGCGAATAGGTGGCTAGAGCCTTCTCCGACCTACGCTGGGCTGTCAGCCAATGCTCGTCGGCGTCAAAATTCTGGATCCACGTTTCGACCTCGTGGGCAAACGATAATACGTCGCCCTCTGGTATGGGAACAGCGTCTGGAGGTCCGAAATACTCACGCCCCCCGAACCCGGTATACCCGACGACGGAACAACCGCACGCGAGCGCCTCGAGTGGAGGCAGGGAAAAACCCTCTTGATGGCAGAAACTGAGGAACAATGAGGCAGACCGAAATGTCTCCGCCACTTCAGATTGGGGCAAGCGGTCGATGGGGACTATTTCCCACCCCCGAAGAGAGCCTCTTGACCGGAGAATGTTCAACACCATCCGGGAGTCCCCCGAGAGCCTCCTGGTCATATAGACGATCCGCTTATCTGGGCGCTTGTCGGGAAGGTGGAACATCGTGGGGTCGATCGAAAGATGAATACGCAAGAACCTCCGCCCGGGGAACGCATATTCGAGAAGCTCAAGGTTCTGCTGAGATATTACTATGCATCCTAGCAAGTCTTTGGCGGTCAAATAAGGATGATCGCGGAGGGGGTCGGCGCGCCCTACTGCAATGAACCCGCCCTGAATCAGGCAAACTTTCGGGACGCCCGGGGCCAAAGACGTAAGCAATCCATTCATGACTTCAGGGAACACAAGCACGTCCTCGTCAGTAACCTGCAGTGGTAGCGACACCACCTTTGTCGAGTTATCAAACCAGTCGCATCGAAAGTTGGGGACATCGTGGACCACCCATGCAGGAATGCCGGCTTTATTAAGGATGTCCACGTGCCGGTAGATGACGCGGACGCCTCCCCAAGGGGAATTACTCGAAGGGCAGACGTAGAAGAGTGTCATCTAGACCAGGATAGCAAGGCTGACTGATAAGCTCCCGCGACCGGTGAATGCTTCCGTGCTTGACAGGATGGAGCAATGGCAGACAGGAGGCGGCGGCGGCCCTACCCGGCCCGAGTCCCGAGAGCGGAGGTAGTACGGCGCTACTTTGAGCACTATTTGCGACGAGTTCAGTGTCGAGGGCGAACCCTCCAGGGCGAGGACTTCACCATCACGGTCCAAAACAACCCCAGCACGAACTTTTCGGGTGGGCTCGGGACACCAACCCCTGCGGTGCCACTCGCTATGGGTGTCGTGCATACATCCCTGGCACCAACAGAGCCATGAACGAGCGGTTCGAGATGTTCTTGGTAAGCGGGAGCGCCGGCTATCTCTTCTACCGGCCCGGTGACTTCTATCCGCCCCCGGCCGTCGGTCGCAAGGTAACTTGCCTGGAGAGCGCAGAGAACAGCACAGATACGGACAAACCAGGCGGGGCAAAGGCAAACCGGGCACCGGTATTCCGGCCGCGACCGAGGACGGTAGCGGCCCGGCCACCAGCTAGCCGGCACCGTGCGCCGGAATGGTCCCTAGCTCGACCCAGAACTAGCGCCCGGCCCCGGCCGGCTCACGAGCTGGGAGTTGTGCCCGGCGCGGGCGTGCACTACTCGTCGGCCGGCCAGCGAAGCGCCCACCTCAGAACCGCAGGCGCGAGCACCTGACCGGAGGTCAGACCTCTATCAGCTGTCCCCGTATTGGGTTACACCGGCGCTGAACGTGTTGCCTGAGAACACAAAGCCGCCGGTGTTGTTCGTGATCGACACTGGCGCCGTGGCTGTGTTGTTGGAGAAGCCAAGGCCACCGGTGTTGTTGGTGATGGTAACCGGGGCACTGAACTGGTCCCCCGAGCAGCCCGTCCCCCCGATGAGGACCGCGCCAGTGCTGCCCGAGATGCAGAGTGGGGCGGTCACCGTCGACCCGCAAATCGTGGCAAACGGGGTTAAACGTGCCCGAACGGATGTATGGAGCTTTGCTGATCCCTACGCAGGCGCGCAAGATATCGGCCCGCTCAGCGGCGCTCAGCCTGGTCGTTAGGCTTCGGGACACCGTCCGAGGACCTCAGTACCATCGTCGCCGTGCCGGACTATGCCGGGGCGTGGTCGACCGAGCGGGGCCGCTGCCACCGCTTCGTCTGCGGCCCGGACGGCAAGCCCGAGAACTGCCCCGAGCCGACCGTCGCCTCGGGCTGGCTCCGGGACGGCCGGGGACGCTGGTACGTCGTCGATGCCTGCGCCGGCCACGCCTCCCAGCTCGTGAAGCGGCCGAGGCCGGGCGCCGGCTCGCGCGCCTGACCGGGACGGCTAGGACCCCGCGAACCGTGCTTTTCAGCCGCGACGCTCCCGCCGCTCCATCTGGCCCACCCGAGCCCTAACTCGGCTGTGTGGCCGTTACGTCGCGGCGCTGCTGGGACATGGCGACGTTGTTGGCCCCCCCAGGGCGGACCGGTCCAGTCGCCGACTGCGGCCATGGTTGCCGCCCGAGGGGCGGACCTGATGGGGCGGCGCCACGGCACCGGACGGGGCAACCGGCCGTGGGCAAGAGGTCGAGGGTCGGCTTTCGCCCGGCCTTGACCGGCTTGCCCTCCCGGCACGACATCACACAGTACAGTCAGTCAGTTCAGTGCCCCCGGTAGGACTCGAACCTACGACGCACGGTTTAGGAAACCGACGCTCTATCCCCTGAGCTACGAGGGCTTGTGCCTTCTACCTGCTGTTTTGTGCGGTGCTAAGCCGGCAGGGCCAACAACCCCTAGCCGTGCGAGGCACCATGCTAGAGCGGACGCCGGGCACGTGGCGCTTGCGGGTGCTCACGGGCTTCGGGGCGTTTCGACCTCGACGTTGGCAGAGATGACGACGGGCAATTTGAGCGGAAGTGCCCGGCCGGCCAGGGCGTAGTGCCGTGGGGTGACGCCGGTGACCGACTTGAAGTGCCGGTTGAGGTGGGACTGGTCGTAGAAGCCGCATTCGGCGGCCACGTGTGCCGGCCGGAGCCCGGCGCGCAGGAGACGCTGGGCCGCGAGCACGCGTAGCGCGCGCCTGTAGCTGGAGGGTGGCATACCCACTCGCTCGCCGAAGGTTCTCACCAGATGATAGGGACTGATCCCCACCGCGCCAGCCAGGTCCTGAAGCGAGAAGTCCTCAACGAGGTGGGCGTGGATGTAGTCGATGGCTTCAGACACACCTCGGTGTGCGTTGAGGGATCTCGATGCTGTATTTCCTGAGACGATGTCCGCGAGTATGGCGGTCGCTGAGCTCAGCATCCCCTGGCAAGCAAGTAGTTACTTGCTATTGTGAGCTTATGAGTCCCCGCCGAGTTCCACCCGTGACCGCATTCTTCGATCCGCTGGCGGCGAGCAGGTACAGCTCGCTGACAACCTATAAACGTGACGGCACGCCAGTGGCTACCACTGTGAACGTCGTGGTCGACGGTAACGTCGCGTACTTCCGGACCTGGAGCACGAGCGGAAAGGCCAAACGCATTCGACATACGTCCCGAGTCGAACTACGACCGAGCGGACCTCGAGGCAAACCCAAGGGCGACGCAAAGCTCTCAGCGGACGCCACCCTCCTGGAGGGCGAAGAGTCCCAGGAGGCGGCCGCCGCACTTGCCCGGCAACACCGTATTCTCCACGGTCTCGTAGTTCCGCGTCTTCACCGGCTGCGCGGGTGGACCACCCAGCAGTACCGCTTGGACCCACCTAGCCCGCTCGCGTCGAGTGGATCCGTCGAACGGGTGTGAGCGACACTCGGCCGACCCGGGAACGGCTGCTCGAAGCGGCCATGCGACTATTTGGGGAGCGTGGCTACAAAGAAACCACGGTCGCCCAGATTGAGGCCGCCGTCGGCCTTTCACCCGGGTCGGGCAGCCTCTACAAGCACTTCTCCTCCAAGGAGGCGCTGTTGGCCGAAGGTGTCGAAGCCTTGCTGGCCGATCGTGCCGAGCTCCGCAAAGCGCTGGAACCAAGCGATACGCCTCGCCGAGGGAACATCGCAGAAGTGCAGGCGCTTCTGCGGCTCGTGGCCGCTGCTGGCCTGCGCCGAATGGAGCGCGACCGGTATATCAATCGACTTCTCTTTCGCGGGCTGCAAGACTTTCCCGACCTCCTGGCCCGCTACCGTGATGGGGAGATCACGGCCAATCACGAGGCAGCCACCGCCCTCCTCGGCAGTCTTGCAGATGAACAATCAGCCGATCGTGACTGGCCGGCAATCGCAGCCGTGCTCGTCGGGGCTACCGCCCACTACTGGCTCCTCACCGATCTGTTTGGGGCCCACCCGTCCGGCGTAGACGAAGAGCGGTACACCCACGCCGCCGCCCTCCTGGCCAGTTGTCTACTCGCCGGGCCCAATCCGCCACGCGCAACAGGATGAGGACAGCGCTTGGGATTCTCGAACGGCGGGATCAATTCGGAGGACTTCAATGACGACCAGAGCTGAGCTGAAGACGCTGGGCCTGGTAGCTGGCCTGGGCGTAGGCGCAGGAGTCTTCTACTACCGCTCCTTGGTCGAGGCCCACCTCGCGCAAGGTCTCTCTGCGCGCCTCGTGATGATCCACGCAGACGTTCGCCACGTGATGGGGTTGGCAGAAGGTCGAGAGAACCGAAAGCTGGCGGAATATCTCGCTGGGCTACTGAAGCAACTCGCGGCGGGCGGAGCTGACATCGCGACAATTCCGGCCTTCTCGCCGCAGGTCTGTGCCGAGGAGTTGGAGACACTAACTCCGTTACCGCTGATCAGCCTGTTGGATGCCATCGTCGCGGAGGTGAAACGGCGAGAAGTGCGTCGGACGGTCATTTTTGGGGCTCACGTGACGATGGAAACCCAACTCTT
>Ga0182024_10010085_pt1 | contig 19357 bp, 18 predicted proteins | sample P32metaG_FD_120480 | JGI IMG/M metagenome (GOLD analysis project Ga0182024, IMG submission 120480) | Permafrost microbial communities from Stordalen Mire, Sweden - P3-2 metaG (Illumina Assembly) | ecosystem: Environmental > Terrestrial > Soil > Wetlands > Permafrost | place: Sweden: Stordalen... | reverse complement strand
AGCGAAGAGACGGCTGACGGTCTCGCGAGAAGAGCCAATCATCTGTCCAATCTCTTCATGAGTTAAGGCCAGTTTCACCTGGCGTGGATTGCTGGCGGTCGCGTTCTCATCGAGCCATCCGACTAACAGCCGAGCCAATTTTTCGCTCGCCGAATCCGAAAGAATCAGGTCGCGGATTTCTCGGCAGGTGCAGGCATAGTCGCTGCTGATGTGTTGCGTCACCCACAGAGCTATCTCGCCGTGAAGCCGCATTAGCCGCAGCAGGTCGCTGTGGCGTAAAAAGCTGATCTCGGAGGGCTCCTGGGTTTCGGCCGTGGCTTCGTATTGGCGTCCGGAAACTACTGCGGCGACGCCCAACGGACTGCCCGAATCGACCATGCGCAGAATCAACGTCCTGCCGTCGCTTCCACAAATCGACAACTTTACGCGGCCTCGGCGCACGATGAACACGCCGCGCGCAACTTGGCCTTCGGCAAAGAGCATCGCTCCCGTGGGATAGCTAGTGGTAAGGGCTTCATGCTCCAGAATTTCCGCGATCGCTGGAGGAAGATCGTTAAAGGTTTTGTCGGCTGTCGCTAGTTTCTGCACTTGGTTGACGACGTTTGTAGCCATTTGTTGCCTCCGCTCACTGCTACTTTGGCAACTGCCTCGCCATTCCCGTTCGATCAAGAAAATCGTTGAACTTATGAGACCAACACTAACAAAATGCATGGCTTATAGAAGCAATCCGGAAATCACGCAGATTTCGCTTGCCTGAGGGATAACGTCGAAAGTGGGTGCTTTCCCACAGCGATGTGTGATCTCCATCACCAACTCATTGGTTACATGACCATTGATTCGGATAGAAAATTGGCTATCCCAAAGTTGTATGAAGGGTGTTTAGCAGGGTGGTGCGGCTAAAAGGCTTTTCGACAAGCGTTACACCCGGCTTCAGTACGTCGCGATGTGCCATGAGCTCACCCGTATAACCCGACATGTATACGACCTTCAGGTTTGGGCGAGAAGCGGTCAAGCGATCCACCAGCTCAGGACCACTCATGCGTTTCATGACTACATCAGTCAGCACTAAATCTATTGGGTCTTCGTGGGATTGCGCCCACCCGAGAGCCGTTTTTCCGTCATCGGCCTCGATCACGGTGTAACCGTGCTCTTGCAGCAGCTGTCGCGTCAAGCTCCGCATAATCTCATCGTCTTCGACAAGCAGAATCGTGGATCCAGTCCGCTTAGGGCTGACCTTTTCCGACTCCGCCTTCGGTCTTATGCCGATCTTGTGATCGGCGTTCGGCAGATAAATTTTGAAGGTCGTTCCGTGTCCAGGTTCACTGTAGACCAGGATGTGTCCCGCGTTCTGCTTCACGATGCCATAGACCGTGGCCAAGCCCAGGCCAGTGCCTTTGCCCAGTTCCTTGGTGGTGAAAAAAGGTTCGAATATTTGCGTGAGCGTCGTCGTGTCCATGCCACTGCCGGTATCGCTGGCTATCAGCACAACATACTTGCCTGGTGCCATATTCTGATGCTGTCCGGCGAAGGTCTCGTCGAATCTTTCGGCCCGCGTCTCCAGAATGAACTTTCCGCCGCGAGGCATGGCGTCGCGCGCGTTCACTGCCAGGTTCACTACAACCTGATCGAGTTGCCCAGGGTCTGCCTCTACCACCGCCGCCGGCGACTTAGAAATCACCAGAATTTCGATATCCTCTCCCATCAGCGGACGCAGCAGCTTGCTCACGTCCTTCAGCCTCGCATTCAAATCGAGTAATTGCGGCTGGATTGACGAAGACCGGCTGAAGGCCAGCAGTTGCCGAGTCAAAGATGTTCCGCGCTCGGATGCTTTTTTAATATTCTCGACGTATTGCGAAGGTTCGGCAGCGGGATCAATGCGGTCGCGCAGAAATTCAGCGCATGCATTGATGATGCCCAAAATATTGTTGAAATCGTGCGCTACGCCTCCCGCCAGGCGGCCGATCGCTTCCATCTTTTGCGCCTGATGAAGATGCTTCTCCGCGCGCTTCTGCGCGGTGATGTCGCGTGCAATGGTCGATGCTCCGACGATGTCTCCATTGGAACCGCGCAACGGAGAGACTGAAAGGGAGACGTCAAGCCGCCGGCCATCCTTTGTGACTCGCACCGATTCGTGGTGCTCGACCAATTCACCGTTCGCGATCTTTTCCAAAATCTGTGGGATTTCGTCGGGGCGATCGGTAGGCGCCAGAAGAGATATGTTCTTCCCAACTATCTCCTCGGGAGTATATCCGTAAAGCCCCTCGGCGCCTTTGTTCCAACTGGTAACCGTACCGTTCAAATCCTTGCTTAGAATCGCATCTTCAGAGGAATCAACAATCGCGGCAAGCCTGGTTCTATATTCGCCCAGTTGTTCCGCCGTTTTGCGATGTAGTTCTTCGTTGGCCCGGCGCAGTTCCTCTGCCATCCTTTGCCGATCGCTGATGTCACGGATCGCGCTCAGCACGCAAATCCCCTTATCCGTAGTGACTGGACTAAGGCTGATTTCCACTGGAAATTCCGAACCGTTGCGCCGCCTGCCGTAAAGATCGAGATCCGCTCCCATTCGTCGAGTTCGCGGAGACCGCGAAAACTGCTCCCGATGATGGTGATGGCGGCCGCGATAACCCTCGGGCACAAGAATTTCAACTTTTTGTCCCACCAATTCCTCGCGCTCATAACCAAACAATTCTTGCGCCTGCGAATTGACCTGGACGATAATTCCATCGCGATCGACGGCCACCACAGCGTCGGGAAGGGCCTCCAAAAGGTCGGATGACAACGCGACCACACTCATCATCGCCAAAGGCGGAGAGTCAGAATTGTGTTTGTAATCAGAGGAATCCTCCAAGCCACAGACTCCACACTTCTAGTTTTTCGCTGTAAGTTACAAATCTAGTCCGAAGCGAAAGATTCTGTAAAGGCGGTCTCCGATTGATGCACCCGCCTGTGGCGCAGCATAGCGCCCTTCAACCATGTGACGATCATCACATTCTCCAGTGATGCGGAACGCTGTCTGTATCCTTCTCCAGCTTTAATCTAAGCTCAGTCGTAGGCGCGAGTTCGCCACCTAGAAAAATTTAGTTCCAGTATTGAATTAGGCCCCGACTAACAGTTTCGCGAGGAAACATGCATGGCGAATGAATCCACGACGCAAGCGGGCGTACAGTCCGTCTGGCAATCGAAACACGTCTACGCCATGGCAGTGATCTTCCTGGCTGTGGGATTGGCGATCGGCTATCTCTTCCGCGGATCTCAATCGTCTGCAGTGGCAGCACAACCGGCGCCCGCTGCCAAAGCCCAGCCGTCGAACGCCAGCGGCGGGCGCGTGCCCAGCCTCGAAGAAATGAAACAGATGGCCGACAAGAAAGCGGCCCCGCTGCTCGAAAAGCTGAAGACTGATCCCATGAATAGCGCTTTGCTGGTTCAGGTCGGAAACATCTACGAAGGCACTCACCAGTTCAAGGAAGCAATGGGCTACTTCGACAAAGCCGTGCAACTTGATCCTAAGAACGTCGCGTTGCATGCTCAGCTAGCTTCATGCCTCTATTACAACGGTGATTCGGATCGAGCGATCGCTGAGTTGCAGCAAGGTTTGCGTTATGACCCCAAGGACGTCAACTCGCTGTTCAATCTGGGCATGATCAAGTGGCAGGGCAAGCAGGATAACAAAGGAGCGGTGGCCGTGTGGAAGCAGTTGTTGAAGTCGAATCCTCAACTTAGCGCCGACCGCAAAGCCACCGTAGAGAAATTAATGGCCGACGTACAAATGCAGGGTAAGAGTTAGATCACAGCGTACTAAAGAATATTTGAAGGAGTATTAGCAATGGCAAGGACAATAGCAGGCACCAATCGACCAACTTCCGGTTCCATTTCCATCGCACAATGGACGAGCGTTCAGGCGTACACATTGGCAGTGATCTGTCTGCTGGTGGGAATCGCCGGTGGCTGGTTGATCCGCGGTTCGCAGAGCCCTGCCGCTATCGACGCGAGCGCATCAGCAACTACTCCTGCGGCGGCGGCTGCTGCTGCCCAAACGCCAACTCCCGCCCAAATGCTGAAAATGGCCGAAACGCAGGCTGCAGCGTTGATCGAGAAGCTTAAATCGGATCCCGCGAATGCCGAATTGCTGCAGAATATCGGCAACATCTATTACGACGCACAGCAATTTCCCACTGCGATTGATTACTACCAGCGCGCGCTGAAAGTCGAACCAAAAAATGCGGGCGTTCGTACCGACATGGCGACAGCTTACTGGTATACCGGCAATGCCGACACCGCCATCGCCGAATTTCAGAAGTCGCTCTCGTACGAACCAAACAAGCCCAACACATTGTTCAATCTGGGTATTGTCCAATGGCAGGGCAAAATGGATATCGACAAAGCGGTTGCCACGTGGCAGAAGTTGCTGGATACAAATCCAAATTACGAAGGCAAGGACAAAGTGTTGGAGTTAATGGCACAGGCGAAAAAGCACTCCAGTGTAAAACCCGGCACACCGGCCAAGCCACTGTCCTAGTTTACTGTTAAGTCTACTGTCATAGTCTAAAAATAGAACCCTCCAGGACTCCCAGTTCGGGGAGGGACTTCTCGCCCGTCGTTAGCGGTTAAATGCCCCCACGCGGGTGAAGTTAACTCAGCGAGCCCGAGGTCGTCGAAAGCACGGCCAGAATGATAGTCACTCGCTTGGGTGAGCCGCGTCACCAATGCTGTGTGATGTGTGAAATCCCCGTTGAGCAAGCCCTGGCTGCGTGATTTAGCCCAAAGGTGCGCTACTGCCCGGTAATCATCACTTTCTAAGTGGCTTTGCTTTCCTCCATTTAGCTTGTAGACCTTTGTGGCGCGATGCTTGCATTTGAACACTACGAACAGGGAGAGGACATGGCCGTGGAGTCACTTGGAATCGCCCGCAAGACTTGGCAAACCATCGCTTCTATAAAGACCGGCGTCGTTCTTCTAATCCTCGTGGTGATTCTGGCCGCAGCTGGAACCATCGTGCTGCAACGGCCCGTCACCGAGCCCGACGAGATGCAAGCCGCCTATTCCCCACACGTCCTTCGAATACTGGACGCGGTCGGACTTACCGATGTCTTTCACTCCTGGTGGTTCCTCGGTCTGTTGCTTCTAGTCAGCGCCTGCATCATTGCCGCATCGGTCGAGCGCTTTCCTAATTCGTGGCGATATTTTTCACGCCCTTATAAATATCCGGACGAAAGTTTCCGCCGCGCCTCTCATCCGCAAAAATCACTTCCCATCACCGACGAAGAATCCGGCCTGGTTGCGGCGCAGCGCGCGCTTCATGCCATGGGATTTAAGCCCGAGCGCATCGTGCGCGCGGATCATTTCGGAATTTTCGCCGAACGTCACAGAATCTCAGAACTGGCCGTTTACATCGTTCACGCCAGCCTGCTGCTCATTTTCTTTGGCACCATTGTCGACGGCTTCTGGGGATGGCGCGGCACCCTCAACCTCAACGAGGGGCAGACATCGAACCTCATCGAGTTAAGAGATGGCAGCACGCGCAAGCTTCCCTTCGCCATCCGCTGCGATAGCGCCGGTCAGGACAACTATAAAGATGGCACGCCCAAGAAATGGTGGTCCGAGCTTGCAGTGGTTGCAGACGGGCGCGACGTAAAGAACAAAGAGATTGTGGTGAACGATCCGCTTCTTTACAACGGAGTCCGTTTCTATCAGTCAAGTTATGGACCGAATGGGAAAGTGGATAAGCTTTCGCTCGTCGCGGTTCCCAGCAACGGGTCCGGAGCAAAGGAGGAGATCGGCCTCGCCGTGAATGACACGGTCGCGCTCGATTCCGATACCACAGTACGCTTTGCCGAGTTCATCCCCGACTATGCCGTGCGCGATGGGCAGGTTTACCGCAAATCGAATGAGCTGGAAAATCCAGCAGCTCATCTCGTCGTTACTTCGAAGAGCGCGGGTAAAGACAAAGACTATGACGTTTGGCTCCCGGCGATAGACGGAGTCGCCGATAACTCCAAGGCGCCGTACATGCTTCAGGCCACCGACCTGAAGATGGGCCACTTCACCGGATTGCAGGTTTCGCACGAGCCGGGACAGTGGGGAGTGTGGGGCGGCGTGGTTTTGATGGGCGTAGGACTGGCATTCGTTTTCTACGTCATTCACATGCGCTTTTGGATAGTTCCGGTTTGCGACCCGAAAACCGGCAAGTCTTCCTTATGGATTGGCGGAAGCGCGAATCGCAACCGCGATGCGTTTGAGCAGTGCTTCAACGAATTAGTGACAACCGCAGAAGTTGAACTAAAAAACATTTCGAAGACCTCTCCGAACGAGCGGGTCGCTAGCGTCGCCGAGCAACGAACCGGCTCATTGGAGGCTTTTTAATGGCACGCGCAAAGGCTGAACAACAGCAACCTGCAAGCGGAACGACCCTGATCGTAATGGTCGGACTGGCCATTGCGTTCTTGCTCTTCATGGCGTTTCTTAATGTTGTCAAGAGCGGCAATCTGCTCAACGAATCCAACCTGCTTTTCGCCGCGCTGATCTTTTACTCGGGAGCAGGAGCACTCTATCTCGGGTTCGGAGTCACAGGAACTGAGTCCTACATCAAGTCCGCGTCGATTGCCACCTGGGCGGGTTTAGCTGCAAACACCGCGGCGGTCGCCCATCGCTGGTATGAAGCTGGACATCCTCCATTTGCCAGCGTTTACGAAATGTTGCTTAGCTTCGTGTGGACATTGGCTGTGCTCACGCTTATAGCGGAAAAGAAATATCACGTAAAGGTTATCGGTACGGTCACCATGCCGGTGGCGATCGTCGGCGTGGTGCTCATGCAATTGTTGCGCACCGACGTGCATCCACTGGTTCCCGCGCTGCAATCAACGTGGCTTCATGTGCACGTGACGCTGGCCATGCTGGCCTATGCCGCATGCGCCCTAAGTTTTGCTTTGGCAACGATGTTCCTGATCCAGGACAACATGAAGACCGAGACTTTTCTTACCGTAACCAGCGCCAGCACACTCGCCATTTATGCCAGCGTGGTTCTAACGCGCTTCGAAAAATGGGGAGGCTTGAGCCTGGTAGCTTGGAATCCCGAAAACAAAGCAGAGGTCTTCATCTCCAAGGGCGTGCGCCTCTTCGTCACCATCCCTGACCTGGGTTGGATAATGGTGCTGGCTTTGCTCGTCGTCGCGGCTCCGCTGGTGTTCTGCGGAATTGCGAAGTGGAAGAAAAATGACAGCTTTCTTGTACTCGCCAATCGTGCCGTCTTCCTCAGTATTCTGATCCAGGTGATGGCGCTGGTGATGTTCTTGATGCGCGCCCGCGACGGCCGTTATCCCTCGCTCGACGCCGATGGATTGTTTCCCACCAGCCTCGCCGCTAGCCCTTTTATTCTCTCCGCGCTAGTCGGTGGAATATTTATCTCGCTTCTGTACCTCTTATTGCTGTGGCGCCGCAAGGATCTGGAAGCTTTGCTGCCCAGCGCGGTTGAACTCGATCGCATTACCTATAAAACGATTTGTCTGGCCTTCCCGCTGCTTACTTTAATGATCGCTGCTGGAGCCTACTGGGCCAACCAAACTTGGGGCTCGTACTGGAGCTGGGATCCTAAAGAAACCTGGGCAGCAATCACCTGGCTCGTCTATGCCGGCTATTTGCACATGCGCATCACTCGCGGATGGCGCGGCCGTCGCGCTGCATACTTTGCCATTCTTGGATTTGTCGTCGTAATGTTCACTTTCTTTGGCGTGACGTACCTGCTGCCAGGATTACACGCGTATGCTTAGCCGCTCTCCATTCCGCCCGCATGCATTTGCTCCAGAGGCTGTAAACAGTGTCGCTGTAGGCCGTCCTCTTGGGAACTCGCCGGATGACCGCGCGAGCACTAGTATTAAGCATGCGACGACCGCAAGCTTGGCACGACCGCCGTCGCCAGAGGAAGACTTCCGATTGAGTACCGTTCGCGTCAACTGGCAGCTTAAGGCGATGTTGCCCGTAGTCTTCGTCCTGCTAGCCGGATTGCTGCTATTTATCGTCGCAACCGTTTCCTTTCGCGATCCGGAACGCCACGCAGTGTTAATTGTTGCTGGCGCTGGAGCAATCGCCATCTGTGGAGTGTCGATCGGCGCGCTCGCCTATTTCATCCAGCGGCCGATGGTCGAACTGCAGGAGAAAATCGCGCTGGTCAGTGAAGGCAATCTCAACGTTGCGGTCGACTTTGCCCGCCGCAACGACGAAATCGGAGATCTCGGCCGCAACTTCAACCACATGCTCCAGCAACTGCGTGACAGTCGACAGGAGATTGAAGTGCTCCATCGCACCCAAATGTCTCGCGCCGAGCACCTCGCGACGCTCGGAGAGTTGGCCGCAGGATTGGCCCACGAGATTCGCAATCCGCTGGCAGGAATTGCGGGAGTCATCGAAATCATCGGTCGCGATCTGCCTTCAACCAGTCCCGCGCGCGCGGTGGTGAAAGACGTTCGCCAGGAAATTACTCAGATCAATCGCATCTTGACCGATCTACTCGAGACCGCAAGGCCACATCCGCCACAAGTTTGCCTGAGCAATCTCAATATCACGGTGGAACACGCCGTGATGCTGGCTCGCCAGCAGGTTCTTTCAAAGCCAATCCTGATCGAGTTGCAAAAAGAAAACGATCTGGACGAGGTCGAGCACGATAGCGATCAGATTCACCAGGTGTTTTTAAACCTGCTGCTGAACGCTGTTCAAGCCATGGAAGGTGGGGGCGCAGGCGTCATCCGAGTTGAACTTGGTTCGCGGGATGATTGCGCCAGTGTTACCGTTACCGATACCGGACGTGGCATTCCCCCGCAGCACATCGCACATATTTTTCGACCCTTCTACACCACCAAGGGAAACGGCACAGGCTTAGGGCTTTCCTTGGCTCGGCGTATTGTCGAAGAACATCATGGCCGCATCGAGGTGAGCAGCGTCGTAGGGAAGGGAAGCAAGTTCGACGTGCTGCTTCCGTTCCGGGTGCCTGTCGCTCCGGTCGCAGAGGAAGATCGCTGACATTTTTCGCTCCACATATCACCCTGGCTCGATGATGTGAAGTCCCCTGACGAGCGCGAAATGACGTTTGTTGAACGTGGCTACGCGGCTGCCACGCTCCAATGCAGCGGCGGCAACGGTTAGGTCATAAGCGGCAATCATCTTGCCCGAAGACTGCAATTCCGCCCAGATTCGCGCATGTTCATACGCGGTCTGCTCCGTGTACGGCACGACAGGCAATGCGGACATCACAGTCTCAAGATATTTTCGCCGTTTTGACTTGTGCGGTTCGGTAGCACGTTCCACTCCGTGCCAAAGTTCAGCTACCGTGATGGCAGCGATCTCGAACTGGTCGTTGGCAAGAGATGCGACCCAGCCTGCGAGATCGAAAGTACCTTTTTCCCCGCGGATGATCACATCGGCATCGAGCATTATCGCCATTTGTCAGCCGGCGGTACGAGCTTTCGGCGCGCCGTTTTCAGATCGCGGCGCCACGCTTTAGCGGTCTCTTCCGTTAGGTTTGTTTTCGCCAGGGTTGCGGCAAGGTCGCGTCCAGAGCAGGTCTTCGCATTGTCCGGCACCAACCGGGCGACAGGAGTGCCATTCTTCAGTAGTACAAAAGTGGCGTTTTGATAATGAGCGCGGTTAACGCAATCCGCGAAATTGCGGGCCGCCTCGGTAACACTGATAGAGGTCTCCTTCATAAAATCAGATTATCATAGTATCATGGTATCTGTAATCTGGTCTATTGCCGCGGGTTCTCAAGCCCAAGCGACCTCCGGCGGGCTCTGCCCCAGATGGCTGACAACACAGTTCCAACCAACTCCCATCCATTCGTAGTAAATTAATCACCGATGGCCGCTGAGAAAATTATGATCGTCGACGACGAGCGCTTGGTGCGCTGGTCGCTGCGCCAGAAGTGCGAGGAGTGGGGATACTACGTCATCGAAGCTGATTCCGGCGAGCCCGGGCTTAGGCTGGCGCAACGCGAATCGCCCGATCTGGTGCTGCTCGATGTTCGTATGCCTGACCTTACGGGCATCGAGGTGCTCGATCAGCTTAAGAAAAATGGCGACGCGCGCGCGGTCATCATGATCACCGCCGATCCCCAGCTGGACGACGTGAAGGCCGCGCTCAAACTTGGAGCTTACGATTTCGTCGGGAAGCCGGTTGACTTCGACGAGCTTCATATCACCATCAAGAACGCCCTCGAGGCCACCAGCCTGCGCACTGAAGTTCAAGCTCTTCGTGGTGAGGTGCGGCGCGGAGCTGGCTATGACAGCGTGGTCAGCGTCTCCGCCAAGATGACCGAGCTCATGAATTTTGTTCGCAAGGTTGCGGGCAGCGAGGCCACAACCATTTTGATTCAGGGCGAAAGCGGCACTGGCAAAGACCTCATCGCCAAGGCGATTCACTATGAAAGTTCGCGTCAGGACAAACCTTTTGTCGCGATCAACTGTTCCGCCATTCCCGAGACGCTGATGGAAGCGGAACTTTTCGGGCACGAAAAAGGTGCATTTACCGACGCGAAGCAGATGAAGAAAGGCCTGTTCGAGGCGGCTGACGGCGGAACGCTGTTCCTCGACGAAATTGGCGAACTGTCTCCTCTGCTGCAAGCGAAACTGCTGCGCGTGCTCGAAGACCAGGTAATTCGCCGGGTTGGCGGCATCAAGGATATGCAGGTTGATGTGCGCGTAATCGCGGCCTCCAATCGCGACCTCGAAAAGGCGGTGCGCGAGGGACAGTTTCGTCAGGACCTTTATTATCGCCTCGCCATCATTGCGATTTTTATTCCTCCGCTGCGCGACCGCAAAGAAGACATCATGCCCTTGGTCGACTTCTTTATCGAACGCTATAACCGTCGCTTCAAGAAGTCGATTCGCGGAATCACCGACGATACGCGAAGGCTTCTGTTCAGCCACAATTGGCCGGGCAATGTCCGAGAGCTGAAAAACACGATTGAGCGCGGCATGATTTTGGAGGACGAGGCGTTCTTGCGACCGGTGTATCTGCCGTTCTCCGTGGGCGAATCGGGCGGTCGAACAGTTTTTGAAAGAACATCCTCCGCCGAGAGCGGGCAGATGTTGCCCAACGGACGCATGCTTCCTCGCCTTTATATCCCGGAAGGTGGAACGTCGCTCGAGGAAGTGGAGCATGCGATGGTTGAGCTGGCCATGCGCCAGGCCAACAGCAATCAGACTCACGCCGCGAAGCTGCTGGACATTTCCCGCGACGCACTGCGTTACAAGCTAAAGAAATTCGGCCTGATTCGCGCCGATGAAGAGGTTTCCCAAACCAATTCCGCCGAAAACGGTGAGGGCTGATTTTTGCTTCCGCAAGGCGATGCCTGGTTCAGTTCCGATGTTGCCAAGCCATCCGCAGCTCGGTCTAGCATCTTCCGGCCTACCTTGTAGCGCTGCTCATGGAATGGAACGTACATGTGATCGTTAATGGGAAGATTGTTTGGGAACATAAATACGAGGGGGATATTACGCTCACACCAGAAAATAGCAGCCCTAGCCTTGTATCAGCGCCAATCGAAAAGTGGGCGGAGGGGATAAGCGTAGTTATGCGACCTTAATCAGTTCTTTGTATTCGAGGTTTTCCGAATGAATGAGTTTCAACATCGTATCTCGAAACAGGCATTCGTTGCTTATAAGATTTGTCTAAGAGGACGATTCCAACACACAAGCAAAGGAACATTAATACCGGATTTAGGAGAAATGCGGGAAGTACGTCATGGAGCCTCACAAGAAGCTCCAGTCTGGCGCAATTGTCCAGGGCAAACACCGCTGACTCAAATACAGGAAGGCTGAGTAGAGTAAACCCACTAAAACGTTCCAGTTGCTCGTATTCCATCGCACACACCTCCCCATTGATCTCCGTTTAGATAAATAAACGGAGGATCGTGATATCAACGCGGAATGGTCCTCGACTGCTCAACCTGCGCCAACGGCATAATCCCGTTTTTTTCATCACAAACGCACTGTGATCCCCATTACAGACGTTCCCCGACAAACTTGGCGACAATAGCAATCGACCTGTAACCGGGCCGACGTGTGCCAGCCTGCAAAGGCCGCCCCGCGATTGATTTTTGCGAGCTTCTTGTCTGTTGTGAGTGTGTGTTAAGAGTTGAAACAACAGCTACTTGCGCGCAGCTCGAAGCCCGCAGCTCTTTGACAACGGTAGAAAACACTCTAGCCCTTAGCGTGAAGATTTCATGTGAGGGCCCGTTTTCAAAGACCATATATACACCAAAAGGGTAGGGGGGAGGGGGGTGGGGGGGACCTGGAAACAGGGCCACTACCGATAAAGAAGTCGACAGCCGCGGGCGAGGGCGCCCGCGCCACACGAGGGGCGGGTTAGCGCGTTAGGAGAATGGGCGACTTGTTGTCTTTTTTCTTCTCTTTGGTGTGGGGCTCGTAGACGCAGAATGGTTCCTCGTCGAGATAGTTTCCGGTGGCGGCGTAGGCGCGGGCGCGGCATCCCATGCAAACATTGCGGAATTCGCAGCAGCCGCATTTTCCCTGCAGGTTGTTGGTGTCGCGGAGCTGGTTGAATACGAATGAGTTTTCCCAGATGTCGGCGAAGGCTTGTTTTCTGAGATCGCCGGCGAGGGCAGGGAGGTATCCGCAGGGATAGACTTCGCCTTGATGGGAAATGAAACAGACGGCGGTCCCGGCGAGGCATCCCTTGGTCATGGCGTTCATGTCGGAGGGATGAGATCCGGGATGGCCTATGGGGCGTCCGATGCCTTGGGGCTTGATTTCCATGCCGGTAGAGCCGGGCATTGCCATCTCTGTGGGGCCAATGCTAGCTGGGTGCTGGGGCGCTTCAACGGCTAGCGGCGCATCGTGAGCCGCCGCGGCTGCGGCTTCGGATCTGTGTTCAGCGACTCTTCGTTGGCGAACTACGCGGAAGTAGTGGGGAGCGCAGGTGGCCTTCATTTCGATGCCGCCTTCGAGGGAGCGATCGTAGAACCAGTTCAAAATGCGTTCATACTCTTCTGGCGGGACCATTTGCTCGGCGGCGATATCGACTCCACAGCCCACGGGTACCAGTAGGAATGTGTGCAGGGCGTCGGCTCCGAGGGACTTTGCCAGTTCGAGAACTTGCGGCAACTGATGGGCGTTGTGGCGAGCGATGGTGGTATTAATCTGCACCGACATGCCCAGATTTTTCAAATTGCGAAAGCCGGCGATGGCGGCGTCAAATGCACCGGGAATGCCGCGAAATGAGTCATGAGTTACGGCGTCAATGCCATCGAGGCTGATGGCTACGCGCTGCACGCCGCTGTCGACGATCATGCGGGCGACGGCCTTGGTGACGAGCGTGCCATTGGTGGCCAGCGCCACGCGCAGGCCTTTATCGGTGCCGTAACGCGCCAGCTGAAAAATATCAGAGCGAAAGAGAGGCTCACCGCCGCTCAGAACCAAGATTGGCTTGGACACTTCGGCAATCTGATCGATGATATCGCGAGCAGCCTGGGTCGAAAGGTCGGTGGGAGAACTCAACTCGGTTGCGGTGGCGCGGCAATGAATGCAGCGCAGATTGCAACCTTTGGTTAGCTCCCAGAAAATCAATCGAGGCTTATTTTTTGCTGATTGCTGGGAATACTGCGTGCCGTTTGGCGAATGCGTTTGTGATCCTGGCACTTGAACTGTATCCATATTGCTCACCCTATGGGCACGATAACGGACGGCGGATTTGCTCACGGTGACAAACGTCACGGGAAATTGTGATTCTGGTCACGTGGGGGAGAGGGAGAATTTATAGTGCAGAATTACGGGGAAGGGGCATTGGGCTGGTAAGGCCGGGCGGGGACGCCCGGCGCTCCATTATTAGTTATTATGATTTGCTATGTCGCGCAGGGCGGCTGTGTTGCGGATTACTAGCGTCGATCCTTTGGCGTGGAGGATCTGACGTTTTCTTAGCTCCGCAAAAAGACGGGTCACGGTCTCACGCGAGGTTCCGATCATCTGCGCGATTTCTTCGTGAGTTAGTCGCAGCTTGACTCGGGGCTCGGACTTACCGCTTTCTCCGTTCTTGCCGCTCCACTCCAGTAGCAACTTCGCCAGTTTTTCGGCGGCGGAGTGGGACAAGCCAAGATTGCCCGCCTCTTTGCATGCATTGTGATACTTCTCGCTCAATTGCTGGGCTACTTTGAAGCAGGCTTCCACGTCGTCTTTTAGGAAATGGAGGAAGTCCTCGCGTTTAACAAAGTTAACCTGGCAGGGATCAAGCGTCTCGGCGGTCACTTCGTAGGGCTTGCCAGAGATGGTGGCGCTCAGTCCCAGCACCTCGCCGGGTTCGGCGAGCTTGACGATGACGGTTCTGCCGTTGGGGGAGTTAATCGAGAGCTTCACACTGCCTTTGCAAAGCACAAAAATACCGCGTGGAATTTGACCTTCAACGAACAATACTGCGCCCGGGGGATACGCGGCAGCGTATTTAATATTTTCGAAAGCCTGCAGCGCGGTCGGGGGCAGATCGCAGAAGATGCGATCGGTGCGCAGTTTGCAGGTAATGCAGCTTTCTACCATTTCCATACCGTAAGGTGAGAGCATGAACGAGCCTCCTGACAACGGGACCCGCAAATTAGCGTTGAGCGGACCTCTGTCAATCAGTCTCCGTCGTGATGTGACCCGGCGCTGTGCTGTGAGATACATGGCAGTGTGACGGGCCTCACATCAGGCTGCTCATTGACTAACACGGCTTTTGCGCTAACGGCAAAACTTACGCTCTAGGCGAACTCGCTGCGGGCACGCGGACAGGAGTGTCCGCGCCACACGTGCAACAATAAAAGCGGGCACAAGACATGGCTGTGCCCGTTGCCGTTACGCGACGCTTTTACTTTGCTTGCAGTGATTCAATGTACTTATTTAGATTGGCCACGCGTTGTTGAACTTCGCCTTCATGTCCATTACTCAAACTCCAAAACAATTCTCCCCAGACGGGCATGTCTTTGGAGCCGTGAGCGGGAAGAGCGGACTCGCCGCGAATCGAGGATGAAACTTTCATCGCGGGATATTTCCCGCCATTGTTCTTGCTCAGGACAGTGAGGTCGGAGGGAGGGACCTTCAGGGCGCTGGCTGCCGGGCCGTTGCCTTTTCCATCGGTTCCATGGCAAACGGCACAATAGGCCGTGTACATGTCCTTGCCCGATACCGGCGAGGTGGCCTTGATCGGCACGTGCTTAACGGTTGCGGTTTGGCTCTGGGTATCCTGCGCGGCGAGCGTGCAGGTGAATACGAGCAGGGCAGTGAACATCAAGAATAAATTCCTAATCGACATGGCTTTCTTTCTCCTTATAAATCTATTTGTCTAAAGTGTGTTTCTGGAAAGCTCGCAATGCGTAAAGCGCGGCGCTGAATTGTGCGTCGACAATTTATTGCGTTGAAATGTTCCATTCGCGGTCAGCGCGCGCTAGCGTGAGCGCAGATGTTTTGAGGCTCTGGTTGTAAAAGTCGGCTCCGTATTTGTTGATCAGAGTTTGCCGGTCCCACATGTTGAAGCTCTTGACCAGAGGACCACCCGCATCAAACACGCTGCCAAGTTGATTCGGAATCCACTTCCATCTGTATTCGACCGTGGCTGTGTTGACTCCGTTCATGCTTACGCTGGTGACGCTGAGGAACTGCCGTTGCGCCAGCGGAACTTGATAGGAAAAGGTGCCATTGGCCGCTTTCTCTTTCTTGAAACCAGCCACATCGCTCAATAGGCGTTCTCCCTGCGGAGTAAGCGAGACGATCATGGCGCCGTGCGGCGCCTTAGCGAGAGTAACGATCTTGGCTTTTTCCAGCAGCCGGTAGTTCGGATCGCCGGGCTTTTCATCGCTAGTTGGTTTAACAAGGCCAGTGCGGAATTTGGTGATGGCCGGTCCGGGCCCATGAACGCTCGCAGCGACTAACACGCTCGCCTGCTGCGCGGTGAGAGGCGTTCGCTGCCTGGCTTGAAGAACAATGTAAGCTCCGAGGCCAACGATCGCGGCTAGCAGGCACATCATGAGCACGAGCGGCAAGAATGATGAACGTCGTTCCATCTCTACTTCGGCTTCGAACATGGCACACCCCTTCATTCACTCGACGAAATCAATCACCATGTATTGTCGGTCTCCGATGTCCTCGATTGCTGTGATCAAGCGCACAAGGGAATGTGCAGTGCTGTCACAGACGAGAGCGTTTATAAGCCGAGCCGCCTTATCGCTGCTGATTGTGGTCTTGTTCTTAGAAGGTGAGAAGGCGGACGCGGTGTAAGCCTATAAGACGATGCTCTTTAGTCACGCGACGTGCTTGGCCTCACCTACCTCGGTGATTTCTGTCACATTCCCCGGCCCACTGCAGAAGGCATAATCGCGGCTGATTTAAAAGATGTTTTCACCACCTTCAGCGTGGAGTCACCATGGCAAAAGGACGTGTTTCAATCGTCGTAGAGCGTTGTAAAGCTTGCGGATTCTGTGTGGAGTTTTGTCCTTCGCACGTGCTGGCGCTCTCTTCCGCTTTTAATTCCAAAGGCTATCACCCGCCGCATGTGGTGCATCCGGAAAAATGCAGCGGGTGTGATTTGTGCGGCATGTACTGCCCCGACTTCGCAATTTGCGCGACCAAGGTCGATGCCAAGAGGGCCGATCCCGCCAAGGGAGGCGCGAAATGAATACTGACCTCCAAAAAACAAACTTGCAAAGTGCCGATCCACGCGGCGTACTCACGGGCATACATTTCATGGATGGCGATCACGCTTGCTGTGAAGGCGCGCTTGCTGCAGGCAGCCGATTTGCCGCGGGATATCCAATCACGCCCTCGACCGAAGTTGTGGAGCGCTTCGCATCGCGCGTGCCGATGGTAGGCGGAACATTCATTCAGATGGAAGACGAACTTGCGGCTTCGATCACGTTGATCGGTGCGGTATGGGGCGGAGCGAAGGCGTTCACCGTGACGTCTGGCCCGGGCTTTTCGTTAATGATGGAACACATCGGTTACGCGGCGATGACGGAAACGCCGTGCGTGTTTGTCGATGTGCAGCGCGGAGGGCCGTCCACTGGACTGCCTACACTTCCAGCGCAAGCGGACATGATGCAGGCGCGTTGGGGCTCGCATGGGGATTACGAGATCATTGCGCTGTGCCCGAATTCTCCACAGGAGTGCTTCGACCTCACGATCAAGGCTTTTAACTTGTCGGAAGAATTCCGTGTCCCGGTGATGTTCATGATGGATGAAGTGGTGGGCCACATGAGCGAGAAAGTGGTCATTCCGAAAGCGGACGAAATCGAAGTTACGCCTCGGCGCCATACTCACAAATCAGTTGAAGAGTATCTGCCGTATGCCACCAATGGCGACGGAGTTCCGGAGATCGCGCACGCCGGCGAAGGCTATAACTTTCATGTTACGGGGCTAACTCACGACGAACGCGGTTATCCGAACATGACTCCGCAGGTGCAGGACAAGCTGGTTCGCCGGCTACAAAACAAGATTCGCGACGCCGCCGATCGCATTGCCATGTTCGAAGAAGAAAAACTTGATGGCGCCGATGTCGTTGTTGTCTCCTACGGAATTACGTCTCGCGTGGCGCAACGCGCCATTGAAGCGGCTCGTGAACGCGGATTGCGTGTTGGCAAGTTGCGATTGATCACGGCCTGGCCCTTCCCCGAAAAAAAGATTCGCGAACTGGCAGCGAATGTAAAAGCGTTCGTTGTCCCTGAACTTAACCTTGGACAGATGGTGCGAGAAGTGGAGCGAGCAGCCGGAGGGCAGGCGAAGACATTTGCCGTGTCGCACGCTGGCGGCGGAGTTCACAACCCAGAAGACATCTTGAAGGTAATTGTGGAGGCCTCGAAGTGCCGGAAATCCTGAATATTCTCGACAATGATCTTGGTAAAAATCTGAACAACGACGACTTTAATGATGATGACGTTCAGAACCCAGTCGAGCCGTTTTTGCGCAGCGATCGCGTGCCTCACATCTGGTGCCCGGGATGCGGCATTGGGACCACGGTCAATTCTTTCGCTCGCGCTCTGCTGGAATCGAAGATCGATTTGCGCTCGCTGGCGCTGGTTTCTGGAATTGGCTGCACTGGCCGCGTCGCAGGCTACGTCAAGCTTGATTCGTTCCACACTACGCACGGGCGCGCTATCCCGTTCGCGACCGGGCTGAAGCTGGCAAATCCAAAATTGAATGTTGTCGTTTATTCAGGCGACGGCGATCTATCCGCTATCGGCGGGAATCATCTGATTCATGCTGCGCGGCGCAATATCGATTTGAAAGTAATCTGCGTGAACAATCTGATCTATGCGATGACAGGCGGCCAGACCGCGCCGACGACGCCTGATCATTCGACGACTTCAACAAATCCTTATGGCGTCTTCGAGCCTTCGTTCAATCTACCGCACCTGGTTGAAGCGGCGGGCGCCGTGTATGTGGCGCGCTGGACAACGTTTCACGTGCGTCAACTGACTCGCGCCATCAGCGAAGCGTTTCATAAAAAGGGATTCTCGTTTATCGAAGTCATCTCCCCTTGTCCCACGCTCTATCAGCGCCGCAACAAACTGGGCGATGGACTCGACGCGATGAAGGATTACAAAGCGAAGAGTAAAGTCCGCAATGGCGCACCTACCAGTGAAGTTGGCATGACTATGACCGGGGAGATCATTGTCGGCAAATTTGTCGACCGCGAACGCCCCGACTACCAAACTATGATGCGAGCGCAATATGCCGATTCCTTGGGCGAGCGCTTCGTAGAACAATCGGAGATGGTATGCAGCTAACAGAAATGCGTCTCGCCGGTTTTGGCGGCCAGGGAGTAATTCTCTCGGCCATCGTCTTAGGAAAGGCAGCCTCGATTTATCAAGGCGCTTTCGCCACCATGACTCAGAACTTCGGCCCCGAAGCTCGGGGCGGAGCATGCAGCGCGCAGCTTATCGTCTCCGATTCGCCGGTGCTGTACCCGTATGTGACGAAGCCCGACATTATGGTGGTGATGTCGCAAGAGGCTTATGTGCGCTTCGCTCCGGAGTTGAAGGATGGCGGCATCCTTATTATTGAGCAGGATTTGGTTCGGGTTTCGAACCTGAAGAAAGACGTTCAGGTGTATAGCGTTCCTGCAACGCGCATTGCCGAAGAGCTTGGAAAACGGATGGTGTTGAATTCGGTGATGGTAGGGTTCTTCACTGCCGTGACTCATCTACTGGAACCTGATGCGGTGAGCAAGGCGGTCGCGGATTCGGTTCCGGCGGCGTTCCGGGAGTTGAATCTCAAGGCCTTCGAAAAAGGGTTAGAGTATGGGGCGACTGCGTTGACTACTACCGCGAATCGTGCTGACGCCGAACTGCTGATGCAGTACTCGGGGGAGTGACTCAGGTAAGAGGTCTGAGGTT
>Ga0182024_10010084_pt1 | contig 19358 bp, 14 predicted proteins | sample P32metaG_FD_120480 | JGI IMG/M metagenome (GOLD analysis project Ga0182024, IMG submission 120480) | Permafrost microbial communities from Stordalen Mire, Sweden - P3-2 metaG (Illumina Assembly) | ecosystem: Environmental > Terrestrial > Soil > Wetlands > Permafrost | place: Sweden: Stordalen... | reverse complement strand
GGTTGGCTGTCGGACCGTTGGATTGCCGCGGGCGGAACTCCTACGCTGGTGAGAAAAACATTTACCGCCGTGGGGCTGGCTGGTGCAGCAACAATCACGTTTGCCTTCGTGATCCCTGACCCAAGAATCGCCCTGGTATTCCTGGTGTTCGCAAGCCTTTCCGCCGGAGCATGCTCCTCAAATCTCTGGGCTATCACCCAGACTTTGGCAGGGCCCTACGCCGTAGGCAAGTGGACAGGCGTTCAGAATTTTCTTGGAAATCTTGCAGGCATCGTAGCCCCGGCGCTCACAGGATTGATCCTGACGAAGACAGGCCGATTTTTGTGGGCTGCCGCAATCACGAGCCTCGCCTGCTTGCTGGGCTCATTTGCTTGGAGTTTTCTAATCGAGCGGGTAGAACCGCTGGCATGGAAGGTGCGTGAAATTTAACGAGCTTTGCGGCCCCTTTTTTTAAATTTCTTGAAGAAGAGCCCGAGCAGCCCGACACTTGGCAGATACTTCACGCTCCTGAGATCGAAAAAAAACAATTCCTGTACATTCTTGTTTCCTAAATCGGCTTTCCATGTATACTGGCGCCCATAGGCATGTACCCTACCCCTATAGGGTACTGCCCATCGACAAAATAGAGGAACAAAAAGATCAAACGCTTATGTCACACACCTCTCGAGAAAAACTGGACCTGGTGAATCGCACCAAGAAAGTCATCGGCCAACTGGAATCCGTACTCAAAGGCTTGAACGGTGACGAACAATGCTCCGAAATCCTTCGGCGCCGCGCGGCCGCCCGCGGCGCGATCAACAGCCTCATGGGGGAACTTATGGAAGACCACATCCTCAACCACATGCCCAAGCACTCGAAATCTGGACAAGAAGCTGCTGAGGACATGATTCAAATTGTTCGCACCTATCTCAAATAGGGTCCTGCGAATAAATGGCTGTTTCCGTCGTATCGTCGACCGCCACAGAAAATTTCCGAAGCTGCCGGACAAAAGTCCGCCGAACAAGGCCCGTAATGGCGTTAACACGCTCTTAACTCTCGATAGATAGGCTCGCTAGCCAAGCCAGTGACAAAACATCGGATCAATTACCGCCTGAAATACACCGGGCCAGCCCTGCTCGCCGCATTGTGCCTGCTCGTCCTGTACAACGCGGCTCCAGTTGCGAGCGCGCAGGACAGTAACCCTCCACTCCCACCCGTAGCTGCAACCCAAAATAGTCAGACGCCCGAGGCCACCACGGATCCGGCGGCAAACCCCGCGGAGCGCGGCTTAGGCGCAACTGACGATCCCCAAACGATGTTCCCGCACCTTCAAGACACGCGCTTCTGGCTATCAGGACAAGCAAATTTCATCTTCCAGACTCATCCTCCCTTTCCTGCCCTGTACAGCGGAATAAACAGTTTACAACCCAACTATGATAAGGCTACCTCGCGCGTGTTGACGCTCTACACCGGCGCGCGAGTCAGCAACTCTCTGGAGTTCCTGTGCGATCTGGAAGAAGCCGGCGGAGCCGCACTCAGCACCGGATTAGGACTTGCCGGGAACACCGACCTGGATATCGTCCGCAATCCGCTACTGACCAAGGAGCCTTATTTAGCGCAGCTCATGATTCACAAAGTAATCGCGCTAAGCGACGATAAAATCGAAAACGAGCGTACTTCGCTCTCGCTTTTTGAGGAACTACCGCGGCGCCGCCTGGAAATCCGTTTCGGCAAGTTTACGATGCCTGATTTTTTTGACCTTAACTCCGTCGGATCCGACACGCACCTGCAGTTCACGAACTGGACGGTCGACAATAATGGTGCATGGGACTACGCCGCCGATACGCGCGGCTACACGATCGGCTTTACCGCTGATTTCGAAGATCGTAATTGGGGTTTTCGCTTTGCGGAAGCGCTCATGCCTAAGGTCGCCAATGGCATTGATTTGGTATGGCGGCCCTGGCAGGTTCACGCGGAAAATTTTGAATACGAGTTGCGACGCGGGTTGATTCCCAAGAAAGACGGCGTCATCCGTCTGCTGGCCTATACGAACTACGCCAACATGGGAATTTATCGCCAGGCAGTGGCGCAATTCGAAGAAGGGTTGGTTTCACGCCCCGATATTACCAACCATCCCTGGCACATTACGCGCAAATACGGATTTGGCGTCAACCTCGAACAGAATATTGCTCCGAATCTCACCGCGTTTGCGCGCTTCGGCTGGGACAATGGCAAAACGGAATCGTTTGCCTACACAGAAGTCGATCTGACTGTCGCGGCCGGGTTAGGTGCTGGCGGCGCGCTATGGCACCGGAAAAATGATCGCGCGGGAGTGGCGGTGGTCACCAATGGAATCGCCCGTGACCACCAGGACTATTTGCGTTTAGGAGGCCTTGGTTTCTTGTTAGGCGACGGTAACCTGAATTACGGCCGTGAAAACATTGTTGAGATGTATTACACCGCGCACGTTTGGCGCGGCATCTTTCTTGGGCCGGGTGTGCACCATATCAACGATCCGGCATACAACCGCGATCGCGGGCCGGTAGTCGTTCCCTACTTTCGGGCTCATGTAGAGTTCTAGAGAAGCCGTAACCGCGGACGGCTTCCCTACCACCAGTCGAGAGCTACCTCACGCAGGTCGCGACGCAGGGCGATTCGAAGTTTCCGCCCACGGGTCGATCACGATCTTGGTCACGTGTTCCTTCTTGTCGCGCCACACCTTGTACATTTCTGGAGCTTCATCCAACGTGATGCGATGGGAAATGATATAGCTCGGGTCGATCTGCCCTTTTTCTACACGCTCCAGCAGTGGCTTCATGTAGTTGTGCATATTGGTCTGGCCCATCTTCATCGTGATGCCTTTGCCGAAGGCGGCTCCGAAGGGCACCTTGTCCAGCAGGCCGCCGTAAACGCCGGGAATGGAAACCGTGCCGCCCTTGCGTACGGCCTGGATGGCTTGCCGGAGCACGCTAGGCCTGTCGGTTTCCAGCATCAATGCAGTCTTCACTACGTCGTACATGCCTTGGAGTTGAGCCGAATGCGCCTCAAGACCAACGGCATCAATGCAGGAGTCTGGACCAATTCCTCCCGTCAAGTCTTTCAGGGCGGTTAACACACTCACATCTTCCGCGGAATAATCCACCGTTATAGCGCCAATCGACCTCGCCAGTTCAAGGCGTTCCGGGTACCGATCTATAGCAATCACGCGCGCTGCACCGAACATGAACGCGCTGGCGATGGCAAATTGCCCGACAGGTCCACAGCCCCAAATGGCAACCGTGTCATTTTCTCGAATCTGAGCATTCTCGGCAGCCATGTAGCCGGTCGGGAAAATATCCGACAGGAAAAGTACCTTCTCATCGGGGAGATCACTTTCAATCTTAAGAGGTCCGACGTTGGCAAACGGCACCCGCACGTACTGCGCCTGGCCGCCCGCGTAGCCACCCATCATGTGCGAATAACCGAACAGCCCTGAACCGGAGTAACCATATGCGGTTTCCATCAGGTGCGCCCCCGGATTGGTATTGTCGCAAGCTGACCAGATTTTCTTTTTGCAGAATTCGCAGTTGCCGCACGCGATCGTGAACGGCACAACCACGCGATCCCCACGCTTCAGATTGGTGACTCCTTTTCCCACTTCCTCGACGATGCCCATGAATTCGTGCCCGAGGATGTCGCCCTGTTCCATCGTAGGAATAAAGCCGTCGAACAAATGCAAATCCGATCCGCAGATCGCCGTTCTTGTGATTTTGATAACCGCATCGTGGGGATTCAAAATCGCCGGATCGTCAACGGTGTGAACTTCAACTTTGCTGGTACCCATCCAACACAATGCTTTCATCTCTCGCTCCAATTTTGAATGTGTCAAAATCTCTTGCCCAATCAAATTCGACTACGCGGACCGCGCTTTGCGACCCTCGCCAGGTGGAGTGGGAATTTTCTCGCCATACATGGACTTTTTCACGCCGGCAACGTTGCCGCGCGGGCCGTGAGGCTGGCCCTCAATCCTGGGGATTTCACCCGTTTCCGCGAGAGCCTTGAAATGCCGCAGGTTTTCGATAACCGCCTGTTTGGGATTGCGGCCCACAAGAGTTTCCCACGCGCTGGCGAGCTTACCGAGACGGAACTCCTGAAGCAGCGTGACAATCGTTCCACGGCCTCCCGGAGCGGCCTCAAAAATGACCTCGCCGGCGTTCTGCGACTCGCCACCGACGGAGTGCCATGCAATCCTGCGACCGGGTTCATCGGCCAGAATCTCCGAGTCCCATTCGATGGTCTTGTCGTCCGAGCGCATCACCCAGTGCGAGGTCTTGGCTCCAGTGCGAGTTACTTCCGTGATTTGCTCCTGCCATAGCGGAGCGTTTTCAATGTCGTGCCACCTTTGGTACAGGTCCTCCGGACTGCCTTGGATGAGAGCGCTGGTCCTGACCCACAATTTGCCGTCTTTATCTTCCGGCGGCGGCAAATAGCGGCCTTCCACGACGACGCCCGCGGCCGTCTGCGTTGGCAGCGGTTCGGCATTCGGTTTTTCGTTCAAAGCTTCCGACATACTCGTGTCCTCCTCAGCGAATTCGTTATGTAATGCGTATGTAATCCGTGAATCGACGCAACTGCTGGTCAGTTGGTCTTGGGTCGGGCCATCTTCTCGTGCATGACGCCTTTCACTGCGCCTGGTGTGACATTCCCCAACATTCCTTCTATTTGGACCTTCGTCGATGCGGCATAGACATGGTCTTTGCCGGCCAGCAGCGCTTCAATTCCCTGGCGTGGAACATCATCGGGTTGGCTTTCCTTCTTCCCTTCCGAGCCGACTTCAGTGTTGTCCATTCCTGCGCGATGAAAGAAGTCTGTATCGGTCGGTCCGGGCTGCAGCGCTGTCACCGTCACCCCGGTGTCGCGCAATTCGTAATTAAGGCTGTGCGCCAGGGATAGATCGAAGGCCTTCGTTGCCGCATATACGGCTTCCCTCGGAGCCACCATCTCGCCCGCGATGGATGCTGTGAATAATATTTTTCCCTGATTCTTTGCCACCACGTGTTTCACGGCGTACTTCGCTAGCTGCAGCGTGCCTGCGCAATTCAGATACACCATGTTCAACTCGGCATCGAGATCGGTCTCGGCAAAAAGCCCTCCAACGCCAACTCCCGCGTTGATGCGCACAATATCCAGGTCTCGCTTGAGAGCAGTTACTTCGCTCCAGAGTTTTTCGACGCCCTCCCGCGTGGCCAAATCGGCCTGAACCTTATGCACGCTTACGCCGTTTCCTTCCAGGACTTCGGTCGCCTCGTCCAACCGTTCTCCGGCGGAACATACAACCAGGTCGTATCCGCGCCGGGCCAACTCCTTTGCCAGCGATAATCCGATTCCACTCGATGCACCCGTTACCAATGCCAATTGGCCCGCCATCTTTATTTCTCCTCTACCAGATATGTTAATCCCCACACGCGTTGCGCTCGTTGCGAGATCACTTTGAACACTCGCACGATCTCAAAAGCACTGCTATCCAAGAAAGTTGGTATTCGACGCGGGAATCGGGGGGACTCGACCCTTAGAATCTAAGTTTGTAAGACAATTGGCGACACGTGTAACGATTTGAGCCGTTGGCTGACAGTGGGCGACCGCAGCGGCTAAACTAACGCGAGGACACCGCTTCATCAGCGTTCAAGGTTTTTTTGGCAGCACAGGAGAAACTGAACATGTTGCTGGCTTTATTCGCGCTTCTCTCCGCTCTCGGTTCATGGGCCGCGTGGCGACGCAATCCCATGTATTCGACCAGGTCGACGTTGCGCGGCGTGCTCGGCGTGTTGCTAATGATCGCCGCATTGATTGCCGCTCTTGTCGGCGTCGTCAATCTAGCGCAGAGATACTCGCAGACCGTCGCCCTGGCTATCATCTTTAGTTTTGTGATTGTGGGTTCCATCGGGATGATCCTGGGCATCATGACGATGACGGCCCCCAAGGTGGCCACGCTGCCTGCCACGGTAACGATGAGCCACTTTCATCGCAAAAAGTTGGGCGCGTGGGCACAACGTTGGGTGGTATCGATGCTTGTAGTGGGCATCCTTGCGTTTGTGCTGCCCGGCGCGAGCAAGGGGGTCGCCTATGCTCTCGGCACCATTCTCGGAATGTTGGGCATCGTCATGCTGTTTGTCGGGTATTTTGCGGCGCGAAATCAAGACCGCATGTTGACGGCATTGGAATATCAACCTTGGGTACATTGGCAGTATTCTCCCGCGCAATGGGCCGCGTGGACCGATGCTCAGGTGGCCCGCGCGAAGACCATTCCGCCAGCATTTAATTGGCACCGGCACTCCTGGAAGATCGGCGCTTTGTGGCTAGTTATTGCTGCCGGCACTTTTGTTTTGGGCTTGGGTTGGATTTACGCTCTCGTTTACGCCACTGCTATTTTCGCGCTGATGGTGCTTATCCTCGCCCTGGGAGTCAGAAGCGAAAGGCATTCGCCGGAAACGTTACGGAAAAAGATGCAGCGTTGGGCGCCGGAAGTTTTTCTGGGCGAAGAAGGGGTGTTTTGCGACGGGGTCCTGACGCTATGGGTCAGCACCGACGACTGGCTGCTTGAAGCGATCATTGAGGAGGGCCTTCCGCGCCATCTGCTGCTGCAATTCGAAAAAATCAATGCCGGTAACGCTTCCATTCCCACCAGCAGAATTGAATGGCGCGTACCTCTCCCCGAGGGTGCTGAGGCCGACCTCGCGCGATTGCAGGGTAAGTTGAAGGCCAAGGTCCCGACCGCAAGGGTCGAAATCTGTTAAAACGCTGATCCAAACCGGACTTTTCCCTACCCATCTCCAGATTTTCTATAAAAATTTCACTTAAGCCAATGGTATGCTGACTGCCCTCCAAGCCCCCGGGATGGGCGAGCAAAGCCAAGCCGCCAGGGTAATCTAACTGCAAGGAGTATCATGATGCAGAAATCTGTCGTCCGAGGCAGAATTCCTGTCCTCGCGCTCGTCGTCGCCATCGCCGTTTACTGCTCTTTTCCATTCTTTGCCGCCGCTCAGACTTCTTCGCCAGGCATGCGCACTGTGGATATCTCCGATCCCGGTAACAATATGAAGGCCTTTACTGTCGAGATTCCTTCCAACTGGAAGTTCACCGGCACGATTCTGCGCCCAGGCGGGTGTCACGCTCCCGCCCTCCCCGCGTCTGGCTTGTCCTACTCTGCCGTTAGCCCTGACAATGTCACCGCCACCATGCAACTTCCCGGTGCTCATTGGGCCTGGGCCAGCGATGGCACCAACCCGGAGGGCCCGAAATGCAAGCCCGTCAATATGAGCTCTGCGGCCGCGTTTCTCCTTAACATCGCTGCTCTCAACATTCATCCAAGCGCAAAGATTCTGGGGATTGTTCCTCTCCCTGCACAAATGCAGCAAGGTCTTGAGGCGGCACGGCGCTCCCTGCAGTCCAACGCCAACATGCGCAATACCCTCGACGCTGCTACGGTGCGTATTGAATACAATCTGGACGGACAAACTGTCGATGAACAACTGGGAACGGTGGTTACTTGTCAGGAAATGCATTTTCCGGCCTACCCACAGATGCGACGCCCGGCGATCACCCGGCGCGTCTGCGATTCACACGGAATTTACGCTAAGCGAGCGCCGAAAGGACACCTCGACGATCTGGTAGCCAAAAAGCTTCCCAACGCGGTTGTCAACAAACAATGGGACGACTACATCTCGCAAAAAATGCGCGAGGCCTATGCCGCTTATCGGGAATCTTCCGACAAACAATTTCAGGCTATTCAGGACCACTATCGCCAGGTCACTGCCGGAATGGTGCAGCGCGCCCAGCAGTTTAACGACAACCTGGCAGCCTCCACGCGTGACGCCATGGCTCGCGATCGCGCCACCGTCGACGCCACCAGCCATATGGCGCACATGCAGATTCTCGACTCCCTGAATCGCCAGGATTTCATCGACCCCACCACCGGCCTCAGGATCGAGACGTCCAACCAGTACGCTCACAACTGGATTTCTTCCGACGGGAGCGAAGTCGTGCTCGGTGATGATCCGACTTTCGATCCCAATGGCGTTATCGATCCAGTTCGCCAAAGTTGGACAGAACTCATCCCGGTGAACTGATTTGACGCGCTCCTGTATATCTTCGAACTTTCCCATAGGGGGCGAGTGCACCGGCGCTCTCTTATTAAGCGGAGTATCTGGAAGGAAACTATGTGGGAGTTGATAAAGCTCTCGTGGGACGTCTTCGTCCTGCGAGACGCGTCGCGCAAAGGTCAATTAACTTGGCGGGTGTGGCTGTCTGCCATCGCCTTTGTGCTTGCCATTTACGGGATTGGCCTTCCCGCTGTGCTGCTTTACGAAAAACATCCTGAAGATAAACCGATCTTCATCGCTGCCATGGTGCTCGTCGGTCTTATCACCGTGGCGTTCTTCTATATCTCCATCCGTCGGTGGCTCCGTATGCGCGCCGACGTAGCCGACAGCCCAAAATCTGGCTCAGCCAGCTGAATCGCTGTAGTGACTCCTGATCAGAAAAGGATTACAGATAGCGTCCTCATTGTTGCGCGGCGTAAACCTTGATCCAGTGATTGCGGATTGGCATTTTCACCTGCTTACCGCCCGCCTGTGAAGTCACCTTTGCAACGATCAAATTCGAATCCTGCACCGGCATATGGCAGTCCACGCAATTTTTCACGATATCCTGGCCAAGTTTCGGATATTCGCCGCAACTCTCCGGTTTATGGCAGCTCAGGCAACGATCTGAGTACGCCGCGGCGTTGCGCTCGGGTGCGTGAACGTCATGGCAGAAGTTGCACGTTATCTTCGCCGAGCTTTGATAACAGCGGCTGCGCTCCAGCAGCGCGACTTGGTTTCCATGCACATCTACCTTGGCTTCCGGATCAGGTTGCTGCAACTCCAGATAATCGCCAAGAGGCTGCCCCGGAACGAATGAAAATGCAGGTACGCGTGCTTCTCCCAGTCCTCCATGGCACTCTGCGCAAATGTCCATTTGCCTGACACGCGAAAGCTTTCGAGGATTTACGATTTCGGAAACCTCTTGGTCAGTCGGCGTGTTCTTTGTCGACTGCGCCGCGTGATCCGCCTTCGCTCGCTCTAGCTCGACGTGCCGGCGCCCGGGACCGTGACACTTCTCACAAGAAATTCCCAGCACCGCGCTGGTTTTCTCATAGCGATTCTCGAAAGGCGCAGACGGAATAGCGGTGAAGTAGGTCGCGTGGCACTCCAGACATCGCGGAACCACAGGCCGATTAAAATCAGCGGTACCGTCCGTATAGCCGGGACTGTTCACCCACTCCCGAAGAGGAGCCCAGTACGATACCGGCAACTGAAAGAGCCGGTCGCCTTTCCAGTACAAATAGGTCTGGCCCCTTTGTCCGGAGCCCACCACCATGTCGATCCGGTCAGTTTGCTTTTGCTCATCGGGCGGGTGCCAGAAAATTGCGGTTTCATAGTAGCTGCCTTTTACGGCCGTCATCGTGAAGCGCAGATTCGGATCGAAAGTTCGGAGGGTATTGGATCCCGCTGTGAATTTTCCGGCCATCGAATTCTCGCTGGGAAGCTGAGACGTCAGATGGTGCGCGGTGTGCAGATAATTGTTTGCAACGTCTTGATGGCAGGACTGGCACGCACCGTCGCCAGTGTAGTCTTTGCGATTTGCCTCTTTTTCATCCGGCACTGAACCCGCGCTAGCGTGATTTTTGGCCGCCGCAGTTATCGATGACTCGGGCGCTGACGTAAGAGAAGCAAATGCCCATGCGCTTAGCACTGCTGGCAAAATGACTGCCTTGAAAAACTGACCACCTGGCAAGAGCCGTTCTCCCGGACCAGTCACGGTAGCAGATCGGCCCTATGGCCTCAATTGGAAGCGTTTGCAACACTGAGAGCGGCCAAACACATTACAGAAACGTCACAAATGCGATGATTTGCAGGCGATTTGCCGTGACGTTTTGGTGTAATTTTTCGGTACTTTACAGTAAGCTGCTCGTTTGCCAACCAGTACCAATTCGCTTGTGGAGAACCGCGCCAGACGAGCCCGGCTGAAATCGAAACCGCGGCCTGTAAAGCGCCACGTGACCATCCGCGAAGTCGCCAAGGCCGCAGGCGCGTCCGTCTCCACCATTTCCGCCGCGCTGAACAATTCTGACTATGTTAGCGCCCGGATGCGCAGCCGAATCGACGAAGCGGTCAAAACTCTACGATATAGTCCCAACGATCTGGCGCGCGGCCTTCGCCTCCAGAAAACCCACTCGATCGCGGTGGTCGTCCCGGATCTCTCGAACAATTTCTATATCGAGCTAGTGCGAGGCGCGAAGGATTATTCGGCCTCCGCAAATTACACGGTCCTGATCGGCGATTCTCGCGAAAGTTGGGAAGAGGAACGCAATTATCTGGACTCTTTCGGCCGAAGACGCGTCGATGGAATTGTGCGCGTGCCTCCGATTAACCCGGGGGCCAGAAAAGGCCGACTCTTCCTCGGGAATCTCCCGGTGGTTTACGCCGACCGCCACCCGCTTGACCGTGATTCCTATGTGGGAAGAGTTGGAGTCGACAATCCCCGCGCAGCGGAAAATGCTACCGGCTACTTGCTCAGCCTCGGGCACCGCCATATCGGAATCATTACCGGCGACGCCTCAAGCGGCACATCCGTCGAAAGACTCCGGGGATTTCTCAGCGCGCTTCGCGCCGCGAAAATTCGCCCGGACCGCTCCATGATTCACAACGGCCACAACAATATGGAGAGCGGCCATTTCCACGCCATGCAGCTTCTAACCAATGGAAAGCGCCCTACCGCTATTTTTTGCACCAACAACATGATGGCCATGGGCGCGCTCGCGGCCATTCAAGAGATCGGGCTCGCGTGTCCTGAAGAAATCAGCCTGCTCGGCTTCGATGATTTTTATTGGGCCACGCTTTTGCGACCCAGGCTCACCGTCGTCCGTCAACCCGCAAGAGAGATGGGGATGACCGCGGCGCGAATTTTGATCGATCACATCGAGGGACGCTTGAGCGTTCCTACGCCCGCTCTTCTCGATACCCAGCTAATCGTCAGGGACTCCTGCTGCCCTCCAAAGAAGAACTAGACGCCACCTGTAGACATCAACTAGGGACGAATCTCAGCGATCGTCGTACCCGTCTCCGTGTTTGCAAATGGCCATACTTTCGCGGTTCTGGCCCACAAGAAAAACGCACCGAGTCCTAACAATAAAAGAATTAGCGCAGTGCCAATATTTTCGCGTTGCTCCGGTGCGGTTGCCACGTAGATCCACCCCACCAGCGCGACCAGCGCCGGCACCGGGTAGAGCCACATGCGAAAAGGCAGCGCGATTCCCCTGCGATATCTTCGGATCGCAAACACGGCCAGCACCTGTGGAATAAACTGAAAAACAATCTGGATGATCATGAAGGCGGAGAGCAGCCGCCCGAGCGAAAACCAGCACAGCGATACGGACATCGCGCCGATAGCCACCAGCGAAACAGTTGGGAAGCGTCCTGTCGGATGAACACGGCCGAATACACTGAAGAACTTTCCCTCGGCGCCGGCGGCGTAGAGAATACGCGAAAAGCCCAGCGTCATCGTGAAGATACCGCCGAGAGTTGCGAGCAAAATCAGGCAGGTCATCAACGAGGCCGCGTGTGAGCCATATATTCTGCCGATAAAATCCGACACCACCGATTGAGAGACCGCCGCTTCGCGCCAGGGCAAGGTTCCGATGATCACCCCGCTCATCAACAGATAAAGAACGGCGACGATCAATACCGAAAACACAATCGCGCGCGGGATATTTTTTGCCGGCTTTTTTATTTCGCCGCCGAGATAAGTTACGTTGTTATAGCCGCCGTAGTTGTACATGGCGATCAGGGTCGCTCCAGCCAGTCCGTAAAAAAATCGCTTGTCAGGGACGAAGGCCCCGGGCGGAAAATCGAAGGCCATCTTGGTATTAAAGTGAATCAGCCCGGAGATGATGATCCAGAGCATGGCAACCAACACCACGACTAAGATAATGACCGAGTAGCGGCCAACCGACTTTACCGGGCGATACAATAGAACCGTGATCAGCACGCAAACGCCCGCTGCCAGTGCACCCATGCCGGCGTGACTCAATCCGGGCAGGAAGTAGTGCGTGTAATCGGCAAAGCCCACAGCCGCACCGGAGATGCCCAATGGCGCTACAAAAATTGTCTCCCACAGAAACAGGAACGAAATTAGATGTCCCCACGTGCGTGGATTGAACGCCTCTCGAAAATAAATGTAGGCTCCGCCGGCTCCCGGCATCGCCGCACCCAGTTCCGCGTAAACCATTCCGTCGCAGACCGAAAATAATGCTCCGAAAAGCCAACCCAGCACTGCCTGCGGCCCACCCATCGCGGTAAGAATCACTCCGATGGTGATGAAGGGTCCGATACCAATCATATTCAGCATGTTCACGGCGACGGCTTGGGCTACGCCCATGCCGCGAACAAGGTTTCCGGAAGGGCCGGCGATCTCCGGGGGCAATTGAGGTACTGGATTTTCAGGCGAGTCAGGCATCGTAGGATGATTCGAAGTTGCTTATCGGGCTGGCAATATAGCACGCGGTCTGGCAAGCAAGCACAGAAGCGGCTCTTGCCAGTGAGGTGCATGGTGTTTCCGGTAAGAAAATATCGAGGCTAAAAATCACCGCGCATCGGGAAGTGTTGCCACGCGGTCCAGGAACCCCACGATGATAGACTGAAAAACACCGAAACGATTCGAGAAAATTGCTGGATTCGACAAAGTTCCCGGGGCGCTGTCCTGGAATTCAGCCGCCCCGCTTTCGTGAAAAAACCAGCTTTGTTATGATGGATTGAGGAGCAGGTAATCGCGACAATTGTGAGGCCACGCAAAAATTTTTGCATGACGGCCCTGTGCGCCAGCGCGTACTTGTTTTTTCTCCTTGCGCCTAATCTCGCCGCCTTTCAGAATCCATCGGCACCGCAAACACATTCGACGCCTTCCGTCGGGCCGATCGCCGACGCGCGGTCTTCCCTCGCCCATGGAAATGCCCAGGAAGCGATCGAGATACTCTCGAATTACCTCCAAACCCGGCCGCAGGATTCCGCCGCACACACTTTGCTTGGCCAAGCCTACGCAAGCATCGGTCAGAACGACCGCGCTGAAGGAGAGTTTCGCACCGTCTTGCAAAGCGCGCCTGACGATTCCATCGCGCTGGCCGCACTCGGTGAGTTATATGAACAGGCAGGCCAGCCTGAAAAAGCCGAACCTTTATTGGCGCACGCCGCAAAAGCGAGTGGAAGCGTTCCTCAGCTTCGCATCGAATGGGCTGTGGTTCTCTCCCGTCTGCACAAATACAAAGAAGCTCAGGACGCACTGGCCGGAGTATCGCCGCCAAGCGACCCCGATCAGCGGATGGGATTCCACCGCCTTAAAGCCTCTGTTGCGCTGGGTCTTGGAGACTCTCGCACCGCCGCATCGGAGATGGAAAAAGCGTTAACGCTGAAGCCCGCGGATACTGGCCTCGCCATGGCCGCAGCCGTAGCGGAACTGCAATCTAAAAATGCGAAAAGGGCTGCGAACCTGGCGGCTCCCGTATATTCCCAGACGCGCAATCCCCAAGTTGGCCTCATCGTGTTGCAAGCAGAATTGGAATCGCACGCCGATTTCCATCCGACTTTGGATTCACTTCGCGCAACGCTGCTCCCCGCGTCAGAGCAGCTAGCCTTTCGACAACATCTCGCAGCGCTCTTGATCTCCCACCGGGAAATTGCCGATGCGATTACCGAGCTCCAGGCGGCAGCGAGCTTCGATCCGAGCCGTGCTGATTTGCAATACAACCTGGCTCTCGCGCAGTTTCAGGCTGGTCGTCCGGATGAGGCGGAAAACAGCGCGTCAAAATGCAAAGACCTCGGGGATGATGCCGATCTCGAGAGCCTGATTGGGGATATCGAAGAAGCGCGTGGAAAGAATCTCGAAGCCGTGAAGAGTTATCAGGCCGCCGTCGGCCTAGCTCCCAACGAAGAAAAATACCGTCTCTCGCTCGCCGTGGAATTAATCCGCCATAGCAATCTTGACGCCGCCCGAGTGGTCCTCCAACAGGCGCAAGCGCTGCAGCCAAATTCCTGGCGCATCGAGTTGGCACTGGGCATGGTGGAATATTTCGCTGGAACCGATGATGACGCAACGCGCTATCTCCTACGGGCTTATGACTTGTCGCCGGAACCCGAGAACGCTCTGCAATATCTGGGGGACGTACAGATGGATCGCGCCTCGGCACCCGATCCTGCGGTTCTTGCCAAGCTGTGCGAATATTCCGACCAGCACCCCAAAGATGGCCGCATGCAGTACTACTGCGGTGCTGTATCCTTTCGCCGCGATTACGTTACCAGTGATAAATCGCACGCCGTCGAGATTCTAAAACACTTGCATGCGTCAGAAACCCTTCTTCCGAAAGATCCCTCGCCGCACTGTCAACTGGGAAAAACGTATCGATGGCTTGAGCGTTGGTCCGACGCTCTCACCGAAACAAAAATTTGCGCACGTCTCGATCCGGATTCCGCGGATGCGCATTACCGCCTCGCCCAGATTTATCAGCACCTGGGGCAATCCGCCGAGAGTCAGAGCGAAAGGAACCTTTACGAAGCCGCGTCAACCAAGGTCGCCGACGAGAATGCGCACCGCGAAGCGGCCATGAAAACCTTCATCTACACCATGCAGAATCGAACAGCCGATCAAAAATGAACTCGCAGTGCTCCTAAAACCGAGGTTCCAATTCTGTAAACAGTTCACTGATCGGACTTCCGCGATGGATTTTTCCCCAGGCTGACCATGTTCGCAAAAATGCGATACGCGCCGGGCACGCCCTCGGGCATCTGGCGATAAAACGCATACGCATTATAAATGTATACGCCCTTGCCGTATTTCGCGTAAACGAGTCCGCCTTTTTGAGGCTCCTGGCCAGGATCGTGTGTTTCGATCAATGGCTCATACGCTGAGTCCCAGCTTTCCAGGAACTTGGACCCACGCTCTTCTACCCAGTGCTCGAAATCTTTATTCGTGATTTTGTTGGGCCACGTGAATACCGGATTTGATGGCGCGAGAATTTCCACCTTGGAAGCCTCGTCCGTCACTTCCTGCGGATTCGAACCCATCTTGTAGGGATACGGGCCGTAGTTGTGATCGTATTCCGGCGTGTTGTATTGCACAATCACCACGCCGCCATTCTCACGTAGTCGAGAATTCGCCCATTGTAGGTTTTGAGGTCGTCGCGCACTGCGTAGGTGCGCACACCAAGAATAATCGCGTCAAATTTTGAAAGTTCGCCATTGGCAAGATCGCCCGCGCCCAGGAAATGAACTGCGATGCCCAGGTTCTCCAGCGATTGAGGGACATCGTCGCCCGCGCCGACGATATATCCGATGTTCAGATTCGGCGCGACCTTTACGTCTACCCCCGTCGTGCGATACGTCGATGCGCGATACAAATTGTAGGGGCGCAACCCCGCATAGCCAGCCGTGTGGTACCCCTCTTTGTATTCGTGGCCTTCATAATCGGCGACGGCCGTAATGGTGTACGGCTTTTCCGCAAGCGCCTCGGGCGTAACGTGGAAATTGAGCGACTGATCGTCGCCGTCCTTCGTCGTGGAAAACTCTTCAGCCGGCGCCTTCCAGCCATTTGGCAGCTCGAGTTTCACAGTTCCCTTTGCCGGTCCCTTCACGTTGCTGTGGACCTTGACCGTCAAATCAAATGAATGTGAATCCAAAGGAGTAATTCCAGCCTGCGGCGTAATGGAAAGCGAAATGGGCGGACCCACGATCAGCGGGTTGAGCACCGTCCCCGAGCCCGTTACGCTCGCCACCGACTGCACTACCTCCGCCACTTCAAACGGCACTCCATCGAAAACGAATTTTACTCGGGCAGCCAATGGATACGGGGCTAAAGGCTGGCTGATATCTTTCGGAACCTGGATGTCATAGTAGGGCTGCTCGATATCTGGACGCGCGAAATACGGCCGCGTGTAGCTGGCATCTGCCGGCGCGTGAACTTTGAATCTCAAATCTGCGGACTGATTTCCTTTCAGCGTGCCTCCCGCTTGCACGCCCCCCGCGCCTCCTGAGGAGTCTCGATCGACGCTCCAATGTTCGTTCGTCGGCGAATCCAACTCAGCGCTCTGCACTTCCACAGGAAGATCGGTCGGATTCGTCGCGTGCACTTTTACCCAAAACTCCTGTCCGGGAATTGCCACCTGAAATGTTGGCTGGTTTCTGAAAAATCGCGCGAACGGTCCGGTCGGCTCTTTCTCGGGAGTCACCGTCGCGAGCACCGAAATCCCCAGCGATTCGCCAAGCGCATTTTCGAATTGCTCCTGCTTCACCTTTAATTCGTGAGTCACGTCATATTTCGATTCTGCGCTCAAATTGCTGCTCGCAACTTTTTCAATGAGCTCATTGGTTCGCTTCAGTCCTTCGGCGAGCGTGGACGCAATGGCTTCAGGGTGCTGGGCGGAAAAGTCGCTCGTAGCCTTTTCGACCAGAGTATTAATTTGTGAAAGACCCTCTTTCAGAAATGCTGCGTCCCCTCCCTGGGCCAGTGTCGCGATTCCACCGAGTGAAACGTCAATTCCTTGAAAGAAAGACGACTCTTTCTCCGGAGCTTCTGCTACAGAAGCAAACCGGTGATACGGCGTCATCTCCGCTTCTGCGGGCGGCAAGCCGGTACCTCCGTTCTGCGATTTTTGATGACCGAGTCCCAGGCGCGATACCTGCAGGTACGTGTATCCGAGGATTGGATCGTACTCGCCTTCCGGAATTTCCACGGAATGCGTCAGCGCGCCCTTGATGAGCGTGCCGTCGGTGTAGTTGTGAAATTCCGCCGGATAGAACTTTCCATCTGCATAATCATAAATTCCCTTGTCCGTGACCGGAGAAAATGGCACCAGCGCGTAATCTTTTTGCGGCTTCCACGGACGCAATCCTGCTTTGATCTGATCTGGAAACATGGATGGATCGCCGGCGGCCTTGAAGGCCTCCTGCGCCATTTGCCCTGCGACTTGATGATTGCCGTGACCGTCCGTACGCCCACCCACAAAGACGGAAGTGATGACCAGCGGGCGCGTCATCCGCACAACGCGCACCACATCCGAAAGTGTCTGATCGTGCCCCCACTTCTCCAGCGCTTCCTCTTTTGTTTTCGAAAATCCATAGTCAATCATGCGCGTCCAGAATTGCTGCACACCGTAATATCGATCGGCTGCCAACAGTTCCTCGGTGCGCACCAGGCCCAGCGCGTCGAAATAATCTGACGACATCACATTGGCGCCGCCTTCGCCGCGGTTCAGCGTCAATAAACTCACGCGCGCGCCCTGCCCGCGCGATTCGTACGTCAGCATCCCTCCGTCCTCATCGTCGGGATGCGCGGTGACCATCAGTACGCTCTTGCGTGTGTGTAGCTTTAAAAGACTCTGCCACAGCGCCGCCGCGCCCCGATCTAAATCCAGCGGCTGTGCGGCCACAAGCGGTTTGTCATCAACGGCCGTAGGCGATTGGGCTCGCACGGAATCCGATGACGATAAGAACGGAAGCACGCCACACAACGCCACGACGATCACCGGGAAAAACCGTTTCAGTTGTGATGCCATTATTTCTCCTGTACGTGTTTGAAATTATCTGGCGAGGATTTCGGTGAATCGCTGAATTGCACATGCGCGCAGACGATTGCAAAGTGTGAAACGCTTCGAAGCGCTTCCCGTGCCGCGGCAATCGGCATTCAGCCTCCACGATTTGCTTGGAGCAGCAAGATTGTACTTCCCGCAGAAATGTTGTCAATTACCAAAACGTTTTGGCATGAAAAGCCTGCCGCCCATCCGTCTGTCACCTTTAACGTTTAGTCCGCTCACACTAACCGATCCGGTCGAAGGACTTCTTCCCCGCCGTGACATCTGTCTGAAGCTTTTCTGTGCGACAGGTCACTAGATGAAACGGTGCTGACAAGAATTGCCTTGACAACGATTTTCGCGGGTGCAAAAATCCGCGCATAAACCACCGAATCGTTTCGGTACAACGCAGGGGTGCGTTGTTTGGGGGGAGCATTACTCGGATTCTTCATAAATTTCTTCCCATTTTATTACGGAGACTTGCTTCCTATCGCGAGTGCGGTGCTGAGGTCCGTCTAACGACGGTTGCGTCACTCCGGCTGTTTGGCGGTGTGGTTGATTTCGCTGAGCCGGCATTAAGAACCTTGGTGATGGATTGGCAGTTAGTTTAGAATCCAACGACTTCAAGCAGGGGGAGACCGCGATGAATCCTATGCGTTCATGGACGAACATTCGGGGATTTTTCAGTTGCGTGATTTTGGTTGCTGGGCTTCTCGGCATTTCTGCCCTTCCTTCCTTTGGGCAAATCGATCGCGGTGCGATCGAAGGAAAGGTCGTGGACGCGAGCGGAGCCGTGGTCTCCGGTGCTACAGTCACGATAACCCATAACGACACGGGCGTCGCCAGCAGCGTAACGGTCGGCAACACGGGAGAGTATCAGGTCCTGGCCCTGATCCCTGGCAAATATTCGATCAAAGTCACGGCCCAGGGCTTCGAAACCGCCGTGCAAAACGACATCGAAGTACACGTGCAGGACCGCCTCAATCTTGATTTCTCTCTGAAAGTTGGCTCGATAAGTCAGCAAGTCGAGGTCACCACCGGCGAGCCCGTCCTGCGCACTCAGAACGCCGACCTCGGAAGTGTCGTCAGCGAACAGCAGATCAACGAACTGCCTCTCAACGGCCGGCGTTACGCCGATTTAGCGCTGTTGGAGCCGGGGGTCCAGAAAGACTACACCGCCGCCAATCCCGCCCCGGACCGCTTTAGCGTCAACGGAAATCTCGAACTTCAAAATGACTTCCTGCTCAACGGAATTGACAACAACTCCTTCTCCGAGAACCTCCAGGAATTGTCTGCTCAGGTGGTGCAGCCCCCACCTGATGCCTTGCAAGAATTCAAGATTCAGACTCGCACCTACTCTGCGGAATTCGGCAATTCTGCGGGAGCGGTTATCAATGCCACCATCAAATCCGGCACCAATGGGCTTCATGGAGATTTGTTCGAGTTCTTCCGCAACAAAGTTTTGGATGCCAATTCCTGGATCAACAACGTTACCGGCACGCCTCGCGGCGGCTTCAGCCAAAACCAATTCGGTGGACAGGTCGGCGGCCCGATCCTGAAAGACAAGCTGTTCTTCTTTGGCGATATCGAGCGCTTCACCAGCAGACAAGCCACGACCGTTGTAAGCACCATCCCAACGCCATTGATGGATCAGGGTAATTTCACGGAACTGCCCTACACTTTGACCAATCCGAAAGTTCCGGGACAGTCCGGCTGCTACCTCGGAAATATCATCCAGCCGACCAGC
>Ga0182024_10010083_pt1 | contig 19359 bp, 13 predicted proteins | sample P32metaG_FD_120480 | JGI IMG/M metagenome (GOLD analysis project Ga0182024, IMG submission 120480) | Permafrost microbial communities from Stordalen Mire, Sweden - P3-2 metaG (Illumina Assembly) | ecosystem: Environmental > Terrestrial > Soil > Wetlands > Permafrost | place: Sweden: Stordalen... | reverse complement strand
CAGCAACCCCTTCACCACCAGCACCACGACTGAACTGATCACCTTGACCCTCTCGTTCACCGGAACGACCTACAACAGTGCCTCGGGTAAGACTTACCTTCGCGGCGCGTTCGTGGCCATCGACCCAACCACCGGCCAACCCGCCCAGGTGGGCGTTGCCACGACATTCAGCGGCAAGTTCAAGAGCGGCGCGTAGAGGTTGTTTCACAACCTCTACGAGCCGGGGGCGTGCCGAGCCGGCTGGAGCCCGTGCGCCAACCTCTCCTATTGCCCTGCGCCTTGGGTGCCACGCCCCCGTTGCGTAGAATCGGGCGGAAATGGAACATACCTTCCACTTCATCGGTGGCTTGCCGCGCTCGGCTTCCACACTCCTTTGCAACATCCTCTATCAAAACCCTCGCTTCCACACCACCGCCACCAGCGGGTGCCTGGAAGTGATGTTCACGGTGCGCAACGTCTGGAACGACTTTCCCGAGCACCGGGCCAATCCGGACCGCGACGACGATCGCCGCCGCCTGCACCGTACGCTCGACGGCATCCTGCGGAGCTATTACGGGGACATCGAACGGCCGGTGGTTTTCGACAAGAGCCGTGGCTGGCCGGCGTACGTCGAAATGCTCGAAGTGGCGCTGGGACGAAAGGTCAAGGTCCTGGTGCCGGTGCGGAACCTGTCCGATGTGCTGGCGTCGTTTGAGAAGCTCCATCGCAAGGCGGTGGCCCGCAATGCCGGCGGCCGCCCGCCGGGGGAGACGGCCCAGAACTACTTCCAGATGCAGACCGTCGTCGGCCGTTGCGAATGGTGGATGCGGGAGGACCAGCCGGTGGGGCTGGCATACGTCCGCATCTGCGACGCGCTGGCGCGGGGCTTGCGCGACCGGCTGCACTTCGTCGTGGCCGAGGAACTGACGCGCCGGCCCGCGGAAGTCATGCAGGGGATCTACGACTTTCTCGGCGAAAAGCCGTTCATGCACAACTTCGAGCAAGTCGAGCAAATCACCAGGGAAGATGATGGCGCCCACGGCCATGAAGACCTGCACACCATCCGGCCAAGAGTGGAGCCAATCGAATCAAACTGGCGGCAGGTGCTCGGTCCGGTGGGTGAGAAATGGGCGCGGGCACATCAGGGGCTGTGGTGAGCCGGCCGGCGCCGGAAGCACGAAATCCGAAACGCGAAATCCGAAACACGATCTCAGGTCCCCGGCAAGAACTGCCCTGCTTGCGCAACCTATCACGGGTCGCATCATCTACCGCAAGAAAGGAAGATCATGAGAAGAGCCGTTTTCGCCCTCTGCGCCGCGTTTTGGACTGTTCCGGCACTGGCCGCCGGCCCGGACCTGAGTAAGCTCCCGGCTGCATCGGAAAAGCAGGGGCTGACCTTCGAGAAGGACGTTCGCCCGATCCTGGAGGCATCTTGCACGCGCTGCCATTCGGGGCAGCGTGCCAAAGGCGGGCTGCACCTGGACAGCCTCGACGGCGCGCTGAAGAGCGGCGAGAACGGTCCCGAAGTCGTCCCCGGCAAGAGCCAGCAAAGCACGCTGGTCCTTGCCGCTGCCCGGATCGATCCCGAGACCGCCATGCCTCCCACACCGGGGCGCGGCGGTCCTGGAGGACCGGACGGACGCGGCGGCCCCGGGGCAATGTTGGCCGGACAAATGATGCGGCAGGGGGATACGAACGGCGACGGGAAGCTCTCGCGCGATGAATTCATCGCTTTGGCCGGCAACTGGTTCGGGAAAATCGATACCCAAAAGGCAGGCAAGGTCACTCAGCAGCAGTTCACTGCCGGCCTGGCCGCCATCCTGCAAGCGCCGCAAACGCCCGCGCAAACGCAGCCGCAGCAGGACGCCGGCAGCCCGCGCCCGCCCGGAGGCGATGGCGGCAATCGGCCCTCACGCCGGGGCGGCCAGCGGTTCAACCCGGCCTCCATGATCGGGCCTGGCCTGTTTGCCGCCGCCGATGCCAATAAGGACGGCTCGCTGACCGAGGCGGAATTGAAGGAGACATTCGCGAAGTGGGCTGACTCATGGGACACGGCAAAGGCTGGGTCGCTGACTGAGCAGCAGATCGCCGGCGGGCTTAACCAGGCCCTCCCCCGTCCGAGTTTTGCCGGCCGGCAGGGTCCCGGAGATGGGCCGGGCCCGAACGGTCCCGGCCGGGAACGGGGTGGACCAGGCGGACCGGATGGTCCCGGCAGACAAGGTGGTCCTGACGGCGGAGCGCCCGGACAGGGCGGTCCCGCGCAGCGCGGTCCTGGTGGGCAAGGCGGCCCGGGTGGCCAGGCCGGTCCCGGCGGCGGACCTGGCAACGGCGAAAACCAATCCCGCCCTCTTACCGCGGAGCAGGTCGGCGTCATCCGCTCATGGATCGATCAAGGCGCGAAATAGCCAATGAGAACTGCGCGCCCGCCGGTCCTGAGGTCCACCTGAGTTGGGCCGACAAGCCGCGGGCGCAGCGCAGCGGAGCACCGGATGTTTTCCGCTGGTGCCCAGGCGTTGCCTGAACGGGGATTTGCCACCGAGTGGAAATCCGCCAGCCTTCACATGCAACAACTTTAATGAAAGATTACGGGTTCTCTGCGGCTTGGGCGGGATATGATAGTTGTAATGACTCGCTCGGGCGAATCCACCTTCCCCGGCGGAGACGGGTCGCTACGGCCGATGTTAGCGCCGGTCGTACCCCGCGTGCGCGCCGCGGGCACCGGCCCTGACGCCGCCGCCCTGCCCCTGCACGAGCGAATCCGTTCCATCCTCGAATGCCGCTGGGGTCATGGGAAAGGCCCGCGCGGCCTGATCAGCCTTCTCGGTCCCTGCGGCTCGGGCAAGACCGTCGCACTGGAACACCTCGCCGCCGTGATGCATCGCGACCGCCCGGCCGACGCGGTCGCCCTGATCGACGGCGGCCCTTTCGAGCCGGCCGAACTGCGCGGCCGCGACGGGCTGGCGGTTTACGCCTCGACGATTCCGCCGGCATGTCCGGTCCTGGCGGCATTCGAAATGGCGCCGTGGGCGCAGGATGACTGCATTGAGTACCTCCTCGCCACGCACCGCGAACGTTGCCGCTCGGTCTTGAAACGCCTGGCCGACGCCGCCGGCGACGAATCGGCTGGCGTGACCGCGTCCACACTCGAGGGACTGCCCGAACTCTGGCGCGTGGTCCTGGACGAGATGGCCGACGATGAATCTATCGCCACCCCCGCCGACGCGCTGCGGCACTTCCTCGCGGCACACCTCACCGACCCCACCCGCCGCGATGCCGCCATGGCGCTGTGCCTGCGCTCCTTTTGCGCCCAACATCCCGAAAACGAGCCCATGCCGGCGGACTTCCACGATCCCGCCGAACTGGCGCGCCTCGATCCGTTCATGCGCCGGCTCGTCAACTTCCGCACCATCCGAGCCTTGCTGGGCGGACAGCGGATCGTCTGGGAGTTGTGCGACACACCGTCGAACAACGAGTTCGCTCTTATCCAAAGGGCGTTGCGCTGCCGGCTGCCGCACGACCTGATCGCCGAGACGGCCGCGCTGGTCCGGCACCGTCCGCCGGCCGCGCGAGCGCTCGAGGCGATGCTGGGACAACATAGCGACCCCGCCCGTCCCTCCGTGCCCACGATCCTGCTGGCCGCCGACCCCGGCTGGCAGCCGGCCGGTCCCTGCCCCAACCTCCGCGGCGCTGGCCTGGAGAACGCCCGCTGGGCCGGCATCGACCTGCGCGGCGCGATGATCAGCGATGCCCACCTGACCCGCGCCGACCTCTCCAACGCCCGCCTCGACGGCACCAAGATGAGCGGCACAAAACTCAGCAATGCCAACCTCGCCGGCGCCTCGCTGCGCAAGGCCCGCGCCGACCACGCCACGCTGATCCGCGCGTGCCTGGCCGGCGTCGATGCCGAGGGCGCCAACTTCGAGTGCGCCGACCTGACCGGCGCCGACCTTTCCGCCGCGAACCTGACCGCCGCCGTGTTCCACAACGCCGACCTGTCTGATGCCCTGTTTTGCCAGGCATGCCTGAAATTCGCGGCCATCGTCCGGGCCACCGTCGAAGGCGCCGACTTTTCCGGCGCGGATTTCAAGGGCGCCCGCCTGAGCCATGTCTGCCTTCGCGACTGCCGGCTCGACGGCGCGGTCTTCCGCGAAGCCAACTTGCTCGCCTGCGACCTGGAAGAGATCGAGCTGCGCACCGGCGATTTCCACGCCGCCGCGCTTACCGGCTCCCTCCTCACCGGCTCCACCCTCCCCGGCGCCGACTTCGGCGGCGCGGACCTGCGCGACACCGGCCTGGCCGACGTCTCCTGGGAAGGCGTCGACCTGCACGACGCCGACCTGACCGGCGCCAGCTTCCACGCCGGCTCCACCCGCTCCGGCCTGGTAGGCGTCCCCGGCTCCCTCCCGCCTGGCGAAGGCACGCGCACCGGCTTCTACACCGACGACCTGTGCGACCGCGATTTCAAGCCCCCCGAAGAGATCCGCAAGGCCGACCTGCGTAACGCCGACCTGCGCGGCGCACAGGTGCTGAAGGTCGATTTCTACCTGGTGGACCTGCGCGGCGCCCGCTACGACAGCGAGCAGGAACGCCATTTCAAACGGTGCGGGGCGATTCTGTAGGCAGATTCGCCCTGAAACTCGAAGCACGAAGTCCGAAACTTGAAGGAAATCCAAAGGAAGCAACCCGGAATTCAGCCGCCGAGCAATGCGTCGATCCTTTCAATCGCCTCCAGCGCTCCCATCGGCAGCGAGATAGTCCCGCGCGGCCCTTCCGGCTCGCGCGGGTTGATACGGATGAGACTGTTGGCGGCAACCGACTCGGACTCGTGGCGGACGGTCGGGATCGCCTTGCCGGCGCCGCATTCGATGACGGCGATCCGCCGGGCGGAGTGTTCGCAGAGCCAGTGCCGGTAGCGCGCCTCCTGCTGGTCGCTGCGCTGGGAAATCCACTCGAAGTCGCCGAAGAGAAGGATGTTGGGCCGAGCCAGCGCGCCGCACTTCGGGCAGCACGGCAGGGGATCGATCGGCCGCATGTCGGCGTCGATCGATACCTGCGTGCCGTCGGCGGGCCATATGTCACTACAACAGGAACGGGTGCATTGCAGGTGGTGGATGGAGCCGTGGCATTCCAGGAGAGGGTCGGAAGGGAAGCCGGCGGCGCGGAAGTGGCCGTCGACGTTGGAGGTAAAGACGAAGCAGCCGGGTTTGGATCGGCCCCATTTGAGGAGCACGTCGAAGCCGCGATGTGGGGTTGTCGAGCGGTAGAGATGGAGGCGATGGCCGTAGAAGCCCCAGGCCAGGTTTGGGTCGCGGGAGAAGGTGGAGGGATTGGCGAGCTGCTGGAAGTGCAGTCCCAGCTTTCGATAGGGCGGGTACGCCCGCCAAAAGCCCTCCGGTCCGCGGAAATCGGGAAGGCCGGAATCGACGCCCATGCCGGCGCCGGCGGTGATGAGCAACGCCTCGGCTTGGCCGATGACGTCGGCGGCCTGCCGCAAGATAGCGTCGAGGCTTGGCGTCAAATCGGGTCGATCAACCATGGTGTTTTCTCGCTGACGGCGCCTATTTGAGTTGGATGATCGCTATTCCTTCGAAATCCCCGCCGGCGAAGATATGGGCACCGACGAGGGCACGCCCGTCGCCGCCGAAGTCCCTGGCCTTGGCGGTGCCCTGGCTGCCAATCCAGGGGCTGTCGTATGAGTCGTCCGGATCGAGCACGACCCCGTGAACCCGCATGAACCGGATGCGTATGCCGAAGACGCGGTCTCCGGCGTCGACGGAGATTGCACCGACCGCGTAGCCGGGTTTTGCCTCAATCACCTGGGCCTTGGCTTCGGGGAATGCCCATGGATGGTAGTGCCCAACCGAGCGCCCGGCTTCGGTGACAAAAACCGGCCGAATCGACCCGATCTTGTTTCTGCCTTCCCAGGGGCTGGTGATGTACTCGAAGCCCGCAAGCAGCCCGGGCGTCTGCGGCAGGTCGTCGGAGGGCCCGTTGACTCCGCCGGAACGCTCGCTGGTTTCGGTCTGGCCCCACATCTCCTTGAGAAGGCTGAAGTCGGGGCCGGGTGGGAGCACGCTGAGCTTTTTCATTAATACCGCGCGGGCCAGACCCTTTGCCTCCTTCATTGCCGACAGATACCAGAACTGGGAACGGATCATGCAGCCGCGCGAAACGTCCTGGTGTTTGAGGCCGTAGTCGGCCCAGGCGTCGCCGAGCTTCTGTTTGTCGTCGAACCCGCTGACGCCGGCCAGATCGCGCGAGGCGAGCGACGCCAAAGCCGGCTCCCCGCCTTTGACCAGCATCGGCAAACCACTTTTGAAGTCGCCTTTGGCAAAGCAGAAGTAACGGCCGACGGCCGGGTTGGCCTTGGGGTCATCGGGCTTTTCCTGAAGGGTTTTCAGGGACGCCTGGGCGTGGAGGAACTCCTCATGGACGCCGCGGATCTCTTTTGTTCGCTCGTGATACCGCGTCTGCAGCGCGGTATCGCGGCAGCGCGACACCTGCGGTTCGACCAGCGGCGCCAATTTCGTCATCGCCTGTTCGTAATCGTCCGCCGCTATGGCTTCATTCATCCACCGCAGCCCCGCCTCGGCAACGGCGGCGGCGCCGCGTGGATCGGTCACCCGGCGTGCGGCGTTGCCTAGGAACGAAAGCCTCAGGTCCGAGAGCTTCTCCGCGAACCCGGCGGCCATGGCGTCGAGCGCCGCAAGGGCGGTTGCGACGTCATTGGCGGCCAGGGCCGCATCGCTCGCATCACGCATCAGCACGTAGCGGGTAGCAGCGTTGTTATTTTGATCAGCCGATTCCCGCAGCAACGTCCTGGCCAGGGCCGCACGGCTGGCGTCGTCGCGCTTGGCGAAGTCGGCCTTGTAGACGTCCTGGACGGCGGCTTCAACCTTGTTCAGTTCCGCAGCGGCCGGCAGCGGTTGCCTGACCGGTACCGCCGGCTCTTCGCCCTGCGCGATCAAGGCAAGGAGGGCAAGTAAAATGAATGCAGCCGCGAACTGGGCGAGACAGTGCATGAACCCTCCGGGCGGCCACGGATTTCGGCCCGTTAGGCCTGGTTTCATATCGAGCAATTTACTGTTGATCGGCAGCCGTGGGCAAGAGAGCGAGTCACAGCTTCTTCTTCAGGATCCTTCGTACACGGCTGAAGCTCGGGAGATGCTTTCCCAACTCCAGGGGCGTCAGCTTGCCGAAACGGAGGCAGCGCATTTTCGCGGAGACGCTTGTAGTGCAACCGGAGCGTCGGTCGGTCGGCGACAATCCACGTCTTCATGCAGGTGGTCATCAGCAGCACCTGGTCATCCTGCGCCCCATTCGGACGATCCCAGTCGTCCCGTCGCTTCAGGTGGTCCCATGCCTTCTCCACATCCGTCACGGGTTCTTCGCAGTGATCTTCAGGTAGAAGCCGCGTTCGCTGGCCCGTATCTCGCGGATGCGCTCCAGGAGTTCGTCGAAATAATCTTTCCCAAACCGCTTGTTGAGCTTAAGTCGCTCGTCGTCAAGCACAAAGCCTTTGATGACAACGTCGCGCAGCGTCTGGGTGGCCCAGATGCGGAACTGCGTTGCCTGTGCACTGTTGACGCGGTAGCCGACGGAGATGATTGCATCGAGGTTGTAAAACTCGATCTCGCGGGAAACCTCGCGATTGCCCTCGCGTTGAACTCTTCGAACTCCTCTAAGAGTTGAATCGGGTCGTAATTCGCCTGATTCGTAAATTGTTTTCAGGTGGAAGCTTATGGTCGGAAGCTCGACCCCGAACAATTCGGCGATCTTCTTCTGGCTGAGCCAGAAGGTTTCAGACTCATACAGCACTTCTATGCGTACCGTACCCTCCGGCGTCTGGTACAAGATGAGTTCGCCTTCGTTGGGCTTGTCAGTATGCCGCCGGCCGCCTCGATCTTTGCCGCCTCGGAGCCGGCACTCACCAGCGCCTCCGTCTATCGCCGTCTCCCCGTACGCGGAAAACAAAGGACCAAGGACAGATGACTATTCAAAGCCTCAATACGCCTGTGCGAACAGCACCTGCGTCCCCGTCTCCTCTCCCGTGTAAACATCCTTCCCCGGGGTCCCCGGCTGCGTGAACGGGATGCAGCGGACAGTGGCCTTGGTCTCTTCCTTGATCCTCTTCTCGGCGTCTCGGTCGGGTTTGAAGTAGCAGCGGACGAACCCGCCGTGCTCTTTGAGGATTGACTTCATTTCGTCGTAGGTTGCCGCGTCGCGAGTGTTGGCTTCGCGGTATTTGAGCGCCTTGTCGAACAGGGCGGCGTGGGCCTTGTCGAGCCGGGCGGCGAGCCAGCCGGCCTGCCCTGAGCTAGTCGAAGGGGCGTTGACATCGGCGAACTTGACGATCTCCTTGGCGCCGTCGATCCGGCTCTTGAGGACAAACGCGCCGCCGTCCACGTCGCGGGGGCCGACTTCGATGCGGAACGGCACGCCGCGCTGTTCCCAGTGGTACTGCTTGTCGCCCGGGCGGGCGTCGCGGAAGTCGGCGATGATCCGCTGCTCGGTGGCCGGATCGTAGAGATACGTCTCGATGCCGTGGCGGGAGATCTTGTTCATGTCGCGCCCGCCGGTCAGGGCGGCCAGGAGCTTGTCGATGTAGCCGCGGACTTTGGCTTCGTCTTCGGGGCTCTTGTAGATCGGCACGATGGCCGCCACGTCGGGGGCGACCCGCGGCGGTAGGACCAGGCCTTCGTCGTCGCTGTGAGCCATGATCAGCGCGCCGATCAGCCGGGTGCTCACGCCCCAGCTTGTGGTATACGCGAATGCCTGCTGCTGGTCGCGGCCGAGGAACTTGATCTCAAACGCCTTGGAAAAGTTCTGGCCCAGATCGTGGCTGGTGCCGCACTGCAGCGCCTTGCCGTCCTGCATGAGTGCCTCGATGCAGTAGGTGACGACCGCGCCGGGGAATTTTTCGGCGTCGGTCTTCTGGCCCTTGATGACCGGAATGGCCAGTACGTTCTCGGCAAAGTCGGCGTACACGTCCAGCATCCGCAGCGTCTCTTCGCGCGCCTCTTCGGCCGATTCGTGGGCGGTATGGCCTTCCTGCCAGAGGAACTCGCTGGTGCGGAGGAAAAGCCGCGTGCGCAGCTCCCAGCGCATGACGTTGCACCACTGGTTGATCAGCAGCGGCAGATCGCGATAGCTCTGCACCCACTGCGAGTACATGTGGCCGATGACGGTTTCGCTGGTGGGCCGGATGATGAGCGGTTCTTCGAGCGGGTTGCCCGGCTTGAGCCCGTTTTCGCCCTTCTCCAGCTTCGAATGGGTGACCACCGCGCATTCCAGGGCGAACCCCGCGACGTGCTCGGCTTCTTTGGTCAGAAAGCTCTGCGGGATCAGCAGGGGGAAGTAGGCATTGACGTGCCCGGTCGCCTTGAAACGCCGGTCGAGCTGCCGCTGGATGGCTTCCCAGATGGCATACCCTTCGGGCCGGATGACCATGCAGCCGCGAACGGGGGCGTGGTCGGCCAGTTTCGCGGCTTTGATGACGTCGAGATACCACTGGGCGTAATCTTCGGAGCGTTTTTTGATGTTCTTGGCCATAGGACGGGGTAAGTTACGCGAGATGGTCTCGAAGGGCCATACTGAAGCAATGCCCGCACTGCGGAGAAGTCCTAGACTTCAAGCTCATACGAGGAAAATGCCCCAGATGTGACAACAGCATTCGCTTCTAACGATACCCGGCGCTAGCGGACCCCGCCTCCGCCGCCGCGGTTGATGTCGTTAGGCCAGAGGGGATCGGCCCCGAAGTCGCGCTGCAGTTCCGGCGCGAGATTGCGCCCGTCGGCGGGGGTGTATGCCGATTGCGTCGCTGGGTAAGGTCCGGCGGGCCGGGAGGACGAGTTACAACCTGTCAGGATTAGCGCAAGTGAAAACAACACCGCAATTCTTGCACTATGTCGCATAAGAATCCTCGATTCTGGCCACACAGGCCGTGCCTTTTTTAGTATAGGAAGGGCATGATCAGGGTTCTCGACTACGTGCCCGACGAAGCCAGGGCGAACTCGCTGGCGCGGTCGATGACCATCGTGGGATGGGGCATTTTCGCGAGCACCATCACTCAGACCTACCCATTGCAACTGGGCGACCAGGTCATCCGTGCGATATTGCAGAAAGAGGTCGGGACCGTCCGAACCGCGACGTTTTTCGCCATCGCCATGTCGCCCTGGTACATGAAGCCGATCGCCGGGCTGCTGTCCGATGCATTGCCGCTCCTGGGGACACGCCGCAAAGGGTACATGATGCTGGGAAGCGCCGCGGCGGGACTGCTCTGGCTGCTCCTGGGCGCCGTGCCGCACACTTACGGGCCGATGCTGGCGACGGCCGTCGCGATGAACGCCGGCCTGGTGCTGCTGAGCAGCGCCACCGCCGGCCTGCTGGTCGAGGACGGCCAGAGGCTCGGCGCCACCGGCCGGCTGACCGCGGCACGGCTGATGGTGATGAGCGCCGCCAGCATCCTGGGCAGCCTGCTCGGCGGTTTCCTGGCCCAGCGCGGATGGTTCTTCGCCGCCGCCGCCGTCAGCGCGGCGGTGCTTTTCTCGACGGTGCTGATGGCCTGGCTTCTCGTGGTTGAATCGAAGCGGGCAGCCCCCGCCAACGGCGTGCTCCGCGGCGGCTGGGACCAGTTCAAGCTCGCGGTATGTTGCGGCACCCTGTGGGCCGGTGCGGGAATGCAGTTCCTGATTCACGTGTCGCCCGGGTTCGTCTCGCCGCTCTACGACCACCTCACCGCCGACCTGGGATTCTCCAAGCAGTCGATTGGAGTCATGCAGTCGGTCTTCGGCGCCGGTGGGTTTGCCGCGGCATTGGCCTATGCCTGGCTGTGCCGGCGGCTGCGCCTGCGGACGCTGCTCATGGTCGGGGTAACCTGTGCGGCGTTGGGCGTGCTCCCCTTCCTCGGACTCCGCTCCCGCGCCGGCGGGATCGTGGCCTACGCCTCCTGGGGCTTCACCGCCGTCCTGGCCCAACTGGCGGCGTTGGACCTGGCCACCCGCGCCGCCCCGCGCGGCGCGGAGGCGATGGGGTATGCCTTGATGGTCAGCGCCTACAACATCAGCTTGAATCTTTCAGACGTGGTCGGCTCACACATATGGGAGCACCTGCACCGGCAATTCAACTGGCTCGTCGCCCTCAACGCCGGCACTACGCTGCTCGTGCTCCTTGCCATCCCGTTCCTGCCGTCCACATTGGTCGGCGGGCGAGAAAGCAGTGGGAGCCGCGAGGCGGCCGCATGACATAGGTGTGGCTTGGGTATGGCCTGTTTACTTGGGTGCCATGGGCAAGTGTACTCGCTTGCCCGTGGGGCGGCTTGCAGATCGGGGCAGCACGGGCAAGCGAGTACGCTTGCCATGGAACCCCCGACAGATAATGATCACACCCCCGTGACATGGTGATTGGTTCAGGACCGCTTGCAATGACGCGTTCGAAATGGCCGCGGTCGCGGCCGGGTGAATGAAACGAATCAGTTGCCCTTGATCAGCACCAGCGTCCTCCTGGCGGGCGCGGCATGGAACCAGATCGGCTGCCCATCCGGCGTCACGCGGGCAACCGCGTCGGAGCCCGCGATCCAGACGCAGCCTGTATCTGGTTCGACTTCGACGGTGCCGAACATGGGCACTACGTCGCCCACCGGGTTGCCGTCGGCGATCATGATGCGCTGGATGCCGGTTGGGACTTCCTGCCAGGCCACGCCCCGGGGTGGATCGAGGGTGACCGCGCCGGTGCGGCCCGGGGTTTCCACTTTGCGTATGACGCGGCCGTCCGCCGCCACCACCCACAGCCGGTCGGCGGCCGTGGGGATCTGCATATCCGATCTCTCGGCGACCCACACTGAGCCGTCGGCGTCGTTCACGCAGGGATCGCCAGACTCTTCCGGAATGGCGAACGCAAACGGCGAACGGGTCAGCACGCGTCCGTCCCGATCCAGGTGTACGAGCTTGTTGTTGATGAGCCACACCCCCTGGCCGCGCACGGCGAAGGCCAGCGACATCGCCTTTTCATGTCGTTGCTCGATCGCCTTTCCCTCTCGATCGAGCACCCGGATGTCGCCGGCGTTAGGAAGCGTGCCGCCGCTACGGACCCAGAGGTTTTGCGTTTTGGGGTCGACCGCCAGGAGGGTGATGTCGGCTTGTGGACGCCGCCACAGCACCGTTCCGTCGGCGGCGAACTTGGTCAATTGCCGCTTCGGATCATCCGGCTCGATTCCCGACATGTTATCGGTGGTCGTCGAGTGCATTCCCTCGGTACCCTCCATCAGATAGATGGAGTTGTCCACCGGATCGGCCACGGCGTTCGGCCTGAACCAGTATTTGGTCTGAAGCCCGCTGAACGTCCATCGGGCGGCGCCGTCGCCGTTGAGGAGCTTGATCGTGTCATTTCCCGCCGCCGGTGACTCATTACTTTCGACCACGGCGGCCCGGTACTCACTCGGCGCCGGCGGCGCGTGCCGTTTCAGCCATGCCGCCCGACGAGCGCCGATTGTCGGCTCCAACGTGTAATCGACGTTCGTTACGTGATCGCCGGGACAGAGCCGGTACGGGTAATCGACGGATGTTTCATAGGCTGCTTCTCTGCCGGGCGCTCCCACGGGTCTGATGGTAATGTGCGTCGTGTAGTGATAGTGATCCAGATGGACCGGCCCGTCGATGAGGTATCGGCCCTGTGCGTCGGTCGTGGCATGCCATTCGATCTCGCCGTCGCTCAGCATGACCGATGCGCCGGCGGCTGGCTCCCCCGTCGGATAGCGGGCGGTCCCGCTCAGCGTGATGCCATCCAGAAGGATCAAATCGGGAACGGCAAGACCGGGGTGTACGTAGATGGGGTTTGTCTCCCCGCTGAAGATGATTTGACCGGCGACACCCGCCACCGGCGCGGGCACGGGCGAACCCAGTTCCTGCGTATCGAAGGCATCGCCGCCGCCCCGGTAGCCTGGATGGTTCACATCGAGGTACACCCGCCCTCCCGGCGGCAGCCCGTGCAGCGTATAAGTGCCATCGGCGGCGGTCTTGACTTGAGGAGCGAACTCCGCCATCGGTCCTTGAAATGCGAAGGCGGAGGCGTCGGCGCTGACTGCATTCGTCAATCGAACCACCGCATCGGCAACCGGCCTGCCCCGCTCGTCCAGCACTCGTCCGGTTGCCGCTGCATCCGGCAGCACTTGCAGGACCAAGGCCTTTTCGCCGCACCGCGCTACAAACCGCCAGGCCGCCCGGCCCTGTTTCGTGCGCGCCACCAACCAGAAGTTCTGCACGTAGTCGAACACCACCGGCTCGGTGGCGCGCAATTCGAAGTGGCCGGCATCGTCGGTTTTTGTCCGTCCCGCCCTCTCGGGCGCACCGGTCTGGCCGCCGAACAGGCCGACGTCGGCCCCAGCGGCCGGCGAGCCGTCGTCGTTCTTCATCGTTCCAGCGAATATAGCTTTCGCCACGTCGGCAGGGTGCAGCGTGATCTTCACATCGGTCGTCTCCACGGCCACGTCGGGCACGCTCCCAAAGGAACGGCGGCTCAGGTCTGCCCAAATGTCTCCGCGGCCGTGCGAAAGCAGGTTGAACTCGAAGCTGCCATCGGCTTTGCTCGCCACGAAGACACCCTCGCTGCCGCCTCCCTCCCAGGTCCGGGCGGCCGCGGCGCCGCGACGGCTTCCCATGGCGTAATTTGAAATGAGACCGCGGTCTTCCAGAAGCACCATCGCCCCCGCCACCGGATGTCCGGCTTCATCCACGACCCGGCCCTTGATCCACCCATCGCCCACCGGCGCAAGGGGCGCGTGACGCGTCAACAGAAATGATCGCCTGACCGTTTCTCCCTCACCAAACACCAGCCGTTCCAACCCCAGCCTCCAGTCCGACCAGTCCGGGTCGTCCAGCAGACTCACGCGGATCGGCGTCGCCGGCGGGACGCTCATGCTGACTGTTCCGTCATTGTCGGTGACCGCAGCCTGGTGTCCCGGCTCGATCGCCACCCGTGCCTTTCCGAACGGCTTGCCAGTATCATCAACGACGGACGCCACCAGTTTAGCCGGCTCGTATAAGTGGACCGTCAGCCCGCCATATTCGCCAGCGTGCAAAGCACAAAAATGGATGGTGGCAGGATCCAAGCGGCAGGAAGGCGGCGCGGTTGGCCAATCCACAACCGGGAGATACCGGCCCACGTTGCCAAACGCAATCTCGCCGACTGAAGCCGGCGAAAGCCCGGTGATGGCAAAGGTCCCGTCGGCCGCGGTGGCTACCTGCCAATAGAGCTCGGCGGGGGCGCGCTGGTGAACGTACACCGGCACGTTCGAGGTCGCGGCGCCGGGATGAGTCGTCACCAACCGGCCGCGCAGGACCGGTGCCGGCCGGGCGGTCAATGTCAGATCGGGCGGTGCCTGGCCGGTGATGAGCGATACCGTCTGCGTTTCGATGGACAGCGCGTCATTGCCGTGCGGAATGACCGAGACCTGATAGAGCCCCGCGGCTGCATGATCGAATCGAAAGCGTCCTGAAGCATCGGTCGCACCCGAGAATGTCGCCAAATCGCCCGCGACCAGCGGCGGATGCGCCGGCTCGGCCCGCACCAGCGCATTGACCACGGGCGAGCCGTCGGTCCGCCGCACCACGCCGGCTATCGATTGGCCGGCATCCATCTGCAAGATGATCGGAGTTCCATCTTCGGACGCAGCGACATCGCCCACGGTCGATACGGCATACCCCGCGGCCACGGCTGTCATCGTCAAAGGCTCGTCTCCTGCCCACTCGATGCTGGCCGTTCCATCATTAGCGGTGACAACCGCCGCCACCTCCGCGCGATAGAACCAGTCTGGCTTGCCGATGTGTATCGTCGCTGCGGCGACTGGGCGGTTGGTTGGATCGACCACCCGCAGCGCCACGCGACGAGCGCCGGCAGCCGCGGGTGCATTCGTCGGCTGGGTTGCCCGCGCTGCGGCCAATGCGAGCGGCACCACCACCGTAGCGACCGCAAAGGTGAGCAGAACAGCGGGAACGACGTTCAACCGCCCGCGCCGCGGCCGCTGGTTCAGAATGCATTTCACCCGCGATTCCATGTCGCCCCGCCGCGCGACCGGTACGCCCGCCAACGAGACACCCAGCCGGCGCGTCGTCGTCACCAGGCGCACGAGCTGTTCGGCATACGCCGGGGCGTCGACATGGTGGCTGAGGACCAAATCGTCGCACGCCTCCTCGCGCGCCCCCGCCAGCTTTCGCGACGCGGCCCACACAAGAGGGTGGAACCAGTAGATGATCAGGGCCAGGCGGCTCGCCCAGCCGGCGAGGCAGTCGCGCCGCCGTACATGACCGAGCTCGTGGAGCAGAATCGCGCGCAGTTGCTCGCGCGGCCAAGTGAGTGCTTCTGTCGGCAGCAAGACGGTGGGGCGGAAGATGCCCCAGGTCATTGGCAGTGCCTCTGGCCGGTGGATCAGCCGCACCTTCGCGATCTTCAGTTCTTTCAGGACAGCGGCCGCTACTCGTAAGGTGGCCGGGTCGGTGACCGGAAGAGCACGTCGAGAGAACACATACAGTGCCAAGGTCCCGGCCGCCGACATGAGCAGCCCGATCGCCGCTCCGGTGGCCCAGATCAGCACGGCGACGTTCCACGCGTCAGCTTGCTGGCGTGGCATCGAAACGGAACGCTGCGGGGGTAACGCGAGCGGCGTTCCCGCGGGCGGGACGGTTGCCGACGAAGTCCCAACGATTGCAGTCGCAGGCGGCGCCGACGCCGCTGGTGCGTCGTGTGTCGGCTGCGGTTGATCCGCGGCGGCCGTCTCCGCCGGAAGCAGCCGCTCACGCCGGGCGGGCTGCGATGCCTCTGGGGGCAACTGGCAAGTTGGTGAAGCGACCGCAACCGGCCGCCCGATGCCGCGCCATGCGGGCAGCACACGCCAGGCCGGCAGAATGACCGCCAGGATCGGAAGCAGCGGCAGCGCCAACATCGTCAGGACCCACAACCAGTGACGAGCGGCTGCCGGCGCGGCACGCAGCCCCACGCTGGCGCACCAGCCCAGCACCACAACGATCGTCGCTTTGACAGCAGAACCAAGTAAGACCGGCAGCAGCGTGAATCCCAGCAGAGAAACCGATACTGCGTTCACATCGAGATTTCCCAAGGCAGGTGACATGGGCATTCCCTCGCGTTCGAGTGGCGTGGCGCCGCGGCGGACCCCCCTCCGGCGCGGAGTCAGGAGCGGCGATCGCGCCGCGCCTGCTCAATCATCGCGGCAATGCTGGCCAGTTCCGCTTCGGTGGGCTTGGCTGAAGGATCGGCCAGGCCGGCGGCGACCGCCCCCTCCAGGCTGCCGGCGAAGAACGTATCCAGCACCCGCCGCAACGCCGACCGCGCCGCCCGGGCCCGCGGCCGGGCCGGACGGTAGATGAATTCCCGGCCCGCCTTGCGGTGCTTCACGTGCCCTTTCCGCTCCAGGATGGTCAGCAGGGTCCGCACCGCGGTCCTCCCGGGCGGGTCAGCCAGTCCGGCCAATACAAGCGTGACGGTCCCTTCCCCCGCCTTCCAGAGGACATCCATGATTTGACGTTCCCGCTTCGATAGCTGGCCCGGATCGGACATAGGTTCACCGCCTGTGCAAAAGCCTGAAGGCCGAAGGCCAAATATTTAGCCGATAGCGACCGGCGCGTCAAGCTAAAAATTTAGTTCTTCATTCTCGGAGCGTTTGGCCCGACGTGATTTGAGCGCCGATGCCTGATGACGCATTCAGACGTCCAAGGTGACCCATGCCGACCCTGCCTCGCACGATTGCACGCTCTTACAGCCGAATTCGATGCAGCGGAGCCCGTCGCGGACGGTCGCGAAATTGTACTCATCGGGGGACATCGGCCGGCCGTCGGCGTGACGCCGGATCGCTTCGACAACACCCTGGTAGACATCGATGCGTACGTGCGAAAATGGGATTGAGCTGAGCGGATCAGCGCTTGAGGGCACATCCAAAAGGGACGGTCAGGGGATCGGTGACCGCTTTGTCGTGCAGGACGTCCTCAAGGGCATCTTCGCAATAATGACTCTTGACCTGGGCGATGTTGCGGTTGTCGTCGAAGCTGCCGCGGTAGCAGATGATGCCTTTGCCGTCGATAACGAAAAACGTTGGGGTGGTATCGACGGCGTAACGGACGGCGACATCGCAGCTCGGGTCCATGAGCAACGGTGCCGGCCCTTCGATAATGGCCCCATCGGAGCGGGATTGCGACCCATGCGACAAGCTGACCTGAACCGGCAAAGGAAGCCCGCGGCCGACGTTGACTCGCAGGATGGCCACGCGCGGATCGGCCGAATAGCGCCGGGCGAAGTCGGCCAATCGTTGACGGTAATCGTTGCTGACCGGGCAACTGACTGATGTGAAGCTGAGCACGATCGTTTGACCGCGGCAAGCCTCCAGGGAGACGGACCTCCCGGATGGGTCCGACAGGACAAATCCCGGCGCCCGCTCCGAAGGCCGCGCGCGCAGAGCGTATTTGGCCTCGGCGGCACCGGAATGCAAGAGACAAATGCAGGATACAAGCACCAAGGATGCCGCCCCCAAGCCCAAATGGGCTGCGACGCGCGGCGACATATCTCCTCCGAACTGGACGACGGAACTGGTTCAGGGGCAAAACGCTCCTGATGCCCGAGAATTCCGGCCGAATACCGCCCTGATTATTTCCGCTCACTACGAAAGAAATGACCACTCAACAACGCCCCGGGGCGTGATGCCCCGGAAACGGCCCAAAGGGCCAATCTTGACCCACGGACTCAACTATAGCTGGGATTCCGTGTCACGCAAGCCATTTCTTCTCGAAACCGCGACACAATAAATGGCACCGCTTCACGAACCAATCGTTGGCTTGCCGCCCAGGCTCTGTCTCAAAACTCATTGGGAGCGGCGGCGGGCCGGAAATGGCCCGGATGCGAGGCGGAGCGACGAAGCGACTCCACGCAACGAGTCGTTGAGGAGCGACAACGAAGCAGATGGGTCATTTCCGGCCCGCCGCTGCCCCAATGAGTTTTGAGACAGAGCCTAATGCCATCAGGCTGGCCATCTCGTAAAGAGCGTAAAGAAGGGGCGTTTCCACCCGTGCCTCACGTGCCCTGCGCAACGGCTCGCCGAGAATCGATTCCACCTCCAGTGGCCGGCCCTCGCGCCGGTCGATCTGCATACTCGTCATATACGCCCCCATGGTGAGCGTGTGTTCGATTTGGCGGGAAATAATCGCGGCAATACGGTCCTCGGCGTTAAGCTGTGCGGCATCTGCCGGATCTGCCGATGGCGCGGGGCCATCCTCGGCCGCCAGGTCCGCTCCGTCGGCCCGGGCGGCGGCAATCACCTCGCGCATGAGGCCCTGGACCAGCGCCCGGCCCTGTTCCGTCGCGATCAGGCGGTCGGTCGTCCAGTCCAGCACCGCTCCCAGGCCGTTGAACGGCACGTTCCAAACCAGTTTCTCCCACCGGCCGCGGCGCAGGTCGTCGATCGCTTGGCAGCGGATGCCGGCGTCACCGAACAGTGCCGCGATCGACTCGGCCCTGGTGCTGCGCCCCCCCGCCGCCGCGCCGCGCGCGGCGAATTCGCCGAGCCGGACCAGGCCATGCTCGATGTGATGGATGACGCCCGGCGCGATGCGGTTGATGCAGACAAACGCCATCCCGCCCAGCACGCGCTGGGCGCCGAAAAGCTGCGCCAGCCGGTCTTCGTTCCCCAAGCCGTTCTGGATGGTCAGGATGCAGGTCCCCTCGCCCAGCAGCGGCCCGATGAGCCGCCCGAACGCCTCGTTGCTGGTCGTCTTCAACGTAACCAGCACGAGGTCCGCGTGGGGCATCATCTCCGGCCTGTCGTAGACGTTAAGCGACCCGGGCGACAGGGCAAAATCCCCGTCGCAACTGCGGATCGTCCAGCCGTTTGCCTTCACGGCCTGGAAGTCGCCGCGCACGAGGAAGTGGACGTCGTGGCCGTGCTGAGCCAGCCTGCCGCCATAATACGCTCCTACCGCCCCCGAGCCGACCACCGCGATGCGCGGCCGATCAGGCAGCGGGTGGCTCCCTGGGGTAGAATCATTGAGTTCCCGGTCCATGTCCCTACCGTAATCGCGGTCGGGGAGAGGGACAACCATCGCTCTGGCATCGCTCTGGCACCCCAGATGACCGAGCATTCGCGGCGCCATGTGCTGCTCGCGACCGCCCAGTCAAGCCGCAGGCGCAGCGGAGCCCCGGATGTTGCCCGACGGTGCAGGCGCTTGGCGTTCACCAATGCTTCGCCTGTCCCCCGCACCATCGCGCCCACATCTCCCGATAAGCCGACTCAAGTAGCCACCGTCATCAGCCAGCGCGGGGCGGAGCGGCCGGGGTCGAAACGTCCCCAGCTCAGGAAGGCTGAGATAAACGCCTCCTGCACAATGT
>Ga0182024_10010082_pt1 | contig 19359 bp, 19 predicted proteins | sample P32metaG_FD_120480 | JGI IMG/M metagenome (GOLD analysis project Ga0182024, IMG submission 120480) | Permafrost microbial communities from Stordalen Mire, Sweden - P3-2 metaG (Illumina Assembly) | ecosystem: Environmental > Terrestrial > Soil > Wetlands > Permafrost | place: Sweden: Stordalen... | reverse complement strand
CTTCACCCGCGCCCTGCGCGACATGATTCTGATGTCCGAGGCGGTGCTGAAAGGCGCGCTACTTCGCAACGAATCGCGCGGCGCCCACTACAAGCCTGACTTTCCCGACCGCGACGACGCCAATTTCCTCAAGGCGACGATCGCGACCTACAACGCCTCCGAGAACTCCGCGGAGATTTCCTATGGCCCGGTGGATACCAGCCTGGTGACGCCGAGGGCGAGGACGTATGGGAAGAAAGCTGAGCCGGCGCCGCAGAAGACCGCAACGAGCGCGGTGCCCGCGCCAGTGGGCGCGGGGGTTTGAAAGACACACAAGCCGGGGCAGAGCGCAGCGCCGCCTCGGGTTCCTCCTACGCGCGTTACCGAGACCCGGGGCGGCGCTGCGCTCTGCCCCGGCTTGTGTCGCGCTTGGGCCCGGGCGGTCGTTTTCGCCCGAACTTCCCCACGTTCGATTGATCGCGGAATGACCACGTCCAGGCGTCGTCGCCCTGATCGTAAAGCACGTACTCCACCGCCTTCTTCAGATGCGACTTGGAACTGACCAGTTTGTACTTCCCGCCCTCGCCCCAGATGCTTCCCGGAAGAAGGTCCTTCACCGCGCGGGACGATTTGCGTTTCGCGTGCCCGACAATCTCCCGGATCTTCGGCATGTAATTCGGAAGCTCGACAACCGCATGCGCATGCACCTTTGCGACCGCAACCGCGAGGACTCGATGCTCGCCGCCCGTGAACCACTCGAGAATCGCCCTCCCGATGGTCGGTCGAATATGCTGCGGCAGATGCACTTCCGCGCCGCTACGTTCCTCGAAATAATCCCGTAGCCCCACGTGTTCGTCTGCCGGCGGCCGCTTCTTGTAATCCCCGGTTGAGTGCAGGGAATGATCGCGCGTCCGGAAACCGCGCTGATCTCCATGAAGCCACGAGCATCGCGTGCTGATGATGACGTGGCGCCAGCGTTTGCCGGGAAGCGGCATGGCCTCTCCTTCGCGCGTCAGAACAAGGCCGCGGCTTGGCCTTGATTACTGCGCCGGCGGCGTCGTCCCGGCGGCGGGGGCAGGCGCTGTCGCCGGAGGCGTCGTCGCATCGGGCGGCGGTGTCGTGCCCGCGGCGGGCGCGGTGGCCGGAGCCGTCGTCGTGTCGGGCGGTGGCGTGGTGCCGGCGGCGGGAGCAGGAGTTCCCGGTGCGGGTTGGGTCGGCGGCGCAGTCCCCTCCGCGGGCTGCGTGGCGGGGGCAGTTCCCTCGGCGGGCGCGGTTGCCGGTGCGACGCCGGCTGGGGGCGGGGGCGCCGTGGGGGCGACGGGCGCGGCAGGTGCGGTCGTCGCAACCGGGGCCTTCACCTCGAAGGCCAGCCCCGCCGGCAGATCGGACGGCAGGAGGTTTGTCGCGTTGGCGTCGACCAGCGTGCGACGCTCCTCGAGGGCGTCCTTCATCTTGGCGTTGGATTCGGTGCCGTTGCCTTGGAGCATCGCGAACTGGGACTGGGCGTAATCGGTGGACATCAGGGCGGCGTGGCCGATGTTGCCCAGCAGTTGCGCGTTCTCGCCCTGGCCAGGATTCTTGATCACGTCGTCGAGCAGGCTGGCGGCCCAATGATAAGCCACGTCGGCTTGGGTGGCAGAAATCGCCTGCTGGGCCGCGGGTGAGATTTCGCTGGCCGCCAAGGCGCTCAGTTCCGGCGCGTCCTTATCGAACGGCGGTTGCTCCTGCTTGAGGTCTCCCTCGTAACCCTGAAGTTTCTTGACCAGTTCATCAGACACCGGAGCATCGGCAATTAGCACGGTGCCCGCCGACGGCGGCGCCGTCATCCCGCCGTTCTTGAGCGCCTGGGCCACTTGCGCGGCAACGCGATTGCGCTGGGCGAGCTCGGCGAATTGGTCGGAGTAGAGCCGGGCGAGGATCCCCTGCACCTCGGCTTGGCGCAGCTTGAAGACCGCGGGGCTGTTCAGTGCGATCCGATCCTGCCAGGCGCGGCGCTCGGGCAGCTTGGCCGCGTCGGGGCCGGTGCTTTGGGCCGTCAGCGTTTTGGTCAGCGTGTTGGCAACGCCAAGGGCGGTGTCGTAGTGCTTGGAGGCGCTGTTGAGTAGCCCGACGGCCCTGGCCCGGAGCGATTGGACTTCCTTCTCCTGAAGGTCCAGCTCCGCAGCGATCCCGGCCAGCGAGTGCGGCATCATCGGCATGCTGACGACCGGGGCGGGCGTGGCGCCGGTCAGGTCCGGAGCCGCGGCAGGAGCGGGCGCCGCGCCAGCGGCCGGCTCGGCCTTGTCCAGAAGGCTCTTGCTCATGGACGAAGCCTGATCGATACGGCCCTGCACGTCCTTCCACGCGCTCTCAACCTGCTGCGTCTGGGCTGCGTAGCTGGCAACGATGTCGCCGATCGACTTCTCCTGCACCTGCACCAGGGCCAGATCCTGCTGGAGCGGCGAGAGCTGGGCATCGAGCTGCGCGATTTTGACTTCGTTATCAGCCGCGTCTTTCCGCTGATTGGCTGCCTGGGTGAAGAAGCCCACGGATTCAGTGCCATTGGTGGAATCGGCCTGCCGGCCGAATTTGCCGGCGTCCTGCAGCGCCTGCCCGCGCTTGGCGCTCAAGTCATTGCGCTGGGCGGTGAGGTCATTGATCTGCTTTTGCAATTCCTGCTCGCGGGCCTTGAGCCCGTCGAGGGATGCCAGCGGCGCGGTGCCGGGAAACCAGACGCCGTTCTCGCCCTTCTGTGCCGCGGTGGTGGCCTGCTGAAGCGCCTCGCGCGCCTTGGCTGGATCCAGCGCTTTGTAGCCGGTCACGCTGATGTTGTTCAGCGCAAGCTGCTGGCCGACCGAGGCCATTTGCGCCAGCAACTGGGCGATGTGGATTTGCCGCTGTTCGATGCCGACGAGGTTGGCCCGCTCGTCAGTCGTAAGAGTTTGCATTCCCGAGGTCGATGCCGGCTTGCCTTCGACGATGGCCCGGAAGGAGACCGCCGACGCGCTGGACGCCCCCGGCCCGCTCATCAGCAGGCTGGCCGCGTTGATGTCCGCCTGCGCCGCCAGCAAGTTTGATTCGATCTGGGCATCCGGCGAAGCGCCCTTGGTCCCCGGCGTGTTGGCCACCGCCTCGCGCGCCGCCTCGGGATGCGACGCAGCCATCGCGGCCGTCGCGTTGTCCATCTCGGAGGAGACTTTCTCGTCCGCCCGCTCGACGTCGGTCTTGCAGCCGTTAATGAGGGGAAGAGCCGAGACCGCCGCCGTCGCAACGGCAACCGCCGCCGCCCGCTTCCAAGGTGCCCGTGTCCAGGGTGCCCGTGTCCAGGGTGAGCGCATTGCAGATCTCCAGCCGAGGCCTACCTATGGTGTCAATCATTCCGCCGGACCCCCACCGGGGCCAGCGATTGTGCCAATGCGTGCGGGCAATGTCAAAAACGGGCGGGAATTGCGACGGTGCTCATTTGAGCGCTACCACGACGCCAATCCGGGATCCCGACCCTCGCGGCGATTGTTGTCGTTTTCAGCGTTGCTCCCTGCACGAACCCACCCGGCCGTGACAGATGCGTTTACCGATCCTTCCTGGCTGTACCCAGTCAGATTGGAATTATTGGGGGGGTTTCCCCTGCGCATCGTCCGGCTCTTTGGACTTCGGATCGATCGCACCGTTTCGCAGTTGGAACGCGGTAATGACGTGGGCCGATTTCCACGCTGCAATGCACAAACCCTTTGGGTTGTTTCCCCACGTCCCGAGAGGGTGGAGCGCTGAGGAAGGCCCACTCCAACCGAATTGCAATTGGCCATCCAAAGAGACGCTGATCTTTGCATCCCCCGCGGCTGGGGTGACCGTGATGTCCAGTTGGTGCTTCTTCCCATCGCGGAAATCGCCCTTGCGGGTAGTTTCGTTTGATGTAAATCGCTCGCCGTTTATCCTATCCAATCCGATTGCCTGTGAGGTCACGATGAGCACGACGCGGTCGGATCCCACCGGCAGCGCCAGGTTGAGGCTCCCGTCGCCGACGGAGTGATCGGGTCGTTCATATTCCAAATGGATCTCATAGGCACCGCTCGGCTCCGTTGGCACCTGAAGTTTGCGGATACCGGGGCCGGCTTCCACCGAAAGAATCCCGTCCGCCAGCACCCACTTGCCTGTGATCGCGTCCCGTGTAACGTTCACAGCCTTTAGTAAGTCGATCCATTCGGCGCCGCCAGCGGGCGGTTGGTCTTCGCCCGTGTCAGCCACTGGCCGAGACGTTGGGCTTGTCGTCGGGGACGCCGGTGGCTCCGTCGTCTCGTTAAGTTTCGGCTTGATTGTCGGCCCAATCTGCGAGAGATGAACCTCTCCTGCGTTCAGGTCCATCTGATACACGAAACGACTCAGGAACGTGGCGCCGAGAAGATTGGAGCCGGGGACGCCTTCGGGCAGGACAACGCATTCGACGTTCTCCACCGTGAACTGACCGAGCTTCACGCTCTTGAGCGTCTTGAGCCGGGCAACAGTGACTTTTCCGTCCGCAGACCGCATCCGCATGGTCGGATCCGAGGCCTCAGGCGTTAGACCCAGTTCCTGGGCCACCTCGAAAGTCAACGTCACCTCCGCCGCACCGGAGTCGAGAACCATTTTCCAAGGCAACGTGCCGTTGAGGGTTACGTGGACCACCGGGACGCCACCCTCGAGATCAAACTTGATCGCGGCGGCGCGCACCTTCTCATGCTCCCGACGGACCGAAGCAAGTTCGGTGGTGAACTGCACGGACGGACCCAGCTTCACCGGGAAATGCGCCTCGGCATTGATCTTCGTCAACGCCGCCGCAACGTCGGGGTCGGCGGCCAGGGCTTCGTAGTGTTTTTTTGTGATCTCCATCCGTTCGGAGAGATCATTCACCGCGCCGAGGTATTGCTCGCTTGGAATGGAGAAAGCCTTCAGCGCCTTCTCCCGGTCGGCGATGTACAGCTCAGCCCGATGAATCTGCCCCTCGACCTGGTTTGCCTGGGCCACAAGATCGTTGTAGCGGAACGGAATGTCCCTGGCCTTTTGCATCCTCGCATGAAGATCCTGATTGTTCGAATAGAGTTGCAACTCAGCCTCGCGCGCGTCGCGAAGCTGGCGCTCGATTTCCCCCCGCTTCGCGAGGCTGTTATCGAGCTGGCTCCCCGCCTGTCGCATCACGCGAAGCCCGGCCCGAAGATTCACATCGGCATCGAGCAGATAGAAAACGCCAACCTTGGTCAGCCCCTTGGCTTTGAGCACCGCCTCGGCGGATTGGTCGGTTGCACGAGCTGCGGAGCCGCAGATCAGCAGTGCGGAAAGACCGATTACTGCCAAAGCTCGTTTCATGTCCCACCTCGAAATGAAATCGCGACGGCGTCGCTGACTTACAACCCCGTTTCCCCCACTCCCGCCATCGGTGTGGCGATGGTAACAAGCGCGTTTGAGGAAGCCAACAAACTTCGTATTGTCCTCAGAGACCGTCTGTGCAGGAGTTTCTGATGGCAAACCAAATCATGGTCATCAAGCCGTACAAATGGGAGGGAATGTGGGTCTTCGACGACGATCACGTCGGGCTGGACAAGGAGCCGTTCGTCGCTGGGGCCGACACGCTGATTGACGTCGCGGTGGCTCGCAAGGGCATCGCCGACGCGGATCGCGGGTTCCTGCTCCTTTTCTCGGCCGACCCGTTTCCCGGCTTTGATATGGAATTGCAATGGTGCCGTCGGGAGATGAACGGGAACGTTTACCGCTGGAACGAGATGGAGGGCTGGCTCTGCCCGGCTTTGCTGAAATACTTCCCCGCGGCGCCACCGCGGATCTATGCGCAGTTCAATGCAGTTTCGGTTTAAGGATCGCCGGTCCGGGAGGGCGAGGCTCCGGCCGAGCCGCACGTTTCGAGCCAGATTCGGCTCGGCGGGAGCCTCGCCCTCCCCGGTTAGAGAGCGCCATGAAATCGCACACCGAATACCTGACCTTCAACGTGCCGGGGCGGATGGGGTTTGTGAATATCACGCCGCAGTGCGAGGAGGCGGTGCGGAAGTCGGGGGTGGCCGAGGGGCTGCTGCTTTGCAATGCGATGCACATCACGGCGTCGGTGCTTATCAACGACAACGAATCGGGGCTGCACGAAGACTATAAAAGATGGCTCGAGCACCTGGCGCCGCACGCTCCGACCAGCCAATACCAGCACAATCGCACCGGCGAGGACAACGCCGATGCCCACATGAAGCGGCAGGTCATGGGGCGGGAGGTGGTAGTGGCGGTCACGAAGGGAAAGCTGGACTTTGGGCCGTGGGAACAGATTTTTTATGGGGAGTTCGACGGACGAAGAGACAAGCGAGTGCTCATCAAGGTGATCGGCGAGTGAAGGACGGCCGGTGGCATCGAACAAGATTCCGGCTTGGCCATTGCGTCAGTGGCCATTCTGATTTTCCTCGTCAGCCGTCGCGCTGCTCGATAAAATGGCCGCTCATCCGGCCGAGAGAATCGTTCGGGCAACAATCTTGAAATAGGTTCTTACGGACTAAGGGGATTTTTATGACTTACGACCCGTCCGCGACAGGTCCCGCGCCAGTGATTCCCTACGCCTCGGCGATGGTCAATCCAGTCAACTCAGATGTTTGGCGGGAGGGAAAGACGATCGTGGCCAGAAAGAATTCGATCTTTCCCCAACGGTGCGTCAGGTGCAATGTGCCCGTGGACGAGCCGCCGAAGAAGCGAACGTTTTACTGGCATAACGGGGCGCTTTTTGTATTGATCCTGGTCAACATCCTCCTATACGCGATCATTGCCTTGATCGTGCGGAAGAAAGGGATCGTCGAATACTGCATCTGTCCGATACATCGCCAGCAGCGGCTCATTGGAATACTGGTCGGATGGATCTGCGGCGTCGGCGGCGTGGCGACGATCATCGCCGGGGGAGTCAATGACTCCGGCCCGGTCATAATCACCGGCGTGGTCGTTTTTATCGTCGGGATCATCGGCGCGCTGCGGGCACGGATGCTCTATCCAAAGAAGATCGATGAGTATTTTCTCTGGCTCGCCGGAGGCGGACCGGAATTCTTGCAGTCTCTCTCGGCTGTGCCAGCGCCGCCGCCGGTGCCGCATCCGCTGTAATGGTCTTCCGCCGCTTCTCATGCTATTGCCGGTTTGACGGCATAGACCTTCACGCTGGCTGCGAAGTCGTTCACGTCGTATCGGTCCAGGACGGCTGTCAGGCCCTCGTGTACGCTGGTCGATTTTTCCGAGCCGCAGCAGGACATGCCACAGGACGATTCATCCGCCACCGGCAGGGCCGTCGTTTTCTCCATCGGCGGGGAGCAGCAGACGGCTTGGCCGTCGACGTTCTTGTAGGCGTTGAGGTCTGCCCCTGTGTCCACGATATGGATCGCGGCAAAGCCGGCGGCGCGAAGACCGTTCTCGTAGTCGCCGATGTGGATCGCCCCCGCGATGCAGCCGACCAACGCCATCAGGTCACGTGCTAGATCCTCTGGCAAGTCCTGCTTTAACGCGATGTCGCTGACTGCCACGCGCCCGCCCGGCTTAAGCACGCGGAACATTTCGCGGAAGACGGCGTTCTTGTCGGGGGCCAGGTTGATTACGCAATTGGCCATCGCGAAGGGGGGCTCGACTTCGGGCCGTGGGAAAGATTTTCTACGGCGAGTTCGACGGGCGGAGAAACAAGCGCGTGCTCATCAAGGTGATCGGCGAGTGATCCTCCAAAGAGAGGAAAGGAGCCTGGACTCGGTGCAGCGAACATTCGCGTCTGTCTACTCCGGTCGGACATCGCGAAAGAGAGGAGGGCCGCGAGCAAACATTGCCCACGATCACGCGAGGCACGGCATGCCCTTACCCCTGCGAGGACCCATGTCAAGCTACTTGAACAGAGGCTCGACGCCTAAGTGAATGAGGACATACGCGACCGCTCCGACGAACGCGGCACACGGAAGCGTAAGGAACCACGCGATCACAATCCTTTGGCCCCAAATCCATCGGACACTCCGCACCCCCTTGACCGTGCCGACCCCAAGGATTGAGCCAGTAATGGCGTGGGTGGTTGAGACCGGGATTCCAAGAAGTGCAGTACCGATGAGCGTCGCTGCCCCGGCTGTCTCGGCACAGAAGCCTCCTATCGGTTGCAAGCGCGTGATTCCCATGCCCATCGTCTTTACGATTCGCCATCCGCCCATGAGCGTTCCCAGTGCGATAGCCGCGTGACAAGTAAGGATAATCCAAAGCGCAAGCTGGTGATGGTGGCCGAGCATAGTGAACTTCCCAGCCGCCCATTGCGGTCTACCGACCGAGACGAGGAGGGCGGCGATAATACCCATGGTCTTCTGTGCGTCATTGGTCCCGTGTCCGAGACTGTAGAGTCCCGCCGAGACGAGTTGTGCCTTGCGAAAGAAGACGTCAACTTTGTGGGAGCTTGATCGGCGGAAAATCCACGCAACGACAACCATGTTCAGACCGCCCAGGAAAAAACCGATGGCCGGCGAGAGGACGATGAACAGCAGTACCGGCATCCACCCCTTTGCCAGAAGCACGTGAACGCCCCCCTTGGCGATAGCTGACCCCGCATACCCGGAAATCAGGGCGTGCGAGGAGCTTGTCGGAAGTCCCAGCAGCCAGGTGATGACGTTCCAGATGATTGCCCCCATGAGCCCACCAAGTATGACGTACTGGTCAACGATATGAATGTCGATCAAGCCCTTGCCCACCGTCGATGCCACCCCGGTGCCGAAGACGAAGGCAGAGAAGAAATTGAAAAAGGACGCCCATGCGACGGCTTGCAGTGGCGAGAGAACGCGCGTTGAAACAATCGTGGCGATGGAGTTCGCGGCGTCGTGCATGCCATTTGAGAAATCGAAGGCTAACGCAACGACAACGACGAAAAACGTGAATGCCAACTGAGCGGTTAGATGCGGCATGGGGCTTGGCTTCCTCTTCAATCCCTTATTCGGCTTTGGTAGTAAATGTGACTCGGATGACCTGGGGCGGGCTGCTTGAGACAAGTTCGATCACGATATGGTGTGTATCACCCTGAAGTTCCCGCGTGAGTTCAATTCGTGATTTGCTGGGAAAGCGAATCTTAAAGTCACTCGACAGCGCGTCCGCGAGCTCCTTTGAATACACGGCCCAATCCTCGTGCGTTCGGTACTGCCATCGCATCGTAGCAGACCACGCCGATCGCTCAACTTGCGCATCTCCCAACGGCTCCATTCCCGGCCGCTCGATTTGTGTGCGGAGCTTCGCTGCTTCGTCCTTCACGTAGGAGTTCGGGTCTTCAAACGAGAGACAACCCGACGTTCGCACGAGCACCACCACGGCCACAACGAGAGACGAGAGCCAGAAAAGGCGTCTAAATGCTCGTCTCTGCATAATGTCCTCGAAGGTTCCGTCACGTCCGCTTCCGAAAAAGGAGGCGGCTTGTGACGGTTAGAATGCTGGCGACGAGGACAGCAGTAATGCTCCAGACGTTCACGCCGCTCTTAAGCAGAAGGACGATTGCAACGACTGCCATGAACATCTGCGCGTTCCCCAGGAGAAAACGCAGGACAGCCCACTGCCTCGTTTCCCGCGTGATGCGGAGATTTTTGTCCGGCTCATGGGTCATGAGAGGTGCAGCGTCGGGAGTCCTCATGTCATGGGCTTGACGGCATAAACCTTCACGCTTGCGGCGAAATCGTTCACGTCGTATCGGTCCAGGACCGCTGCAAGCCCCTCGTGGACGCCGGCCGAATTCTCGGAGCCGCAGCACCCCTCTACGACCCGCAGGGCTGTTTTCCTGTCCATCGGCGGGGAGCAACAGACGGATTGCCCATCGACGTTCCTATAGGCGTTGAGGTCTGCCCCCGTATCCACGATATGGATCGCCGCAAAGCCGGCGGCGCGAAGGCCCTCCTCATACTCGCTGATGTGGATCGCCCCCGCGATGCAGCCGACCAACGCCATCAGGTCACGCGCTAGATCCTTCGGCAAGTCCTGCTTTAGCGCAATGTCGCTGACGGCTACTCGCCCGCCGGGCTTGAGCACGCGGAACATTTCACGGAACACCGCGTTCTTGTCAGAGGTCAGGTTGATGACGCAATTGGAAATGACACAGTCGGCCGTTCCGTCCGCGAGCGGCAGCTTGTCGATGCTCGCCTCGTGGAACTCGACATTTGCGAGCTTCGATTTAGCGGTGTTCCTCCGAGCACGGCGGATCATCTCGGGCGTCATGTCGATACCGATAGCCTTGCCGGTCGGGCCGACCTTGTTGGCCGCAAGGAACACATCAAGCCCACCGCCGGAGCCAAGATCGACAACGACCTCTCCGGGCCGCAGTGAGGCCGTAGCGGTCGGGTTGCCGCAAGACAACCCCAGGTTGGCCTCGGCCGGAATTGATGCGAGTTCGTCGGCCGAGTAGCCGAAGGCTTCCGCGACTGCCCGCACCCCGGCGTCTTCGCTCGACAGCGTCGTGTTGGCCGCAGCCCCGTATTTCTCGCGGATCAGTTTCGTGACGGAGTCTAGTTTGCTCATGGGATTCTCCTGAGAATAAGAGGTTCAATTCATGACCGTGGGGCAACCTGCATCCACCGGAACGGTCGGGGCGTCATCGACGGCCGAACCGAAGTACCGGCGTTGAAAGCGTAGCGCTACGCTGACGAGCCCGATCAGCACCGGCACTTCCACCAATGGGCCGATCACGGCCGCGAACGCGGCACCGTGGTTGATGCCGAAAACGGCAACGGCGACGGCAATCGCCAACTCGAAGTTGTTGCCGGACGCGGTGAGCGCAATGGTGACAGTTTTGGAGTAGTCCGCCCCGGCCTTGACGCCCATCCAGAAGCTGACCAGGAACATCAGGACGAAGTAGATCAGGAGTGGGATGGCAATCAGCAGCACGGCAGCGGGGTTGGCGACGATCTGCTGGCCCTGGATGGCGAACATCACCACGATGGTGAAAAGCAGCGCGACCAACGTCGCCGGGCTGATCGTCGGGATGAACGTCTGTTCGTACCACGCGCGACCCTTGGCCCGGAGCAGGACGAGCCGGGTCAGCAATCCCGCGGCGAACGGTACGCCCAGATAGATGCCGACACTCCGCGCGATCTGGCCAACGCCCACGTTTACGGCTACCGACTTGAGACCGAGCAGCGGCGGCAGCACGCTCAGGAACACCCACGCATACACGCTATAGAACAGTACCTGGAATACGCTGTTGAGCGCGACGAGTCCGGCCGCGTAGTTTGTGCTGCCTTTAGCCAGGTCGTTCCAGACGATCACCATCGCAATGCAGCGGGCAAGTCCGATCAGGATCAGTCCCGTCATGTACTGCGGGTGATTGTGGAGAAACAGAACGGCCAGCGCGAACATCAGCGCCGGCCCGATCACCCAGTTTTGGAGCAGGGACAAGCCGAGAATCCGCTTGTCGCGGAACACGTCGCCGAGTTCCTCATAACGCACCTTCGCCAGCGGTGGGTACATCATTACGATCAAGCCGGCGGCAATCGGCAGGCTCGTTGTGCCTACCTGGAAGCGGTGGACCAGTTCGCGCACACTGGGTGCGACGTAGCCGAGTGCCAGCCCGGCAGCCATCGCAGCGAAAATCCAGACCGTCAGGTAGCGGTCGAGGATTGACAGACGTTTGGTTAGGCCTTGGCTCACTTTGAAGCTCTCCTCTCGCTAGGGATTCCATTTGCGCGGGCGGGCCTCCGCCTCTGCTTTCGGCTCCCAAGTCGTAAGCATCTGGTCAAGCTCGTCCCTGACCCGCCGGAACACCGCGAGCTTTTCGGCTTCGGTGCCTTCGACTTCCGCCGGGTCGTCAAGCGGCATGTAGGTTCTGGTCAACGCGCCGGGCCATATGCGCGGGCAGGCGCCGTTGGCCTTGTTGCAGACGATCAGGATATGCCGCACCGGGTAGTGTCCAAGATAGTCGCGCGAAGACTTGGGACGCTGGCGGCTGATGTCAATGCCGACTTCCGCCATCACCTTAATTGCCAGCGGATGGACGTCGCCCTTGGGGTCCATGCCGGCGCTATGCACGTCGTACCTGTCCCCCTGGTGCTTGCGGAGCAACGCCTCAGCCATCTGGCTCCGGCACGAGTTTCCAGTGCAGAGGATAAGGACCATCGGGAGTCGAGAGGCCATAAGTCATCTCCTTGAGAACGGGATGAACTCTTCGATGTGCTCGATGAAATGCCGGATTTCGTCCCGCACACGGCGGTAGTGGCCTAGCGCCTCTTCCTCGCTCTTCGCGTCCTTCGCCAGGCGCGGCGGGTCGTCGAAGCCCACGTGGACGACCTTCGTTTTTCCGGGGAACAGAGGGCAGGATTCGTTCGCGTGGTCGCAGACGGTCACGACGTAGTCGAGCGGCACGGCCTTGAGTTCGTCGACGTGTTTCGAGCGGTGCCCGGAAATATCGACGCCGGCCTCCTGCATCACTTTGACCGCCCGCGGATTCATGCCGTGTGGCTCGACACCCGCGGAGTAGGCTTCAATTACGTCCCCGCGAAGCGCCCGCGCCCACCCTTCGGCCATCTGGCTGCGGCAGGAATTACCCGTACAGAGAAACAAGACCTTTAGTTTGCTCATGGCCTTCCTCATTCATTCGCTTAAACGAATATATGAGTATAAAAAAATCAGTCGCAGCAAGGGCCAGTGTCACAGCACGGCCTGCCGAGTTCTTTAACGTCCCTGGAAAGCTCCGGCACGTCGGTGAAGCAGCACGCAAGACATTCCATGAGCTTCCGATGGAACGGGTTGGCCGCGGGCGATAGCTTGTAGTGCATCCACAGCCCGTCCTTGCGTGACGTGACCAGTCCCGCCTTCCGCAGATACGCCAGGTGCCGCGAGATCTTCGGCTGCGGTACGCCGATCACCCGCACCAGGTCGCAGACGCACAACTCGCCGGTCTTGAGCAGATTGAGGATGCGCAGCCGGGTCCGATCCGAGAAGGCCCGGAACATCACGTCCACCCGGCTTTTTTTGCTCGCCACTCCCTGCATATTCGTTAAGACGAATATAGCGGCGGGGAAGGACTGGATCAAGTGGTCAGCGGATTCCCAGCGTAATCCCGCGCCGCCAGGCAAGGGGGCACCAAAATTGAACAATTTATCACTATATTGCTAAAATACGTCAAAAAGTTGTAGTGATTTGTCTCGTTTTGTCGCGCGTCAATGACTTGCGCGCGTTGTGCGAGATTCCGCGTCCGGCAATCGGTCAATCCGCGGCGGTAGCGTAACCTCGGTTTGCTTCACTCGATCCCCCAGTTTTCCGATCTTCACGGTATGAAAGAGCTTGGCGCACTGCCGAAGATGGGCGGCCTGCCGATCAATGGGCTGCGGGGGAGCTTCGATCAGGCGAATCATCGCCGCGAGGAGCGGTTCCTGGCCGAACGATCCATCCATATGGTCTATCAGGGCCAGCCGATGGACGCGTGGCTGGTGGATTGTTCGGCGCACGGCTTACAGATCGTCAGCAAGCAGGCGATGCAGGCGCAGGAGGAATTCCATGTGGAAGTCCGCCTGCACGGCAAATTCCGGCTCGTCCGATACCAAGTCCGGTATTGGTTCCAGGTGTGGGCCGAGGCCTGTCAGATCGGGGCCGAGATGGCGGAGGAAGTTTCCGAGGCCGATGCAAAGTTGATCCTGCAAGAACTCCTGGGCAGCGCGAACCGATAAGCCGCGTGGAACCGCAAGCCCGTTTGGGGAGGGCAAGGCTCCTGCCGAGCCGGGCGTCTTCGAAGGAGCTTCGGCTTCCAAGGAACTCCTCCTCCGACCACCGCTTGCGCTAAGAACGCTCGGCTTGAGCCTCGCCCTCCCAAAATCGATTCTCACCTCATATAGTTAGCCGGGATGCGGCACGATGAAGTCATCCCGATTCTGGATTTCGGCTCTCAATACGCGCAGCTCATCGCCCGGCGGGTGCGCGAAAAAGGCGTCTACAGCGAGCTGGTTCGCCCCGATATTTCCTTCGACGAAATTCGCAAGCTTAATCCCAAGGGCATCATCTTCAGCGGCGGCCCGAGCAGCGTCTATGAGCCGAACGCGCCCAAATGCGATCCGCGCATTTTTGAATTGGATGTGCCGATCCTCGGCATCTGCTACGGCATGCAGCTTGGGGCGCAGATCCTCGGCGGGCAGGTGAAGCCCGCCAAGGCCCGCGAATACGGCCGGGCAAAGCTGACGGTTGCCGCATCCGATCCGCTGGTTCATGGGCTGCCGAAAGAGACTACCGTCTGGATGAGCCATGGCGATCAAGTGCATGATCTGCCGGAGCAATTCATCGCCCTGGCGACCACCCCCACCTGCCCCTACGCCGCGGCCAAGCACCGCACGCGGCCATTTTATGGCGTGCAGTTTCATCCCGAGGTGACGCACACGCCGCGGGGAGATCAGATCTTCCAGAACTTTCTCTATGAGATTTGCCACTGCAAGGGCGACTGGACGATGGGGAACTTCGTCGAGCATTCGGTGCGATTGATTCGCGAGCAGGTCGGATTGGGCAAAGTGATCTGCGGACTTTCAGGCGGGGTCGATTCCTCGGTCGTCGCGGCCCTGCTTCACAAAGCCATCGGCGACCAGCTCGTCTGCATCTTCGTCGACAACGGCCTGCTCCGGAAAAATGAACGCGACCTGGTCGAATCCACCTTCCGCGATCACTTCAAAATCAACCTCGTCACCAGCGATGCCAGCGAGAATTTCCTTGGCGAATTGAAAGGCATCACCGACCCGCAGCAGAAGCGGAAAGTCATTGGCCGCGAGTTCATCGAGGCATTTAAGCGCGAAGCGAAATCCATTCCCGATGCGCGATATCTGGCGCAAGGCACGCTTTACCCCGACGTGATCGAGAGCGGCCACGGTTACGCCGGCACGGCAGCCAACATCAAATTGCACCACAACGTCGGCGGGTTGCCGGAGCAACTGGGATTTGAACTGGTCGAGCCGCTCCGCGAATTGTTCAAGGATGAAGTCCGCCACGTGGGCGAAGTGCTCGGCCTGCCCGAGCAAATCGTCTGGCGGCACCCCTTCCCCGGCCCCGGGCTGGCCGTCCGCATCCTGGGCGACGTCACGCCCGAGCGCCTCCGCGTTCTTCGCGACGCCGATGAGATCGTGCTCGAAGAACTGATCGCCGCCAACCTTTATCGCAAGACCGCCCAGGTCTTTGCGGTGCTGCTTCCGATCGGAACAGTCGGCGTCATGGGCGACGCCCGGAGCTATGACGCGGTCGTCGCAATCCGAGCCGTCGAGAGCCAGGACTTCATGACCGCCGACTGGGCGCGCATCCCCTTCGACGTGCTGGCTACGATGAGCAATCGCATCATCAACGAAGTCCGCGGCGTCAACCGCGTCGTCTACGATATTTCCTCAAAGCCCCCGGCCACGATTGAATGGGAGTGATCTCGCGCAAAAAAGAACCCGCTCGCAAAACGTCAACCGGCAATTGCCACGGTGTGGCACTGACGGCGAGTGTGTCGAGGCGGGCTGCGCTCTCCAGTCCGTGCCAGAAATTCCAGCACAGATTGAAGCTCGCAAACGGCCTACCTGCAAGGGCGGTGCCACGGAGATGGGGAGTGAGTCTGGAATCCAGCGGGGGCGCCAGCTTCGAACCCTCCCGTTTATGGGGCGGGTGCGGTGACTCGGCCGATACCATAGATCATGGATATCGTGCTGCCGCTGTTAATTGCATACGTCCTCGCCGGGTTGATTTGGCCGCACATCGCGCGCAACCGGCCGCTGTTTCTCAGCTCGGTGGCGTTGGTGGTACTGGCAATGACCCTTTCAAGCCTCCCGCTGTTCCTGCTGACGCGCCTGTCCGAAACCGCAGCTTTTGTCGTGTTGGTGCTTGCGGGAAGCGACATTTCCCTTCGCGAATGGAAGCGGCTGATCTTCAAATGACTCAGCCGATCAACTGGTCCACCACCCGCCCCTCCACGTCCGTCAGCCGGTAGTAGCGGCCCTGGAATCGGAACGTCAGCCGTTCGTGGTCGATGCCCAGCAGGCGAAGCATGGTTGCCTGAAAATCGTGGACGGGGACGGGATCGGCGGTGACGTTGTAGCCGAAGTCGTCGGTGGCGCCGTGGGTGATCCCCGGCTTGGCCCCGCCGCCGGCCATCCAGGCGGTGAAGCAGCGCGGATGATGATCGCGACCATAATCGGTCGGCGTGAGCTTGCCTTGGGAATAATTCGTCCGGCCGAATTCGCCGCCCCAGACGACCAGAGTGTCATCGAGCAGGCCCCGTTGCTTGAGATCAGTGATTAGCGCGTACGAGGCGCGATCCACGTCGTTGCACTGCCGCCGGATGCCGGCGGGCAGGTTGCCGTGCTGGTCCCAACCGGGGTGATAAAGTTGGATGAACCGCACGTTCCGCTCCGCGAGTCGGCGCGCGAGCAGGCAGTTGGCGGCGAAGGTGCCGGGCTCTCTCGCTTGCGGGCCGTACAGCTCGAACGTGCTGGCCGGCTCATCTGAAACGTCCATCACCTCGGGCACGCTGGTCTGCATGCGATAAGCCATCTCGTATTGCGCAACGCGTGCGGTGATCTCGGGGTCGCCCAGGTCGTTGTATTGCAACTCCTCGAGTTGCGAGAGCCGATCGAGCATCTTTCGGCGGCTGTCGCTCGAGATTCCGTCTGGATTCTTCAGATAAAGCACCGGATCTTTGCCGCTGCGAAATTGCACGCCCTGGTGGATGCTCGGCAGAAACGCATTGCCCCAGAGCCGGGCATACAGCGGCTGATCGATCCGGTCCTTTGAGATCAGCACGACGAACGCGGGAAGATTTTCGTTGGCGCTTCCCAGCCCATAGCTGAGCCACGATCCCATCGACGGCCGGCCCGCAAGCTGGTGGCCGGTCTGGAAGAAAGTAATCGCCGGGTCGTGATTGATTTGCTGCGTCTGGAGTGATTTCACGAAACACAACTCATCGACCATTTTCGCGGTCCACGGCATCAGGTCGCTCACCCACGTCCCGCTCTTCCCGTGCCTGTCAAATTTGAAGATCGAGCCGGCCAACGGAAGCGTTGCCTGGTTCCCCGACATCCCCGTGAGCCGCTGGCCCATGCGGACGCTGGCGGGAAGATCCTGGCCATTCATCTGATTGAGCAGCGGCTTGTAGTCGAACAGGTCGAGTTGCGACGGGCCGCCGCTCATGAAAAGGTAGATGATGCGATTGGCCTTGGGCGTGATGTGCGGTGCGGGGAGGATGCCTTTGAATGGGTTGACGCTGGACGACGAGGCGCGCGCCTCGCGATTCACGATCTGCGCCAGCGCCGCCCCCCCGAGCCCCATCGCAAAGCGACCGAGAAAGTCGCGACGATTGATCGGGTTGAATTGGTTGCAGTTGGTAGACATCGTCAAAACCTTACAGCACGTTTTCCGCATTCGCGTAGCGATCGGACCGAAGGTCCACCTGTCATGTTCAGTGCGAAAACGGGTGGACCTTCGGTCCGACCGCTACGCGAATCCGGATTGCGTTCACAAGCGCAGCAGAAACGCGCGAATCATCGTCGCATCATTGCTTCGTCATGGTTCAACATGGCTTCCGCGAGGACCGTTCCGGTCGCAAGTTCGAGCGGATCAAGCGCGGGATCGTTCCTGGTCTCTCCTTCAGACAGCAGCTTTTTCACCGAGTCTGGGTCGTTCAGAAAAATCTCCCGTTGCTCGGCGTACATCTGCTTGAGAATCGTGAGTTCGGCATCCGTGGGACGTCGATCGGTAATCAGGTCGAACATCCACGGGATCCGTTGATCGGGCGTGTCGCCTCCCTCCCGGATCGTTCGCTGGCTGATGAACCGGGCCGCCTCGGTGATCTGCACGTCGTTGAGCAGTGCCAGCGCCTGCAATGGCGTGCTGGTGCTTTGCCGATGGACGACGCAATAATTCCGGTCCGTCGCGTCGAAGGCCATCATCGCCGGAGGCGGCACGCTGCGCTTCCAGAACGTGTAAAGGCTGCGACGGTGCAGGTCGTCTCCGTGGCCCTGGTCATAATTGGGATGGCCCATCGCCACTTCCCACACGCCCGGCGGTTGGTAGGGCTTGACGCTTGGGCCGCCTAGTTTTTCGATCAGCAAATCGCCGTCGGCCAGGGCTTGGTCGCGGAGCATTTCGGCCGACAATCGCCGCGCCGGGCCGCGGGCAAGCAGGTGATTGTCGGGATCGCGATTGAGCAGTTCCTCATCGGCGCGGGAGGCCTGACGATACGTCGCCGACATCGCGATCAGCTTGAGCATTCGCTTTACGTCCCACCCCTGCCCTGAGCCCGTCGAAGGGACCTGCCCTGAGCCTGCCGAAGGGTCGCGGAAATCGCAGGCAAGAAAATCCAGCAACTCCGGATGCGCCGGCGGCGAGCCTTGCGAGCCGAAGTTATCGCTGCTTGAGACGATTCCCTGCCCGAACATCTGCTGCCAGAGCCGATTCACCGCGACGCGGGCCGTGAGAGGGTTGTTCCTATCGAACAACCATTCGGCCAGGCCAAGCCGGTTTCGTGGCTCCGATTTGGCCATCGCCGGCAGGACTGCGGGCGTGCTGGCCGACACCTCGTCGCCGTGCGCATCGTACGCGCCGCGCTTGAGGATGTAGCACGGCTTGGGATGCGGCAATTCCTGCATCACCATGACCTCGGGAATCGGCTCGGTCAACGCGTTGAGCTGTTTCCGCAAGTCGTGCAATTCGTCCGCCAGCTTCCGCGCCGGCTCGGACACATTCGCGAAGAAGTAGTCGGCCAGCCCATCCCGCTGGAATGCGGTGAGGGAAGCGGCCGTCCCGTTCCAAGCGCGGGAAAGATCGTCGCGGCCTGCGAGGTCGGCCGCTTCGATCGGAGTCAGGGCGCGGTCATAGACGCGAAATTCATCAACTTGACCGTTCTTAAAACCGTTGTCGCGGAAGCGGAACCCAATGGCTAGGTCCGGCTCGCCGCCGCCGTAGGTGATGTCTTTGTAAAGTCCGTCGCGAATGACCTCGAATTCGGCCGGCGCTCCATTGAGATAAATGTGGACGCCTGCCGCCTTGCTCGATCCGTCATAGGTGACGGCAACGTGCGTCCATTGATCGATCGGCACGGCCTGCTTCGTCACCACTTTGATCGAATTCCCCGGCCACATGTGGTGCAGGCCGAAGGCGACCTTGCCGTCCTCCAGCAGCAGTTCGTAGCCCCGGCTGCCGGCATCGATCGGGGCCTTGCTGTGGTGGACAACCACCATCCGCGGCTCCAGCGCCGGCATTTTGAGCCACAGGCCAAGCGTGAACGCGTCGGTGCGATTGAAGTGGCCGATGCCGGGGAAGCGAAAGCCGTTTTCGCCCGAAAGCTGCGCGGCCTTGCCAAACTTTCCGTCAACCAGCACGGGATTGTCGGAGGCGATTCCCGGCTTCTTCGGATCGGCGGCGTTGGTGATCTTGCCGTCCTTGATCTGCTGGAAATCAAGATCGCCGACG
>Ga0182024_10010081_pt1 | contig 19360 bp, 19 predicted proteins | sample P32metaG_FD_120480 | JGI IMG/M metagenome (GOLD analysis project Ga0182024, IMG submission 120480) | Permafrost microbial communities from Stordalen Mire, Sweden - P3-2 metaG (Illumina Assembly) | ecosystem: Environmental > Terrestrial > Soil > Wetlands > Permafrost | place: Sweden: Stordalen... | reverse complement strand
CGCCTGGAAAAAATCCGCATCACGCTCTCCAAGCGCACCGCCTCCGAAAAGGACGCTGCCCAGCAACAGGCCACCTTGCTGAACCAGGTGACGGTCAAGTTCGCGCGCAAAGCCGGCGAGAACGACCAGTTGTTCGGCTCCGTAACTTCCGCCGACCTGGCGGATGCCCTGAAAGCGCAGGGCTTCGAGATCGACAAGCGCCGCATCCAGCTCGACGAGCCGATCAAGATCGTCGGCGAAAAACCAGTCACAGTGAAGCTGGTCCACGGCGTTACCGCTGAATTCAAAGTGGTAGTCGAAAAAGAAGCATAAGACAGGCTTCAGCCTGTCGCCTTTACTTTTCGTATTGGTCACTTCCACCGAAACCAGACAGGCTGAAGGCCGTCCGACCATGTCAAGCACTTTCGAAAAGTTATTCACAGGCTCGCGCAAATTCCACAGAGCGCCTTTCGACGTTCCGCGATAAAATTACCCTTGTCGCCGACTCCGGTCCCGGCTCTGCCCCAAGATGTGCTGCGCCTAGCGACCACCAGATAAGCCAGGGAATCCTCAACCCCAGCGGAGGATGACATGACAAACGATTTGAACAGTCCGGTGGCTATTCTCGACAAAGAAATCGCCAAATACCCGACTTATACGATCGAAACTTTCGAGCTCTGCGATTGCTGCGGCGCGCGATTCGGCATCGGCTACCACCAGGCCTGCAAACACCACGCGGATGCCGCGAGCCAGCCCGACGAACTCCCAAAGAAGCTGCGCGAAATGCTCGCCAAGGACCACAACCACGATCGCCAGCACAAGCACTTCACCGAAATCTGGATCCTTTCCGATTGGGGCGCCTCCTCCTGATTGGTTGGCGATGCACTGACCCGTAGGGCCATCCGCCGCGGTGGATTGTGCGCCTACAGCGTTTAAACCGCTCCTCTTTGCATCGCTTTCGAATTGTTTTCCTCTAAATTCACAGGATAATTTTTTTCAACAGGCCGCGAGCCGGCTTTTTGGTTGTGCCTCCCGCGCGTGACCTGCGAATATCCTCGTGGGGAAATATTTCCAGCCGCAAAAAATTTCAAGAACAACGCGCCTCGCACAGAAGGGTTGACACAAGTGCGATTGCGAGGCGAAACTAAGGCGAACCAATCATGGCCACAGCGAGCACATCTCTCGAACGTCCCTTGCCTCACAACGTTGAGGCGGAGCGCAGCATCCTCGGCGCGATCCTGCTCGACAATAACGCCATCAACCCCGCCATAGAAAAACTCAAGCCGGAGGATTTCTTCCACGATCATCACCGGCGCATCTACCAGCAGATGATCGCCCTGGGCGAAACGCAGCAGGCCATCGACCTCGTGACGCTGACCGAGCAGTTGCAGCGTACCGGCGAACTGGAATCGGTCGGCGGTGCCGCATACGTCTCGCAATTGATGGACGGCGTGCCGCACATCACGAATGTCGAGCACTACGCCCGCATCGTGAAGGAGAAGTCGCTGCTACGCGGCCTGATCCACGCGACGAGCGCCATTCAGCAGCAGGCCCTCGAAGCCGAGGACGACGCCGATGCGATCCTGGACCGCGCCGAATCCTCCATCTTTCAACTGGCCGAAGACCGCGTGCGCCTGGGTCTCGTCGGACTGCACGACGTGGTCACCGAAAGCCACGATCGCATCTCCCGGATCTACGAGGGAGGCCATCGCATCACCGGCCTCTCGACCGGTTACGACTCGCTCGACAACCTGACGTCGGGCCTGCAGCCTTCCGAGCTGATCATCCTCGCTGCGCGTCCGTCGATGGGAAAAACGGCCTTCGCCCTGAACCTCGCCGAAAACGTGGGCGTGCGTGGGAACAAGCCCGTCGCGATTTTCAGCTTGGAAATGTCCAAGGAATCCCTCCTGCTCCGCCTGCTTTCCGCCGACGCCAAGATTGACTCGCACAAGTTCCGCACCGGCCATCTGAACCAGGAGGATAAAGCGAGAATCCCGCGATCGCTTAGCCACCTGTCGCAGGCGCCACTCTGGATCGATGACGCGGGTTCCGCCACGGTCGTGGAAATGGGCGCGAAGCTGCGGCGCATGAAACGCGAAAAGGGCCTTTCACTGGTGATCGTGGACTATTTGCAATTGGTGTCCGCGCGCGGAAAATTCGGCAACCGCAACGAAGAAATTTCCAGCATCACGCGCGGCCTGAAAGCCATGGCCAAGGAACTCAAGGTCCCCATGCTGGTGCTCTCGCAGCTCACGCGCGCGCCGGAACGGGAAGACCGCGAGCCGCGCCTCGCGGACCTGCGCGAATCGGGCGCCATCGAGCAGGATGCCGACGTGGTGATGTTCATTCACCGCCCGAACTTCTTCAAGAAATCGAGCGAAGTCAGCATGGAAGAGCGCGGAGAAACCGACCTGATCATTGCCAAGCAGAGAAACGGCCCGACCGATACGATCCGCTTCGTGTTTCAGGGCTCCTTCACGCGCTTTGAACAGCGAGCGCCCGACGCCTGGACGGAACCCGAGTAGCTGTCCTCTACCGCCCACGGATGTGTCGAACCGGCACTTGTGGTCGTGCATTCTAGTGCGGGTATAGGGTGTTCGCGTCCTGCAAGTCCCTTTTATTCAGTTAGATAGCCTGTCCGCTTCTTCTCTTGGTGTTAACCCGATTTGCGGTCTTGCGATTGCTATTTCCTACCTTGAAGGTTTGATGGGTGCTTAAGTAGCACAGGCTTCAGCCAGCAGATTTCCATGCCCCCTGGCACAAACGAAAACCCACAGGTTGAAGCCTAAGCTGCCAAGGCTCTAGTTACTAAGCGGCGCACATTTGTGGGGCAGCAATTTTTCTTCCGCGCCCGGATCGGTTAATCTTGAAGATTCCTATGACGCGAACCGTAAAATTTGATGGACGCCCCATCTGGGCGGAAGTAAGTCTGGGAGCTTTGACGCACAATCTGCGCGCGATCCGCGCGCACATCAATCCCCCGCGTGCGGCAGGCGATCCCGCGGGCCGGCGCGGGCCGCGCAGGAAAATTCTCGCCGTCATCAAGAGCAACGCCTACGGCCACGGCATCGTTCCCGTCGCGCGCGCCCTCTCGAAAGTTCGCGCGGACTGGTTCGGCGTGACGTGCTCCGCGGAAGGCGCCGAGCTGCGCGAGAGCGGCATTCGCGAACCAGTCCTGATTCTTACGGGCTTCTGGGCCGGCGAGGAAAAGCGGATTCTCGACAACCACCTCACGCCGGCGATCATGAGCGTCGATCAATTGCGCCTGCTGGAAAAAGCGGCCGCGCAGCAACGCAAACCGCGCAAGCGCCCCTTCGATTTTCATCTCAAGATCGACACCGGAATGAACCGCCTGGGGATTCCCCCGTCCGAAATTCCGGCTTTCGCGCGCGCCTTGGCGGATTGCCGGCACCTGCGCCTCGCGGGAACTTTTACTCACATTGCTTCATCGGAAGTATTTACTACGGAACAAACAATCGAGCAGGAAAAAAGTTTTGACGCGTCGCTGGCCTGCATGCGATCCCTGGGACTCGATCCCGGCATCGTGCACATGGCCAACAGCGCCGCGATCGTCAGCCGGCCCTCCACCTGGCGGGACATGGTGCGTCCCGGCGCGATTCTCTATGGTTACCATCAATTTTTCGAGCCCTCCGAGTTGAATCCGGAAATGGAAGCGAAACTTTCCGTGAGGCCCGTGCTTTCCTTCCGCGCTCGGATCGTTTCCATTAAGGACCTGCCGCCGGGGTCGCGCGTCGGATACAACGCGCGGTGGACGGCGCCGAGCCCCTCCCGCGTGGCCGTGCTCGCGGCGGGATACGCCGATGGGCTGGTGCGCATGCTTTCCAATAAAGGCCGCGTCATCGTTCGCGGCGAGCTCGCTCCCATTGTCGGCACCGTTTCGATGGACCTCACGACGGCGGACGTCACGGGAATCGCTTCCGCGCGCGTAGGCGATATCGCCACGATTTACGGCACCGACAGCGGCACGACGCAATCCGTGCCCGACGTCGCGAAAATCGCCAACACCGCCAGTGCGGAGCTGCTCTGCGCGCTCGGAAAGCGCGTCCCCCGCTTTTATTTGCCTTGACCCAATCCGATCGGTTTTAGTGGAGCAGGCTTTAGCCTGTGGGGGTTAGTCGTCGCATGCGCCAAAACCAACAGACCGAAGCCTGTTTCACAAAAACCGTCACGCGACATTGAAGAATTCGTGCCTCACATTTTTGGTTTTTATTGAGGTCGTGCAACTTCTACAGGCAACGTCGCCGTGGCGGGCTTGATTCTCCGTAGAATCTCACTCGTCCACAATTTTTCGGTGAGCAGCGTGAGGAAACCGTTCTCGAAATCACAGACCGCGCAGAAGAGATAATTTCGGAACGCGGTATGATAAGCGTCCACCCCGCGCTCCGCCAATTCGCTTTCGACGGCGGGATCGCCCGTGGCTAGCAACGCCCCTGCGCGAGCCCCAAAAGTTTCTCCCGCGAATCGCTCGAGGAGCCCGACGAGCGCGTCGCCGGACGGCGCGGGGATGACCAGCGATTGGCCCGAAGCTTTTTCTTCAAATGTTACGCCGCTCATGCGGCAGTACTCGCGCACGCGATCGAGGTGGGAGAAAAAGTCAAGCGCCCATGGTTCCGTTCCCGGAAGCGCGCCGAGAGTAGCGGCCCACAGGCGCGCTGCATCCATGCCGTGCGCCGGTTCGCGGCTCTCGATCTCCACAAGATCGAGCCCGACGGCCTTCACGTCCGCCCCTAGATCGAGCGGCTCAACTTCCAGCACATATTGAAGATCCGCCATCGCGCGCTCACGCGTCCGCCGAAGCGCTCTTCGCAAAGCGCCTCTGGAAATCCGGCGATGCCTTGCGAGCCTCGAGCCAATCGAAAAACGCGTCGGGTGTTTCGAGCCAGACCTTGAACCACATCATGATTTCTTCCTTCTCGGCGCGCTTTTCGGGTTCCACTTTATGATTGCGCGCGATCATTTCCGCTCGGCGCCGGCCCATGCGCGCCACTTCGAGCACGCGCTCCATGGCAGCGTGCTCCTCTTCTTCCTTGAATTTCCGGTACAGTTCGTCCAGCCGCATGATGCACATTTCCGCGTCCTCGAGGTTTGCAAAATGCAGCAAGTCGTGGAATTCCTCCTCGTACTGGCCTTCGGTGTCCGCCTTGGTGGACCACACGATGCGCATCCCCGCGGTTTCAAGCACCCCGGCGATGTAATCGGCCGAAGTTTTTCCTCCAGCGCCGAGACGCGCCACGAGCTGCCGCCGTATTTGTTCGACTTCGGCCGGGGTGAACCGAGGCACGGAGAGCTCGCGGGCAATCTCCAGGATGAGTTCCTTTTTGGTCGGGTGGTCGGAACGTGTCATGGCGACGTCCTTACAGGCCTGGATTTGTGCAATGCCGGGGCTGGGGGCGGGCCGCCGGTGGATGGATTTCGCGACTCTTCGAGTAGTTGCCGGTATCGCGTGACGTTACGATTATGCTCCTCAAGGGTCTTGCTGAAGAAGTGCCCGCCTTCCGTATTCGCGACAAAGTAGAGATCGTCTGTCGGTGGAGGATCGAGGGCCGCGCGAAGAGCGGCTTCGCCCGGATTGGCGATCGGTCCGGGAGGCAGGCCCTTATTCCGGTACGTGTTGTATGGAGAAGAGTAGTGCAAATCGCTGCCGTCAAGTTTGCCGGTGTAAAGTCCCGCCAGAGTCAGCGCGTAGGCGACCGTGGGATCGCATTGCAGCGGCTGGCCGATGCGCAGCCGGTTTTCAAACACTCCGGCAACGTGGGGACGTTCTTCCGGGCGCGGAGTTTCGCGCTCCACGAGTGAGGCGAGCGTAACGGTATCCTGAATGCTTTGGTTCGGGGGCGCGCCCGTAACGGGCAAAGTCAGCCACTCCTGCCTGAATTTCTTTAGCATGGCGCCCGTCATGTCCTTTCCCGTCATGTGGCGCGGGAACTCATAGGTGGCGGGGAAAAGAAATCCTTCGAGGCTTGGCGCGCCGGGGGCGATGTCGCGAATCGGCGCAGGGTCCCGCGCGGCGGCGAGAAATTCATCGCGGGAGAGAAACCCTTCCTGAGCGGCCAGGTCGGCGATATCGAACATCGTAAATCCCTCGGGAATCACGAATTCCTTTACGAACACGCGGCCGTTGGCGATTGCGTCGTACACGGCGAACGCGGTCACGGGATGGTCGAAAAAATATTCGCCGGCCTCCATGTTGCGCCGCTGCCGCAGGCGGCACAGAATTTCAAACGCGATCCGGCTGCGGACGACCCCGTTTTCGGCGAGCATGCGCGAGATTGTTCGTTGGGATGCCCCGTGCGGAATGTCCACGTACACTCCGTCGCTCGCGAACCCCTGAAAGGGCTGGTACAGAGAAAGGTAGAGATATCCTGCCGCCAGGATCAGTAGAATCAGGAGGAATAGAAAGGCCCGGCGCATATCAGACTCGCGATCCGGTCCGCGTGCGCGCCTTGTCCAGATAATCGCGCAGGATGATGGCGGCGGCGATGTCGTCGAGGGGGGATCTCTTCATTGTTTCGGAGCGCCCGGAGGAACCAGGCCGCGCGCGCTTGCCGGAGCCCTCGGCGGAAAGTGTCTCGCGCGCTTCCCACGAACTCAGCCGCTCGTCGATCATTTCCACCGGCAGTCCAATGGCTTTTTCGACGCGCTTGGCAAAGCTTTTCGCTTCTTCCGACATCTCGCTTGGCGTCCCGTCCAGGTGCAAAGGCAGTCCAACGACAATGCGGCGAACGCTTTCCTTGCGGACCAGTTCGCGCAGGCGGGTGAGGTCGCGGCGGCGGTTGATTCGCGTCCAGGTCGCGTAGGGGCGGGAAGTCACGCAAAATTCGTCCGAGAGCGCCAAGCCCAGCCTCTTTTTTCCGTAATCGATCGCGAGAATCACACCCGTGGCTGGGGACACTGTCGCCAAGGACGATGCGCGGAGGGGAATCGCCACGACCATATTATAACTCGAAAGGAGGTCCTGGTAGGACAGGCTTCAGCGTGTCGCTTTTGAATTTCATCCCAGCAGCGGAAAACCGACAGGCTGAAGCCCGTCCTACTGGCTTGGCATTCGTCCGCGCTCGCCCGATTCCCAGAGGGGCCACAGACCCGCGGTTTTCATCTGTTGTTCGAGGCCTGAGGTTTTCAGCAAGGACTCGATCTCACCGCGCGATTGGCGCGGACCAAGCGGCTCGGCGCGTTCGGCGATGTCGAAAGCGGTCACCGCCGCGATCGCTGTATTGCGCTTGAGTTCCTGAATGTCCACGGCGTCGAGCGCCTCGGCAACTTGCGTTGGCGAATTCATTCCCATTCCGGCGAGCACCGTCGGAACGCCTTCGATAAGGAAATCGAAATTGTCCGCGGAGATCGGTGTTTCGAGCACGCTGAGGTCGATTCTCCAAGACTCAATGGGTTTCAGGGCCTCCCGCAGGCCAGAATCTAGATCGCTCCTGCCGCCGAGCATGTAGCCGGTCATCCTGTGCGCGCCTCCCTGAAAGAAGACAGCGGCGCGAGTGTGATCGAGCTCATCGCGATGCGCGCGAACATAAGCCCACGAGCCAATCGAGTTCTTGTCCGGGCCGATCAGAAGCACAAAGCGGATCGAGCCGCGCGGATGGACGCCCGTGAGTTGGATATCGCGAGCCGCTTCGATCACCAGGGCAGTATTTTCAGCGATATTAACCGTGTCGGTATTCTGCGGGTCGAGTCGCGCCCCCAGCAGAACCCATTCCTCCGGTTTTTCGCGGCCACGAATTTCCCCAACCACCGTATGCAGCACTTGGAAGGTAGTCTTCTGTCCAGGCAGAGGAATTGTGTTTTCCTCGGCATGTGCCACAACGCCCGCGTCTCGGAACGCTGCCACGGCCCAGGCAGCGACCTCCGTGGGAGACGCGGTGCTGCCCGCGAGGATTTCCCGGGTCAGGCGGCGAAGATTTTCGGCAAGTGGCGAGTCACCTTGCGCGTTTGCAATGATTTTCGGCGCAACTTGCTCGCAGAGCGTCTCTCCCGTCGCAGAGCACGCCTGAACATTGGATTTCGCCGCATCGCGGATACGCGCCAGAGGATCGGGCTCCGAGGGCGATAGCTGCGCCAGGGCAGGGAGCGCGCTCGCAAGAAGGAGTGCCGCACAAAGACCGAATGAAAGTTTAGCAGGCGCCATCGCGATTTGTCCTCAACCATGGGCCGAGAGGAAGTCACGGAAATTATAGCCCAATTACAAAGGCCATTTACGGCCCCAATACGGAATTCAGAATGGAGTCCGCGACACGGGCGACGCGGACCATTTCGGCGACGTCGTGGACGCGGACAATGTGCGCGCCGCCGAGAATCGATGCTGTCACGGTCGCGGCGGTGCCGAGCAGGCGCTCGCCGGGAGGCGCGCTCGTGCCGTCCGTCCCCGCGAGGGCTTTGCCGAGAAACGCTTTCCGCGACGTGCCGATCACGATGGGGCAGCCGAGGCGCGCGAACTCTGGAAGCCGCGCGAGAACTTCAAAATTCTGTTCGTGCGTTTTTCCAAATCCGATTCCCGGGTCAAGCAAGAGCTGTGATTTGGCGAGGCCCGCGCGTTTTGCGCGTGCGACTGCGTCGCGCAGGCCGGACAGAACGTCGCCGATTACGTCGCGCGCGAAGGGGCCTTTTTGCATCGTCCGCGGCGTGCCACGCATGTGCATCAGGATTAATGGGGCGCGAGCGCGGCGCACGACTTCTCCGAGCCGCGGATCCAGGCGCAATCCCGAAACGTCGTTGAGGATTTCGGCGCCGGCTGCCAGCGCGGCCTTCGCGACTTCGGCCCTGCGCGTGTCCACCGACATGGGAATGCGCAGCTTGCCGCGCAACACCTGGATCACGGGCAGGATACGGCGAAGCTCTTCCTCGGCGGCGATTTCAGTGGCGCCGGGGCGCGTCGATTCGCCGCCGACATCGAGAATGTCTGCGCCGTCCCGCTCGAGTTGCAAGGCGCGCGCGACGGCGGCTCCCGAATCGAGATATTTCCCGCCATCGGAAAAGCTGTCCGGCGTGATGTTCAAAACGCCCATGACGAGCGTGCGCTCGCCGAGAATCAGCGTGCGCGAAGGGAGGCGCAACCGGAATCGCTTTCGAGGAAACATAGGGGAACCATCATACAAAAAGATTCAGTCCGAGTGGCACAGGCTTCAGCCTGTGATGTTTTGCCCTTGCAAGCGCCACCCCCACAGGCTGAAGCCTGCGCCACTGAATCTCACGGAAAGCGGAGCTCCGGAAGGCGACTTGGCATCCCAGCCTGTGTGATACGATTGCTCGACGATTTGCACTCGTTCCTTCGGCACAGATGGATAACAATCGATGGACGGACGCGGACCAGGGGGAAGCGGGTTTAATGAGGTTGTCAGGGTCGGTTTACAGAATTTCTCTATTGTTGTGCGCACTGGCGGCCTCGTTTTTTTCGACGGTCCAAGCCTCCGCTTCTCCGCAAACGAACTGGACGCTGGAAAACGTTCTCAAACAGCTGGACACCCAGGCGGCGAGTTTTCAAAGCCTGACAGCGGATTTGGAGCGGACCAAGGTGACGGTCGTGGTGAACGACAAGTCCACCGAATCCGGCCAGATTTCCGTGCGGCGGGACGACAAAATGCGCATCGAAGTGACCCAACCCGACGCTCGCACGATCCTCCGTGACGGCGACAATTTCTACATCTACAACCCGAAAATTCACCGCGTCGAGGAATACAATCTCGGAAAGAAAAAATCCGTCGTCGATCAATTTCTGCTGCTCGGATTTGGGACTTCCGGAAGCTCGTTGAAAGAAAGTTACGGGCTTGCGTTGCAGGGCGAAGAAACCCTCGACAACCATAAAGTCCTGAAGCTGGAGCTGCTGCCGAAAACGGACGAAGTCCGCAAACAGCTTTCCAAGATTCTATTGTGGCTGGACGAATCGACCTGGCTGCCGGTACAGCAGCAATTTTTTGAGACGGGCTCGGGCGATTATTTCATCATCCGCTACCGGAACATCAAACGAAACGTGCGCATCCCGGATAACGACTTCAAGCCTCACTGGCCGCACGGCACCTCGAAAGTACAGCCGCAGGCTTAGCTTCTGCTTCCCACATTTTCAGTTAATCGTCGCGTTGGTTGAATTTCCGCCGCCCTCCGTAGTCGGAGCGACACGGAGCACCGGATTTTCGTTGTCAATGACGATTGTCTTCGCACTGCCCGCGAGCCGGAGTTCGATGAGCGAACGCGTCCCGTCGGGATTGACTCGCAAAAGAATCGCAGTTTCCTTGTACTTGACGCCGTGCCCCACCCATGTTCCATGCATGGTAGCGATGAACCGGTGGTCCCTCCTCAGAGTCGCGCGCACGGATGTGCCTTCAGAGTCCAGGGTCAGCGTGTACGTTCCCTGCGGAACGTTCGCGCCATTTACCGTGATTTCCCTGTCCAGAAAAATGGAACGAGACGGATTCACTTTTGCTTGCGCCAAAGCGCTTGTAGTGAAAATCATCGCAGCTAACACGACGGTTCTGAATTTCATGGCTCCCCTTCCCTCGGACGCCGCGCTATGCGCGCCAGCGCCACTGTTTAATTCCAAGCCCACGGACAGTCTGCGGCTGAGCGTCCCCGCAAGTCGAGGCCGCTTACTGCACCGTTTAGGCCATTCACGGCAAATTGCTACCACTCGGCGAAAACCTGGAATACGATCTCAGCATGAATCCCACATCTCCAGGTCCGAAGCCGGTGCGCTGGCTGTGGATTGCATTGATCTGGCTCGGCATCGCGCTCTTCAGCGCGGTCCAGTATGTGCTCGTGTTGCGGGCGGAAAGAATGCTCCACTCGTGGACCCGGCTTTTCTCCACGCTGTTGCTTTCCTGGCTGGTGTGGGCGCTCGCGACGCCGTTCGTGTTGCGCCTGGGCCGCAAATATCCGCCCGTGCGATTCAGGCCGATTTCCACTTGGGCTATTCATGCGGGCGCCTGCGCGGCGATTGGACTGATCTCGGCCGCCTGGGAGGCGCTGCTCCTGGAACTGCTGAACCCCATGCTGAAGTCTCCCGCTCCGGGGCCGTTCCGATCGGTTTTCCTCGACACGCTTTACAACGAGGTCCTTCTCTATCTTTCGATTTATGCCGCCCTGCTTGCGATCAGTTACATCCTTGAATCGAAACAGAAAATGATTCGCCAGCAAATCGAAACCGCCCGCCTCAACGAACAATTTTCCAAAGCGCAACTGGACGCGCTGAGAAGGCAGATCGAGCCCCACTTTCTTTTCAATGCCCTCAACGCGATCGCCGGCCTTGTGCGTGAAAAAAGAAATGACGCTGCCGTGACCATGATCGTGGGCCTGAGCGAATTTCTGCGAAAAGTCGTAGACACTTCCGATCAGCATGAGGTTCCGCTCGGAGAGGAAGTCCAGTTCCTGCAAAAATATCTGGAAATTCAGAAAGTGCGGTTTGCCGATCGCCTTCAACTGAGCGTGGACGTGCCCGAAGAACTCTCCGCCGCTCAAGTTCCCAGCCTGATTCTCCAACCCGTCGTCGAAAACTCGATCAAGCACGGCATTGCAAAAGAAGTGCGCGGAGGGTGGATTCGGGTCTCGGCATTTCGATCGAATGGCAGGCTCACGCTCCGCGTCTATAACGACGGGCCGGGCCTGCCCGCGGAATGGCAGAATTCGAAATCCGGCATAGGAATCGCCAACCTGCGAAGCCGCCTGCGCGCCATGTTCGGAGACGCGTTCGAGCTCAGCCTTCGGAATCACGACGCCGGCGTGGAAGTGCTGATATCCGTGCCTTTCCGGGAGAACGGAAGGTGAGCACGCGACCCCTCGCCGCAAAGCTGAGAACGCTCGTCGTGGATGACGAGCCGCTCGCGCGCAGCAACCTCACCGTGCTGCTGCGGCTTGATCCCGAGATTGAAATCGTGGGCGAGTGCGGCTCAGGTTCGGAAGCTCTCGCGGAGATCCGCGGCCGGAAGCCGGACCTCGTTTTCCTGGACGTGCAGATGCCGGAATGCGATGGTTTCGATGTGGTGGAACAGCTCGGAAAGGATTTGCCGGCCGCAGTTGTTTTTGTCACCGCCTACGACCAGTACGCGCTGAAAGCTTTCGAGGCTGGCGCCCTCGACTACTTATTAAAGCCGTTCGACAACGCTCGATTTGACCGCGCGCTTGTCCGGGCCAAGGAAAGAATCGCGCTTAGCAAGGAATCTCCGCGGAGGGTCGACCGCCTGGTGATCAAGGGCGCCGGCCAGGTCACCTTCATTAGAATCGCAGAGATCGATTGGATCGAGGCCGCCGATTATTACGCGTGCGTGCACGTGCGAACGAAATCGCATCTCTTGCGCCGCCGCATGGCCGATCTCGAGCGGGAGCTGGATCCAGCCGTGTTCTGCCGCATTCACCGTTCCAGCATCGTCAACATCAACCGGATCCGCGGCCTCGAAGCGAATGAGGAAGGGGAGTATGAAGTCGTGCTCGACACGGGAGCCAGACTCCGGTTAAGCCGCCGTTACCGGAAGCAATTGCAGTCCCGCTTGGGTATTCGCAGCCCGAATTGACCTTAAATGAGAACGCGGTCTTGGTTCATGTAGCGCCCGCCTTCAGGCGGGCATCTGGCTTGATTCAAAAGTGCCCGCCTGAAGGCGGGCGCTATATAAAACAAAACCGAATCCTCTCGCTCCCCCTATCGCCCCGGCGCTGCGGTTTTTTCCTGTTCCAGTAGAGATTTCTTGCGCCCAAGCCCCCAGCGATACCCGCCCAGCGTCCCGTCGGTTCGCACCACGCGGTGGCACGGAACCACGATCGCCGCAGGGTTTGTCGCGCAGGCGCGGGCCACGGCGCGCACCGCGCTGGGCTGGCCGATCGAGCGCGCGACCTCGCTGTACGTTCGCGTCGTGCCAATTGGGATGGATCGCAACGCCTCCCAGACGCGCCGCTGAAACGCAGTGGCCACAACGTCCGTAGGCATGTCGAGCCTGGGATTCGAGCCGGCCAAATGCCGCACAATCTCGCGCACCCATTTCGAGTGCTCTCCCGAGCCGCACCGGATTTCCGCGCGAGGATATTCCTTGCGCAACGCTGCGGCGAGGTCGGAATCGCGATCTCCCAGGTACACAGCGGAGATGCCGCGCTCGGTGGCGGCGACGAGCACGCGCCCCAGGGAGCACGGTGCGATCGTATAAGTGATGTTCATTCCGAGTCCCCCGCGGCGATAGGTCGCGGGCGTCATGCCCAGTTGCGCGTCAGACTTTTCGTACAGGCGGCTCGCGGAGCCGTAGGAAACTTCATGCAATGCGGTGGTCACGTCTTTCCCCTTTCGCAATTCGGATTTGAAACGCGCCACGCGGAGCGCGTCTGCGTATTGGCGCGGCGTAATGCCCATCGCATGCCGAAACGTGCGCTGCAAGTGGGCGGCGCTAAGCCCGGTGGCTTCCGCGAGATTTTGCAGAGAGACCGAGCCGTCCGGCTTGCCTTCGATTTCGCTGCAAACGCGCCGTATCAGTTCCGCTTGCGGGCTGCCGCCCGCCTGTCGGGGATGGCAGCGCCGGCAAGCCCGGAATCCGGCTAGCTCCGCCGTCTCGGGCTGAGCGAAGAAGAGAATTTGCTTCGTGTTCGGGCGGCGCGACGGGCAGGAAGGCCGGCAGTAGATCCCCGTCGAGCGGACCGCGTAGACGAACGCGCCATCCATTCGCGCGTCATGCAAAGCGACTGCCGCGAGGCACTTCCTCCGCGCGAGCGCGGGGAGTGATTGCAGGAGCGGGTTGGATAGAGTCGACACTCGCGGTCCGGTTCCTTCTCAACCACAATATCGAAAACCATTCCTGCGGCGCTATCCGAATCTTGCGGTCAAACCAAATTCACACGGACGAAATAGTCTGCGGAAAAACCCAAGAATTGTCATTACGAGGCGCGCCGCGCGCCGAGGAATCTCTCTTTTCCGGCGTCAAAACCAGGGAGAGATTCCTCACTTCGTTTGGAATGACAAAATGGATTTTTTTCGCAGCATGTGCACCCTGATTCACAAGGAAGAGGTCGAGAAACGCCTTTTCTGGGGAGTACGCAGTTAGACAACACAGGAGGGAACCTAAATTGACGCAGCCCGCTTGCGCGGAGGATAGTGTCCGGGCGCAGTGCCAGGGGCGAGTGAAACCAAGGGAGACCTATGCGCACTATGCGAACTCAAAAACTTATGGACCATTCCGATTCCAGCGGCGGCAATATCGCCACAAAAGAAATGTCGGCCCATTCGGCGACGTCGGTGGCCGACCCGCCGTCCTGGACGACGCGGGCTAAGCCCAAGGGCATCGCGCGCGTTCCCACGCATGCCGTACGCCCGCCCGAAGAACGGCGCGCCTACGCGCGCGCCAAGCTCAGCCTCCCGCTGCGGGTGAAACGCATCGCCGGACAGCGTGAGCGCATGGGGGAGCCGTTGCGAACGTCTAATATCAGCTCCAGCGGGGTCCTTTTTCTCTGCCCGCAGCGGATCGAGCCTGGGACGCCGATCCAGATCGAGGTCTGCCTGGTGGACCGGCCCTTTGGCCGTGGCACCGTGAGGATGCGAACCGAGGCGCATATTGTGCGCGCGGAACCCGCTTCGCGCCCGGGCTGGCATTCCTTGGCCGCCACTTTCGACGACATCACGTTTCAACGCGAAGAGCCCCTGCCGTCGCGCTTCCAGCGCCATTAGTTTTTTTGCAGTCCTAAATCACTCAACTCTGTATGCGATAGTTTTCGAGAGTGCTTCCGGCTGCGAGGTTCCTCGTAGCGCCGGCGTCTCGCCGGCGGTTTTTTAACCCGGTTATAAAGCAAAAAAGCCGGCGGGACGCCGGCGCTACAAAAAACCGCCGTATGATCGCGCTTGAAATTCCCAGGAAATAAACCTTTCCGAATATTTGCATGCGTTTTGCGAAGCCCACAAATTCCATGCTACTTTGTTTATTATGAAATGAGCTGGAACAAAATCTGTCTATTGTGTTGATGACATACAATTCGTCGCAATGAAGACAAAAATTCAAGCCGCGATTGAGCATGTACTGTTCGACTGGGATGGGACCCTCCTGAATTCCTTCGAGGCGGATGCGAACGCCTACATGTATATGTTCGACGCTCTGGGAATGAGGTGGAGCATCGCGGAATTGAAGCGCCACTATTCGCCGAACTGGCACCGCGTCTACCGCGCCGCGCGGCTGCCTCCCGCCAAATGGGATGAAGCGGACAGGCTATGGCGGCAATATTACGATAAGCAGCAGCCGAAGATGCAGCCCGGCGCAACGCGCGTGCTGCGGACGCTCGACCGGCGATTCAAGCTGGCGCTGGTAACAAGCGGCAGCCGCACGCGAGTGCGAAGGCAGCTCCGGACGCACAACGTTTCGGCGATGTTTCTCACGAAAATTTGCAGCGAGGACGCTCCACGCCGCAAACCGCATCCCGCGCCGCTCCGGATGGCGCTCGAGAACCTCCGAGCCCTACCTCAAACCTGCGTGTATATCGGCGACGCGCCGGAGGATATCGAAATGGCGCATCGCGCGGGCGTGCGCGCAATCGGCGTACTCGGCGGCTCGCCTGTGCCGGAGCGGCTTCGCGCTGCATCCGCCGACGCACTGATCGAAACAATTCGCGAATTGCCTGCTTTGTTGAAGAGTTTTTGAGTGCGAGTGGAACAGGCTTCAGCCTGTGGGTTTCCGTCAGTTCGAAGCGACGCGAAAAACCACAGGCTGAAGCCTGTTCCACCGGAGGCGCTACGCCAAATCCTCCGCGCGGATCGGCAGCCGGCGGATGCGTTTGCCGGTCGCCGCGAAGATCGCATTGCACAGCGCGGGAACCACGGGCGGCACCGCAAGTTCGCCCGCCCCGGTGGGTTTTTCTTCGCTCGGGACGATATACGTTTCAACGACGGGCATTGCATCGATGCGCAAGACCGGATAGGTGTTGAAGTTGGTCTGCACGACGCGCCCTTTTGCGATCGTGATCTCGCCGTACAGCGCTGACGAAAGCCCGTACACGATGGCGCTCTCGCTTTGCATGACGATGTTGGCTGGATTCACCACGCGGCCCACATCCACCGCGCAAACCACGCGGTGCACCTTTACCGAACGCGCCCTGCGGTCCACCGAAATTTCCACCACCTGCGCGGCGAAGCTCTGAAACGCTTCGAGTACCGCAATTCCGCGATAGCGGCCGGCGGGCAGCGGCTTGTCCCAGCCCGCTTTTTGCGCGACCAGTTCGAGGACGCCGAGGTGGCGCGGCGCCTTGTCAAGCAAATGGCGGCGGAATTCGTACGGATCCTTCTTGCCTGCCGTCGCCAGCTCATCCATGAAACATTCGCTGAAAAAGCCGTTCTGCGAAGCTCCCACCGACCGCCAGAATCCGACCGGGATGCCCGGTTCGGTCCGCACGTAGTCCACATGGATATTGGGAATCGAATATGGCAGATTGGCAAGGCCCTCGACGCTGGTCGGATCGAGATTATTTTTCGTGCTGCCCGGAAACCACGCTTCCATGATGGAGGAGCACGCCACGCGCGTTGTCCAGGCTACAGGCCAGCCATCGGCGCCGATTCCGCCTGCAAGCTTTGCGTAGGAAGCGGGCCGGTAATAATCGTGTTGCGTGTCATCCTCGCGCGACCACGTCAGCTTCACGGGGCGCCCCAGCGCCTTGGATGTTTCCACCGCTTCAATCACAAAGTCTGTGCCGGCCTTTCGCCCGAAGCCGCCGCCGAGATACGTCGTATGAATGAATGAATTCTCCGGTTTAAATCCGCAAATTTTGGCAGCCGCGCCCTGCGCCATGGTCTGAAATTGCGTGGGCGCCCAAACCTCCACGCGGTCCGTGGTGACATCGGCGGTGCAATTGATCGGCTCCATGGTCGCATGCGCAAGGTAGGGCGCTTCGTAAACGGCTTCGATTTTCTGAGATGCACCCGAGAGAGCGGTCGCGGCATCGCCTTCCTTGCGGGCCTCCGCGGCGGGTTTCGACATTTGATCGGCGAAAAGCTTGCTGATGCCCTCGCTGCTGGCATTTGCGTTCGGCCCTTCATCCCACTTCACATCGAGCGCGCGCCGCCCCTGCATCGCCGCCCAGGTGTTGTCGGCGATCACAGCGAGCCCGCTTGAGATCTGGATCACGGTCTTGACGCCGGGAACAGCCTTGGCCTTCGTCGCGTCGAAGCTGGCGACCTTTCCGCCAAACACCGGGCATCGCGCCACCACGGCGTAGAGCATCCCGCCCTGCTGCACATCAATGCCGAATTGCGCGCGGCCATTGACCTTGTCAGTGGTGTCCAGCCGCTTGGTCGGTTTTCCGATGATGCGGTATTTTTTCGGATCCTTGAGCGGCACATCCTGCGGGACCGGAAGTTTCGCCGCCGCGACGGCCACGTTGCCATAAGTGAGGCTTCTCTTTGTCGCGTCGTGGTAAATCATGCCGTTTTCCGTCCGGCAAGTGGACTTTTCGACTTTCCATTGCGCCGCCGCGGCTTGCAGGAGCATGTCGCGCGCCGCCGCACCGGCTTTTCGCATCGGGTCCCACGAGGACCGCACGCTGGAGCTGCCGCCCGTGCCCTGCATTCCGAACGCCGGATTAAAATATTCCTTCGCGGCGGGAGCGAATTCCGTGGTGATTTTTTTCCAATCGCAATCCAGCTCTTCGGCCGCGATCATGCAAAGCGCCGTCAGGATCCCCTGCCCCATTTCCGACTTGTCGATCACGATGGTTACGGTGTTCGTGGTTGATATCCGAATCCATGCGTTTAAGGACGCCGGTAGCATCATCACAACGGGCGCCACGTGCAAGGAGCTCTCGGGCAAATAGAATCCGATGACCAGGCCAGCCGCGCCGGCCATGCCTGTCTTCAAAAAACCGCGGCGATCGATCCCCGATGTTGTTCCCGCGCTCATGCCGCACCTCCCGCTTCAACGGTTTGCCCGTCCAAAGCTTCTTCCGCGGCGTGCGGGCCGTCGAGCCGGGATGGATTTGCCGAAGCCTGGTGCAATTCCGCGGCGCGATGCACCGCCTGCCGAATTCGTTGATAGGTGCCGCAGCGGCAGATATTCCCCTTCATCGCTTCATCAATCTCGGAGTCGCTCGGCTTCGGATTCTGCGCCAGAAGGGACGCGGCGGACATGATTTGTCCGGACTGGCAGTAGCCGCATTGCGGCACGTCCACTTCGATCCATGCGCGCTGGACCGGATGGCTGCGGTCGGGAGAAAGTCCTTCAATGGTGGTGATTTTTTTCCCGGTGACAGCTGAGACGGGAGTGATGCACGAGCGAGTCGCTTCGCCATCAATATGCACCGTGCAGGCGCCGCACAGGGCCATGCCGCACCCGAACTTCGTGCCCGTCATTCCGAGCGTGTCCCGCAAGACCCATAACAGCGGCATATTCGCAGGAACATCCACCGATTGCGTCTTGCCATTAATGATCAATTGAATCGCCATGCGATTCCTCCGCGGAAGAATTACTGATCTCAGTGCCGGCCCGTAAAACCCGGTTTAGAACGGGAACCATTGGCCGGTATTTGTTCAGAAGTATGTTACTGCAATGGGTTAATGTAACGCCAACCTTCAGGTTGGCATTTTAGCATCGCGCAGATGCCCGGCCGCCGCGGCAGATGAGCGCCACATAAACTAAAAAAGAGTTTTCGCGGAGACTCGATGGCAGACACTTACTTCGTGCTCTTTTTGCGGTCCAGCTTCAACGTGAGGACGAACTCCTTGCGATTGTCGAAATTCGAGATGGACCGCGTCGGCGAAGTTATGCCTTCGCGTTCGGCGTGAATTTCATAATCGACGTTGAGATCCAGGCCGCTAAACCGAAATGTGCCGTCACTGTCCGAGAGGTGCGTAGTGATGTCCTGTGTGTGGACGTTTTTCAGGTAGACCACCGCGGTCTCCACGGGGGTTTCATCCTTGTCGATCACCGTTCCACGAACGGTCCGCAACTCGGATTCCTTCCCCTTGGGTTTTTCCTGCGCGAACATGACGGTAGCCGCCAACGCGGCGAGCGCGATGAGTGCCAGAGTCCTGTGCAGTTTCACGGTTTTCCTCCAGCTCCTGCATCCGTCTGCGGCTGCATCCGGATCGTCAGGTCCGTTCGATTACCTTCTCGCGCGCTAATCTTGCGTGTTTCAGTTCTGAAACCGCGCGCCTCGACCGTCATCTCATACTCCGCGTCTTGAGGGACGCGCACGGCCAGCTCGCCCTGGTGGTCGGACATGGTTTCCCATCGGAATTTCTTTTCTTCCGAGCGGCGGACTCGTGCCCGTGCGCCCGGAAGCGCGAAACCCCGGTCCGTAAACACGGTGGCGAAAATAACGAAATCGTGGGCGTGAGAACCGCTTGCGTTCTGGGCGCCGCCCGCTGGCTCGAATCCAAATACCACGCATGCGAGGCAAGCCAACCCGGCGAGTGCAATCG
>Ga0182024_10010080_pt1 | contig 19360 bp, 13 predicted proteins | sample P32metaG_FD_120480 | JGI IMG/M metagenome (GOLD analysis project Ga0182024, IMG submission 120480) | Permafrost microbial communities from Stordalen Mire, Sweden - P3-2 metaG (Illumina Assembly) | ecosystem: Environmental > Terrestrial > Soil > Wetlands > Permafrost | place: Sweden: Stordalen... | reverse complement strand
CGGAGGAAGAGACTAACCCGATCTTTCCAATGACTCTGGACCTGCGCTTTCCTCCGCCCGGACAAGAGACCCACATCGAGAAGCCGGGACTTGTCCCATGACGGTGGATCTATATCAACCGCCGCTTCACTACGGACATGCCTACGACGAATCGTCGGCCGATGGCGTGACTCCTCGCCCGCACTGGACCCATCTGGTGGAGTCCCTTCGGGTGATCGGCCACGAGGAACTGGAACGACGCTGGGGCCGTGCCGAGCGCCGGATTCTCGAGAACGGGATTACGTACAACATCTACGGTGATCCGCTCGGGGCAAGCCGGGCTTGGAAGATCGATATCGTTCCGCTCCTCATTCCGGCGGACGAGTGGCGCTATATCGAAGCGGGCATTATTCAGCGCGCCCAGTTGCTCAGTCTGCTGCTCGAGGATCTCTATGGAGAGCAGGATCTGCTGGCGCACGGCCACTTTCCTGCGGCACTTCTCTACGCCAACCCCGCATTTCTGCGGCCGCTCGTGGGGGTGCGGGTTCCGGCGCACAGCTATCTGCATATGCTGGCCGTCGATCTGGCCCGCTCGCCCGACGGCCAGTGGTGGGTACTGGCCGATCGCACGCAAGCGCCTTCGGGCAGCGGCTATGCGCTGGAGAATCGCATCATCGTCGCCGATGTTTTACCCGATCTCTTTCGCACTTCGAATGTGTTGCGCCTCGCTCCATTTTTTCGTGCGCAACTCGAAGCACTCACCAACCTCACCCAGCGCGACAATCCGCGAATCGTATTGCTTACCCCCGGACCGTACAACGAGACTTACTTCGAACACTCATATATTGCGCGATATCTGGGATTCACTCTAGTCCAGGGAGCGGACCTGACGGTGCGCAACCGCCGCGTGTATCTCAAGACCGTCGACGGACTTGAGAAGGTCGATGTGATTTTGCGTCGTGTGGACGATAGCTTTTGCGATCCTCTCGAACTGCGGGGCGATTCGCTTCTGGGCGTGCCCGGCCTCGTCGACGCTATCGTCGCTGGAAATGTGAAGGTGGCAAACGCATTGGGAAGCGGTCTGATTGAGACGGCCGCGATCATGCCCTTTCTTCCCGGCCTCTCCACACAATTGCTTGGCGAGAAGCTCAAACTTCCGTCCGTCGCTACCTGGTGGTGCGGGCAGACGTACGCGCTCGATTGGGTGCTCAACCATCTCGACTCTGTGGTGGTGAAACCGGCGTTTCCCTCACGGGGTATGGAACCGGTCTTTGGGGCCGAACTCCTGCACGCCGAGAAGAGCAAGTTTGCCGAGCAATTACGGGCGCGCCCGCACGAGTATGTGGCGCAGGAGCAGGTCGCTTTGTCCACTGCGCCGGTGTGGGACGACGGATGTCTCAACTCGCGCAGCCTGGTGCTGCGCACTTACGTGCTCAATACCGGCAGTGGGTGGATTGCGATTCCGGGAGGACTGGTGCGTGTTGCCGAAGCGGAAGGATCGGTCGTCTCGATGCAGCGGGGCGGTCACAGCAAGGACGCATGGGTCCTGTGGGACAGCCCCGTCGATACGTTCAGTATGCTGCGCCCGCGGAATGAGCCCGTGGAGTTGCGCCGTGTCTCGCGGGTTGTGCCTAGCAGTGTCGCTGACAATGCCTTCTGGTTGGGCCGATATGTCGAGCGAGCCGAAAACATTGCTCGGATCTTACGCGCCATGATCCCTCGCGTACGGCGCGCAGAGGAAGCAGAGCTTGTCTGCCTCATCCGCCTGCACAGGTGCCTGGAGTCGCGGCACAGCAAGTTGCCAAAGCCTAAACACAGGCGGCCGACTTCTGTTGAACTTGAACAGGAAATGACCTCGCTGTTGACGGATGCCAAGCGGCCCGACAGTCTGGTTTGCACTCTGGCGGAGGTATTCCGGATTGGCGGCAATATTCGCGAGCGCTTGTCGGCCGATATGATGTTCCTCATCGGCCAGCTGCGGGACTCAATTCAGATCGGGCATGGCACACCGTTTCTCGAGTATCCGGCGATGCTGACCGATTGTTTGGAACTACTTTCTGCATTTTCCGGAATGGAGCGGGAAAACATCAACCGCGGATTGGGCTGGTTGTTCATGACCACTGGCCGGCGTCTCGAGCGCGCGATCTATCTGACCAGGCAACTGCGCGAGATCACTGCGCCCCTGACTGAGCAGGACTGGTCGCTTTTGGAATGCTTGCTCGAGGTTGCGGATAGCTCTATGACCTACCGGACTCGGTACTACACAACCCTGCAGCCTTTAGCCGTGCTGGATGTGCTCTTGGCGGATGAGACCAATCCCCGCTCTTTGGACTTTCAACTGAGCCACCTCGCGGATCTCTATCAAAAGCTTCCTCGGCACCTCCCGGTTGACTTACAGGCGATGCGTGCCGCGCTGGCATTGTTACGCAGTTTCGATTTGCGAAAGTTAAAGTACCCATTGCCGGGCGCCGCGGCGGCGAACGGTTCCGATGGGCTCTCCCGGCTTGCGAGTTTCCTCCGGGAGCTGGAACGATTGCTGCCTTCCTGGTCGAATAACTTATCGAGCAGGTACTTTAGTCACGCCCGCACCTTGCCGATCACCATAGGCCAATGATCTATAGAATCGTTCACCGGACCACGTACAAATACAAATATCCCGTCTCGGTCGGAAACCACGTGGCGTGCCTGACCCCGCGCGCTTTGCCGCACCACAAGTTGGCGCAGAGCGAGCTGCATATCCAGCCGCGCCCGGCAACGCGCACCGAGCGTGTGGACTTTTTTGGGAATCTTCTCTGCTTTTTCACCATTCAGGAGCCGCACAGGGAATTGGTGGTAGAGGCGCGGGGCGAAGTGATAATGGAGGGGAATGCGACGCCCTGGCCTCAACTGCCGCTCCCTTGGGAAGAGGCAGCCAGATCGGTTCCCCACGATCACAGCCCAGCGGGGCTCGAAGCCTACCAGTTTGGATTTGAGTCGCCGCGCATCCGGGTGCGGCCGGAGTTTGCCTCCTATGCGCTCCAGTCGTTTACGCCCAGGCGGCCAATGCCGGAGGCGCTTCTGGACCTGACCGCACGCATCCACAAGGACTTTCGCTTCGATTCGAAAGTAACCAACGTCCGGACGCCACCCGAAGAGGTCTTCCGGAAACGGCGGGGCGTGTGCCAAGATTTCGCACACTTGCAAATCGCCTGCCTCCGCTCCCTGAATCTCGCGGCACGTTATGTAAGCGGATACCTTCGAACCTATCCACCTCCCGGGCAGCCGAGGCTGGTGGGCGCCGATGTATCCCACGCCTGGGTGTCTGCTTATTGTCCGGGCATCGGCTGGCTTGACATGGATCCCACGAACGACATTGTCCCCTCGAACGGCCACGTGACGCTCGCCTGGGGCCGGGACTACGGTGACGTAAGCCCTCTGCGCGGCTTAATCCTAGGCGGTGGAGCTCATACGCTCAAAGTCGCCGTTGACATGGAGCCACTCGATTCCTAGTTGTCGGCAGAGCCCTGTCTGAGTTTCTTAATCCTGTTCATGCATGTGGAGCGGCGTCGGACAATTAAAATCTGGTATTACGAGGGGCCGTGATATGCCGTACGGTGAGGAGGCGCACCTCGATCATCGGATTCGCAGACTAGCGGAGCTGTGGCACACTTTCCGCGATTTCATCCGTCCAAACTTTAAAGGTCTCCAGGGTATTTTGGCCGAACGTGATCGCGATGGCAACATCGGCCGCGTCGCGGCCTCGCGCGATGAGCACTCGTCCAATCCTGGGCACGTTGTTCCGTGCATCGAAGGTGTGCCAGCCGCCACCGAGATAGACTTCAAACCACGCTGCAAAATCCATCACGCCGTAAGGCGGCAGCGTCCCCATGTCGCCAAGGTATCCGGTGCAGTACCGCGCCGGAATATTCATGCAGCGACAGAGCGCGATCGCTAGGTGCGTGTAGTCGCGACAGACGCCCATACGCTCGTTGAACGCCTCCCACGCTGTCCGCGTGGAGCGCGCTTGCTGATAATCGAAAGCGATATGGTTGTGGACAAAATCGCAGATCGCCTGGACCCGCGACCATCCCGGCGTCGACTGACCGAATCGCGACCACGCTGCCTCGGACAGCAGATCGGTCTCGCAATACCGGCTGCCCAACAGAAAGACCAGAGTCTCTTCTGGCAAATCTTGTAAAGCGTGCTGTTGAGCGAAGGTCGTCACCACGTCGGGTTTTGCCGAGTCTCTAACCACCCCGTCGCTTTTCAGGCGAATCCTCCCGATGGGCGCCACAATCCGGCTGCACCAGTTTCCGAAGCCGTCCCGATACGCCGTGATTGGCGTTTCCGGATCGGTGGTCAGGCAATCGGGACTGACGATATCCGAGGCGCGGGAGTAATGGACGTTGACCATGAGGATCATCGGCGTCCTTTGTAGACAGTTAAAGACCAATTCAAAGCCGACCTGAATCAACATGCAGGTTTCCTTCCGCCAACGATCTCAGGACTTTCAGATGTCGAAGACCCAATGGCGCACTGACCAAGTTTCAACCGAACGGCCTCGTCCGATAGCAGCTACGGTGGCCACTCCGACCGTTGCCGCGATCAGCTTCCCGCTACAACTTCCAGCCACGACCCTTACCCTATCTACAGAGATGATGCGCCTTAGAGATGATGCGCCTTGCGGAGGATGGCGCGATGTTCACAATTGCTCGGTTCGAAAAACGATTCAGCTACCTTCAGGGCCACAGTGAAATCCTCCGAACACTTGCTGGTGAGCAGGGATTTCCAATCCTGATTCAGAGGCACCCGCCGGGTCGGTCATTTTACGAGATAACGGTTGTCGCAGAAGCGGCGCAATCCTAGGGGGGTGGACACCTCCGCGCTAGTCGCCGGCGTCGCTGGAATGAAGGCCTCGGTCCCCAAGAGCAATGTTGCCAGTGCGAAGTTCGTGCAGCGATGGGTGGAAGACGAGACATTTGTCTGGCTGCTCACGGAAGAAGTTCTGGGCGCGAGTTACAAGACCTGAATATCGAGGGAAACCAGCTATCGGTGAAAGCTACCGTTCCTTTGGAATAGGCCCCTCCAGCTGTCAGTTTGCCTTCTCAGTGACACGATGTTAGTATTGTGCCATGATATGGAGGATGTGACAGTGGATACAGAAACCCGGATGCGTGTCAATGAAAATGGCCGTGTTGTCATCCCCGCTTCCTTTCGCAAGGCGCTTGGCATCAATGTGGGCGATGAGATCGTGTTGCGAATCGAGGATGACGAATTGCGGATTACGACGCTTAGACACCGCGTCGAGCGAGCCCAACGCCTTGTCCGCAAGCATGTGAAGCCCGGTACGTCGCTCGTTGACGAATTGATCGCCGAACGGCGGGAGGCGGCTAGAAATGAATAGTATTGTGCTGGATGCTTCCGCGCTCCTTGCGGTCCTTAATCGTGAAGCCAGCGCGGACAAGCTCACTCCCCAGTTGTTGAGCGCCGCTACGAGCAGCACCGTCAATCTGGCTGAGGTGCAAGGCAAGCTTGTCGATCGCGGCCTTAGCCCTCACGATGCGTGGGAAGCCACCCTCAGCCCCATTCGGGAAGCCACCGCTTTTACTGCTGAGCACGCCAAGACTGCCGGAAGTCTCATTACCCAAACCCGCACCTTCGGTTTGTCCTTGGGCGACCGGGCTTGTTTAGCGCTCGGGGTTGCACTGAAAGCCCCGGTATACACAGCGGATAAATCGTGGAGAAACTTGAAGCTGGGTGTTCGGATCCATGTCATACGCTAAAGCGGTTTGCCTTACGCTGCGGGATGACAAGCAAAAGCCAAAGTACATACGGGTGCTGACTGACAGCGGTGCGTTTTGCAGCGACGTGACAACTGGGGCGGTGATTGCAGTTTGTGGCCTACCTCTTGAAATATGCCCATGCAGCAAGTATGAGCAAGCCAATCGTTAAGCCCCAGAGAGATGAATTGCTCATTTCTGTTTTCTTCGCCATACTCTAATCTTAAGCGCAAAATGACTATCTGCGCGGCAAATGGTAGTCATTATCAGATATGCCTACTTTGGGGAACTGCTTACGAATATCCGCAGTCCTGTAGCCGACGACGATTTTCATAACACGACAGAACATGCTGGAGAGCCCAGCAGGAAGTGCTCCATCCAGCTGACTTTTGGAGGGCAGGCCTTCTTGGGGCAATTCACCTGCCCCAACATTGCGAATCCCGAACCGCCCTATCGAAAATTTAAACATTCTGTGTTCTTGAATTCAGGGACTCACCGCGGGTACAATCCATCTCCATTCCCCAAGGAGGCGTTTCGTGACCTCTCAATCCGCCTGGGCTGTCTCTATTTCGAAATGTCTTTCCTCCAAATATGCCTTGATGGCACTGGTTTGGACCATCCTTTGCGCCTCCCAGGCCATCAGCCAGCAAACCCTGGGCTCTATGAACGGTACGGTCACCGATAGCACTGGCGCCGTGGTACCGGAAGCCGCGGTGAAAGTCCGGGCGCCGGCCACGAACCTCGAAGTCGCTGGGGAGACCAAGCCCGATGGTTCGTTCAACATCGCCGATTTGCCGATTGGCACCTACGAGGTCACGTTCAAGAAGGACGGTTTTGAGACTGCTGTCTATCCTCAGATCATCGTTCAAGGCAATCGCACGACGACGGTGAACGCGAAGCTCAAGCCGGGCGCAGTCACGTCGACGGTGACGGTGGAAGCAACTCCGCTGCTCAATCAGACCGACACCACCACCGGCTACACCCTGGATGAAGTACAGATCGCCAATATCCCATTGGGAACGGGTAGCTTCACGCAACTGGCGATTCTGAGCCCGGGCGTCAGTGCTGATCTGCTCAACACTGCTGGAACCAATGCCGGTCTTGGGAATCAGGCCATTTGGGCCAACGGCCAGCGCGATACGAGCAACAGCTTCACTGTGAACGGCGTTTACGCCAACAACATCTTCAACGGCAAATCCACCAGCCAAGTCTCCTCCAGCCGCGTCGCGGTCAACATCGGAGAAAACGGAAACGGAAATAATCCAAGTGGCGAAATTGTCACCAGCACGTCGGTTTACGGTGCGATTGGCGAGGCGATGCCTTCGCCTCCACCGGAGACGATTGAAGAAATACAGGTCAACTCAGCGATGTATGACGCCTCCGCGGGTGCTAACAGCGGTGCACAGATTGGCACCACGACCAAGTCCGGCACCAACCTTTTCCATGGGGGGGCTTATGAATACCACGAGCAGACGGGCTTTAACGCCAACGAGTGGTTCTTCATTCACAACCAGTTGCAGCGCCCGAATATGCACCGTAACGTGTTCGGCGGCTATATCGGCGGCCCGATCAAGAAAGACAAGCTGTTTTTCTTCGCCTCCTACCAAGCGCAGCGGGTCAGCGATCAGTTATTGGCAAATTCCATTGTGGCGGTCCCGCCGGGCCTGACGGACAACAACCGCGATGCACAGGGGCTGGCCACCCTCGCCAATGCGGATTTCAGCGTGCCCGGCTGTGGCACAGGAACCAATCCCCCCTGCTTGAACATTCAAGCCAGCCAAGTCTCTGAGCAGGCCATCAACATCATGAATACCAAAGCGCCCGGAGGCAGTTGGTGGATTCCCAATGCCGCAACGGGAAACCAGTTGAGTACGTTCCAGGGTCAGGGAGGCGACACCTCAATTCTCGGGCCCAACTCCCGCTTCGCCGCCGACCAGGTGAATGCCAACATCGATTACAACTTTAGCGCGAAGGACCGGTTTGCCGTAAAGTATTACTTCCAAAATGATCCCAACAATACGCCCTTCGCTCAGAGTTCGCTGCTGGGATTTCCTCAGACGATGGAAGCGGGGAGCCAGACCGTCTCCTTTGACAACACCACAGCGCTCACACCCAACTTCACATGGGAGCAGCGCTTCGGTTTCATTCGGGAACGAGCTTACTCTTCCACCAGCCAGTTCCTCTCGCCGTCGACCGTAGGCATCAAGGTTCCGGGTACTAATCTGTTTCCTGGCATCAACATCAAGAACGCCGATGGCTATCCTAACAGTTTGTCGATCGGGCCCGTCAACAACTTCGCCGACGCCGGCGTTTTCCAGAATAACTTCGAATGGGCAAGTAACTTGAAGTGGGTACACGGCCGGCACTCGATCGGAGTCGGATTTAATTTCGACAACCTGCAGCTGAATGTCATCAACAAGAATAATGAGGTCGCTCGGATTACCTTCGAAGACTTTCCCGGCTTCATTACCGGGCAGGTCTGTGGACCGAACACGTTCGGTTGTGGTGGCCAGGATCCCTCGCAGATTTTGAGTGGTGCGAGCAATCGGTACTATCGGGCAAAGCAGCTCGGTACCTACGTGCAAGACAACATCCGTATCAAGTCCAATTTGACGCTGAACCTCGGTCTGCGCTGGGATTGGGATGGCCCACTTGATGAGAAATACGGAAACCTTACGAATTTCTACCCGCAGGACTACTCATACGATGTGGCCAGCGACACCATCACCAATACTGGGCTCGTGGTCGCAGGCAACAACAAGACCTTCGGAACGAAGGGCGTCAGCAACTCCACCCTCACGGGCCGCCAATGGGGTTTCGCTCCCCGCATTGGACTGGCCTACAGCCCCAGCATGTTCAAGAACAAGGTCGTCATTCGCTCCGGCTTCGGTATGTATTACGACAGAGGCGAATATTTCACGGAGTTCTCACCACCCGCCGGCGGCGGCATCAGCGGTCCCTTCGGCGTCACGGTCGAGGAGCCGTTCGTCGTTCCGTTTTATGCTGTCACGGGGGGGACGTTTGCGCAGCCGTTTGGCACTTCTCCGCCGCCACCGCCGCCTGCCAACCTCTCCCAGGTTCAAGCTCTGCTGCCAAACGCAGGGCAATTGATTTCCAACAACACAACATATTGCACTTCTATTGGAGAATCCGGATGCGGCCCCCTATTCTTCGGTGGCTACGATCCCAAGAATACGTTGCCGTATTCAGAAAACTGGACACTCGACCTGCAGTGGCAACCCAAGAATGACCTTGTCTTGTCGCTGGGCTATGTAGGCAATCATGGCGTGCACGAGATCATCCCGTTACCCTTCAATCAGGCAGGAATCGCCACACCGCAGAACCCACTGCTTGCAGGCGGTCCCTACCAGCAAAACTACTCTTACGGCTACAACGTAAACTGCGCCGTCATCTATTATGAATCGTGTTCACCTGCCAACCTGGCTACCGTTCCCGGGTCGCAGGCGCTGGCCGCGGAGAGCGTGAACGCTCTTGTGGCTGGGTACGGAACCGGCAACGCGGCACTGCGAGCGCCTTATATCGGGTACGATCCGAATTCTGTTTTCAATCGGTCAGTCGGCATATCGAACTACAGCGCTCTGCAGTTCAATGTGACTAAGCGTCTGAGCCGTGGTCTTCAAGTGTCCGGTTCTTACACTTACTCGCATACTCTTGATGAGCAAAGCGGGCTGGGATTGTTCTTCACCGGCAATGACCCCAACAATCCACACTCCTCCTACGCCACTTCTGATTTTGATCGCACCCATGCTGTTACCGTGAGTTACCACTACGATTTCCCTTCCGTCGCAACGGACAAGGGATGGATGAAGCAAATCGTGAATGGCTGGTCGATAAATGGAATAACGGTGTTGCAAAGCGGCCAACCCTTCAGCGTTTTTGACTACAGTGGCGGCGCGGCCAGCATCTACTGGGGCGGCGGACAAGACCTCGCCACCAACCCTATCGTTCCTGTAAGTGGCTACGGATCCACCCAGTCTAATGCGGTCCTTCAAGGCACAACTGGCGTCAACGGCAACAAACCGGTTTTGAACGCCAACGCATTTGGCATCCCCACCCCATTCAGTCCAGGCACCAACGGTGTGCCACCTTGTGATCCGACCAGCGGGGTCTGCGACCCGTATGAGAATGGTTACACCAATGGCGGACGCAACATTTTCCGCGCTCCATTCCAGAACCGTTTTGACTTCGGTCTGTCGAAGAACTTTAGGATCAGCGAGCGCTTCGAGCTTAAGTATGACGCGCTGGCGTTCAACATCTTCAATCACCCCAGCTTCGACATCCCCAGCAACAACGTCGAATTCAATCCTTATTTCTCCAACCCGCCGTATGATCCAGACACCGGACAGAACACTTATACATTTCCGCCCCATGGCAGTCTTGGCACCCTCCAGCACTCCATCGGCAGCCCGCGGTTCATCCAGATGGCGTTGCACCTGACGTTCTAGAGGGGATTAGCGGCCGCTAATTGCGAAAAGGCAGTACGTTGCTTGCGGATCAAATGAAAAGAGTCGACTTCAGAAGAGAGCTCATCAGCTTGGCGCTGGTCGCCCTCCTTCTAGTTCATACCGAGGCTGTCCGCGCCTGGGGTAACGAGGGACACACTTACATCAATCGGGTTGCCGCCGAGAAGATTCCAAGTGACATGCCGCGCTTTCTTCGGCACTCGGCGACCGAAATAGCATATCTCGGCCCGGAACCCGATCGCTGGCGCAGTTCCTCGGAGCATGCGCTTAAGAACGCGCAGGAGCCCGACCACTTCATTGATCTCGAACGCGTCGACTGGCTCAACCCGCTTCCGCCCGGACGCTACGAATTTTATCGCAAACTTTATGAGAAACGAGCCGCAACCCCCGACCATCCGGACGATTATCTCCCCGAGCGTGTCGGACTTCAACCCTACATCGTGATGGAAGTCTTCGGCCGGCTGAGAGCCGCTTTTCGGGAGTACCGCCGCATGCGTGAGCTTCATCAACCCACGGCTTCCGTCCAGCATGCCATCGTGTTTTATGCCGGCTGGCTCGGCCACTATGTGGCCGACGGCTCCCAGCCACTGCACACCACCATTCGCTACAACGGCTGGGTTGGCCCGAACCCAAAGCAATACACAACGCAGCACAGTATCCACGCTCTCTTCGAAACAACTTACGTGGCGCAGAACGTCACGGCGAGAGACTTTTCCTCCCTCGTTCGCGCTCCCGAGCGTCTAACCGATCCGTTTCAGCAATATGTGACCTATTTGAGAGAGTCGAACCAGCAAGTCGAAACGGTGTACGCTCTCGAAAAGGCGGGCGGTTTTTCGGGGAAGGGTAGCACCGAGGCCTTTGCATTCACCATTCACAGGCTGGCGGCAGGCGCCCAGATGCTTCTGAACCTCTGGTACACGGCCTGGCTTGACAGCGCGTCTAACCCCGACCTGGTTCCAGCCCAACCTGCAGCTTCTGAAAACAAGAGTAAGTCCCCCTGAAATGCGTTCGATGCCAATACAACGTAGTTTGAGGATTCACCGCGGAGTCGTTGCTCGCCTTTGGGCCGGAAGCCGGCTGCTTTCAGCCCGTTGGGAACGATGGGCAACGAACAGATGCGCACACCGGTCGCGTCGAAAATGGCGCTGCCGATCCCGGGGGCCAAACCTCATCATAGGGTATTCGCCTGCGCCCTTCCACCTCGACTGGAACGTCAGACGGGATCGTCTCGACGGCGTGCCGGCAGCCGAGTTCTGATCTCGGGGATGGCGAACTCCCACGACCCTGGTAACTGTCATCCGAGTGGACGTTCGTAATTTGAAAGTACGTTCGCGCGGTAGTCAAATCACTCTGCCGCCACTTCACTAAGCAACCTTGGACCGTTTCACTGCCCCTGAAAACACCAACCCTGGCCGAACCGGAAACGTGTGAACAGTCATGTCTCAGCTGAAAGCAACAATTCTCTGTATTGACGACCACTGGAATGGGCTGATCGGCCGCAAGATTTTGCTCGAAAACAACGGCTATGAAGTTCTGGAGGCTACCGGCGGTGACGAAGGATTGAAGTTATTCCTTTCGCGCTCTGTGGATGCGGTGGTCCTCGACTACCAGATGCCCGGGATGAACGGTGATGTGGTTGCCGCGAAGATGAAGCGCGTTAAGTCACACGTTCCGATCATGTTGTTATCCGCCTACGGGACTTTGCCGACGAGTAAGCTGCAAGCCGTGGACACCTTCCTGTCTAAATCCCAGCCGCCAAAGGTTCTCTTATCCACGCTTCAGGATCTGCTTAACGCACGATCCAAACCGTTCTTCAGCCGTTGGCTCGATACGTGGAGAAGTCGCAATGAAGGGGTGAGACCATGAGCCTTTTGAAGCGGTTTTTCGGAGGAGGTTGCTCGCATCGATTCACTTGGCCACGCATCGACGCCAAAGGTAGTCATTATCAGATATGCCTACTTTGTGGAACTGCTTACGAATATGACTGGAGAATGATGCAACGGACTGATCGGCTGCTGGCGACAGACGCCCGACACGGGCAGCGGGGCTGATTCTTGCCGCAAAACGAAAACGCCCCAGATTCCGGTTAGAGTCGTGGGACGCTCGCCAAACAGCTCTCCCCCGGAACCGCTCGCCGCTGAATGTGCGCTTGATCGAGGATTGTCCTGTCATCACCGGATTTACGGCCGCCGATCCGAACAGCCTCGCACAATTAAAGAACGGCGACGTTATTATCGAACTTGACGGCTTCCCACTGGGCTTCCTGTTCACCGCCAACATGCCCCGACTGTGCTGACCGCGAGCGTCTGAACATCCTAGCGCGCCCCTACTCTAGGAATTTTGAGGTTCTGTCCGATTCCTTCAGGAGCGAAGCCGATGCCTAAGAAACCCAGCGACTTCTACTAAGTCGTGAGAAGAGGTCAGCCAATTAAGCCGTGCCTCTGACATGGATTTGAGGTGGGCCCCGGGGGAGCTTTCGCGGATGTCTCATGCTGCTTCTCCCAATACGCTCCATGAACTTTCGAGCTTTTTCAGGACGCGACCGTTCGATACCAGGCACTCATCGCAATTTTCTGTTTTATGCTCACAACATCGCGAGTGAGTGTGATCGGTATATACTCACTTCCGTCTTTTTGAAGTCAAGACACAGAGATCGCGCTAAGTTCTTGAGCGATCGGGCCCCAGGGAGAACCAAAGAATGCCTCGGTGTTGAGTTCACAAGTGAGGTGTGTTGTGGCAAGCCCCGGCCCAAACTTCAGAATCCGCCTACAGTGGCTGCTAGTAGTAGCGCTGCTCACCTGTTTCGCTCGTATGGCAACGGCTCAAACCCTAAGCCCAACTAGTGCCCCCTTCGGGAACTGGGTCGTGCAGACCGCTAGCACGGCCAAGACCGTCGTTCTGAAAAACACTCAGACCGTTCCTCTGACCATTGCCGGGATCTCGACTTCAGGCGATTTCGCACAAATCTCGAACTGTCCATTATCTCCGAGCACGTTGGCGGCGAAGCTTAGCTGCACAATTTCGATCACCTTCACGCCCACCGCTCTGGGTGCGCGCGCTGGGACACTAACGGTCAGCGACAGCGCCCCAAACTCTCCACAAACAGCAAAGTTGAGCGGAACCGGAGTGATTCCCGCTGGTTTATCGCCTTCATCACTGGCATTTGGCACCCAGTCCGCGAATACGACTGGTGCGGTCAAAGTCCTTACATTGCGGAACAGTCAGACCGTACCTCTGACCATTGCGGGGATCTCGACGTCCGGCGATTTTGGCCAAACCTCGACCTGCCCGTTATCTCCGAACATGTTGGCGGCGAAGCTTAGCTGCATAGTCTCGGTCACCTTCACGCCCACCGCTCTGGGCGCGCGCACTGGAACCCTGACGGTCAGCGACGACGCTTCAAACTCTCCGCAAACTGCACAGTTGAGCGGAACTGGATCGGCTCCCGTTACTCTGTCCCCTGTCGGTCTTACCTTCGCAAGCCAGGGGATTGGCACCACCACCGGAAAGAGCGTGACCCTGAAAAATATGCAGACAGTTCCACTGACGATCTTGGGTGTTTCTGCTTCAGGTGATTTCGCGCAAACTTCGATCTGTCCATTGTCCCCCAGCACATTGGGGGCGGGAGCCAGTTGCTCGATTTCGGTTACGTTCACGCCGACCGCTCAAGGCACTCGGACTGGGACTTTAACCATCACAGATCGTGCCGCTACCAGCCCGCAGACCGCGAGCCTGACGGGCAACGGTACCATCTCAGGTTTGCTTTCGATCTCCATCGCACCGGCAAATTCGACGCTCTCGCTGGGGAGTCAACAGCAGTTCGTTGCCACTGGCACGTGGCCGGGCGGGGCGACAGTAAATGTCAGTCAGCTTGTTACCTGGTCGTCCTCGGCGCCAAAAGTAGCGCCTGTGAACTCGACCGGGCTGGCCTCTGGTTTGAAGGATGGAACCACAAAGATAGGCGCCAGCCTGCATTCGGTGAGCGGCTCGACCACTCTAACCGTTGCTGTGTCCGCTCCCGTGCTGCAATCGATCTCTGTCACCCCTGCGAATCCTTCGATCGCGGTTGGTCAGAACCAGCAGTTCATTGCGACAGGACTGTACAGTGACAGGAGCACTCTAGATCTGACCAGTTCCGTGAGTTGGAGTTCTTCTCAACCCGCCATAATCGGGGTCACCAGCGCAGGATTAGCCAATGGGTCAAGCACGGGATCGAGCACGATTACTGCCTCTCTCGGAACCATCAGCGCCTCGACCATGGTGAGCGTAAGTTCAGTTGCCCTGGTTTCAATCGCAGTCACGCCGAGCAATGTCTCGATCGCACTGGGGACTAACCAGCAGTTCGCGGCGGTCGGAACTTATTCCGACGGCAGCACACTTAACCTGACGACTTCGGCGACCTGGAGTTCGGCGGCGGCGACAGTCGCGACGGCAAACGCAAGCGGACTGGCCACTAGCGCATCTCCTGGCCAGACGACATTCAATGCCACTGTTGCGGGCACTAGCGGTTCCTCCATTCTGGCCGTAACTCCTGCTACGTTGATTTCTATTGTCATTACGCCCGCAATTCCGACCATCTATCAGCGGACTACGAAACAGTTTGCGGCGACCGGAATTTTCTCCGACGGGACCACGCAAGACATCACTGGCTCAGTCCAGTGGGGCTCGTCGAATGGCTCCGTCGCGAGCATCAGCAATAGCGTCGGGAGCCAGGGTTCGGCGATCAGTGGAGCGACCGGAAATTCCACCATTTCCGCAGCATCGGGTTCAATCTCGGCGTCAACAACCCTGACGGTAAGCAATGTAGCGCTAGTCTCAATCACAGTGAATCCGGCCAGCCCGTCCATCGCACTCGGGACAACGCGACAATTCACCGCGACAGGAATTTTTACGGATGGGAGCACGCAGGACCTGACAACATCGGCGTCTTGGAGCTCCGGGAACCCCGCGGCCGCGACTGTGAGTTCCAGCGCACTGGGAGCCTCTTTCGCGACAGGGACGGCCACGATTACCGCGACTCTAGGCGGAATAGGCGGATCTACGCTGCTAAGTGTTACGCCGGCCTCAGTTGTTTCGATCACCGTGAGTCCCGCGATTGCCGCAACTCCATTCGGATTGAACCAGGCATTTACGGCGGTCGGTACATTCACAGACGGCTCGACGCAGGACGTGACCAATTCGGCTCATTGGAGTTCCTCCATTCCAAATGTCTCCACTGTTAGCGACACGTCCGGAAACAATGGAATGGCCACCAGCATCGGCGGCGGAAGCACGGTCATCAGCGCAACCTTGAACACGGTGACTGGATCGGGCAATCTGACGGTGACCAATGCGATCCTGACGACCATTCAAATCAACCCGCAAGGTCCATCCATCCCGACGGGAGGCGCGGAACAGTTTACCGCGACAGGACTGTATTCCGATGGGACCACGGCGAACATTACGAAAACCGTGACGTGGGCTTCCTCATCTGCGACCGTGGCTACGATGAGCAATACATCCGGTGCTCAAGGATTGGCCAGCAGCGTAGGGCCGGGGCCAACCACAATCTCTGCGACCACAGGGTCCATTGTGGGTTCTACGACCTTGTCCGTGCAAGACCAACTGGTTTCCATTAGCATCGCGCCGCAGAATGCCGTAATCGCTCCTGGCGCGAGTCAGCAGTTCACCGCGACTGGCACCTATGCCAGCGGATTGATAAGCGATGTCACCAACAGCGTGCTTTGGAGCTCTTCTTCTCCAACCGTGGTCACGATCAGCTCCACGGGTTTAGCGAGTGGGCAAGCGGCCGGACAAAGTGTCGTAACCGCGAGTATCGGTTCCGTCAGAGGTTCGGCCACTCTTGCGGTCCTTCCCGTTCCGACGAATTTTAGAGTAGATATATCGGACGGCACGACTGGGCAGCTTTTTGTGTCATGGGATTCCATGACAGGCGCAACGCATTACAATCTGCAGCGCTCAACCAGCCCCAACTCAGGTTACACCGGCGTTACCGCATGCAGCGGGCTGGCTAATGTCCAGATTACGAATACGACAGGATCAATGAAAGCCTGCCGTGACGGCGGCCTCACTGCTGGTACCTATTACTACTACCAAGTCCAGACGTGCTACAGCACCGGCTGCGGTAATTTTTCAGCAGCGGTTTCCAATGTGCCGGTAGTGAGCGACTGTACGCCGGACCAAATGCCGAATATGGCTGGCGTGACCGAGCTCCCGTCGATCAGCCTTCTGTCGACCACAGTGGATCCTGAGATACAGTTCCTGCCAAACAACAACCAATATGGCTTTTACGCGTCACCGGAGGTTCCACGCAGAAATATCCTGGTGGTAGATTTGCCAGGTTCCGATGAACATTGTCCGGGAGCTGTATCCTTCGAGGACACCGCCCAGAAACTTGGTTTTGACGTGATCTGTGTCAATTATTCCAACCTGGATTCTCAGCAAGACATTTGCGTGGGTGACACGACCTGCTTTGGAAATGTCTCTCAGGCCAAGCTCGATGCCACCGGCCTTTGCTCGACACCGGGACAATCCGGCTGTGGGATCGATTCAACCACGGGTCAACCCTACTATCTCAGCAACTCGGCGGATGCCATCACGCAGAGAATCTCGATGATGCTGCAATATCTAAATAACAATGGATACAACAAGAACGGCACAAACTGGGGCAACTACCTTTCCGGCACAACACCTCTTTGGCAAAATATTATCCTTTTTGGGCATTCTCAGGGCGGAGACATGTCAACCTTTGCGGCCTATCAGCAGGTGGTCGCGAGAGCGATTAATTTGTCGGCCCCACCACAGGCCACACGTGTGAATGGGGTCGAGGTCGGAGCCGACTATTTCACGAGCCCCAAAGCTACTGATCTACGCAATATCTATGGCCTTGTCAGTGTCTTTGATCTGCGTTACCAGGACGGCATATTCTCTGCTGTTTGGCAATTGCTTGGGTTCAATCAGGCGAACAACGATGCGGAAGTACAGCTCAATACAAGTACTCCAATCGGCCTGAGTTGCAATTCTGGTACGCCATCGCACAATTTTTCAACCAGCACCCCGCTACCGCCTGGCGGAAATGGACACGATGATCCGCTCTATCTCTGGTATGAAGATGTCTACAAATTCATGTTGATCGATTAGCACGGGTATTTATTAAGCTCCTATTCCTCAGTCTGCGCTGGTTCAGCCTGCTCCTCTGGTCTGTTCACTTTCCGCTGTCCCCATATAACTTAAAGATAGAGCGGAACGGCTCAGCTGGTGTTGATGGCAAAGGACTGAGTGGCTTTGTTTCGCAAACTGCATACCGCCCGCCCGACATGACCGAGTCAGTCTTGTTTGTAAGCATTCTCTGGAGATGTGTATCCCTAGAACAGAGGCACTTCGTAGTGGTTCTTTGCGCCCATGACTGCACGTCCCGTTGCACGCGGGGATGCGGGGAATCTTCCGTCCCGAAGTGTCTGAAAACCGGCCTGCCTCTCAACTAGACTTAGACGCAGGTGAGAACTCGCCCGCAAACATGGGATGTTCGCTGGACACTGCTAGGGAAGCATCCAGGACGTTCTCGTTCGAAGAGTCGGCCAGCTTCTTTGCCTGTTCTAGTGTGAGACCACCCAGAAGATTAAAGCTCAGCGCAGCGTGGTTTAGTACTGACACGGTTCCATGGAAGAATTGAAGGGTGATCGTTGGCCGTCCACCCTCATCTTTGTTTGCGACGAAACGACACGTCCCGCGCTCGATTCTTGTATCCGGCATGCGAATCTCTAAGGGTTCCTTGGAATCTGTGTCTTGGCGGCCTTCTTCGCCAGTGTAGTTACATTCGCAATCTGCAAGATTGATCATCCTGACGTGGGCAGAACGCAGGCATTGGAGCTGAAATTACTTGCCGTCAGAGATCACAAAATTGACTGCGGCCGTCCCATCGGGGTGGACAGATACGCTCTTTTCCCAGGTCCGTGGATCGCTGAAAATGGGCCGCTCAAGTTTCTTCTCGGTCAGGACGTCGAAGGCTCCTTCTTGCCGGGTCACGTTCCAGCCCTCGTGCCAGGCAATGATCTCATACTCACCTGGGGGCACGCTTGTAAGGTCAAACTTTCCGCTTTCGTCGGTAACGACATAGTAAGGGTGCGTTACCACAAATAGCTCTGCGTTCATCCACACGTGCCCGCCGTTACATTTCAGATTCACCAGGCCCACGTTGGGCATATTGCGGGAAGCGATCTGGTTGGTGAAGGGAAACGGTAAGTTATAAGTGGCGGCGCCATCCATGTGAACGATATGAAGCGTGGCGTCAGAGCTTTTCATCTGCAGCGACGTGTTCTGGGGCACCACCAGGATGTGGGGCTCGTAGCGGCAATGCTTTTGGTCGAGAAACCGCCGGGGTTCAGGAATGTCCATCGCTTTGCCGCTGGAAATGTTTTTCAGGAACACCACAGTATTTGCAACTCCACCCTGGGAACCGACAATCAGGCGTTCCAAGTCGACTCTCTTATGAGACTCAGGGTCGCATATTTGCGCATCCTTGGTAACGGGAAGCGATAGTGCGCGGGGCATGGGGCCGGACCACTTCACTGTACCGGTGATTGTCCCCGCATTGCTCAGAGACACAACTTGATAGTTGCTCTGGGCAGTTAGATTTTTGCCGATTGCCAGCGATAGTGCGAGGAAGAGTGAAACCGCGACTGCTTTGGGCATCTTGTACCAACTCAAACGAAAGCGGTGGGCCTGTTCTTACCCGATGAATCGTAGGTTGTGACTGAAGGTACAGGCAAGTGACGAAGGTAATCGCGGACGGGAGAGCAATCCGGATCCGGCGCGGTCGGCGTACGTGTACTGACTGGCCATTTCTGGGCTTCATTAAAACAGCGCCAGGCTCCGCCGCAAGTCAAGTCAGAGCCGAGGCTGCTTCCTTGAATCCACAATCGCCAAGTGATGATTGGCGAAAATCGCCATAGCGCTCATTGGCAGGGCTGTGAGCGCTATTGCCTGTGGCTGTTGAAAAACTCGCTTTCCTTCCAAAACAGCCAAAATTGGGGGATAGAAAATGTCTAGGGTGAGTAGGCCGGCGGAATTTCACCACCGGCCTCTCGCAGAACCGAGCGTGAGACTCTCGCCTCACTCGGCTCCCATCAGGCAAACGTG
>Ga0182024_10010079_pt1 | contig 19363 bp, 20 predicted proteins | sample P32metaG_FD_120480 | JGI IMG/M metagenome (GOLD analysis project Ga0182024, IMG submission 120480) | Permafrost microbial communities from Stordalen Mire, Sweden - P3-2 metaG (Illumina Assembly) | ecosystem: Environmental > Terrestrial > Soil > Wetlands > Permafrost | place: Sweden: Stordalen... | reverse complement strand
CTGATCGCTGAGCAGCGTGAAAGGCAGCTCGTGCTTCCCGGCGAAGGCCGCGTGCTTGTCGACCGAGTCGGAGCTGACCCCGATCACCTCGGCGCCGGCGTCGGCGAAGACCTCGTAACTGTCGCGGAAGGCACAGGCCTCGGCGGTGCAGCCGCGGGTGTCGTCCCGGGGGTAGAAGTACAGCACGACGACCCGCTCGCCGAGCCGGTCCTGGAGCCGCACCGGGTCGCCGGACTGCGCCGGGAGGGTGAAGTCGGGGGCCTTGTCGCCGACCTGGATCCCGTGTGCCATGCCGCCAGCCTCCCTGTGGGCCCGCTCGCCGCGGGCTGCCTGCTAAGCGTAGCCGCACTCCGCCTGGGGTCCCGTGAGCGCCGGCGCCGTTGTCCCTCATTCGAGTGGCTGCCGGGCGATGGCCGCCGGTGACCGGCCGGCGAACAGCCAGCCGCCGATCGACGCGGCCAGGGGCAGGCCGGCGAGCACCACGATAAGGTCACCGGCCGGGACGTGGCTGACCGTGGTGGCCAGGCTGCTGCGGTACCAGGCGATCGCGGCCAGGTAGGCGATGGCCGTGCCGAGGACGGCGCCGAGCAGGCCGAGGCCTCCCGCGGTGGCCGCGGTGATGGTCCGCCGGGTCGTGCCGCTGGCGCCGGCCGCGGTGAGCGTGCGCAGGTCGCTCCCGGTTTCGCTGCGGATCAGCCCGACGGTCATGGCCAGCACGCCGAGGGCGATGAGCAGCCCCACGGCGGTCGCCCCGTTGAGGATCTCCGACAGCGATACCTCTCCTGACTTGGTCTCGATAGTCGCCCCGGCGGCCGCGGCGAGCTGCCGGGCGCTGCTGATCTGCGCTGCGTTCAGCGGCTGGGCGGCCTGGATCAGCCAGCCGGAGGTGGCCTCGCGCAGCCCGAGGGCGCGCATCGCGCGGAGGGTGATGACGGTGTTCGGCGCGGACGTGCCGGAGGGCAGGCCGGTGACCGTCTCGATCGCCGGCCCGGCGAGGCAGCTGCCCGCGGGACAGGGATCCGGGGATCCCTGGCCCGGAGGGCTGCTGGGCGGGACGAGGAGCTGCATCCGTGGCTCGGCGGCCAGTCCCGGGCGCATGGTCAGCACGTCGGCGGCCGGGCTGATCCGGCTGGGGCTGATCCCGAAGGAGCGCAGCAGGGCCGGGGTCGCCACGTACAGCGGGCCGGAGTAGTTGTTGGTCTGCGTGCCGGCCTGGTTGAGCGTCGCCTGCAGAGGGCCCGGATGCCACGCGGCATGCGATCCGGGCCGGGCGGCCGAGTACAGGGTGAGAATGCTCCGGCTGGCCAGCGCGGTGGCGACCCGGGCGACCAGGGACTGCTCCTGGGCGTGGGTCAGCGGGCGGGGGTTCGCGGCGCCCGGAGGGCCGGCTGGACCGGAGCCGCCGCCGGCTGCGGGCGGGTAGAGGATGAGCTGGCTGGTGGTCAGGTTAGGGCCGGTGAAGTCGAGGACGTTGGCGTACCGGGCCGTGGCCAGGATGCAGATGAGCATGGCGATCACGACGGCAAAGATGATCGCCGAGAGGGCGGCCGCGGACCGCGAGCGGTAACGGGCAAGATCACGCAGCGCCAGGCGCACCGCTATTGGGGCCTGGCGGCCGAGGGCGGCCAGGCCCGTGATGCAGAACGGGGCGAGCAGCAGCCCGCCGGCGATCGTGGCGACCAGGCCGCCGAGCGTCTCCAGTGTGGCCGCCCCGCCGTTGTGGCCCCACCCGCCGGACAGGACCAGCAGGCCCGGGCCGACTAGCAGCAGGGCGGTGCCGGGGATCACGGAGCGGTGCGCCGCCCTGGGGGACTCCGGGCGGCCCGCCAGCGCGGCGTGCGGGGAGATCCGGGCCACCGCGCGGGCGGGCCGGCTGGCCGCGGCAGTGGCGGTGGCGACGGCGAGGACCGTGCCGGTCACGATCAGCCACCACGGCAGGTGCAGCGGGTCGATCTGGTGGCCGGCGCTGGTCTCCAGGTAGGGCCGGTAGGCGAACCAGGCCGCGAAGCCGGCCGCTGCGCCGGCCAGGGTGCCGGCCAGGCCGGCGATGGCCCCGTTCGCGGTCATCACCAGCCGCACATGACGGTCCGCGGCACCGAGTGAGCCGAGCATGCCGAGTGCGCGGAGCCGGCGCTGGGCCAGCACCGTGAACCCGGCCACGGCCACCAGGCCGATGAAGATCAGCCCGAGCACGGCCAGGGCCAGCACGATGATCGCCGGGCCGATGCCGCCGGGGGACCGAACGGGTGTCTGGACGGTGGCGCCGGCCGGGAACCGGAACCCCGCCACGGCCTGCGCGGAGGCGTCGAACAGGATCGTGACCTGGGCCGGGGTGCTGACCTGCCCCGGGGCGGCCAGGGCGAACTCGTCGGGCAGGTGACTGGGGTTCTCGACGATGCCGGTCACCCGGCGCGCGTGGCCGCCCTGATGCCAGATGCCGCCGGTCCGCACGTTGTAGAGCGCTGCCACCTGGCTGGTCAGGGCGACCTGACCCGGCCCCGCCGGGTAGCGCCCGGACACCAGGGCCAGGGTGGGCTGCCCGTAGGGGCCGTGCGGATCCTGGGCCCGCAGCTGGACCTGGCTGGCCGAGCCGGTGGCGAGATCCTGGTTCTCAATCACGTCCGCCGGGCCGAACCGGTGCCGGATGGCCGCGATGCCGGCCGCCAGGTGCGGGTCGGCGCCGGGGACAACGACCAGGTGATTGGCGGTCCCGAACGTCGCCGCGTTGGGCGACCCAGGCGTGTTGATGGCCACCGCCCCGCCCGCGATGGTCCCCGCTACTGCCACCGTGATCAGGCTGAGGATCAGCAGCTGCTGGCGCCACTCGCGGCGGAACAGCCGCCACGCCCAGCGGATCACCGCGCGCCGGGCTGGAACGCCCCCGTCCGCGGTGCCCGCCTGGCGGGCCGGGTGCTCGCGCAGTCCCGCGCTCATGGCCGGGTCTCCATGACGAGCCGCGCGCCCGGCCCGGACTGCGCCGCCTGACCGGCGACCCGCCCGTCGCGCACCAGCAGCACCCGGTCGGCCCACGAGGCCAGCTGCGCGTCGTGGGTGACCACCACGGCGGCCACCCCGCGCGTGCACGCGTCGCGGATGAGCTGCATCACCCCCTGGCCGTTGGCCGAGTCGAGGGCCCCCGACGGCTCGTCAGCCAGCAGCAGGCGGCGCTGGCCGGCCACCGCACGGGCGATCGCCACCCGCTGGCGCTCGCCGCCGGACAGCTGATCGGGGAAGCTGGACGCCCGGGCGGCGAGCCCGAGGCCTTCCAGCGCCGCGACTCCCGCGGCGCGGGCCTTCCTGGCTGGCACGCCGTCGAGCTCCAGCGGCAGTGCGACGTTCTCGGCCGCGGTGAGCCCCGGCAGCAGGTTGAAGTCCTGGAATACGTACCCGATCGTGCGGCGGCGCAGCCTGGCCTGCGCCCCCCGCGACATGGCCGACAGCGGGGCGCCATCGATAAGGACCTCACCACTGGTCGGCTTCTCCAGGGTGCCCGCGATGGTCAGCAGCGTGGACTTCCCCGAGCCGCTCGGGCCCATCACCGCCACCATCGATCCGGCCTCCACCGCCAGGCTCGCGTCATGCAGGGCGTGTACCTCGGCCGGGCCTTCGCCGTAGGCCTTCGACACTCGCTGCAGCTCAAGCACGCTCATCGCCGCACCTCGCGGTGCGGCACGCCGGTGATGTTCTCGTTCATGACGTTCCTTCCGGATCCGGTCAGCCATCCTGGAGGCCGGAACCTCCAGCCCAGCCGTTACGCTAGGTAAGCGTCCCCTGGCGGCGACATACGGCTGAACGGTGTTTCCGGGTGCACCTAGGTACACCCCCCGGAGGGGGTGCAGCGTCACTGCGGGGGCGGCCGCGTGCCCGGCACACTTGACATACAGGTGAGCCGGCGAAGGAGATCAGACTGTGGACGCCAGAACAGGAGCACCGGAGCGGGCCCCAGGGCATGGGCGCTGGTCATGGATCGGTGCGGGTGCTGTCGCCGCGGCCCGGGGTGCGGGACTGTGCGGGCTGGCCGTGGCGGGGTCCGTCCTGCTGCTGGCCCTGCTGCTGCCGCTGCTGCTGACCGGGCTGGAGATCGGGCTGCTGGTGAACGGCCCTGGGCACTGGCCCGTGGCTCAGGCGGTAGGCGAGCGGGTTCTGCCGCTGGCCGGGCTGGCGGTCAGCCTGCTGCTGTACCCGGCCGTGCTGCTGGCCGTGCGCAGGCTGGCGACTGCGACCCGGAGACTGGCCGGGGACTGGTGCGCGGTGCCGATCAGCGATCCCTACCTGAACCAGCCCATGGACGGGCCGGGCGGCTACCGCGCGCGGCTGCGCTGGCTGGCCGACCCGGCCACCCGGCGGGACGGGCAGTGGCTGGCGGTCAACACGCTCGGGGGCTGGATCCTCGCCGCCGCGCCGGCCGGGCTGATGGTCTACGGCCTGCTCTGCCTGCTGGGCGGCAGCCAGGGACACCCTGTGGTGGCCCCGCCGCCAGCCTTCCCCGGGAACGAGCCGCCGGTGCTGATCCTGCTGGGGGCCGTGTTCATTGCGCTGGGACTGTGGGCTGGCCCGCGGCTGCTGCGCGGCTACGGGCTGGCGGCCCGGTGGCTGCTGGGGCCGACCGGGCAGGCGGAACTGGCGCTGCGGGTCGCCCACCTGGCGCAGACCCGGGCCGACACCATCGACACGGACGCGGCGCAGCTGCGCCGCATCGAGCGGGATCTGCACGACGGCGCGCAGGCCCGGCTGGTCGCGATGGGCATGACGCTGGATGCCGCCGATCAGATGCTGGGAGATAATCCAGCCGCGGCCCGGGCGCTGCTGGCCGAGGCGCGGGAGTCCTCGGTGAAGGCGCTGGCCGAGCTGCGGGCCCTGGTCCGCGGGGTCCACCCGCCGGTGCTGGCCGACCGCGGCCTGGCCGAGGCGGTCCGCGCGCTGGCCCTGGACCTGCCGCTGCGCGTCCATTTCGCCAGTGAGCTGGCCGGCCGGGCGCCCGCCTCGATCGAGTCCGCCGCCTACTTCGCGGCCAGCGAGCTGCTCGCTAACGTGACCAAGCACGCGCACGCCGGGCAGGCCTGGGTCGACCTCCGGCACCGGGACGGCACGCTGCGGCTGGGAGTCAGCGACGACGGATGCGGCGGCGCCGACCCGGCGCGCGGCAGTGGCCTGGCCGGCATCGAGCGCCGGCTGGCCGCCTTTGATGGCGTGCTCGCCCTGTCCAGCCCGCCGGGCGGCCCTACCGTGGTGAACATGGAGATCCCGTGCGCGCTGTCATCGCCGAAGACCTTTCCTCCTGAGGGACGGCCTGACCCGGCTGCTGGAGGCGCACGGCATGCAGGTCACGGCGGCCGTGGACAACGGTGCCGCCCTGCTCGCCGCGGTCACCGCCGACCAGCCGGACGTGGCGATCGTGGACGTCAGGCTGCCGCCGACGTTCACCGACGAAGGGCTGAAGGCCGCGCTGGCCGCGCGGCGTGAGGTACCCGGCCTGCCGGTGCTGGTGCTGTCCCAGTACGTGGAGCAGATCTACGCCCGCGAGCTGCTCGCCGGCGGCGCCGGCGGCATCGGCTACCTGCTCAAGGACCGGGTGCTGGACGGGGCCCAGTTCGCGGACGCCGTGCGCCGGGTCGCGGGCGGCGGCACGGCGATGGATCCCGAGGTGATCGCCCGGCTGGTCGACCGCAGCTCCGCGGACGGGGCGCTGGCCACGCTGAGCCCCCGCGAGCGCGAGGTGCTCGGGCTGATGGCCGAGGGCCGCTCCAACGCGGCCATCGCCCAGCGGCTGTTCATCACCGAGCGGGCCGTGGCCAAGCACACCGCCTCCATCTTCCTCCGGCTCGGCCTGCAGCCCTCCGACGACGACAACCGGCGGGTGCTCGCCGTCCTCGCCTTCCTCGGCAACTGAGCAGGCAACGATGACGGACTGCGCCGCCCTGGCTGACCGCTAGCCGCGCCCGGCGCGGGCCGCGGCCGGTGACCATGACCCCGACCTGGGCCGCAAGGCAAACATCAAGGCGGGTGCAACATTGCCGTCCGGGTCCGTGCCGCACGCTGGCAGCGAAGTTCCGGCAGCGGAGCCACTTGCTTTCCGCCAGAGAAGGGCGGCTCGTGTGCAGGTTATGGACGGTTCAGTGCCGGTGTGGCGCAAGTCCAGTCACAGCGGCGGCGATAAGTGCGTTGAGATCGCCTGGCGCCGGGGCGCGGAAGACATCAACGTCCTGGTGCGGGACTCCAAGTTCCCCGGACGTGACCCGCTGGTCTTTACCCCGGGGGAGTGGGCCGCTTTCCTGGAGCGGGCGAAAACCGGGGACTTTGACGCCCTGGCCACTCCCGTGGCCGCCCCGGTGACGCCGGGACTGCGGAATCCGGGCCGCTTCACCCAGGACTTGGGCGAGTCCCTGACGTGGGTGAATGGCTGAATCGTGTATCCTCACGCCGAACAGTAACGGACCTTCAGGGGTGGGGAAATGGCGACGCAGACTACAGTCACGGTGACATGCGACCTTTGCGGTGGCTCGAGGGAGACGCGGACCCGGTCGATCAGCATCGACGGGCAGGTCCTCGAGATTGACCTGTGCGCGAAGGATGGGCGGGGCCTGGACAAGGTGGCCCAGCAGTTCATCCCTCATGCGAGGAAGGTGCGGCGCCTTCCCGCCGCGGGCCGCAGGACGGCGAGCAGCCGCCAGCACAGCGCCAGCGTCCGGGACTGGGCTAAGACGCAGGGCATGGTGGTCAGCGACCGCGGGCGGATCCCGGCGGATGTGGAGCGCCAGTACGAGGCCGCGCACTAAGGGGCCGCGCGCTCACCGGTGCGCGCTGCGGGCTGATCGGTAACGTGCAATTCACGCCGCGCCGCGCGGAAGGATCCGGCCACCTCGCGTCGATCCATATTTATCCGCTGAAGGCGGGGCGCGCAGTCGACCTCGGCGAGTCCGTGGTCGAGCCGTGGGGCCTGGCTGGCGACCGCCGGTGGCTCGTGATCGCCGGCCACGGGCGGTTCGTCAGCCAGCGCGAGGAGCCGTCCCTGGCCCTGGTGACCGCGGCCTGTCTGCCGGCCGGAACGGATCAGGCTGGGCGCGAGCCGCGCGCGGCGGCCGATGTGATTACCCTGTCGGCCGCCGGGCACCCGCCGCTGACGGTCCGCGCGCCGTCCGCGGGCGATCACCCCGAGATGGTTTCCGTTTCGGTGTGGAAGTCCAGGCTGTCCGCCGCCGCAGCCGGAAAGCAGGCGGACGGCTGGCTGTCGCGTTTCCTGGGCCGCGGCGTGCGCCTCGTCTACCTGGACGATCCGACCCGCCGGGAAGTGGACCAGGAATACGGGTCCCCCGGGGACCGGGTGAACTTCGCCGACGGGTACCCGCTGCTGCTCACCAGCACCGGCTCCCTGGGGGCGCTGGGCCGCTGGCTCACCGAGGACGGCCATGAGCCCGTGCCGATGAACCGCTTCCGGCCGAACGTGGTGGTCGACGGCGCGCCTGCGTGGGACGAGGACCGCTGGCGCCGCATCATGATCGGCAGCGTGTCCTTCCGGGTGGCCAAGCCGTGCGGCCGCTGCCAGGTCACCACGATCGATCAGATGACGGCGCAGCGCGGCCGGCAGCCTCTGGCCCTGCTCGGCCAGCGCCGCCGGTTCGGCCAGCAGCTGGTCTTCGGGCAGAACATGATCCCGGATGGAGAGGGCTCGATCCGGGTCGGCGACCCTGTCCAGGTCCTGGAACGTTCCGGGTGAGGGTGTGTCCCGCCGACGGACTGCGATCGGCCGCCCTGGGATTCCCGGCCCGCTGGCCCAGCCGATCGCTCATCACGGTCACGCCCGGGGGTGGCGGTGCCCCGGCCGCGGGGGTCGGCCGGGGCACCGCCGGGGGGAAGAGGCCGTTCGTGCATCTAAGCGACGGCGCCCCCCGATCTGTTACACGCAATGGCCTTCCGGGCCGGCCGGGGCCCCATGGCTAGACTCACCGCGCATGGCAGACGTGGATAAGCCGGGTTACGCCGAGCCCCCGCTCGCGGGCGACGAGACGGCGACCCTGCTGGGTTCCCTGGAGCGCGTGCGCGCGATCGAGGAGTACGCGCGGCACGCCGGCCACGCCGATCTCATCCGGGAGTCGGTCGACGGGCTCACCGGGGAGGACCCGCCGCGCTGAACGCCGGCCCCCGCGCGGCGCGGGCCACCCGGCCCCGGGAATGCGGCTGGGTGCCGGGGCCTTGGACTGGTCATGGATGTTGCAGCAGAGTCGCTCCCGCTCGCGGTACTGGATTTCGTCGGGATCGAGTACGGCGAAGAGGCCAGCGCCTCCGTCGCCGGTGCGGTGGGGATCGCACGGGCGGTCGAGGAGGCCGGTTACCGCCGGTACTGGGTGTCCGAGCATCACAACATGCGGAGCCTGGCGTGCAGCGCCCCGGAGTTGCTGACCGCGCACATCGGGGCGCACACCTCGCGGCTCCGGGTCGGTGCCGCGGGCATCATGCTGCCCAACCACGCGGCGCTCAAGGTCGCGGAGTCGTTCCGGACCTTGCTGGCCATGTACCCCGGGCGCATCGACCTCGCGCTCGGGCGGGCCCCGGGCACCGACCCGCTGACGGCCCACGTGCTGCGCCGGGGGATGGTGACCGACCCGGCGGCCGAGTTTCCCGGGCAGGTGGCAGAGCTGCTGGCCTTCCTGGGTGACGGTTTCCCGGATGGCCACCCCTACGCGCCGCTGCTGGCCGCGCCCGTGGTGGCGGACCGGCCGGAATTGTTCGTGCTGGGGTCGAGTTCCTACGGGCCGCGGTTCGCCGCGGTCAACGGGATGAGTGCCGTCTTCGCACACCACATGAGCCCCGACCTTGCGTTTGAGGCGCTGCGCGGCTACCGGCGCGAGTTCACGCCGCGCGAGGAAGGGGCAGCGCCCTACTCCGCGATGTCGGTGCTGGCGTTCGCCAGCTACGACGACGAGGCGATCGTGGACTTCGAGGCGGCGTGGACGCTGACCATCCAGAACATCCGCCGCGGGGTCCGCGAGCCGCTCCGGCCCGAGCAGGTCCGGGAGTTCGCCCGCTCGCAGGAGTTCCGGGCCAGCCGGCACGACGACGGCCGGATGGTGACCGGCGAGCCCAAGGCCGTGGCCGAGCGGCTGCTGGAGATGAAAGACACGGCGCAGGCGGACGAGATCGTGGTCGTCACCCCGAGCCTGGACCGGGAACGCCGCACCGGCAGCTTCGTGGCCCTGGCGGACGCCTGGCGCAAGGCCGCCTGAGCAGGGCCGCCTGAGCTGGGCCGCCTGAGCTGGGCGGCTTTAACGGAGCCCGGCGGTGGACGCGTCGCGGGCCTGCGCTTCGGTGAGGACCCGGGCGATCCCCACGGACGTCCAGGTCGAGCTCTCCTCGAGCTCGTCCCGCAGCACCGCGGCCTGGTACTCGAGGGCGACCGGGCCGATGGCCATCAGGTCAGACTTCTCATTCTTCATGATCAGCACGAAGTTCATGGGTCGCGTTGCCTTTCGGGTGTTCCGGCGCCGGGGCGGCGGGCTGCCGCGGCTGGGTGCCCGCGATCACGGCTCATGCTAGGGCCGGTACCGGATCTACTTCCTGACCCCCAGGAAGAGATAGCGATTGAGGCTGAAGAAATACGCGGGCCCGAGGCCGGTGAGGTCGCTGGCCCAGGCCGTGATCTCCCCGGGCGTGATCTCGCTCCGCCTGGACACGAAAGCGGTGACGAATCCGATGAGGCCGGCGCTGTAGGTGTCCGGGTCGTAACCGACGTTCAGCAGCGGGACGGCCGCGCGGCAGGTTAGCGAGAAGCCGGCGTCCCCGAGCAGCCCGGTCAGCCGCCTCGGCAGATGCGGGTCAGCCAGGTGCCCGTCCCAGGCGCGGAGCACCCGGCGCATCCGGTCGGCGTCGCCGGACCGCCAGACGATCGAGTCCCAGTCGGTGTCGAGGACCAGCAGCCTGCCCCCCGGGCGCAGCACCCGCCACGCCTCGGCCAGCGCCGCAGGCACGTCCTCCACGTACTCATAGACCTGGGTGGAGGTGACGACGTCGAACGAGCCCGCGGCGCAGGGCAGGGCCGTCGCCTCGCCGGGCCGGAACTCGGCCGGGGCCGAGCCAGCCGGGCGTGACCGGGCCCGGGCGATGGAGAGCATGGTCTCGCTGGGGTCCACGCCGGTGACCGACCCGCCGGGCCCGACCTCGGCGCTCATCTCGCAGGCCAGGAAACCCGGTCCCGATCCGACGTCGAGCACGTCCTCACCGGCCTTCAGGCCGAGCGCGGCGAGCACGGCCCGGCGCTGCCCGGCCACGTCGGGGGTGCTGTAGGTCGCCTCGACCCGGCGGGAGGTGGCCTCGTCGAAGGGCATGGCCGGGCTCATCAGGGCTCCTCAGGCAGGCCGGCTGGCCCGCCGGTACCGGGGGCGGCGTCATCAGCACGATACTTCCCGGTGCCCCGGCGTCCGGCCCGGCTCGCGGCGGCCGGGCCAGGGGGTACCCGCTATCCCTGCGTAACGTTACGTATAGATTTGACTACGTATAGTGGTCGAATCGACCGGGCGGGACCCGGCGTAGGGGGTGCGTCGGCGGTGCTGGCTCATGAGGTGGAGACGCAGGCGCGGCCCCTGTCCCGCGAGGATCTCAGCATCCTGGCGCTGGAGAACGACACCGTGGCCGGGCACACCTGCAAGGTCATCGTGCTGGGCGGGCCGCTCAGGCTCGGTGCGCTGCGGTCCTCGATCGCCGCGCGCCTGCCCCGGTCGCCCCGGCTGTCCATGCGGCTGGGTGAGGTCGATGGCGCGCCGTGGTGGGTGCCGGACCCGCAGGTGGATGTGGCCGCCCACGTGGTGGAGGCGGCCTCGCCCGGTCCCGTGGACGAGGCCGGGTTCCGGGACACGGTGGCGTCCATCTTCGCCCAGCACCTGGACCGCTCCCGGCCGCTGTGGCGGATCGACCTGATCCCCCGGCTGGCTGGCGGGGGGAGCGCGCTGATCTGGCGCATCCACCATGCCCTCGCCGACGGCATGACGGCGATGCACATGGCCGGCGCGGTGCTGTGGGATGAGGAGCCGGCCGCCGGGCCGCGCGCCCCCCGTCCCCGCCGCCAGCTCCGGCCGCAGGCAGCGACGGCGGCGCGGCCGGCCGCGCATCACCGGATGGCCACGCTGCTGGCCGCCGCACGGGAGGCGCCGCAGCCGTGGCTCCGGTCGCCGTTCGACGGGCACATCGATGCGCGGCGCACAGTCGCCTTCACCGGGGCCCGCCTGGACGAGCTGCACCGCGTGGCCGCCGCCACCAGCGGCGCCACCGTCAACGACGCGGTCCTGACCGTGGTGGCAGGCGGGTTGCGGCGCTGGATCGAGGCTCATCACGGGCGCCTCGGCGCGGTGCGGGTGAAGGTGCCGGTCAGCCTGCACGCCCCCCCGTCCCGCCCGCCGGGGCCGGGGGACGACGGCGGCCAGCCCGGCAACCGCGATTCGTTCTTCTGCCTCGACCTGCCGCTCGGATCGGCCAACCCGCTCGAGCGCCTGGCCGCCATCCGGGGCGCCACCCTGGTCCGCAAGCAGGAGCACGACGCCCAGCAGCTCGACGCGGTCATGCACCGGCTGGCGCGGACGCCGCGGCTCAGCCGCTTTGCCGAGCACGTCCTGGCTCATCCGCGGTCATTCGCGCTGAACGTGTCCAACGTCCCTGGTCCCCGGCGGCCCGTCCGCGTGCTCGGCGTGCCGGTCGGCGCGCTGTACTCGCTGGCCGAGATCGGGGAGCACCACGCGCTGCGCGTCGCGGTGGTCTCCCTGGCCGGCACCCTGAACGTGGGCCTGGTCGCCGACCCCACCCTGCTCGCCGACGTCGACCAGCTGGCCGCCGGCATGCAGGCCGAAGCCGCCGCGCTGATCGGCTGCCTGCCGGACCCCTGACCGGCGCCAGCCTCGGCGGACGAGCGGAGCAGCACCCCGGGCCGATTAGAATGATCTTGTGAAGCCGTTCCTGTTGCTGGCTACCCGCCCCGAGGATGCCGCCGCAGACAGCGAGTACGACCTGTTCCTCCGGTTCGCCGGGCTCGGCGAGCGGGACCTGCGCCGCATCCGGCTGGAGCAGCGGCCGCTGGGCGGGGTCGACCTCCGGGACTGGTCCGGCGTCCTGCTGGGCGGCGGGCCGTTCAACTCCAGTGACCCGGAGACCTCGAAATCGGCGGTCCAGCGGCGGGTCGAGGCTGATCTGCGCGGGCTGCTGGACCAGGTGATCAGGGGGGACTTCCCGTTCCTCGGGGCCTGCTACGGGATCGGGGCCCTCGGCGGCCATCAGGGAGCCGTGGTCGGCCGCCGGTACGCCGAGCCGGTGGGCACGGTCACGGTCGCGCTCACCCCGGAGGGCGCGAGGGACCCGCTGCTGGGCGGGCTGCCTGCCACGTTCGACGCATTCACCGGGCACAAAGAGGCGATTACCCACCTCCCGCGGCACGCCGTGCTGCTCGCCACCTCGCCCGGCTGCCCGGTGCAGACGTTCCGGATCGGCTCCCGGGTGTACGCCACCCAGTTCCATCCGGAACTGGACGCGGCCGGCCTGTGTACCCGGATCGACGTCTACAAGCACGCCGGGTACTTCCCTCCCGCGCAGGCCGACGAGCTCAAGGCCCTGGCCTCCCGCAGCGACGTGGTCCACCCGCACGAGATCCTGCGCCGCTTCGCCCGCCGCTTCGCCCGGAACGGCGCGGATGCGGCCGCGTCCGGGGCGCCCGCCCGCGGCTGAGCCCGTCGTCAGTCCCCGGGCGCCTCAGCCGACGGCTCCTCGCCCTCCGGGGCGTCGATGACGGGCACGGGACTCAGGCCGATCCTCGCCGCGATCCGGGTGAGCAGCTCGTCCTGGGCGGCCAGGTGGCCCTGGACGTGCGCCACCTCGTGGAGGGTCGCGCTCGCGTCGTGGAAGGTGGCCTCGGCGCGCTTATCCGCCGCGGCGGCCTGCACGTTCTGGCCCACCATGATGACCGACAGCAGGACCAGCTGCAGGAAGGTCTGCGCGACCCACTGGACGAACGTCGTCGGACCGCCCTTGATCGCAGCCGGCAGGCTGATCAGGTCGAACAACGCGAAGGCGTACGCGCACCACATGCTGCCCACGACGGTGGTGACCAGCAGCGCGACTTTGGTGTTGAACCGGTTTACCGCTGAGCCCCGGGGCAGCAGGTCAGCCACTTTCACGGGGCTATCGGCGAGCCGGGAGGCAATCCGCGGATGTCGGATGTGCTGGTATATCGCCATGACCGGACCTTCCCTCGATTGGCGAGATGCATTTCCGGGAGGGCGGAAACTCCGCCAGGGTAATCGCCTAACTCACTTGAGTCGCCTGGCCAGAAGCGAAATGCCGGCCAACTGCGGGTCAACCGTCAGTCAAACTTGGAATTGCGCCGGCGGCCCGGCAGCCGGGGGAGCCGTCGGGACCAGAGGGAGCAGCCTGTGACGGACCTGTGTGCGACCGACGCGGTCACGCTGGCGGGGATGCTGCGCCGCCGCGAGGTGTCCGCCCGTGAGGTCATCGCCGCGCATATCCAGCGGATCGAGTCCGTGGACGGCGGGGTCAGCGCCGTGGACGGCGGGGTCAGCGCCGTGGGCGGCGGCGTCAACGCCGTGGTGACCCGGACCTTCGGCACGGCGCTGGACCGCGCGGCCCGCGCGGATGAGGCGCTGGCCCGCGGCGCCGAGCCGGGCCTGCTGCACGGCCTGCCGGTCGCCCATAAGGATCTTCACGACACGGCGGGCGTCCGCACCACCTACGGCTCGCTGCTGTTCGCCGACCACGTGCCGGAGCACGACACGCTGGTCGTGCACCGGATGTCGCAGGCCGGGGCGATCAGCCTGGGCAAGACCAACACGCCGGAGTTCGGCGCAGGCTCGCACACGGTCAACCCGGTGTTCGGCGCCACCCGCAACCCCTACGACCTGACCCGCAGCGCGGGCGGCAGCAGCGGGGGCGCGGCGGCGGCCCTGGCCGCCCGGATGATCAGCCTCGCCGACGGCAGCGACCTCGGCGGCTCGCTGCGGAATCCGGCCAGCTTCTGCAACGTGGTCGGGCTGCGGCCCTCACCCGGCCGGGTGCCGTCCTGGCCCGTCACCGACGTCGCGGACGTGCTCGGCGTGGAAGGGCCGATGGGGCGCACGGTCGCCGACGTCGCGCTGCTGCTGTCCGCGCTGGCCGGCCCCGACCCCCGGGTGCCGCTGGCCCTGGACGCCCCCGCCCCCGTCGTCCAGCCTGATCAGGTCGCGGGCCTGCTCGCCCGGGACCTGCGCGGGGTCAGGGTGGCCTGGAGCGCCGACCTCGGCCTGCCGGTCGAGCCGGCGGTGCGGGACGTGCTGGCGCCGGCCCGGCAGGTGCTCGAGGACCTGGGCTGCGAGGTTACCGACTCGGCGCCGGATCTCTCCGGCGCCGACGAGGTGTTCCGCACCCGCCGGGCGTTCCGGTTCGCGACCAGCTTCGGGCCACTGCTGCGCCGGCACCCGGGCCGGCTCGGCCCCAACGTGACCTGGAACACCGAGCGCGGACTGGAGCTGAGCGTGGCCGACCTGAGCCGCGCCACCGTGCCGCACGCCGCGATCGCCGGGCGCATCAGCGCCTTCTTCGAGTCCGCGGAGGTGCTCGCGTGCCCGGTCACCCAGGTCGTCCCGTTCGACGTCACGCTGGACTGGGTGCACGACATCGACGGCCGGCCGCAGCGCACCTACCTGGACTGGATGGCGTCGGCCTACCTGATCTCGGTGACCGGGCTGCCCGCCATTTCCGTGCCCGCCGGGTTCACCCCGGACGGCCTGCCGGTCGGGCTCCAGCTCGTCGGCCGCCGCCGGGCGGAATGGCCGCTGCTCCAGGTGGCGCACGCCTTCGAGGCCGCCACCAGGCATGGCCGGGTCATCCCGCCCGTGCTCAGCTGACCCGTGCTCAGCTAACCCCGTGCTCAGCTAACCCCATGCTCAGCTAACTCGTCCTCCGGTAACCCGTGCCCCGGCTCACCGGGTCCTGCGGGACAGCCTGACCGCGAGCCAGCCGGCCGCTGCGGCGAGGGGCAGCTCGACCAGGACCGCCTCGGTGACGGCCATGGTGTGCCCGAGGCCCGGAGCGGAGGTGCACACGTCGAACCAGGCGTCGGTGAGCAGCAGCGCGCCGCCGGCCGCGGCGGTCAGGCAGGCGCGCGAGTCGTCCCGGGCCAGCAGCGCGGCGGTGGCCAGCGCGGCGATCGCCTCGGCGCCGTCCAGGCCGGTCCAGGCCAGCGACCAGTGGTGGGCCTGCACGGTCCTGGGCAGCGTCGCGCTGAGCACCACGCACCACGGCACCAGGAACCCGCCGACGGCCAGGGCGGCCAGCCGGGCCCGCCGCAGCAGCCTGGGGGAGGGGCCGGGCGTCCCGTGGCCGGTACTCGTGACGGTCATGAGCGGTTCGCGGGGCGGCGCTTGTGTCGGCATGCCCTCACCGTAGGGTTGCAGAGAAAATTATGCAAACAAATTTCTGCAGAATAATCTCTGTAACAATGGTACGGTGAGCGCATGGCGATGACTCCGCGGCGGGTGGTCGGCGACGCCAAGCGCTGGAAGGCCATGTCGCACCCGCTGCGCCGGGAGATGCTGCGGCATCTCGACGAGCACGGGCCCGCGACGTCCACCACGATCGCGGAGGCCCTGGGCGAGAACACCGGGACCACCAGCTACCACCTGCGGATCCTCGCCGACGCCGGGATCATCGAGGAGGTGCCCGAACGCGCCAGCGGCCGGGAGCGCTGGTGGCGCACGTTCCCCGTGGACCTGCGGGAGCCCGACTACGACAGCCTCAGCGGCGAGGAACGCGCCGCGCTGGACGAATGGCGGGCCGGGCAGATCCCGGGCGAGATCGAGCTGGTCAACCGCTTCATCCGCGACGTCCGCCAGCACGGCCGGTGGGCCAAGGCCTCCCGGGCCGGCGGTTATTACACCGCCGACGACCTGGAAGCCCTGCACGACGAGTACGTCGCGCTGCTGCACAAATACGGGCACTCCGCCCGGGACGCCCCGCCGGGAGCGCGGCCCATGCAGCTGCGGATGTTCTACATCCCGGACGAAGCCCCGCAGTAGCGCGCTACTCCCAGCGCGGGTGCCCGTGCCCGGCCGGCGGGTAATCAGCCGGCGGATTGCCGCCCGGGCCGCCCCGGGACATCCGGCGCCGGGACCGCCGGGCGAACACGAACGTCGCCAGGCCGGTCACCAGCCAGAACAGCAGGAACAGCTTGAAGAACCCGAGCAGCACCCAGGCGCCGGGGCCGGGGGCCAGCACCGCGAAGAGCAGCACCAGCAGGAGCAGCGGGGCGAAGCGCGGGCCGCGGCGGCGCGCGAGCCACGGTGCGCCCGGTCTCCCGGGCGGCTGCGGGCCCGGTGCCCCGGCCGGCATCAGGAGCGGATCCGGCAGGTCCGCCATGACGCGGCGGAGGTCCCCGAAAGTCTTCGCGTTCAGGGCGGCCGAGGTCCGCTCGTCCAGTTCCTCGGACGTGAGCCGCCCCTCGGCGTAGTGGTCGCGCAGCCGGGCGGTCACCCGTTCCCGGTCAGCATCAGAAGCGCGGATGCTGTCATCCATGGCTGGTCCCCTTGCCTTGTGTTCTCGTCGTCAACTGCCCGTCGTGTCTTCTCGTCGCCTACAGCTCGTCGTCCGGGTCATCGGCGTCGTCCGTGTCAGCCGGGTCGTCGCCGGCCAGGATCTGGTACATCTGCCGCCGGGTCCGCTCCAGGAGCTGCTCGGCCGCGCGGATCTGCTCGGGCGTGCCGGCGTGGGCCAGCTGCACGATGCTGCCGCCCAGCCGGGCCGCCTGCGCGAACAGGCCGGGCATCTCGCCGGGGCCGTCCTGCGCCATCGCCTCCCAGGCTGGGCGGGCCCGCTCCGGCTCCTCCTCGATGTGCTGGCGCCCCGCGTCGGTCAGGCTGAACGTCCGCCGGCCGCCGGACTCCTCACCGGCGATCAGCCCCTCGTCGGCCAGGAGCTGCAGGGCCGGGTACACCGCGCCGGGGCTGGGCCGCCAGGCGCCGCCGCTGCGCTCCTCGATCTCCGACATGATCTGGTAGCCGTTGCGGGGGCCTTCCCGCAGCAGGGCCAGGATGGCGGCGCGCACGTCGCCGCGGCCGGCTTTGGGCCCGCGCGGCGGTGCGGGCGGGCCAGGCCACCAGCCCTGGGCGCCCCTGAATCCCGGCCCCTTGAAACCCGGCCCCCCGGAGCCGGGTCCGCCTGGGCCTCCCGGACCGCCGGGGCCGGGCCATCCGAAGGCCCGCTCCCAGGGGCCGCCCCGCCTGCCCCAGGGCCCGCCGCGCCGGGGCTCCTCGTGCTCCTGCCGCTTCTCGCCCGCGCCGGTCATCCCCGCCACGGCCCCCCGGGCCTGGCCGGCCAGGGTCTCCGCCGCCTTGAACAGGCCGCGCAGGTAAGGGTTGAAGTCTCCGCTCGCACACGATGCCGCACTCATCCGGGCCCCTCAATGATCCACTCGCGATACGATCCCGATATATCGCCACTTTAGGTCGCGATATCGCGGATGGCAAACGGGGCCCGGAGCGCTGGTTGGGCCCCGGCCCCGCGGGCAGGGGGACTATGCGGCATCCCCAGGCGGGCAGGGTCCTCGCGGCAGGGGCAGGCCGTCTCGACTTGAGGCAAATGTCTAAGAAACTTGATTCATTCCAGATAGTGCGGCAGGGTGAAGGACGTCATGGTTCTGGCAGCGATCGACCCGGACGGCGAGATGTCCCGGGCCCTGCGCGCAGCCGGGCTGCGGGTCACGATGCCGCGGCTGGCCATGCTGACCTGGCTGGCCGGGCACCCGCATGCCACCGTGGACGCGATCGCGGCGGGCGTGCGGGAGCACTTCGGCGCGGTGTCCACGCAGGCCGTGTACGACATGCTCGCCGCGTGCGCGGCCGCGGGCCTGCTGCGGCGGATCGAGCCGGCGGGTCATCCCGCCCGGTTCGAGCGCCGGGTCGGCGACCACCATCACCACCTGGTGTGCCGCCGGTGCGGCCGCACCGAGGATGTCGATGGCGTGATCGGAGCCCAGCCCTGCCTGGTCCCGGCCGGGGACATGGGCTTCGTGGTGGACGAGGCAGAAGTGGTGTTCTGGGGCGCGTGCCCCGCCTGCAAGGCAGCTGAGAGCTCCGCTGACACAGCGCAGCCAGGTGACGCAGTGCAGCCTAATGAGGAGGTATGGCAGTGACCGACAACCACCCGATACCCACGACGAACGACGCCGGTAACCCGGTCGAGAGCGACGAGTTCTCGCTGACCGTGGGCACGGAGGGACCCGTCCTGCTGCAAGATCATTACCTGATCGAGCAGATGGCGAACTTCAACCGGGAGCGCATCCCGGAGCGCCAGCCGCACGCCAAGGGCGGCGGGGCGTTCGGCCACTTCGAGGTGACCAGCGACGTCAGCGCCTACACCAAGGCCGCGGTGTTCCAGCCCGGCACCCGGACCGAGACGCTGATCCGGTTCTCCACCGTGGCGGGGGAGCGGGGCAGCCCCGACACCTGGCGCGACCCGCGGGGCTTCTCGCTGAAGTTTTACACGTCCGAGGGCAACTACGACATGGTCGGGAACAACACCCCGGTCTTCTTCGTGCGCGACCCCATGAAGTTCCAGCACTTCATCCGGTCCCAGAAGCGCCGCGCGGACAACAACCTGCGCGACCACGACATGCAGTGGGACTTCTGGACCCTGTCCCCGGAGTCGGCGCACCAGGTCACCTATCTGATGGGTGACCGCGGGATCCCGCGCAGCTGGCGGCACATGAACGGGTACAGCTCGCACACCTACCTGTGGATCAACGCCGCGGGGGAGAAGTTCTGGGTCAAGTACCACTTCAAGACCGACCAGGGCGTCGAGTTCTTCACCCAGGACGAGGGCGACCAGATGGCGGCGGTGGACACCGACTACCACCAGCGTGACCTGTACGAGCACATCGGGGCCGGGGACTTCCCGAGCTGGACGCTGAAGATGCAGGTCATGCCGTTCAGCGACGCCGCGGGCTACCGGTTCAACCCGTTCGACCTGACCAAGGTGTGGCCGCACAGCGACTACCCGCTGATCGAGGTCGGCCGGCTGACCCTGGACCGCAACGTGTCCGACTACCACACCGAGATGGAGCAGGCCGCGTTCGAGCCGAACAACCTGGTGCCCGGGATCGCGCTGAGCCCGGACAAGATGCTCCTGGCCCGCGGGTTCTCCTACTCCGACGCGCACCGGGCCCGGCTCGGCGTGAACTACAAGCAGATCCCGGTGAACTCGCCCAGGGTCCCGGTGCACGCCTACAGCAAGGACGGCGCGATGCGCGTTGTCAACGCCACCGACCCGGTGTACGCGCCGAACTCCAAGGGCGGCCCCCAGGCCGACTCTGAGCACTACAAGCCGGCCGGCTGGTACGCGGACG
>Ga0182024_10010078_pt1 | contig 19363 bp, 17 predicted proteins | sample P32metaG_FD_120480 | JGI IMG/M metagenome (GOLD analysis project Ga0182024, IMG submission 120480) | Permafrost microbial communities from Stordalen Mire, Sweden - P3-2 metaG (Illumina Assembly) | ecosystem: Environmental > Terrestrial > Soil > Wetlands > Permafrost | place: Sweden: Stordalen... | reverse complement strand
CCCTCCCGTAATGCCTCCGCTGCCGTTGGCCGTCAGACTGCCGACCATCGTCAAAAACAATGTTCCGGTGCTCAAGTCTAATCCGGTCGACGAAAATACATATGTACCGTTCAGACTGCTGGTGCTGAAGTCGCTGCTGGAATCCCCGGCCGGAGTAGACGAACTGCTGCCCCCGCAGGCAACTAGAAATGTGAGTCCGAAGAGTGTGAGGAGCAGGACAAATCCACTGCGTGCAAAGTCTGCGAAGGCATTTCTGCCCACCGACGTCGTTTCGGGGAACAGATACATCGCCAGTCACCGAGTTCCTTACCGGAGTCAAGGTGCTGAAAAGAGAACCATGAACATCCAAATAAACCGCCGGCCAATGCTAACACCACTCTCCAACTGTGGATAGCAAGGCCAATGCACTCATCGAGAGTTCTAGCGGACATTTTTCAGCAGGACGCAAGTCACGACACAAACGTGCAGGAGGCGAAGTCCAGGCCCGTCTAAGTTGTTGGTTTGATTTGGTGGACCTGATCGGGATCGAACCGATGACCTCTTCCATGCCATTCTGGATAACGTATGTTGAATCAACGACATACTTGGCCATTTAGGGGATCAAAAAGGCACATAAAGAGCATTGCGCTCAAGAAAAAGTGCCCCGATTGTGCCCTCGTTTTCGATCTATCTTTCCCCGGGAAGAAGTCGAGAAGAGGTGCCGGGGCGAGTCCTAGACCCCTAACCGCGCTCAGGCCGGACTGGCATCTGTTCTGACCGCATGAAAAACACTCTCGGAGCATGAACATGAAATCTTAGCTGCGGCTCTCTTTGCTTGATTCTGCGGCAGGTTGTTTGGTGGACCTGATCGGGGTCGAACCCTTCATATGACTGAACTTGAGCCGCAAAACTGGCGCGGTTCCGACCTTCTGCCAGTTTGAGCCATAGGTGGAATGCTTCGGGCGTTGACACGAAACATCGTGAAGGCAGAAGAGACTTCGCCAATCCTGTCGCGCCATCGACTCTTCCCGGATTGCCAAGCATACCGTGGCAGCCGTGCCATTATTCATCCATTGGGTGGCCAGCCAAACCTTCTATTGCAGGGTCTGACCTCCTTGCGTCAGCTTTGCCGCTTCCATTCCGTCGGACTCACCCCGACGTACCGCCTGAAAACCCGCGCAAAATGGCCAGCGTTCGCAAATCCGGTTTCGACCGCAACCTCCGATATGCTTCTCGTATCGAGCCGCAATAGCGCTTTGGCTTGCTGTAGCCGCTGATCCATCAGGTAGCGGTGAGGCGTAACCCCCATGCCTAGGCGGAAGAGTCGTGCAAAGTGGAACCTGCTCATGTCGGCCACATCTGCGAGATCATCGAGCTTAATATCCAGGTGACTGTTGGCGGCGATGTAGTCAAGAACACGTTGGAGGCGGACTCTGGAGATTCGCCTTTGGCCTGCGGTGAGATCGCTATGTCTCTGCCGTATTTCTGAATGAGAGCGATCGACAGAGACATGCCCAGATGATCTCCGTAGAGGGCTCCTGTCTCCCATCCTGCTTCCATCTCGCGCCGCATCTCGGAGAGGCGCAATTGCCGGTCCTCGAATATCCAGTGGTTCTCGAAGCCCAGATGCCCCTTTCGTCCCAATTCCTGCGCAGCCCGGAGCAGATAGGATTCATCCACAGATAAAACCATGCGTTGCGAAGGCCTGTTCCAGCGCAGACGGTCCCGTGTTCCTGGCGCGAGGAGGATCATGGACCCCGGACCGTGGACCTCTTTGCCATATTTTCCGTCAGACCACCATTCCATCTGTACCGGGCCGCTGGTCTGCATGTGAAGGCAAAAGGACGAGTGCTCGTGCTCGGGAATCTCGATGGCGCCGATATTGTGCGTCTCGACGATAAAGCCGCTCAATGTCGTCGCGCAGAAACGTTAAAGCCATCGTGGCAGGTTCTAGTTCAATGATCGGGTGCGAAGAGCGGGATAAGCAGAATTACGGGCCCCGGGTGTAGAGCAGTGGTTTCCCATCCTTCGCAAAAAGCGCGAAGGATGGGGCACCCGATGTTTGGTTTTCGCGTAACGCGCCTCTCCCGTACCCGGTGCTTCGATGTCAGTTTTCACTCGGGTGGTCTGCAGGCACCGTTGCAGAGAAGTCTAACTTGCCGGGTGAGGCTGTCAGGCTTCCAGTCGTGATGAATGCGTAGGTAATGCCGAGTGCGAGCCAGACCGCGCCGACTGACTTCGCCAGGAAAGGAAGACTGATCCATATCCAGAAACAGAAGAGAGCGCCGGCAGCCGGCAGGGCAAAATCGCTCACAAGATGACGATGGCCGCCTGCACGCTGGGCAAAGTAAAAATGCCGAACTGCGGCCACGTTTACCCCTACGAATGCGAGCAGGGCGCCAAAGTTCAATAGCTCGGCGGCAGTCTCGAAGTTGAAATAGAGGGAACCCAGTGCGGTCACGACTCCAATCGCCAGTACGTTCAAAACCGGCACTTGCCGCGAAACTTGCAGTTGCCCAAAGAAACCTTTCGGCAGGGCTCCCGTTCGGCCCATGCCGAAGAGCAGCCGCGAGGCGCCGGCCTGGCCGCTCACCCCGCTCCCGAAAGAGGCCAGAATCAGCGTGAGGGCCATGCCTTGGAAAAGCAGGTTGCCGCCCACCACTCGAGAGACATCTACGAAAGCCGTTTCCAGGTTAGGGAAGGTGTGAAAGTCGGGCCACACTCTCTGCGCCAGATATACCTGCAAACCGCTGAACAATCCGGTGAAGAGGCAGACGTACACAGTCGCCAACAGGATATTGCGCCGTGGATTCTCAACCTCCTCCGACAGCGTGGTCACGCCGTCAAATCCGATATAGGTGAGCGCCGCGAGAGATGTGGCGGTGGCGATCGCAGGGAAGGGAGTATCGCCCGGGGTGTAGAAGGGGGCAAAGCTGAAGATGCCCTGCAGGCCATGTTGGCGAAACAGGAAAAATACCGCGAGGACGATAAACGCAGAAATCACGATGACCATCAACCCGAGGAGGATGGTGTTGGCGCGAGCAGTCGCTTTGATGCCGCGAAGATTCAACACAGTGATCAGTACAGTCATGGCCAGCTTGAAGACGGTCTCGGGAATCGCGGGAAACATGCGAGAGAGCGTCAGGGAGCCATAAATGACGTTGATGACGGGAATGATCAGGTAATCCAGCAGCATCGCCCAACCGACCAGAAATCCAAGGTATGGATTAAGTTCGTGGGTGACGTAGCTGTAGGCTGAGCCTGCGGAAGGATGAACCGCGGCCAGCCGGCCATAGCTGATTGCGGTCAGCATCATGGCAACCATGGCAATCAAAATCACGGTAACGACATGTCCGTGGGAAATGCTGTCGGCAAGACCGAAAAGCGGCACCGCCGCAATCGGCTGCACCAGGACGATTCCATAAAACACCAGGTCGCGCAACTTCAGGACGCGGCGAAGTTGTGCGGGAGGCGTGATGGAGGGTAAGGTCAATATGTCTCCAGGGAGTAGATGGAGTAGATGCTCACCCGCTCATTGGTCTGGTATGGTTCGACAAGATGATAACCCGGTCCGGGCCCATCCGGAAAAGCAATATTTCAAAGCCTGGCAAGAAACGGCGAAACTAAACCACCAAAAACGAAGAAATAAAGGGGATTCGCCCGTCTGAATGTTATTCCTCTCAGCCTCGGGAGCGCGTGGCTACACCAATCAAATTCGTTGACCAGACCTCTTATGGTCCTGTATGGTCTAACCAAAAGAGGAAGCGTTGAGTCCTATCGAGCGAACTTTCCTAAAGTCGGCGGAGTTGCTTGCACGCAGCCGCCGTTCTCTGGCCGGCGGCGTGAGTAGCCCGTTCCGCGGCAAGGCCCCCATTCCCTTATTCATCAGCGATGCCCTGGGAAGCCGTCTCACTGACGTGGATGGCAACGAGTTCATCGATTACTCGTTAGCCTGGGGACCGCTCATCCTCGGACATCGTCATCCCAAGCTCGTGGCCACGTTGCGCGAGCAGGCGGAGCGGCCACACGTGTACGGTGCGCAGCATGAGCTTGAGTTCGAGCTTGCGGAACTGGTGCAGGCCGTCGTTCCCTGCGCAGAGCGGGTGGCGTTTACATCGAGCGGCAGCGAAGCCGTCCAGATCGCGTTACGCCTGGCGAGAGCAGCGACCGGCCGCAGCCTGATCCTCAAGTTCGAAGGTCACTACCACGGTTGGATGGACTCGGTGCTGCTCAGTTACAAACCGCGGCGCGAGGAACTGGAAACCTCTGCGTTTTCTGAGCCGATTCTGGGAACCAGGGGCCAGGTGCAAAACGCGGCAGACAATCTGCTGGTCATTCCCTGGAATGACATTGCATCGCTGGGCGAGGTTTTCGAAGAGCACGGTTCTCAGATTGCAGCGGTCATCTTGGAGCCGGTGTTATGTAACAGCGGGTGCATCGAGCCAGAGAACGGCTTTCTTGCGCAGATGGCTTCCATCGCCAGGGAGCACGGAGCGCTGGTGATCTTTGACGAGGTGATCACCGGCTTTCGAATTGCGCCTGGAGGTGCACAGAGCTACTACGGTGTCACCCCAGACATCGCGACGTTAGGCAAGGCGATGGGCGGTGGGCTGGCCCTCAGCGCCATCGCAGGGCGGCGAGAGATTCTCGAGCTTATGTTTACCGGCGGGGTTTCTTTTGGGGGCACCTTCAACGGGAACCCTCTCTCGCTGGCGGCAGGGGTCACGACGATCCAGGAGTTGGTGCGGGACGGCGGTGAGCCGTTGCGCACTGCCAATCGCACTGGCGAAGAGCTCATAGAGGGCATTCGACAGGCAGGACGACGTTACGAGCTTCCACTGCTGGTAAATGGTTTTGGTGCGGCCTTTGCCGTCCATTTCAACCTGTTGCCGCAGCTGAGGAACTATCGCGACACGCTGAACGACAACGGGCCCCTGTTAGCAAAATTTCTCATGGAGAGTTGCAAAGAAGGAATCAATATCCTCCCGGATGGCCGCTTTTACGTTTCGACGGTCCACTCGGAAGAAGATGTCGAGGAGACGCTCTCCGCCATTGACCGCGTCTGTTCAAGGCTGGCCGCTGATCCCCTGGTCAGAGAAACAGAGGCGCAAGGCTCTCAACACAGCTAAGGTTTGTTGGGTGGGGCAGGGCCAGACGAACCTCTCTCGATGAACTGTACCGGCAACACAACGGGTGCGTCGTTCATGTGGCCTTGAATGCGGCGATGAAGCGCAGAGACCGCCATCCGCCCGACCTGCTCAAGATCCGCGCGGATGGTGGACAGGGGCGGCGATGTCGGTACTTTGAGGTCGTCGTAGCCGATGACGCTGATGTCGTTGGGTACCTGCAGGCCGGCAATGGTCAGGGCTTCCAAAGCGCCCAGCGCGACGAAATCGTTGGTTGCGAGAATGGCGGTGGGGCGCCTTCCGCGGGCCAGAATCGTCTGCATCCGGCGTAAACCAGAAAGCACTCCAGGTTCAAGGTCGAGGGGATGAAGAAACTCGACACAGCCGGGATCATAGCTTAGGCCCAGACGCTCGAGGCTCTGCCAGTAGAGTTCGTACTTGTGAGAGCCGCTGAATCCGATAAATCCGATGCGTGTGTGTCCCAGTTCGTGCAGGCGCTCCATGGCGACTTCTGTACCGCTCGCGTAGTCGATGCGCACCGCCTCCACCTCGGAGGTTTCCTGGCGTTCCAGCAGATCCACCATGGCGATGGGCACGTGCAGATCGCGGTATCTTTGGGCCACGTCTTTGCGTACGCCGCCGATGATGATCACGCCATCTGGCTGCGCATCCTGCTCAGCATTGATCTCGAAGGGCTCATTGCCAATGACGCGCAGGATGAGCGTATCCCCCGACTTGCTGCAGGCACTCTCCGCACCGCGTAGCACCAGGCCATAGCCTGTGGTGAAGTGCAGGATCTCCGCGCTGATCAAAATTACGATCTGTTGTGGCTTCCACTTGACCGCGGGATCGGCAACGAAGGTCCCGCGCCCGGCTGTGCGCTGCAGTACGCCTGAATCGATCAGACTGCTTATTGTTTCCCGGACCGAAGCCCGCGAAACACCAAACCTTTCGGCGAGGCCGCGTTCGGAATCGAAACGCTCGCCCGGTTTATAGACCTGCGCCGCGATGTCTTCCATGATTAGTTCCCGTAACTGCGCCGGGATGGAGACAGGACTCTTGGGGTTAATCGTATTTTTGACTTTTTGCATAGGTCTGTTCCGGCTGCGGGTCGAGCTGGGCTTTCACCCGGCAGCCACGGAATATAACAGCCACGCTGGGAGCAGACCCCGCGTCGTGGCATAGCCCCACCGTTTCCTGGATCTGCGCCGAACTTTTAGCCGCTCCCTATGCTAACTCAGTCTGGCGTGGTATGACCGGCAGAGATCTGAGAAGTCTACTTCCGGCATTCGATGAATGATCCCCGGATGCAAGCAGAGCTCGGGTTTCGAGCGTTTTTGGCTGACGCACGGGGCGAACCTAAGCTTGGCATTTTGTGCCCCAGGCCAGGCCAGCACCGGACCACTTCCGCAAGCATACACGGGCTCAGCGCGGTTCTTCCCCGGTTCGTGCGGAGCACCGGACCCTGATTTTCCCCAGCAAACATCGGTACTTCTACGAGGGGGAGCCAGCTCTGGGGCAAATTAATCCTTGACAAAAGTGCGAAATAGACTTCAATAGAGTGGTCAGTCCAGACCATACCTAGATCTTCGCATTCATTTTCAGGAGAGACCTTATGAGGCAAAAGAAGTGTTTCCCCGTCCGCACCCTCTTTGCGTTCATCGTCACGGTCTTCATCGCCGCCTCAGCCCTCGCAGACGTGACCGCATCCGTGCGAGGTACGGTTTCTGACAGCTCGGGCGCGGTGGTGGCTGGTGCCAACGTCACGCTAATGAATGCGGGTACCGGATTCACCCGGCAGGCGACGACCAGCTCCACAGGCGATTATGAGTTTCTCGAGGTGCCGGTCGGCGATGGATATGTGGTCCAGGCCGAGGCTGCTGGATTCAGTAAGGTCGAGCAGACCGGCATTCGGCTCACAGTCAATCAGAGCTTGCGGGTTGACTTTAAACTCAAGCCTGGCCAGACCACGGAAGAAGTGACGGTCAAGGCGGGAACCGTCCAGGTTGAAACCACTGTCACGCAATTGGGCGACGTGATTGAAGATAAGAAAATTCAGGCATTGCCGCTGAACGGCCGCAGCTATCTTGATTTGCTCGGCCTGCAGGCCGGCGTTTCACCCATAAGCGCTACCACCAGCCCGTCGAATCCCAGCACCGGCAATGTTTCTGTCAATGGCGGCCGAGAAAATGCCAATGGTTTCCTGGTGAATGGCGGAAGTGTCGAGAACACGACAGGAAATGGCGCCAATGTGATTCCGGTGCTGGACTCCCTGCAGGAGTTCCGTGTATTGACCAATGGCTTCGACGCCGAGTACGGGCATTTTTCCGGGGCATTGGTGAATGTGATCACGAAGTCCGGAACAAATTCCTTTCACGGTACTGCTTTCGAGTTCCTGCGCAACAATGCGCTCGATGCACGCAATTACTACGATCCGGCGGGTCCGGTAGGGGCATTTCATCGCAACCAGTTCGGCGGGGTCATCGGAGGCCCTATTCTCAAGGACCGGCTTTTCTTCTTCGGCGACTATCAAGGCACGCGGGAGAGCCGCGCATACACGACACCTTCCGCTATGGTGCCAACTGTTGCGGAGCGGTCCGGCGATTTTTCTGATCGTGCGAGCGAACTGACCGGAACGGTTCCGGGAACCGGCGTTCCGGGTGACTTTGCGTCCAAGCTCACGGCGCGCCTGGGATACCCCGTAACCGCCGGTGAGCCGTTCTACACACCTGGCTGTACATCAACCGCCGTTTGCGCCTTTCCCAACGCCGTCATTCCCACCAATGCGTGGTCCCCGGCGGCGCTGGGGACGCTGAAGTTTATTCCGTTGCCAATCGCCGGACTCGGCGGCTCTACGTTCATCACCAATGCGTTTGCGACTACCGCGAACGAAGACCAGTTTGGAACACGCGTGGACCTCACGACTAAGCTGACTGGCGATTGGTCTTTCTACTACAACTACGCCAACACCCAAACCGTGAATCCAGGCAACAACCCGCTCTTCAGTTATTCCACGCCGAATAAGACACAGCAGGCGTTGTTCAGCAATACGCTGGTCTGGGGCGCCAATCGGGTGAACGAATTCCGTGCCAACGGGACGCGGTCCAGGGCTCCGGGAAATGCTCCCATCGGTGGCCTGGGTAAGCTCAGTTCCTTCGGATTCGTTGAGGGAGGGCAGGGAATCATCGCGTCACGCCCTGCCATCGAAGGGGTTCCCCCGATGACCTTCAATAACGGTTTGGTGCTTGGTTCGGCGAACGAAGATGGAAACTATCAGACGGCGATCCAAATCACAGATGCGTTTTCGCTGATATGGCGCTCCCATACCTTCAAGTTCGGCGGCGGCGCCGGGTATTACGAATGGAACCGAAGAGGCGGCCCGAACCCAAACGGAGGCTTCAGCTTTGACGGGGCTGCTACCGGAATCGATTTTGCCGATTACGAGCTCGGTCTACCCGCTTCCTTTACCCAAAGCAGTGCCCAGCAACTTGATGGACGCAGCAAGATGTTTGACCTCTTCTTTCAAGACAGCTTCCGCCTGAGCACACAACTCACCTTGAACTACGGAATCCGCTGGGAAGCCAGCGAGCCCTGGTACGACACCACGGGAAAGATCCAGGCATTCGTTCCTGGTCAGCAGTCCACGAGGTTCACCAATTCGCCGGAAGGCTGGGTCTTCCCTGGGGATAAGGGAATTCCGAAAACCCTGGCTTATACACGCTGGAATAACTTTGCCCCGCGCCTGGGCTTCGCTTACGCTCCTTCGGCATCCGGCGGACTTCTGCAGCGCATGATTGGAACTGCCGGGCAGACCAGTGTGCGCGCAGCATTCGGCCTGTTTTATACCGACTTTGATACTTCCGGACAGAGTTTCGCTACCGGTGACGCCCCGTTTGGCCTTTATGTGAATGGTGCGGCTCACCCGTATTTTGAGCAGCCCTATACCGACTACACCACAGGGGCAAACAAGCTGCAGCCCTTTCCTTTCGTGTTTCCGAGTGGAGGGGGAACGAATTTCGCATCCTATCTCCCCATCGCCTTCTCGCCCGCTTTCGACACCCGCAATAAACTCCCCTACTCGATCAACTTCAATTTCACCTGGCAGAGGGAATTGGGAAAATCGACCATCCTGACGGCCGGCTATGTTGGAACATTGGGGAGACATCTCTTCCAGCAAGTGGCAAACAACCTCGGCAACCCGCAGCTTTGCCTGCAGATCGCGGCACTGGGTGGTGGTTGCGGCCCTGCCGGGGAAGATACGATCTATAACGTGAATGGCCAGACCTTCAACGGAACCCGGCAATACTCCGTCACGTCGGGCAAATACCTGAGCCAGGGCCTGCTCGACTTCGGAGATAACTCGTACGAATCGACGATCGGCGTATCCAACTACAACTCACTTCAGGTCTCGGTCAACAAGACGATTGGGGCCATCCGCTTTCTGGGCGCCTATACCTACAGCAAGGCACTGGATGTCGGCTCGGGATTCTATGATCTGACGAACCCTTATAACGCGAGTTTGAGCTACGGCTTGTCTCAATTCGACCTCACCCATAACTTCGTCGTCAGCTATTCCTACGACCTGCCGTTCGCGCGTTTGCTTCCGAGCTCGAATGGCGTCACCAGGCGGCTTGCGGGCGGCTGGTCGTTAGCGGGCATCACGCGTCTGACCACCGGCATCCCCATCACCTTGACCGATTCCAGTGACGCCAACGATCGTTCGCTGTGCGGGTGCGATCTGTACGCCATTCTTGGAGCCAACGCAGTTGACTTGCCTAACTATGACGGCACGCCCATCAAAAAGCTGAACCCGCGTAATAGTCAGCATCCTTTCGAATACTTTGACAACGCGTACAATGACTCCGGTCCGACGACGCCTTTTTCGTTCGCGGAGCTGGGCACGGGGGGCAACGCGCGGCGGCGCTTTCTGCACGGCCCTGGGCTAAACCAGACGGATATGGCTCTGATAAAAACCACGCAGATAACGGAGCGGGTTGGTTTCGACTTCCGAGTGGAGTTCTTCAACCTGTTCAACCACACCCAGTTTGAAAATCCAAACGGAGATATCAATGCCGGGGCACCCAGCGGTTCGAACGGCTTTGGCGTGATAAGCAGTGCGCGCGATCCGCGCATTGGGCAGGGTGCGGTCAAGATCAGGTTCTAGAGAAGCTGCAAAGCACAAAGGAGCGCAATGAAAAGACTTCGTCGATCCCAGGTCTGTACCACTTCTATCGTCCTTGTCTGCGGTCTGGCCGGATTCGGCAACGGCGTGTCTTTGGCTCAGCGAGCTTCGGTGCAGGGCGGGGCGAAGATCGAGGTGGATGCTGCTCAGACATTAGGCACCGTCTCCAAAGAGCTCTTTGGTCAGAATATCGAATACGAACACGGCACTTTCAGTGGCGGCGAACAGAACGCGGATCATGCGCACGGCCTGCATATGGGTGGGCTTTGGGCGGAGATGCTGCGCGATCGCAAATTTGAGGAGGGTGACCTTGATCGGGATGGCGTCGCCAACGCGTGGGTCCCCTGGAGCGTCTTACCGGCACTATGAGGACCTGGTCAATGGAGTAGGACCGAACCGTCAGTACCGGATCGACAATGCAGTCTTCTATGGCGGGGAGCTGCGCAGGCGATCGACCTGCGAGATGACAGGCCACAGGACGCTGCTGTCGCGCAAGTTCTGTTGCACTTTGAAAAGGGTAAAAGCTCCAACTTTTATGTCTACCTCAAAATGCAGGGCGAGGGAACAGCCTCTGTAGACTTTGGTGACACTTGGCCCAAGGTGTATGCACACAAGGATTTTTCCACTCTTACAAATGGCTGGACGAAGCATGAGGCGAGCTTCGTTGCCCCTGAGACCGCACACAACGGACGTGTGCAGATCAATGTAAAAGGCGACGGTGCAGTGTGGATCGATTCCGCATTGCTGATGCCGGCCGACACTTTCCTTGGCATGCGCGCCAACGCGGGGGTGCAAGCAAGGGTGGGATACCAAATACAGTGCATTTCGAACTGACCCGATACCATTCCTGTTAATAGCACTTCGAGGTAAGCCCGCCGTCCACGATGAGGATGCTTCCTGTGATGAAGGATGATGCGCTCGAGGCAAGGAAACAGACAACTTGTGCGATTTCCTGCGGTTCGGCAATCCGGCGCAGAGCGTATTTGGAGTAGACTGCGGCGCGCAGAGCTGCCGGATCCGGCGCGTTGGCGAAGTAAGCTGCCACCATAGGCGTGTTCACATCACCAGGGCAGACGCAGTTCACACGAACGCCGGAAGGACCATAACCCAGTGCCATTGACTTGGTGAGTGCGATGACGCCGCCTTTCATCGCGCCGTAGGCTACGAGCTCGGGATCGCCCACCAATCCTAGAACCGATGCAATGTTAATGATCGAGCCTGCTCCGGAGGCCTGCAAGTAAGGCATCGCTGCCTTGGAACAGAGAAAAATGCCGCGCAGGTTCACTCCCTGGAGACGATCCCATTGCTCGCACGAGGTCTCGAGCAAAGTCCCCATGATTTGGATCGCAGCGCAGTTCACCAGGATATCAAGGCGGCCGAAACGATCCGCAACCGTTTCCATGAGACCGCCGGTACTTTTTTCGCAAGAAACGTCGGCCTCGACGAAGAGTGAATTAGAACCGATCTGCTCGGCGTGTGCGCGTCCATGGAGCGCATCTGTGTCGGCCAAGATCACATAGGCGCCGCGCTCTACCAGCAGTTTCGTGCAGGCTAAGCCTATGCCTGACGCGGCTCCAGTAACCACGGCGACGCGGTCCATGAGACTCCAGTCGTTCAAATCCACTCCTCTGCCATCGGGCTATCGTTATTCGCTCCCGCGCAGCTCAAGGATCGTGATTGCGTGAGCGGGAAATTTGTACACGAGTGAACCGGAAATCGTGGGAATAGTCTTGGTCTTGATGTTGACATTCTCTGAGCTGCCGAAGGGACTGGCGGCCACATAATCCTTCCCATTCAGCTCGGAAGCCTGCCGCTTAAACCCTGGCGTGGTGCTTCCATCCGGAGGTCTCGATGGCCGTTTCAACGTTCTGCTATCGAGCCAATGCGCTGGAGGGCGACCTTGGCAGGATGCACGGTGATCGGCAAACATGCGCCAGGGTCCGCCGTGTCATCTTATCTCTCTCAATCAATGGCGGTTGCCGAAAACTATGTGGGACTTTACGTACCTTTGCTGGAATCTAACCGACATCCAATTCTTAAAACCGTAACCGAGTGAGCGGGGAAACTGTACATGAAACTGGTGCCTGCTGCGAATGTTCCTGCTATTGGAACTACCTTGGTTGGATTCTCAAGCGAATTCTCATCCTCAGGGGCCCCTGTTAGGACCGTAGATTGACCCGCAGGATCAACCTTCGCGGCGCCGTTAAGCGTTATATTGACTGTTTCGGCCGCAGACTGGTTATTGGCAACTTTAAGGAGAACGTCATGTTTTCCGGATGCCGTGTCGATAGATGCAGACCAGAAACAATAGAGCGTCTTTTGCGTGAAAGGCAAAACACGGGTCCCCGCGTTGTCGGAGAAGAGCATTTTTTGCATGTAGTAGGAGGGTGTTGTAAAGCAAGAGACAGCGTCATTCCAGACGATACAGGGTCCAAAATTGGAATGACCGACGACGCCGCCATAATTACCGTAGCCCGTCCACCACATTCTCTCCGAATTCTTTTCGCAACCCAGCATAAACGCAGCGTCTCCAAGGGCATCTCCAAAATTGCCAATCACATCGCCTCCGTTTCCATAAATCGAGGAGGCGTACTCCGCCACGCAAACTTTCTTCCAGTCCGGATCGATGGTGTCGAACATTTCGTATAAGCCCGAAAGATCTCTCCTATAAAAATGCTGATCGACGAAATCAACAGAATCGCCAGGAGAGGGTGGCAGAACCCACCTTTGGTCAAGGCCGTTGAACAGAATCTTTAAATCGGGATAATGGGCCAATAAGGCCTGACGGATCATGACATATCGTGGGCCATACTCGCGTGCTGTTTCGCCCCCATTTTCATTGCCGATTTCGATGTATCTGAGATCATAGGGCGCAGGATGACCGTTAGCCGCCCGCTTGCCTCCCCACGGGGTTGAAGTGGGCCCCTTGCAGTATTGCAGTAAATCCAGAATGTCATCGATGATAGGTTGCATCTTGTCCAGGGGACAAATGCCCCACCACTTTTTATCATGCGGATTTTCACTGATTCCAGATGAGGTGACATAAACCGGTTCCGCGCCCAAATCCTCGCACAGTTGAAGGTACTCGTCCAAACCGAAGTACAAGTCGTTTTTGTAATCCCATCGATTTCTTGTGGAACCGGCCCTCTGCTCGATCGGGCCGATGGAATTCTTCCAGTCCCAACAGGCATTCATGCTGGCAGACTCCGCCGTGCAGCCTCCCGGAAACTGTATATATTTAAACTTCAGAGCAGCCAATTTCTCTGCCAGGTCGGGCCGCAGGCCGTTGGGTCGACTCTTCCACGTAGGTGGCATGACGGTCGCGACATCGAAATAAACATCTCCGGTAGTCGAGGCATAGAACGCAAGGCGGTTGTTTGCGCTAACCCCTGATACCCCTTTGGTAGTTAGGTCGCAAGTGAAATGCTGCCAACTCGAGCTTGGCCTGAATTCTTCCGATTCTGCATAAACAGCGCCGTCATTGCTTTCCAGCCTGGCCCTCAACGTTCCAGCAAAAGTCGGACCTTTCTTGGCCCAGAAAGATACCTTGTATTGTGTGTTGTTTCTCAGCCCGATTCCCCAATAGCCTCCATTGGCCAATGCCACGCTTCCTGAATCCACCGAAGTAACGGAAAGTTTAGCGCAATGTTGTTGATGGCGATTGAGCATCTCAGTATCGGAAGAAGTTTGTGCATACAAATTACCTTTGGAAGATCCTGTCTTTACCACGTACCACGCCGTGATGGGATCTTCTAGCTCCTCAAACGAAGGGTTATTGATGAGCTGTGCGTATAATCCTCCCTCAAACTGGTGATTGAATTCTTCAAGTTGTTGACCTCTGCAAATATCTGCTACAACCGCGCCCGGTTTTGAAACATCAACAACGCAGGTACTTTTCCAATGGGCATGCTGTTCCATTGGAGTTGGGGCCGCGGTCGTATCCGCCGCAAAGACATAGGGTGAAGACGGCCCCCCCGTCATACCCCCGAGAGTGATACCTCCGGCAGCTAGCCGACCGAGAGAGTTAAGAAATTGACGACGATCATGCGGGGTATTCTTCATGCCACATCTCCTTAAAGTGCCGTTCGAGAAGCCTCGCAGAGCCCGTCGGAGCTGCGCGCAGATGGACTGTTGTGGTCAGACCAAAATACTCAAATAAGCTGCGAGGTGTCAATTCCAAATATTTGAAATCGCACTCTTCGCCATGGGGGAAGCCCCGAACTTCAGTCCGGGAACGCCGCTGAAGCGCTTGACGATTGCCAGACTAAGAAAAAAAGATGGAAAATGCAGCCAGCCAAGGCGAAATCGGGGTCCAGGTTGCGGGGGCTCCGGCCAGCATGCGGATGGTATAGAGGGCCAGGAAGGACCATTCCGGGAGTTTTGTACGCTAAGGGTGCCCTGCCGGAGCGCCCACAGCCGCTGAAGGGTCGTCGTTTGAGGCAGATCCCGGATTGTAATCGCCGGTCAAGTTGATGTGCTCCCGGCCGAACTGCGAAAGATGCGGCAGTATGGCCTTAACCTAGCGAAGGCTGAAAAAGCGGCAAAGTAGCTTTTCACCCGGGGTGTTCGTAGTGGGCGAGGTGGATGGCTATTCATCCTGTCCTAAGTGGCAAATCATCGCTCTGACCAAGTCGATGGCCCTTGCCTATGGACCCTCAGGTGTGCGGGTGAACTGCATTTGCCCAGGGGACGTGAACACTCCGATGGTTGCGGCCTACTTCGACAATGCACCTGACCCGGCGGCGCTACGTTCGGAGGTGAACTCCAAATACGCGCTGCGCCGCATTGCGGAGCCGGAGGAAATCGACCGAAGTCGTTGCTTTTCTGGCATCGCCGGCGGCGTCGTTCATGACTGGCAGCATACTTGTTGTCGACGGCGGCCTTACTTCAAAATGCTACTGATCGATCGCTAGGACTCATTGCCGCGTGTTCGCCGGTAGGGCTTGCGTCAACAGGCGCTCCATAATGGCGTAGCCTTTTGCGTTCGGATGAGTGCCGTCCGGGGAGAGATCGCTCCTGAATTTGCCCTCCGGGTCGGCCAGCGCGGCATGGTAGTCCACGTAGACGAGCCCGTTTGCTTCGGCATACGATTTCAGCCAGGCATTCACGCGCGCGATATCGGGCCGCGGATCGAACCCAGGCCGCCAAAAATATACCCCCGAGGGGAGCACGGAGGGCAGAACAACGGTTTTTCTTTTTGAACGTTGAATCAGTCGAACAGGCCAAGCAGACGTTGGAGACCCTGCCGCTCGTGTCTGAAGGCTTCGCACAGTACGAATTCTTGCCCGTCGGCCCTCTTTCGCCACTCGGTCTCTTGATCCAGGCTAAGTAAGCCCTGGATCTGTGTTCGAAAGGAGGCAGATTCAAGAGACGTCCACGCCGCAGATTGACTTACGCTTGTGGTGCTTTGATCGAATCGAGAATCTGCGACATCCATTTGATAGCTGCTCGGAAGTTCCTTTTTTGAACTCAAGGACTCAAATATGAAAACTCCGATCCTCTCAGCTCTCGACTTCGTAACGATCCGGCAGGATGAAGATGCCAGCAAAGCAATCGCTCAATCCGTCGAGCTGGCCCAATATCTCGAAAAGTCGGGCTACCGCCGTTTTTGGGTGCCAGAGCATCACGGCATGGAATTCTTTGCCTCCGCCTCTCCGGCCGTTCTGATAGGACATATCGCCGGAGCGACCAAATCGATTCGCGTCGGCTCTGGCGGCGTGATGCTGTTCAACCATGCGCCATTGGTCATCGCCGAACAATTCGGGATCCTGGCATCGATCTATCCCGCCCGCATCGATTTGGGAGTCGGACGCGCGGTAGGCTCCGCCACCCCCAAAGGGCCCATTTACAAGGAAGCCCTGCGGCGGACCCTCAGGTCACCGGCGACAGTTTCCCCAAGCTTGTGGCGGAACTTCAGCTTTACCTTGGAGCAGAGCAGCAGGACCAAATGATTCGAGCCTATCCGGGACAAAATACACACGTTCCGATCTATCTCCTCAGCTCGAGCGGCTACAACGCACAGTTGGCGGGAGAACTCGGCCTGCCACTCGCTTTTGCGACGCACATCAAGCCGGACAATCTGATCCCCTCGGTCAATCTTTATCGCGAACACTTCCGTCCCTCCAAGGTATTGTCGGAACCCTACGTCATGGTCACAGCTTTAGCGTTGGCGGCAGAGACCGATCAGGAAGCGCACAAATCGTTCACCTCCGCCCAACAGTTATTTCTGGCGGCGATAAGAGACACTCCCTCAAAACTCCCACCTAAGGTGGACAGTATGGACGGGCTTTGGAGTGAGGAGGAAAAGCAGGCGGTCGGGCGAAGAACGCAGTCGGCAATACTAGGCGGCCCGGCTACTGTACGCCGCGGCCTCCAATCCTTACTTCAGCAGACCCAGGCCGATGAACTGATGTTGTGGTCCAACACCTACGACCTTGCAGAGCGATTTCGATCGTACGAGATCCTTACAGAGGCCGTTGCGTCGCTACGAAACCAGACCGAGGTTGAAACTTTGGCATCGTAACCGGGACATTCGGTTGTTAAAAATTCTACCCCGCTTCATTATCAAGACGGTGCTAAAGGGATGCGATCGATCCCGGACTGCGGAGGACATCCACCCTCGTCGCAGAGTTTCGCCGTCAGCTGCGAAACTCTCATTGAGCAGAACTGCGACAAGTTTTTTGCGTCCTGAGTGGATAGCCGGCAAGTCGGCCATCAAAGGTAGCCGCGGTGGCTCGCGGGTCATCCCAATACCCAGTGATTTCGCCGTCGACCGACGAGAACCGGCTTGGTGCGGCGTCCACCCGAGTATCCGAAAAACTGTCCAGGTAACTGATCACAAGGGCGTTCCAGCTACTAAACCGAATGTGTCTCTGATCGGGAGATCGCGGACAGAATCAACTACTGATTCAAAGCGCAAAGGAGATTCGTAGGAGCAAATTTCAACAAGGAAGTCTCTTTAAGTTGGAACGCAAGAGCGTTCCGGACGTTTGGGTTTTCAGGTGGTATGAAAATAACTTGGGGTCATTTTTGCAGCAACTGCTGCAAAAATCGCTCGCTGCTACCTTTAATGGTTAATGGTGGCAGGGAGGAGATGCAGGATGCGGAGTACAAAAACAGGCAGGGTGACTACCGGGGCAGGGAAGACCCCTCCTCAGAGGAGGCGGGCCCCGTGGCTGAGCTAACCCGGCTTCCCCCGGGCTACCCTGCGCTGCTCGAAGAGCTGAAGACCCGGATCCGGGCCGCCCAACTACGGGCCGCCCTGACCCTCAACCAGGAGACCATCCGGCTCTACTGGTCGATCGGACAGGACCTCTCCTCCCGCTTTGCGGCCGAGGGGTGGGGAACTAAGGTGGTGGATCGGCTGGCCAAGGATCTCGGCACGGAGTTTCCCGGGGTGGAGGGCTTCAGCCTACGCAACCTTCGCTACATGCGTTCCTTCGCCGAGGCGTGGCCCGACCCCCAAATTTTGCAGCTTGCTGCAAAATTACCCTGGGGTCATCACATGGTCCTGCTCGACCGTTTCAAAGACGGCGTAAGCCGGGAATGGTACCTCCGGGCGTCCATCGAACACGGTTGGAGCCGCAACGTTCTTACCCATCACATCTCCACCCAGTTGCGTGAACGGGAAGGGAAGGCCCTCACCAATTTTTCCCGAACGCTGCCGGCAGAGGATTCAGATCTGACGCAACAGATTCTTAAGGACCCCTACTCGTTCGAGTTTCTGACCCTGAGCTCTAGCGCCAAAGAGCGGGAGCTGGAGCGGGGGCTCCTCAAGCATCTTCGGGACCTTCTGTTGGAGCTGGGCCGCGGCTTTGCCTTCGTGGGAAGCCAGGTGCAGCTCGAAGTCGATGGGCAGCCCTTTTACATCGACCTGCTTCTTTTACCATCTACGGCTGCACTGCTATTTCGTAATCGAGCTAAAAAATGGTGCCTTTAAGCCGGAATACGCGGGCAAGCTGAGTTTCTACCTGTCAGCCGTGGATGGCACGATGCGGACGCCCGTCGATGGTCCAAGCATCGGCGTCCTGCTTTGCGAAAGCCGGAGCGGTCCCATTGTTGAGTACACATTGCAGAACATCGTCCAGCCGATCGGCGTCTCGACCTACCGCGTCACCCGCGAACTCCCTGAACCGCTGCAAGCTGAGGTTCCGTCCATCGAAGATCTCGAAGAGGTAGTCGAAAAGTTGCGCAAGGAAATGAACGAAGCCCGCCAGGCACAAGAGACGGATATGGAGGAGTCATGACCGGGGAGCCCGTCATGAGCACTGCCCTGGTCCGGCGGGAGCAACCGGCAGGGGAGCGGGCCGTCCCCGCTGCCGGCGTCGCGGAGCTGCGGCGGATGGTGCTGATGAGCGTTGCTTCGGACCATTCGAAGCGAAACTACGCGAAGGCACTCGATGAGATCTTTGCGCTTTGCGAGCTGCGCCAGCAGCCGTTCTCCCGCGCCCTCCTAATGGAATACCGCGCCATGATGTTGGAAAAGAATCTGAGCGCGTCCACGATCAATGTCCGGCTGTCGGCGGTCCGCAAGCTGATCGGAGAGGCGCAACGCAACGGCATCCTCGATGCCGAGCAAGCGGCACAAATGGCCGATGTGCCGAATTTAAGGGAGAAAGGAAGTCGGATGGGGAACTGGCTGACGCGCGAGCAGGCGAAAGAATTGCTTGCGGTGCCGGACCGATCGACGATCAAAGGCAAGCGCGATTACTGCATTTTGGCGTTCCTGGTCGGATGTGCGCTGCGACGCAGAGAGCTCGCCGCGCTGAAGCTGGAAGACATTCAGCAACGTGAGGGCCGGTGGGTCATCGTGGACTTGCAAGGTAAGGGCGGCCGGGTCCGAACGGTCGCGATACCGATTTGGGTGAAGCAGGGAATTGACGCCTGGCAGGTAGCAGCAAAGATCGAAAACGGTCGTCTCCTGCGCCCGCTGTCGAAGAGCGGGCGCATTCTAGGCGAAGAGTTGGGCGACTGGGCAATCTGGAGTGTTGTCGAAGCCTCCGCGAAGGAAATCGGGATTGAGCACTTTGGCGCTCATGATCTGCGGAGGACCTGTGCGAAGCTATGCCGCAAGAAT
>Ga0182024_10010077_pt1 | contig 19364 bp, 16 predicted proteins | sample P32metaG_FD_120480 | JGI IMG/M metagenome (GOLD analysis project Ga0182024, IMG submission 120480) | Permafrost microbial communities from Stordalen Mire, Sweden - P3-2 metaG (Illumina Assembly) | ecosystem: Environmental > Terrestrial > Soil > Wetlands > Permafrost | place: Sweden: Stordalen... | reverse complement strand
GGGGGCGGCGCCTCCCGGCACGGTCGTTGTGCAGCGGCGGATGGGGCTGCAAACGTTGCTTCGCTCCGTTTGCATGGGGCGAGGGTGGCTGAGGGTCAGCACTTCGGTGGGGTCGGCATTTTTTGTGTGGGAACGGTTATTGTTTGGGGGTTGGATTGGGCTTTGTGGTGTGGGTTGTGGGGGACAAGTGAAAATTCTTGTGGAGAACGGCGTTGGGGGTGCGTGGGGGACTTGCGTTGGGGAATACGCGACGTTTACTCTACGTGCACGTCACCCGCTCAACACGGCTGACGGGCGAGCAGCGAGAACTCGCCGGTGACCCGCGAACGGCGCGAGGCGCAAGTCAAACGCCGTGACGACGACACCGAAATGCAGTACGACGCTGGACTGGCTGAGCAATCGGCGAGACCACGCGCAGCTCAACCTCTCGTGCTGATCGAGGCCGTGCAGATCTCCTGCGCGGCCTTGTCGCATTCCGGCGCCGTTGTTGTGCTGCGCGTCCGATATCGGGGCCGACCGTGCGGCGCGCGCATGTGAAAAGCGCGAATGTGGGTGGATCAGCGTGGACAACGCAACTTTCTTGTGGACAAACGTCGTGAAGGCTTGCGGCCGGTTGCGGGTGTCGTTTACGATGCGTGCACGTTAGCGATGCGTCGTTGACGGGCGAGCAGCGAGAAGCTCGCCGGCGGCCGGTGGGTCACGAAAGGCGCAAGCTCGACGGAACCACCGCTACCGACTCGAAGTTCGACGCCGTTCTGGCCGAGCAATCGGCGAGGGCACGCGCAGATCGGATTCTCGTGCAGACTGAAGCCGTACGGCCCGCGCCGCGCGGCTTCGTCGCGTCAGCGCCTCAGTTGCCGTTCCAGGCCGTGAACGGCGGCGGCTTGCTGTAGGGCGGACCGACTTCCAGCGTGACGTCGAGATGGTTGGTCAGGTCGATCGCGCGGGGGTCGCCGTCTTCGCGATGTCCGTCGACCCACACCGTCACGTGTTCGCCGGCGCCGGGGCGCACGCCGGCGACATCGTTTCGCTTCAGCGGCACGCCCCAAATGTCGAAGAAATTGCCCAGCGTGAAGGTACGAAAATTCGGCGACTCCACGTGGATGATGCCGTCCGGCGTGTGGGTGTGAATCCAGTAAAAGCACTGCGCGGCCAGCGGGCGGCCGACGTCCTCGGGGACCGTCACCGGTTTGCCGTGATCGAAGATCGCGAGGTGCTGATGGATGTGCAGCACGGCACCTTCCATCGCATCGCAGCGGATGCCGTCGACCGGTGCTCCGGTCGGGAACGCGGCCCGGGCTGCCGTGGCGCCGGCGGCGGCGACTCCTGCGGCGAGCACGATGGCAACGAGAAACTGGGGGCTCCGTAAACGCAGCATCACCGCTCGTCTACGCCTCGCACGTCGGGGAGTCCCCGCTGACGCGCGGCTTACGCATAACGCGCGGCCAGCGCGCGCACGAGTTCGGCCGCGGCGCGGCGGGCCTCGTCGGGTGCGACGACCTCGGCTTCCGCACCCCAGCCGAGCGAGAAGCGCACGATTTCGAGCGGGTCGGCGACGCGGTACGTGATCTCGACGTGGCCGTCGGGCCGGCGAACCAGGCGCTGATCGCGTGCGATCGTCCGGGCTGCCGCCGCCTTCGCGACGACCGGCGAAAAACGGACCGTCACCTCGGCGACCGTGTCGCCGTGCCACACGCCGCTGACCGAGTTCGCGCCGTAGGCTTCCAGGTTGAAGTCGGCCGGCCGTTCGAAGGTCTGCGGCGTCGCCGCCGCGTCGGAGACGTTGTCGACCGCGAACACGCGCATGTCCGTGCGTCCGTGGTCGTACCCGACCAGGTAGACGCGCCCCGCCGAGACGATGAAGCCGTAGGGGTCGACGCGCCGCTGGGTGCGGGTCCCGTTCTTGTCCGTGTAGCCGAAGCTGACGCGACGGCGCTCGCGCTCGGCGCTCTGCAGCTGCTCGAAGACGCGCTCGACCTCGGCGTCCATCGCGACCGTGCCGAAGCGGATCGCCAGCGACGAGTTCGTGACCGAAGCCTCGGTGCGGCGGTCGCTCGAGCGCAGCAGCTTCTGGGTCGTCTCCTCGATGGCGGTTGCGAAGGTGCCCCCGAGCGACGAGCCCAGCCGTTTGAGGGTTACCAAACCGAGCAGCTCGCGCTGCGAGAGATTGAGCCGGCGCAGGCTGTACCCGTCGGCAAAGCGATACGTGCCGGTCCCGCGGTCGAAGAACCACGGAAAGCCGGCGTCCGAAAGCACGCTGAGGTAGCGCCGCAGGGTGCGCGTGCTGGGCGGCTTCTCCTCGCCGATCTGCTCCTTGAGCCGGTCGAAACTGAAACGCCCTTCGTCGATTGCGCTGAGCAAGCGCACCAGCAGGACCACCTTCGGCTCGGCCCGTTCCTCCGCCACGGGTTCGACGTTCGGCATTTTTGTGCCGGGTCCGTGCGTGGGCGTGTAGGGCACCTCGCAGATGCGAAGAATCGTTGCCGGGAAAGCAATCTTTATGCGGTAAGGAGAACCATGGACGATCAAACAGCCGACGCAGCGGTCGGCCGAAAAGAATTCCTGCGGCGAACCGGGGCGCTCGGCATTGCCGGCGCGACGGCGCTCGGCTTCCCGCTTCTCGAGACCCGCGCCGCGGGCGCAGCACCTTTGCTCCCGCCCCGCGACGTCATCGCGGCCGGCGGCGGCGCGACGATCAAGGTCGGGCATGTCGACGGCTTCTCGGGCGTCTATGCGGCGGCATCGCAGTCGCAGCAGCTCGGACTCGAGGTCGCGTTCGACGAGGTCATGAAGAAGAACTCGCGGATCAAGTACGAGATCGTCAAGGGCGATGACGCGAGCAAACCCGCGACCGGGACGACCGAAGCCAAGCGCCTGATCCAGCAAGAAAAAGTCGACGTGCTCACCGGCTGCCTCAGTTCGGCCGTCGGGCTGGCCGTGTCGGCGACGAGCGAAGAGAACAACGTCTTCTTCCTCGCCATCGGGACGCACGACACCAACATCACGGGTCCCAAAGCGCATCGGGTCACCTTCCGCCAGACGTGTTCGAACGCGATGCTGGCGAACGCGGTCGGCCCCGAACTCCTCAAGCACGGCAAGAAGTGGTACTTCCTGGTCGCCGACTACGCGTTCGGAACCGACGCACACGACCGCTTCAAGAAGATCCTGCTCGCCCACGGCGGCCAGGAAGTCGGTGCCGACCTCCATCCGCTCGGCCAGACCGACTACTCCTCATACTTGACCAAAGCGCGCAACACCGACGCCAACGTGCTGGTGTTCTGCAACTACGGACCCGACACGCAGAATGCAACGAAGGCGGCAATTCAGCTCGGCCTCAACAAGAAGATGCAGTTCGGCGGAATCCTGTGCGGCAACGATGTCGCCGTCGGCTTGCCGGTCGATGATCTGATCGGCTCGATCTGGGGCTACGTCTGGGGTCCGGACGCCGGCGGGGCGACGACGAACCACGTCTACGGCGCGCTCAAAGCGCGCACAAAGGCCGTCGATTGGCGGATGTATCTCGGCTACATGGCCGGGATGAGCATCTCCAACCGCCTCTCCCACGTCGGCACGACCGACACCGAAAAGCTGGTCGAGGCCTTCCAAGACTACCACTACGACGCGGCCAAGAAGCAGGGCGCGTACTTCCGGTCCTGCGATCACCAGGCCGTCCAGCAGACGTATGCGGGCGTGATCGTGCCGGCCGCCAAGCGGCACGCCGAGGGCGAATATTTCGTGATCGGCAACAGCGTCGGCGGCGACTTCGCCGCCGAGTCGTGCTCGAATCCCGACAGCATGGCCGCCGCGGCGATCATCAGTTCGGACAAGATCGGGCCGCGGGCCGACTACCCCGTCGTCAAGGTGTAGCCGCCCAGGGTCCAGCGAAATCAAGGGCGTCCGCGCGAGCGGGCGCCCTTTTTCTGCCGAAGTGTCGAAAACGCGCCGGCCGCAGCGTAGAGCCGGTATCACCGCGACCAGCGGCGAGCAACGCACACCTGCCGGGAGACGACGATACATGTCCTACGCACTGCTAATCTATTCGAATCCGGACGACTCGACCTCCGAGCGCGCCCCCTATGCGGATTGGGGCGCATACACCCAATCGATGAAAGATGCCGGCGTGTTTCTCGCCGGCGAACCGCTGCAAGCAAAAGACACCGCCACCACGCTACGCGTGCGCGGCGGGAAACGCACGGTCATCGACGGTCCGTTCGCGGAGACGAAGGAACTCTTGATCGGGTTCTACATCCTCGATGCCGCCGATCTCGACGCCGCGCTCGACTGGGCCGCCCGGATGCCGGACGCCGGACTGAATTCACTCGAGATTCGTCCCGTTATGGCTTTTTGACGACCGCCGACGCGATCGCCGCCGCTTTCCGCGCCCACTGGGCGCAGATCGTGGCGGCGATGGTGCGGCGCGTCGGCGACCTCGCGCTCGCGGAAGATGCCACGCAGGACGCCTTCACCGCCGCAGCCGCGCGCTGGCCGCGGGAGGGCATCCCGCCCAACCCCGCCGCTTGGCTCATGCTGGCGGCCGGCCGCAAGGCCATCGACCGGCTGCGCCGCGAGCGCGGCCGCCGGGAACGCGATGTCGCGTACGCGCGCGACGCGCCGGTGTCGGTCGCCGCCGCGGAGCTGGAGGACGACACCGTGACCGACGACCGCTTACGCCTGATCTTCCTGTGCGGTCATCCCGCACTCGCATCCGAAGCGCGGATCGCCCTGACGCTGCGCTGCGTTGCGGGCCTCTCCACACCCGAGATCGCGCGCGCCTTTCTGGTTCCCGAAGCGACGATGGCGCAGCGACTGGTGCGCGCGAAGCGGCGCATCGCCGCGACCCGCATTCCGTTCGAGCTGCCGACCGCGCCGAATTTGCCCGAACGGCTCGAGGGCGTGCTGACGGTGCTCTATCTGATCTTCAACGAAGGCTACGCGGCGACGTCGGGCGACGATCCGCTGCGGGCCGACCTCTGCGATGAAGCGATCAGGCTGGCGCGGCTGCTGCACGAACTCGTCCCCGATCATGCCGAGGCGACCGGGCTGCTCGCGCTGATGCTGCTGCACCATGCGCGCGCGGCCGCCCGTACCGCCTTCGGACGCCCGGTCGCGCTCGACGAACAGGACCGCAGCCGTTGGGATCGCGACGCGATCCGCGAAGGCGAGGAACTGCTCGCGGCGGCGTACGCGGCGCGGCGTCCCGGACCGTACCAGCTTCAGGCGGCGATCGCGGCACTGCACGCGCGCGCGCCCGGCCCCCAGGCGACGGACTGGCCGGCGATCGCGTCGCTCTACGCGCTGTTGGCCGGCATGATGCCCTCGCCGGTGGTCGAGCTGAACCGGGCCGTCGCCGTGGCGATGGCCGAGGGCCCGCGCGCCGGGCTCGCCCTCCTGCGCGCTCTGATCGAGGAGGGCTCGCTCGACGCCTATGCCCCGCTGCACGCCGCGCACGCCGACCTGCTGCGCCGCGACGGCGACGCCCAAGGCGCCGCGGCAGCGTATGCCCGCGCCATAGCGCTGACCGAAAACACCGCCCAGCGCGCCGAACTGCGGCGCCGGCAGCGAGACTTAAAAGCATAGTTGCCAGCCTCCGCGACGGATGGTAGCGTCGATGCTCCAAGCGGTCGTCGACGCTGCGCGGCGCCAACACCAGCGGGATGACGCTGCAGCAGGGAACCGCGCTCGAGCGCTGAGCCGCGCTACTCCGGATCGGCGAACAGAAACGCCAGGTCGTCGCGCGTCAACGTCTTGGCGACGGCACTGTCCGCTTTCACGACCGCCTTCGAGAGTGCGGTCTTGCGCTCGGCGAGCGCGCGAATCTTCTCTTCGACCGAGCCCGCGGTCACCATCCGGTAGGCCGTCACCGGGCGCACTTGGCCGATACGGTGCGTGCGGTCGATCGCCTGACGTTCGACGGCCGGATTCCACCACGGATCGTAGAGGATCACGTAGTCGGCGGCGGTCAGCGTCAGGCCGACGCCGCCGGCCTTGAGCGAGCACAGGAACACCGGCGGCCCCGTCTCCGACATGAACCGCTCGACCTCGGCTTGACGGTCGCGGTCTTTGGTCGCGCCGTCGAGATACCCGTAGGCGATCGAACGGCGGTCGAGCGCCGTGCGCATCACCTTGAGCATCGACGCGAACGCACTGAAGACGAGCACCTTGTGGCCGCCGTCGAGGATCTCGTCGATCGTCTCGAGGAACGCGTCGAATTTTCCGCTCGCCTCGGGATCGTCGAGGTACTCCGGCACCAGCAGCCCGGGGTGCGCGCAGACCTGCCGCAGGCGCGTCAGCGCGGCCAGCACGTGGACGGTCGCGACCTCGCTGCCGTCCTGATCGAGTTTCCCCAGCACGTCGCGGCGCGCCGCTTCGGCGATGCCGCGGTACAGGCGGCGCTGCAGCGGTGAGAGCTCGCACTCGATCACGGCCTCGGTGCGCTCGGGGAGTTCTTTCGCAACGTCTTCTTTCGTTCGCCGCAGCACGAAGGGTTCGAGCCGCGAGCGCAGCGACATCGCGGCGGCTTCGTCGCCGTCGGCGATCGGCAGTTCGAAGCGGCGGCGAAACGAACTCTCCGAACCGAGCAGACCGGGTTCGACGAAGCCGAAGATCGCCCACAGGTCGCGCAGCGAGTTCTCGACCGGCGTTCCGGTCAGCGCGAGCCGGTGCTCGGCTTGGAGCCCGCGCACGACCTTGGCGATCTGCGAGGCAGGGTTCTTCGCATTCTGCGCTTCGTCGAGCACCAGCGTGCGGAAGCGGAAGCGTTCGAGCAGCTGCGCGTCGAGCCGCGCCAGCGCGTAGGACGTGATCACGACGTCGTAGGCATGGATCTCGTCGTACTTCGCGGCGCGGTCGCTGCCCGACTGAAGGCGCAGCGTCGTCAGCGTCGGGGCGAACTTCCGGATCTCGGTCTCCCAGGTGTGCGTCACCGAGGTCGGCGCGATCACCAGCACCGGCGAGGGGCCTTCGATCTCTTTGCGGCGCGCGACGTGAGCGATCAGCTGGCTCGTCTTCCCGGTTCCCATGTCGTCGGCCAAGATGCCGCCGAAGCGAAACGAGGACAAGTACGACAAGAAGTCGAGACCGCGGCGCTGATAGTCGCGCAGCGGCAGAACCATCGCGCCGGGCGCCTCGACCTCGGCAATCCCCTCGAAGTTGCGCAGGCGCTCGCGAATGCGCTCGACCTCTTCGGGCAGCGCTACCTCGCCGAAAGCTTCGTGCAGTTCGTCGCGCATCGCGACCAGTGACGCCAATCCCGTGCGGCGGCGGTCGCTCAGTTCCGAGAGCAGGTTTTGGCGCGAGCGCAGGTCGCCGACGTCGACCAGCTTCCCGCGCACTTCCGCATAGCGGCCTTTGGCGCCGAGCAGCGCGCGCAGTTCGTCGCGCGTCAGCGGCTCCCCGCCGCCGACGAAGACCTCGACGTCGAGATCGAACCAATCGCCGCTTTCGGTCGCGGTCGCGTGCACGGCGACGTCGACGACCCCGCCGGTTGCGAGCGAGACGAGCGAATCGTCGAGCCGCACGTCGGCGTCGTCCCAGCCCGGCCAGACCGTCCGCACGACGTCGGCCGCGCGATCCGCGTCGTGCAGCGCAAATCCGTCGCTGCCGCGCGGAACGAATCCCGCGTCGAGAAAACGCCGCGCGAAAGCGCGCGCCGTTTCGGGCCCGAAGCGCACGAAACGCCCGGCACTGGGCGTCACCGCGCCGTGCGGGTTGAAGGCGACGTACGCGCCGCCGGCACGGTCGACGAAAGCTACCCGTGCCAGCAGCGCCCCGTCACGCCAAGCGGCCCGAATCACCAGGCCCGGCCGTTCGGCGTCGGCGATGCCGAGGGCGGCGCGTTCCTCGCCGGTGAGAAACGGCGCGACCCGGGCGATGGCGCGCATCGACGGCACGCCGTTGCTGCCGGGGGGCGGTTCCGCGAGGCGCGCGGCCGCGATCACGCGCCGTGCGTCGAAGGCGCCGTCCAGCAAATACGCAGTGCGGTCGGCGACCAGCCAGGTCGGCGGTCCGTCGATCACGACCGCGTCGGCCGGCGAGACGCGCGTGCCGTCGGGCGCCTCGAGCATCGGCGCGAACGCCGACCCGATCCGGTGCGCGCGCAGGCGCGCCCCGCGCGTTTCAACGCCGAAGGGCGGCAGTTCGCCCGGATGCCGGTTCTGCCCGGGCGCGTCGTCGAAGCGCAGCCGCGGATGGCGCGCCAGCCGGAACATCGCGCGCGCCAGCGCCTTGGGTGACGCGCGCGCGCCGAACGCTTCCTGCACCGCATCGTCCCGCAGCAGCGAGCGGTCGATGTCGTCCCAGTCGTCGTTGGGGGTCTGATCCATCATCGCCAGGATCGCCTCGGCGTCGCGAATCACGCCGCGCAGCCGCGGCGTATCGAGATACAAGGCTGCGCTCATCGCTCCGGTCGGGCCGACGCTCAATACCGGCCACACCGCGCGCGCCCGGGCGCGCGAGCCGTCGAGTTCGGTATCGGGCAGCCATGAGAGATCGGGTTCGGCCGCCTCGGAGCCGGCCTCCGGCAGGGCCTCGTCTTCGGCGGTGCGCACGATTTCGAGCGTCGCGACGACGTGCTCGCAGACCCCGGTCGCACCGCAGGTGCAGACCGAGCGCAGCGCCTGAGGGCCGGTTCCGGTCGACCACTCGACCGCGGTCTGCACCGGAACCCGATCCTTGACCGTGGCTTCGACGCGAGCCGGTTCCACGGAACGTAAGGCCACGCGGCCGCCGTCGACAAGCTCGAGCGCCGAGCGGGTCAGGTCACGCGCGAACCACGTGCCGATCTGCGCGGGCAGGCGCGAACGCCACAATGCATACGGGGTCAACCGTTCGCTATTCGTCACGAACCCGTCGGTTTCCCGACGGGTTCGCAAGATCGTCGCGGACGCACCGCGCTAGACCGACTGGGCCTCCGGCTGACTCGGCGCCGGCGGTTCGATGCGCGGGATCCGTGAGAAGCGCAGCTTTTCCGGCAGATCCGGGTTCACTTCGGCGAGGATGCGGTCGCCGCTGGCAAAGTTGCCCTTGAGCATTTCCTCCGCCAGTTCGTCCTCGACTTCGCGCTGGATCGCACGCCGCAGCGGACGAGCGCCGAATTGCGGATCCCAGCCCTTCTTCGCGAGCAGCTGCTTCGCGTCTTCGGTGACTTCGAGGTACATCTCCTGAGCTTTGACCTCGCGGATGACTTTCTCGAGTTCGAGCCCGACGATCTCGGCGATCTGTTCGCGGCTGAGCTGATGGAACACCACCACCTCGTCGACGCGGTTGAGGAACTCGGGTCGGAACGAATGCTTGACCTCGTCGAGGACCTTGTTCTTCATCCGTTCGTAGCCCTGATCGCTCGGTTCACCGTCGTCTTTGCGCGGCCGGAAACCGATGTCGGTGTTGGTCGTCATGCCGGTAGCGCCGACGTTCGAGGTCATGATGATGACGGTGTTCTTGAAGTCGACGACCCGACCCTGAGAGTCGGTCAGGCGACCGTCTTCGAGCACCTGCAGCAGCAGGTTGAAGACGTCGGGGTGTGCCTTCTCGATCTCGTCGAGCAGAACGACCGAGTAGGGACGGCGCCGCACCGCTTCGGTGAGTTGGCCGCCCTCTTCATAGCCGACGTATCCGGGCGGTGCGCCGACCAGCCGCGACACGGCGTACTTCTCCATGTACTCCGACATGTCGATGCGGATCATCGACTCCGCGTCGTCGAACATGAACTCGGCCAGCGAACGCGCCACCTCGGTCTTACCGACGCCGGTCGGTCCGAGGAAGATGAACGAGCCGATCGGACGCTTCGGATTCTTGAGTCCGGCCCGCGAGCGGCGGATGGCGCGCGTCAGCGTCGAGACCGCCTGGTTCTGTCCGATCACGCGCTTGTGCAGCTGATCTTCCATCCCCAGCAGCCGTGCCGTTTCGGCTTGCGCCAGCTTCGAGACCGGGATCTTGGTCCACGAGGACACGATGTGTGCGACATCCGCCTCGGTGACCTTGATCGTCTTGTCCTGTTGCGCGCGGCGTTCGGCCCACTCGTTCTCGAGCCGCTGTTTCTCCAGCCGGAGCTTCTCCTCGCGGTCGCGAATGGCGGCCGCCTTCTCGAACTCCTGCGACTTGACGACCGACTCTTTCTCCTGCTTGATCTGACGGATCTGGTTTTCGATCTCGCGGATCTCGGGCGGCGGGAGCGTTGCCTGCAAGCGAACGCGCGAGGCGGCTTCGTCGATGAGGTCGACCGCCTTGTCGGGCAGGAAGCGGTCCGAGATGTACCGGTCGCCGAGCTTCGCGGCCGCGACCAGGGCTTCGTCGGTGATCGTGACCTTGTGATGCGCCTCGTAGCGGTCGCGCAGGCCCTTGAGGATCTCGACCGTCTCTTCGACGGACGGCTCCCCGACCATCACCGGCTGGAAGCGCCGCTCGAGCGCGGAGTCCTTTTCGATGTGCTTGCGGAATTCATTGAGCGTCGTCGCGCCGATGCACTGCAGTTCGCCGCGCGCCAGCGCCGGCTTGATGATGTTCGAGGCGTCGATCGCGCCTTCGGCGGCGCCGGCGCCGACCAGCGTGTGCAGCTCGTCGATGAACAGGATGATCTCGCCGGCGGCGCCGCGGATCTCGTCCATCACGCGCTTCATGCGCTCTTCGAACTCGCCGCGGTATTTGGTTCCGGCGACGAGGCCCGCGAGGTCGAGCGTGATCACCCGTTTGTCGCGTAGCGGTTCGGGAACTTCATTCTTGATGACGCGTTGGGCGAGGCCCTCGGCGATCGCCGTCTTGCCGACGCCCGGTTCGCCGATCAGCGCCGGATTGTTCTTGGTGCGGCGGCTCAGAATCTGGATCACGCGCTCGATTTCGTTGGCGCGTCCGATCACCGGATCGAGCTTGTTCTCGCGCGCAAGCGTGGTTAGGTCGCGGCCGTAGGCGTCGAGGGTCGGCGTCTTCGACTTGCCCTTGGGCGCGGGCGGCTGGCCCTCGGCCCCGAGCAGCGAGGTCGTTTGGACGCGCACCTTGGCCGGATCGACGCCGAGGTTGGTGAGCACGCGCGCGGCCACGCCCTCGCCTTCCCGGATCAGACCCAGCAAGAGGTGTTCGGTGCCGATGTAGTTGTGGTTGAGCTGACGCGCTTCTTCAAACGCCAGCTCGATCACGCGCTTGGCGCGCGGCGTGAAGACCATCTCCTGCTGGACAGTCTGCCCGCCGCGGCCGACGATGGCTTCGACTTCCTGGCGCACTTTGGCCAGGTTGACACCGAGCGTCTCCAGCACTTTGGCCGCGAGGCTTTCGCCTTCGGAGATGATGCCGAGCAAGATGTGCTCGGTCCCGATGTAATTGTTCCCGAGCCGTTGAGCCTCTTCTTGGGCCAGCACGATGCTGCGCCGGGCGCGCTCGGTAAACGGTTCCCACATTGACATGACGCTACGAAACTCCCCGAGCGGCCCAGCCGCTCCTGCCTCCAAAGCGCACGAACGTGGAATTCGCCCGTGCGGCCTTGGTGGTGGTTAAACTCTCGCCCGGCTTCGTCAGTTTCAAACCGCCGGCCCAACGTAGCATGGAACCACCTCCCCATGAGGCGAACGGAGGGGCTTCCGTCGTACCCCCGCCGCGAGAGGTTGCCCGCGATCCACCTGACGCTCGCCCAGCTGACCGATCAACTCGTCAACGGCATCACGCTGGGGATGCTGTACATTCTCGTCGCGCTGGGGTTGAACATCATCCTGGGTTTGATGGGCGTCATCAACTTCTCCCACGGCTCGTTCTTCATGCTCGGCGCCTACCTGATGTACCAGTTCAACGGGCTCATCGGTTTTTGGCCCGCCATCTTGCTGGCGGCCGTTCTGGTCGGCTTGCTCGGCATGGCCTTCGAGTCAGTTTTGGTGAGGCCGCTGTACCGCCGCATCCCCGAGTATACGCTGTTGCTGACCTTCGGCACGGCCCTGATCTTCGCCCAGATCGTCCGCCGGGTCTGGGGCGACGACGCCGTGCGCGTCGACACGCCGCCGTACATTCCGGACTCGATCAATATCGCCGGCCTCGCGTTTCCGTTCTATAAGGACGTCTTCTTGGTGCTGCTGACGGTCGTCATTCTGGCCGGCGTCTGGCTGCTGCTCAACAAGACCAATATCGGCATCATCATCCGGGCCGGCACGCGCGACGCCGAGATGGTCAAGATCCTCGGCATCAACATGCCGCTGATGTTCACCGTCGTGTTCGGGCTGGGTTCGCTGATGGCGGGGCTGGCCGGGGCGCTGGCGGCCCCGATCTACGCCATCCAGCCCAGCCTGGCGTCGGAGTGGATCGTGCTGACCTTCGTGATCGTCATCGTCGGCGGGATCGGCTCGTTCTGGGGCGCGATCGTCGGCGGGCTGCTGATCGGGATCCTGACCAGCCTGATGGCGCTGCTGTGGCCGCCCGCAGTCGAGATGACGGGCTACTTCATCATGGGCATCATCCTATTGGTGCGCCCGCGCGGCTTGTTCGGCGTCGAGGGTCTCTTCGAGTGACGCCGCCGAACCGGGCGCGGCGGCTGCTTCTGCACCCGCTGCTCTGGACCGCGCTGCTCTTTTTGGCGCTGCCATGGACCGCCGGCTCCGATCCCTTCCACGGCCAATGGAGCGGCTTCGTCGGCATCGCTACGACGATGGTGATCTTCGCGCTGTTCGCCAGCGGTTTCAACCTGCTCTTCGGCCACGTCGGCGAGCTGTCGTTCGGTCACGCGATGTTCTTCACGCTGGGTGCCTACGCGACCGCGCTTTACGCGAACGGCTTCAACGTCACCGTGCTGGGCGCGGTGCTCGCGCACGGCAAGGGCGACAACATGCTCGTCGCGCTGGCGCTCTCGCTGCTGCTCGCGCTCTTGTGGGCGTGGCTGCTCGCGCGCATCATCATCCCGCGCTCGAGCGGAATCTACTTCTCGATGATCACGCTCGCGTTCGCGCAGATCGTGTTCTTCACGACCTACCGCTGGAGCGATCTGACCGGCGGCGAGGACGGTTTGCAGAACGTGGCCCGCCCGACGCTCTTCGGCGCCGACGTGCTGCGCGACTCCGACCACTTCTACTGGTTTGCCGCCCTGTGCGTCTTCGTTGCGCTGTGCGTGCTGTACTGGATTTTGGCCTCGCCGTTCGGCAGCGTGCTGCACGCGATCCGCGAGAACAAACAGCGCGCGCGCTTTTTAGGCTACGACGTCGACAAGTACCGCGTCAACGCGTTCGTGCTCTCGGCGGTGTTCCCGGCGATCGCGGGCTGGTTGTGGACGTATTTCCAGCAGGCGATCAACCCCGATGCCGGTTCGGTCGAATACTCCGGCAACGTCGTCATGATGTCGCTGCTGGGCGGGATGCAGACGTTCATGGGCCCGCTGCTGGGGGCCTCGGTTTACTACGAGCTGCAGAACGAGGTCTCGCAGGCGACCAAATACTGGGAGGCCTGGATCGGTGTCGTGTTCGTCGTCTTCGTCTTGGCGGGCCCGCGCGGGATCATGGGGATCATCGACGACGTGCGGACCAACGGGGTCGCGGCGATCCTGCGCAATCCGTTCAAGCGCGAAGAGCCCGTCGAACCGACCTTCGACGAGGCGCTCAAGCCGCTCGACGAGAGCCCCGCCGTCAGCGAAACGGGCGTCCGGTGAGCGCGCCCGCGCCGGCCGTACCGGTGCCGGCCGCCGGCACCGGCTACATCTTCAAAACCAGCGGGCTGACACGGCGTTTTTCGGGCTTCACCGCCGTCAACGACGTGTCGATCGAAATCCCCGAGGGCGGCGTCCGCACGATCATCGGACCCAACGGCGCCGGGAAGACGACCTTCTTCAACCTGCTCTCCGGCCTCTTGCCGCCGAGCGAGGGCCGGATGTGGTTTCGCGACCGCGAGATCACCGGATTGCCGGCCTACCAGCGGGCGCGGCTGGGCATCGCGCGCTCGTTTCAGATCACCAACATCTTCGGCCGGCTGACGGTGTACGAAAACGTGCGGCTGGCCGTCCAAGCGGTCCATGACGGCAAGGCGAACTTCTTCCTACCGACCGCGCGCATGGGAAAACTCGCCGAGCGGACCGAGCGGGTGCTGCACGACATCGGTCTCTGGGACGCGCGCGACACGCGCGCCGAGAACCTCTCGCACGGCGACCAGCGGCGGCTCGAGATCGGGTTGGTGATCGCGCGCGATCCGCCGGTGCTGCTGCTCGACGAACCGCTGGCCGGGATGTCGCCGACCGAGACTCACGAAACGGTCGAACTGATCACCCGCATCTCACCCGGACGCACGATCCTGCTGGTCGAGCACGACATCGATGTCGTGATGACGATCTCGACCACGATCACCGTCTTTCAAACCGGCGGCGTGCTGGCGGTCGGAACGCCCACCGAGATTCGCGCCAACGAGGCTGTTCAGCGCGCCTACCTGGGAGAGATCGCTTAGTGCTGCTCGAACTCGATCGCGTCAACGCGTACTACGAGAAAAGCCACGTGCTGCAGAACGTGACGCTGAGCGTCGACGCCGGCGAAGTCGTCGCGCTGCTGGGACGCAACGGCTCGGGCCGTTCGACGACCTGCAAGACGATCATGGGTCTGGTGGTCGCGAAGTCGGGCACGATCCGCTTCAAGGGACAGGAGATCACCAACAAATCACCGTTCGCGCTGGCGCAGATGGGGATCGCATTCGTCCCCGAAGACCGGCGCATCTTTCCCAACCTGACGGTCGGCGAGAACCTGCGGCTGGCGGCGTTGGCCGGCCGCAAGGGCGCCTGGAACGAGAAGCGCATCTACGAGTACTTTGCGGTACTCGGCGAACGCAAGGACAAGCCGGCGAAACTCTCCGGCGGGGAACAGCAGATGCTGGCGATCGCGCGCGCGCTGGTCGCGAATCCCGACATCATTCTGCTCGACGAGCCGATGGAAGGGTTGGCGCCGCTGATCGCGCGCAGCGTCGAGGAAGTCGTGCGCGGGATCCGCGCCGAGGGCAACACGATTCTGCTCGTCGAGCAGAACGCTCGCGTCGCGATGAGCCTTTCAGACCGCGGCTACGTGCTCTCGAACGGCCGCGTGATGGCGTCGGGGACAATCGCAGAACTCGAGGCCGACGAAGCGACGATGCACCGGTACCTGGCGGTATGACCGCGTCGCCGGCAGCCGACGCCGCCCGGCCCACGGCACCCGGAGCCGCGTGCCGGCAGGGGTGCGCTGGAACTTCGGCCCGGCGGCGGGGTTCGAACGGTACGTTATGGTGACGACCGAGGCCGTGCGCGAAGCGCTCAAAGACGTTGAGGACCCCGAACTCAACCTGGGGATCCTGGACCTGGGGCTGGTCTACGACGTGACCTGCGAAGGCGAGAGCGGGGAGGACGTCACCGTCCTGATGACGCTGACCTCGCCGATGTGTCCGGTCGGCCCGATGTTCAAACAGGCCGTGCAGAGCAAAGTCGAGAGCGTCGACGGCGTCAAGAAGGCCAACGTGGAGATCACGTTCAGTCCCCCGTGGGACCCGCGCACGATGGCCAGCGAAGACGTCAAACTTGCGCTGGGCATCTGGTAGAGCCGCCGCAACTGGGTAGGAGAACGGTGTGAACAGCACCCACCCTCCTCTCCGGTTCCTCGGCGCGTTCGTTGCGCTCGGCATCGGCGCCGCCACGGTCGCAACGGCCGCGAGCGCGTCGAGCGTCGTGCCCACCCCGGCCGCCCTGCCGATTCCGACCGACACCCCGATCGTCGGGCTCGCTAACCCGCCGCTCAGCGTGGCGGCACCCTCGGCCGTCGACAGCTGCGCGAACGACGAGTTCCTCGCCGACCGCGCGGTCCCGCAGCCGTGGACGCGCGAGGTGACCATCTGCGGTTCGGTTCTGCCGCCGGCTCGCCCGGGCGCAGCCTTCGCGCTCAATGTCGACGGCACGCCGCCGATCGCGATCATCGCCGCCGGCGGCCTGAACGCGCAGCCGGGCGATACCGCAGTCGTACGCGGACGTTATCACCGCAGCAGTTCCGGCGCCGAATGGATCGACGGGACGCAGCGCGCGGTCAGCGGCAACTGGGCGCAGCCCGGCTACGTGATCATCAACGGCACGACGCACGAATAGCCGCGCGCGGGCGCGCTGATTCGGGTTAGCGCGACCCCCACGGCGGGGTCGGGTACATCGGGTCGGCCTCGGCCAAGCGATAGGGATAGATCGTCACCAGTTTTCCGGCCTGGATCTGATTGACGACCATCGGTTTGAACACGTTGAGCCCGCGTGAGTCGAACTTGAGCAGACCGAAGAACGTCACGACGTCGAGGTTCGCGAGCGCGTCGCGGACGCGAGCCGGATCGAGCGTCCCCGCACGCTGAATCGCATACTGGAACGCTAGGCACGCAGCGCTGGACTCCGCGTTGTGGTAGTCCGGCGCGTGGCCGACCGCGCGCGTAAACGCGCGCGCGTACTGCTGCGCCGAGGCATAGAATCCGGGCGCGCCATGATACCGCACTGCATCTGACCACTGCGCGCTGCCGAGCACGTAATTGGCATCGCGGCCCAAACCGTCGCGGAAGTCAGGTGTGTCGGGTCCGACCGAGTACCCGTAGATCTTGGCTTGGACGTTCTGGTCTTTGAGCGTGCGGTGCATCAGCAGCGCGTCCTGCAAATGGCCGGCGTTGAGGATCATGTCGGCGCCTGAGGCTTTGATGGCGGCGACGATCCCCGACACATCGGAGGTCGTCGTCGAATAGCGTCCCGTGTAGACGACGTGGATTCCGTGGTCGTTGGCGAGTTCGATCGCGCCCTGCTGAATCTCGAGCGAAAACGCTTCGTCCGTCGCCGTGATCGCAATCGCGGTCGGACGCGGCTTGCGTTTGGTGGCGAACTCGATGATTCCGGCTAGGTACTTGCGAGCCGGCGAGAGCACGCCGAACGTGTATTTGTACCCCTGGTTGAAGATTTTCTCGGCGGCGCCGTTCCCTTCGACCATCGGGATCGCCCGGCGTTCCGTTACCGCCGCGACGGCGAAGCTGGTCGCCGAGCCGTAGGGCCCGAGGATGAAGTTGACGTGGTTCTGGTCGATCAGTTTTTCGACCAGCTTGGCCGCATTCTGCGGGTTCGACTCGTCGTCGTAGTAATTGATGTCGACGTGGTAGACTTTTCCACCGACGCGCAGGCCGCCGTGCTCGTTGACGTAGTCCTTCCAGAAGTCGTAGCCTTCACGCGTCAGCCGCCCTTCCTTCGCCAGCGATCCGGTGAACGACACCGCGGCGCCGAACAGGATCGTATCGCCTTCGACCGGTGCGGGCGCCGGCGCCGCCGCCGCAGACGAAACGGTCAGCGCCGCGATCGCGGCGGCGACGAGCAGGGGGCGAGGCGTCACGACGGTTCTCCGTTCACGGGGAGGCTGGGACGAAGCCCGCATTCCCGATGGCATTCTGTGCATCGTCGCTGGCGAGATACGCGACGAACCGGTCCGCGTTGGCGTTGTCGCCGCGTGCCGGCAGGTACAAGCCGAACTGCATCGACAGCGGGTAGGTGGTACCGATCGTCAAGACGCTCGGCGGAACGGTGCGGTGATTCGGGGTTTCGAGCGCGACGACTTTGGCGGGACTGGAATCGCTGAACGTTACCAGACCGATCGCATTGGCATCGTGCGCGACGGCGCTCGCGACCGCGCGCAGCGTCGGCTTGCGCGCGGCGCGCGCCGTGATCCGCTCGGAACCGAGCGCGCGCGACGTGAATACGTCGGCGACGTCGGAACCCTCATCCGGCGCGACGACCGCGATCGGAAGCTGCGCGCCGCCGAGCGCCGACCAATTCGCAGCGGCACCAGTGAACGCGCGGCGCACGGCGTCCAGACTGAGGTGGTTGATGTGGTTGCCCGGGTTGACCACGACCACGACGCCGTCGCGGGCGATCGGCCGCGCGAAACCGCTGGGCGCGCCGGGGTATCGGGCCTGGATCTTGGCCAGTTCGGCGGCCGTCGGCGGGCGGCCGGCGATCGCGGCTTGGCACGTCCCGGCCGCGATCTGCGCGTACGCGGCCGACGAACCGGCGGCCGTGATGGCGATGCGGGTGGGGTTCCCGCTGACGTCCGCAGCGACGGTCGCGTCGCCGGTCGCATCGAAGGGGGTCACCTCGAGCGCCGTGCCGCCGGCGCGGGTCAAGAAACCTTGCACCAGATCGAAGCCCAGCCGGCCGCCGAGCGCGTCGCTCCCGCACAGCCGGAAGGCGACCGCGGCCGCGGCCGGGCGGCTCGGAAAGACGGTCCACGCGATCCCGCCGGCCAGCGCCAACGCGCCGGCGACGGCGACACCGGCGATCAAGGCTCGGTTCGGACGGCGCACGGCGGGCGATTCCTCGACGGCAGCCGGCGGCGGTTCTCCCGCGGCCGGCGGCGGGGTCACCGCGGCGGCCGGCTCTTGGACGGGGGTTGCGGCTGGGGCCGGGGGCGCCGCCGGGGCGGGGTCGGAAAAATGCTCCGTGCGCGGGCTGCGGGGCGCGGCCGCCGGCGACGGGCGGGAGTCGGGGGCCTCGGGAGGCGCAGGCGTCGCGGATTGACCACCCTTGGCCGCTTCGCGGTTCGCGGCAGCAGCGACGAGCAGCGGCTCCAGGTCCGCGATCGGGTGCAAGGCCAGCCCGCAGTCGGGACAGTGATCGAGGTTCGGCTTTAACTCAACGACGCTTTTCGCGTTCGCCGTGCCGCACGGGCCGTAATTCGAACAATAACCAATCGTCGCCATACATCGACCCCTCGCTAGAGTGTCGGCGTTTGTCGCGATAACTTTACGAAAACTGCACCTTCGGCGGAGGCAGGTCGACGCCGGGCGAAGCCTCGCCCGATGTCCACCGCCGAGTCCGGCCACGAGCAAGCCGCCCGCCGTCTCGAGCGGATGCGGACGGAGTCACTGGCCCCAGCCGGGGAGGCTGCCAACGAGCGGCAGCACGAACGCGGCAAGCGCACCGCGCGCGAACGCGTCGAAGCGCTGGTCGATCCGGACTCGTTCGTCGAAATGGACCGCTTCGCGGTCCACCGCACGACCGCGTTCGGGCTCGAAGAACGCCAGTTTCTCGGCGACGGTGTGGTCACCGGATACGGGCGCATCGACGGGCGTCAGGTCTTCCTCTTCTCGCAGGACTTCACCGTACTGGGCGGATCGCTCGGCGAAGTGATGGCCGAGAAGATCTGCAAGACGATGGATTTGGCGCTCCGCACCGGCTCGCCGATGATCGGGATCAACGATTCCGGCGGCGCGCGGATCCAGGAGGGCGTCGTCAGCCTGGGCGGTTATGCCGAGATCTTCTGGCGCAACGTGCAGGCCTCGGGCGTGATCCCGCAGATCAGCCTCATCGCCGGGCCATGCGCCGGCGGCGCCGTGTATTCGCCCGCGATCACCGACTTCACCGTGATGGTCGAGGGCATCTCGCAGATGTTCATCACCGG